>Ga0070684_100001271_pt1 | contig 18057 bp, 15 predicted proteins | sample KBSC723LmetaG_FD_65653 | JGI IMG/M metagenome (GOLD analysis project Ga0070684, IMG submission 65653) | Corn rhizosphere microbial communities from Kellogg Biological Station, Michigan, USA - KBS C7.2-3L metaG | ecosystem: Host-associated > Plants > Roots > Rhizosphere ...
GCCGGCAACGCGGTGCGGCCGGCCACCGTGATGCTGAACAAGGCCACTGCGCTGCCCGGTTCGCACGAGCGGCTGACCTGGGGCGCTGCCCAGCTGGGGATCGGCCAGGGCGTGATGGACGCGGTCGACGAGGGCCTGCTGCCCGCCGATCAGGCGGGCGAGATGGTGCTGCTGGTGGCCGTCTGGGTCGATCCCGGGGCCCGCGACGAGACGGCGGTCAGGCTGGCGAACCGCGACGCGATGCTGGTGGCGATCCGCGACGCCCTGTCCGGCTCGCCGGCCGACCGGGTGCGCGAGATCGCGGGCCTGCGCGAGACCGCCACCAACGCCTTTTACGGCGGAGACTGATGGCGAGGATCGAGTCTGTGGAGACGCGGGCCTACCGGTTCCCGCTGGATCCGCCGTTCCGGGCGGCCTGGGACCCGGTGCCCCGAACGCACGTGGACGCGACGCTGGTCACCGTGCGTGCAGACGACGGCACGGAGGGACACGCCAGCGGCGGTGACGGCCTGCCCGACGCCGAGCTGCTGGGCCGGCTGCTGCGGGGGGTCGACCTGCGCGCGTCGGAGCGGGTGCGGGCCACCTGCGGGACGGTCGACCTCCACGGCGGGCGGCCGTGGGCGGTCGAGGTGGCCTGCTGGGACGCGCTGGGAAAGCTGCTCGGCGAGCCGGTCTGGCGGCTGCTGGGCGGCCGCCAGGAGCGGCTGCTCGCGTATGCCTCGACCGGTGAGCTGGCGACCCCGTCCGAGCGGGCCGAGCGGGCCGTCGGGCTGCGCGACGCCGGGCTGCGGGCGCTCAAGATCCGCTTCCACCACGACGATTGGCGGGACGACGTCGAGGTCGTCCGGCGCGTCCGGGAGGCGGTCGGGCCGGAGATGGCGATCATGGTCGACGCCAACCAGGGCTGGCGGATGCCCGGCGACACCTCCCCGCCCTGGGACATCGCGGCGGCGGTGCGCGTGGCCCGGGCGCTCGAACCGCTGGAGCTCCACTGGCTGGAGGAGCCGCTGCCGACCGCCGACGTCGACGGCTACGCCGCGCTGCGGCGGCTGACCGGGGTGCGGATCGCGGCGGGCGAGCTGGTGCGGCAGGAGCACGAGGCCCGCGACCTGCTGGCCCGCGGCGGGGTCGATGTGATCCAGTGCGACGTCCTGTTCGTCGGCGGCATCGGCGGCTGCCGGCGGATCTCCGCAATGGCCGACCTGCTGGGCCGGACGTGGTCGCCTCACACCTGGTCGAACGGCTACGGGCTGGTGGCGAACCTGCATGCCGCCTGCGGGCTGTCGAGCCACCCCTACGTCGAGGTGCCGTTCGATCCGCCGGCCTGGACGCCGGCCCAGCGCGACTGGCTGCTGCCGGCGCCGGTCGAGATCGCGGCCGACGGCACCGTCGCCCCGCCGCCGGGGCCGGGGCTGGGTGTGGAGCCCGACCTGGACGCGCTGGAACGCTGGCGGACTGCATGAGCGGCCCGCTCCGCATCCGCGCCGCCGTGCTCCGCCGGATGGGCGGCCCGCTGACCGTCGAGGGGCTGCTGCTCGAGCCGCCGCGAGCCGGCGAGGTGCTGGTCCGAGTGGCGGCCGCAGGCGTGTGCCACTCCGACCTGCATCTGGCCGAGGGCCATCTGGGCACAGAGCGCCAGCCGATCGTGCTCGGCCACGAGGGGGCCGGCGTCGTGGAGGCGACCGGCGAGGGCGTGACGCACGTGCGTCCCGGCGACCGGGTCGGCTTCTGCTTCGTGCCCGCCTGTGGCGCCTGCGGCCAATGCCGGGCCGGGCGCACGAACCTGTGCGAGACGGCCGGGTCGCACAACGCTCGCGGCGTGCTGGGGGACGGCACCACCCGGCTGCGCTTTCCCGACGGTGGCGAGGTCAAGCATTTTCTGAGCGTCGCCTGCTTCGCCGAGCGCTGCGTGGTGCCGGCGGCGGCGGCCATCCCCGTCCCCGACCGGCTGCCGCTCTGGCAGGCGGCGCTGGTCGGCTGCAGCGTGGTCACGGGCATCGGCGCCGTGCGCAACGCCGCCCGCGTCCGCGTCGGCGACAGTGTGGCCGTGATCGGCTGCGGCGGGGTCGGCGTCCAGGTGGTGGCCGGCGCGGCCCTGGCCGGCGCCGGGCGGATCGTCGCCGTCGACCGCGACCCGGCGAAGCTCGAGCTGGCCCGCGCACATGGCGCAACGCACGGCGTCCTGGCAGGCAACAGCATGGTCGCCGAGGTGCGCGAGTTGACCGGCGGCGGCCCCGACCATGCCTTCGAGGTGGTGGGCCTGCCGGAGACCATCCGTGAAGCGTTCGCCATGATCCGCCCGGGAGGCACGGCCGTGATCGTCGGCATCACCCCTAGCGGCGTCGAGGTGCCCATCCCGGCGCTCGACTTTCTGAGCGACAAAACGCTCCGCGGCTGCTTCTACGGCTCGGCGAACGTGGCCGCCGAGATGCCGGTGATGGTCGAGATGGTCGCCGACGGCAGGTTGCCCGTGGCCGACGTCATCTCGCACCGGATCGGCCTCGAGGGCATCGAGCAGGCATTCGACCGTCTGCGCCGGGGCGAGGGCGCCCGCTCGCTGGTGGTGCTCGACCCGGCCGCGGCGGGCATCGAGCCCGCCGGCGACTGAGCCTCGGCGTCAGGCAGCGCCGGCCAGCAGCCACTCCGCCAGATCGTCGAGGTCGTTGGAGGGCGCCTCCCCCGGCCCGACGAACGCCACCCGCCGGCGGATGCCGCGATGGACGAGCGCCGTTCCCTCGCCCAGCCGCGGCGGCCGGCGGAGGTCGACCGCCTGCGCCGCCACCTGAGCCTCGACCGCGCACAGCCGGGAACCCAGCCGCAGCATCTCGTCCAACCGGCGGGCCGCCAGCGGCGCCATGGTGACGTGATCCTCGATGCCGCCGGCGATGGTCGACGTGGGTACCTCGAGCGACACCGGCATCGCCAGCAGGCGGGCCTCGCCCGACAGGGCGGCGGCGCCCACGCCAAGGATGTCGAGCACGTCGTCCGGGCTGTCGTCGGCGCGAAGCCCCGTGGGCAGGCCCGAGAACGCCTCGGCCAGCAGCTTCTGCACCCGTTCACCGGACGCGGTCAGCACGTGGGCGAATGACAGCCGCAGCAGGTCGAGCGCCGCCGCAACGGGGGTGATGTCGAAGTTGCCGACCGAGACGACGCGATCCTCGGCCGGCACGACCATCGGGTTGTCTCCCGAGGCGTTGAGCTCGATCTCGATCTGGCCGGCCGCAAAGCTGAGGGCGTCGCGGAGCGCGCCGTGCACCTGGGGGATACAGCGGAACGACAGCGGATCCTGCAGGCTGCGGGCGGCCCCCGGCTCCCACAGGGAGCTGCCCTCGAGCGCGGCGCGGATCCGGGACACCGACTTCGCCAGCCCGCGATACGGGCGGGCATCGGGGATCTCGGGATGCAGCATCGACAGGTTGGCGGCGAAGCCCTCCAGACTGAGCGCGGCCACCCCGTCGTAGGCCGACAGCAGCCGGCGCAGGCCGCCGATCGCCAGAGCGGCCTGGCCGACCGAAAGGCTGTTGGCGTTCAGCATCGCCAGCGCCTCGCCCGGCTCCAGGCACAGCCCCTGCTCCAGCAGCCCGCGGGCGATCTCGGCCATCGCCGGCAGGTCGGACTGGCCGACTGAGCCGACGGCGTGCACCGGCGGCTCGAACCCGTCGTTCAGCGCCTTGACGTAGGCCTCGGCCACCTCCGGGCGCACCATCGATCGGCCGCGGGCCAGCGCGTTGGCCCGATGCAGCATGGCGGCCCGGACGACCTCGCCGGCCACCAGCGGCCCGTGGCCGGTGGTGTGGGCCTGGATGGTGACCGCGCTGTAGCGCTCCGTGTCGGCCGCCCGCTGGTCGATCTCGCGCAGGGCACCGAGGCCGGTGGTCAGGCCGTACACCCGCTCTCCACCGCCTGCCATCCGCTCGGCCGCGGCCCGGGCCACGGCCATCCGCTGCCGAGCCTCGCCCGACAGCTCCACCGCTCGGCGGCCGCGGGCCACCGATTCGACGTCGTCGATGGTCAGGCCGTCCCCGGTGAGCGTGATCACAGCGATCGGCGGATCATACGGACCGGCGGCAGCGGCGGAGCTCGTGAACGTTCGGTTATCCGTACCAGTGATCCCAACCGCCTGTGCTTTCATGCGGGCCAACGCGACTGCAGGAAGGAGGCGGTGATGGAGTACACCGACCGGGGAAAATGGGAAGCGCTGGCAGTGCTGGGCGTCGCCTATCTGATGGTGGTTCTGGACATCTCGATCGTGAACGTGGCTCTGCCGTCGATCGAAACTGATCTCAAATTCACGCCTGACAACCTGCAGTGGGTGGTCAGCGCGTACTCGCTGACGTTCGGCGGATTCCTGCTGCTGGGCGGCCGCGCGGGCGACCTGCTCGGGCGCAGGCGCGTGTTCATGGCCGGTCTGGGGCTGTTCGCGCTCTCGTCGCTGGTCTGCGGCCTGTCGCAGTCCGACACGATGCTGATCCTCGCACGCGGAGTGCAGGGAGCGGCCGCCGCCATCCTCTCGCCGTCGGTGTTCTCGATCGTGATGGTCACGTTCAAGGAGGGCGCGGAGCGCAACAAGGCGCTGGGCATCCTGGGCGGGATCGCGGGCGCCGGGGGCGCGATCGGCGTGCTCGCCGGCGGCGTGCTGACCGAGTACGCCGGCTGGCAGTGGATCTTCTTCGTCAACGTGCCGATCGGCCTGGCGACGCTGGCGCTGGTGCCGCGGCTGGTCAAGGAAAGCCGGCTCGAGGGTGCGCAGCGGCACTTCGACGCGCTCGGCGCCGTGGTGATCACGACCGCGCTGCTGATGCTCGTCTACGCCATCACCCAGGCCAACGACGCAGGCTGGGGATCGCTGCAGACGGTCGGCCTGATGACGCTCTCGATCGTCCTGATCGGCGCATTCGCGGTGATCGAGAACCGCTCGCCCGCGCCCCTGGTGCCGCTCGGCTTCTTCCGCAAGCGGACGCCGACCGGCGCCAACATCGTCGGCTTCGGCCTGGGCAGCGCCATCTTCGGGATGTTCCTGCTGCAGTCGCTGTACATGCAGCAGGTGCTGCACTTCTCGGCGCTCAAGACCGGTGTCTGCTACCTGGCGGTGGCGCTGACGGCGGTCGTCGCATCCGGCATCTCGCAGGCGCTGGTGACCAAGCTGGGCGTGCGGGTGGTGCTCGCGATCGGCCTCTCGGTGCTGACAGCGGGCCTGCTCTACTTCACACAGATCTCCGTCCACGGCAGCTACTGGGCCGATCTGTTCCCGGGCTTCATCCTGGTCGGCATCGGCCTCGGCTTCTCGTTCGTGCCGGTGTCGATCGCCGCGCTGGCCGGCGTCGAGCCGAACCTCGCCGGCCTCGCCTCCGGGCTGATCAACACCTCGCAGCAGATCGGCGGGGCGCTGGGCGTCGCCATCCTCGTCACCGTGGCCAACAACCGGTTCACCGACCTGGTCGCCGGCGGCACCGCCCCGCTGACGGCACAGACGGAGAGCTACGCCACCGCGTTCTTCGTCGGTGCGGGACTGGCCGCGATCAGCCTGGTGGCGACGTTCGTGCTGCTTCGCAGCGATGAACTCGAGGCTGCGGAGGCCGCCCAGGCCACGGCACTCTAGGTGACCGCCACCGTCGCCCCCAGGGTGAGCATTGCCCGCAACGGCATCCTGTGGGCGACGGTGCTCGGCTCGAGCGTCTCGTTCATCGACACCACGGCCGTCAACGTCGCTCTGCCGGCGATCGGCCGCGACCTCGACGCGGGGCTCTCGGGGCTGCAGTGGACGATCGACAGCTACGTGTTCACGCTGGCGTCGCTGATGGTTGTGAGCGGCGCGCTGGGCGACCGGTTCGGTCGCCGGCGGGTGTTCGTGATCGGCCTGGTGGCCTTCGCCGTGGCGTCGGCGCTGTGCGCGGTGGCCTGGTCGATCGAGAGCCTGATCATCGCTCGCGCGCTGCAGGGGGTGGCGGGCTCGCTGATGATCCCCAACTCGCTCGCCGTGCTGCGGGCCTCGTTCCCGCAGTCCGAGCAGGGTCGGATGATCGGCGCCTGGACGGCCTGGTCGGGGATCACCACCGTGGGCGCGCCGTTCCTCGGCGGATGGCTGGTCGACACCTGGTCGTGGCGGCTGATCTTCGCCATCAACCTGCCGCTGCTGGCCGCCGCGGCGTACCTTGCGCTGCGCTGCGTGCCGGCATTCCCTCCCCGCGCGGATGCCCCGCCGCTCGACTGGCCGGCGATCCCGGCGGTGATCGTAGCCTTTGGAGGCATCACCTACGGCCTGATCGAACGCGACTGGCTGCTGGTGGGCGTCGCGCTGCTCGCCTTCCCAGTGCTGATCTGGCGCGAGCAACGGGCCCGCGATCCGCTGATCCCGCTGGAGCTGTTCTCGATCCGCAACTTCTCGTTCGGCAACGCCTCCACCCTGGCCGTGTACGCCGCGCTCGGTGGATCGACGTTCGTGCTCACCCTGCTGCTGCAGAACATCGCCGGCTACTCGGCGCTGCAGACCGGAGCAGCCTCGGCCCCGATCAGCATCTGCATGGTGTTCCTGGCCGCTCGGTTCGGTGGCCTTGCGGGAAAGTACGGCCCCCGCTGGTTCATGGCCGGCGGCCCGCTGCTGATCGCCGTGGCGCTGGCCTGGCTGTCGCGGCTGGACGGCGACCCGGCCTATGTTCAGGACATCCTGGGCCCGATGATCGTGTTCGGGATCGGGCTGGCGGTGGTCGTCGCCCCGCTCACGGCGGCGGTGATCGGCGCGGCGCCGGAGAGCCATGCGGGCGTCGCGTCGGCCATCAACACGGCGATGGCGAGGCTCGGTACCACGCTGGCGGTGGCGGCGGTGGGACTTGCGGCACAGGACGGATTCACCGAAGCCGCCTATGGTTCGGCAATGCTCATGTGCGCAGCACTGGCACTCGGGGGCGCGGTGATCGCCGCCGCCGGCATCCGGACGGTGCCGGCCACGGCCGAGGCCGGCGGTTGACGTGGACCGGATCCTGATCCCCTCACCGACCCGGCGAGACCTGCTGAACCTGGCCGACCCGCGGCTGCACGCCCGGTTCGATCTGGTGTTCGAGGAGCAACCGGGGATCGACGGGGTGTTCGGTTCGAGCGACTCCACCGCGGCGCTGGCGGTGGTCGTTGCCGACCGTATGGGGCTGCCCGGTCCGGGATACGACGCCTTCATGCGCTGCCACGACAAACTCGTATGCCGGCGGATCTGCCAGCAGGCGGTGCCCGAGGTGACGCCCGCGTTCGCGCCGGTCGATGCCCACCGCCGGTGGGACGAGCCGCCGCTGCCCTACCCGTTCTTCCTGAAGCCGGTGCAGGGGCATCTGTCGCAGCACGCCTACCGAGTGGATTCGGCGGCCGACCTTGAGCACGCGCTGGGCGCCGCCCGCGCGGCGGGATTCCGAAACCTGATCGCAGAGGAGCTCCTGACCGGGCCGCTGGTCACGTTCGAGGGATTCATCGCCGACGGCCACGTCACGCCGGTCGGCGTGACCGACGCCGTCCTTCATCCCAACGAGATCAGCTTCATGCGGTTCGAATACCCGAGCGTGTTCCCGGCCGGCCTGCAGGACGCGATGGCCGGCATCGCCGACCGGCTGATGCCGGCACTGGGGTTCGACGGCTCGTTGTTCAACATCGAGTTCTTCGTGCAGCCCGACGGCAGCCTGCGGATCGTCGAGGTGAACGGACGCATGGCATCGCAGTTCGCCCCGCTGGTGCGGGCGGTGCACGGCGTCTCCACCTACGAGCTGGGAATGGAGCTGGCGGCCGGCGGCCGGCCGGCGCTGCCCCCGAGGCGGCCGGGGGTGGTGGCGGCAAGCGTGCTGATCAGGTTCTGGGAGGACGGGATCGTCCGTGGGCTGCCCGACCCGATGCCGCTGTTGGAGCGCTTCCCGGGCGTCCAGATCGAGCTTCTCGTGCGCCACGGCCAGCGGCTGTCCGAGAACGACGACGACACGGCGAGCCACCGGCTGGCGGTGATCGCCCTGTCCGGCGCCAGCCGCCGGGAGCTGGTCACGCGGGCCGCCGAGGCCGCCGAGATGCTCGAGTTCGAGATCGAGACGACGGCTCAGAAGCCGGCCGAGCACCAGGGCTCGCGCTCGCCCTGAAGCAGGGCGTCGAGCCTGTCCACCGCCCCCCGCCGCAGCTCCTCGATCAGGCCCGCTCGATGCAGATGGTTGACCCGGTATCCGCCGAGGAACGCCGCGGCCAGCGCCTGCTCGCCGAGCTTCACGTGCGGTGGCGATCCGGTCGGCTCACAGCGGGCCTGACCGGCCGACGCCGTCAGCGCCAGCCGCCGGGATCCGCCGTCGACGTCGTGCACCTCGAGCACGACGTCCCCGTCGGCGGAGTAGCCGCGTCCCGCCAGCGCGACCGCCGGGTCGAGCAGCCGCAGCCACATGATGTCCTGAAGCGGCCCCATCCGCGCCCGGCGGTTGTCGCGCAGGAGCAGCCGAATGGGATCGTCGAGCGGCCGGTCGATCGCGCGCACGGTCGAGACCAGGTCGATGTCGAGCAGATAGCGCCAGAGGCCGGCGTGTGCCTCGGGTGTCGCCCACACCATGTCCTCGGTCTCCACCAGATGGCCGGAGACGCTGTCCTGCCAGCGGCGCTCCAGCGAGTAGATGGCGTAGCCGTCGGCCGGCCCGCCGTCCGCGGGCTCGTGGACGGCGATGAACCGTCGCTGCGACCGCTTGGGAGACAGGTCGTACTCCCAGGCCTCTGGCACCCGGCTGAGGTCGCCGGGCATCAGCGGCAGCGAACGCTCGTGGACTGCCGGCAGCACCGCCAGCGCCTCGTCCAGCTCCAGCAGCCGGACGGTGCCGCGATCGGCGTGTCCTTCAGCGAACGCGCCATGCACCGTGTCGACCTCGACGGCGCCCAGCTGCACCGTCGACTGCCCGAACCCGAAGCGGCCGTAGATGGTGGCTTCCGAGGCGGTCAGGGCGGCCACGGCGATGCCCTGCTCGCGGGCGCCCGCGATCTGGGCGTCGAGCAGCGCACGCATCACCCCCCGCCGGCGGTGCGTCGGCAGCACGCCGATCATCGAGAGCGCCACCGCCGTCAGCTGGCGGCCGCCGGGCAGCGACAGGCGCGGCTCCCAGTCCACCGCCGTGCCGACCATGCGGCGGTCGACGAAGGCGCCGCGGCAGGTGACGTGGGCGAGCAGCTCCGCGCGCTCGTCGACGTCGTCGTCGCTGCGGAAGATGCCGAAGGCGTGTCCCTGGGTGATGGCGAGTTCTTGGAGCTCGTCCCGCCCGCTCAGCGTGCGAACCTCGAGGCTGCTCATCCGCCGTCGCGACGCCGGGGCAGCCGGGCCAGGGCGCTGACGTCCTCGTCCCCATGCCCGTCGGCGATCAGCTCGTCCTCCTCCTCGCCGACCAGGCGGGAGACCGGCATCTGGACTCCCAGCCGGGCCGCCTCGTCGAGCGCGATGCCCAGATCCTTGCGGTGCAGCTGCACCTTGAAGCCCAGCGGGTAGCTGTTGCCGATCATGTTGCCGGCGCGGTTCTCCAGCACCCATGACGCGGCCGCGCCCTGGCCGAGCGCCTCCACCAGCGCGTCCAGCGGCAGCCCCGCCGCCTCGGCGAGCGCGATCCCCTCGCCGACGGTGGCGTAGGTGCCGGCGATCATCACCTGGTTGACGGCCTTCGCCAGCTGGCCGCTGCCGGCCGGCCCCAGGTGGGTGATCCGCGAGCCAAACGTCTCCAGCACGGGCCGCACCACGGCGACGTGATCCGGCTCGCCGCCGACGAAGATGGTCAGCGTGCCCCGCTCGGCGCCCTCCGATCCGCCCGACACCGGAGCGTCGACCAGACCCACCCCCCGCTCCGCCAGTCGGCCGGCCGCTTCCACTGTGGCGCTGGGCGAGATCGTCGAGCAGTCGCAGACCACCGCCCCCGCCGCCAGCCCCTCCGCCGCCCCGCCGGCGCCGAACAGCACCTCCAGCAGGTCGGGCGAATCCGACACACAGGTCAGCAGCACCTCCGCTCCCGCCGCTGCCTCCGCCGGCGACGCTGCCCGCGCCGCGCCCAGCTCCGCCAGGGGCTGCTCCCGCTCGCGCGTGCGGTTGTGCACCGTCACCTCGTGCCCGGCCTCCAACAGATGCCGCGCCATCGGCGCACCCATCGTCCCCAACCCGATCACCGAAACCCGCATGCCGGGGACGTTACTCAAACCGAGGCACTCGCGGCCCGAGGCCGGGGGTGAACACGGGTGTCAGACACTTCTGTTCACCCCGGCCACCTGTCACAGCCGATCGGCCGGAGGCGGGTTGGCCACTTGGCTGAGCCAGCGAATGTCATTTGGTCGACCCACCTTCTGCCTGCAAATCCCAGGGAACCACGCGTCGACGCGAAACGCCCAACTGTCCCAGCCTTCGAGACGCTCGCCGTCACAGAGCGGGCGGGTGAACACAAGTGTCTGACACCTGCGTTCACCCTCGCCACCTGTCACGGCAGCCGGCCGGCAGGACGATGGCCACTTGGCCGTGCGAGTGAATGTCATTTGGTCGACCCACCGTCTGCCTGCAAACGATGGGAAAGACGCGCCACGGCGAAACGCCGACGTGTCACGGGCCCTGCGACGCTCGCCGTGACTCGCGCGGCGGGTGAACAAAAGTGTCTGACACCTGTGTTCGCGGGTCAGGTGTCTTCGAGCAGGCGCCGCTCGGCCTGGCGCTTTTCCTCGGCAAAGACGAACTGGAGGACGGAGGCGCGGGTGGCGCGGTCGAGGCGGTCGAACTGGAGGGTGGCGATCTGGCGGCCGTCCTGCTCGTCGGCGACGCTGGTGACAAGGGCTGCGGTCGAGAGCTCGAAGGCGGCCTCGGCGCCGCGGATCTCGACGTCGACGCGGTCGCCTGGGGTGAAGCGGGCGACGGTCAGCAGGCGCACCTCGTCTGCGGTGAGGTCGATGGTGCGGGCGCGCACCGGCTCGCTGTGGCGGGGCATGCGGCAGATCACGGGCAGCCACAGCGACAGCCGGACGCGGGAGCGGGCCTCCGCCGCCCGCCGCTCCTCGGCGAAGACGGCGCCGACGACCCGCCGCTCGGCGACGGGGTCGAGGCTGTCGAAGGCCAGCGCGCAGACCGAGCGGCCGTCGTGGGCGGTCTCGACGCGGACGACGTGCGCCTCGGCGTCGAGTGTGGTGGGAGGCTCCCCGAGGCGCATCTCGAGCTCGAACCGGTCGCCCGGCGAGATGGGGCGATCGGTGACGATGCGAACGCCGCCGGCCGACAGGTCGACCGTCTCGGCGTCGAACCGCTCGGCGGCCTCCCCACCCGGCCGAAGCCGCCTGCAGGCGACGGGGAAGCGCATCATCATGCGGAAGAACTGGCGGCGGTTGGCGTCCACACCCGCCTTTATCGGCAGCCGCAGGGGCTGCTGCAGTCGGCACGAAGTCGCTACAGGCGAGTCGCCGCCTCGGCCCCGCCGAGGGCGATCTTGGCCCTGGCCGTGACGAGGTGGTAGAGCACCAGCAGCTGGACGATGGCCAGCGAGTCGGAACGGTGAAGGTCGGTGCCGATGGTGAACTCGCCCAGCCGCTCCGAGCGCAGATGGCTGGCGAAATGCATGTGCTCCCAGATCCGCTCCTCGAGCTCCAGTGCCCGGGAAGCATCCATCAGCCCGGGCACGCGCAGGTCCTGCTCGCCGCCGGGCGACATCAGCTGCAGCCGCTGCTCGCCGTCGCCCACCACGTCGGCAAGGTCGGGATGCGGCAGCTCCGGCCGCAGCAGCAGGTGGGCGTCCAGGTGCGTCGCGTCGGCCTCGTCGTCCAGACCCGGCGGCGGGGCGAACCGAACGACGATGTCGGCGTGGTGGCGCTGGGGGCGGATGTAGGCCTCGGAGTCGGGCTCCCGACGGTCGAGCTCCTCCAGCACCTGGTTGGTCGTGTACCCTCGCCGGGAGCAATCGCGCACCACCTTCCAGCGCCGACGCATGCTCTCCGGCGGATCCAGATAGACGCGGATGTCGAAGCACCGGCGCATCTCCTCGGTCTGGTAGCCGAGCAGCCCCTCGACGATCAGGAACCGGCCGGGCGTCATGTACGCGGGCGGCCCGAACGAGCCGTCCGAGTGCCGGTAGACCGGCTTCAGCACGGCATGCCCCTCCCGCAGCAGCTTCAGGTGCTGGGCCATGATGTCCATGTAGTTGCACGCCGGGTCGAGCGGCGTGATCGGCATCGCGGCGCGCTGTCCACGATCGTAGCGGTGGTAATCGTCAAGGCAGATGTGTGACACCTGCTCCTGACCCAGCAGCCGGACGAGCCCGCGGGTCAGCGTGGTCTTACCGCTGGCGGAGTCGCCGACGACACCGAGGATGATGGGGCGAGGCATGGGGGAGAATCTACTCCGGGCGACGCACCACGAAGGCGACGACCTGACCCTGGCGGATGTTGTCGTAGCCCACCAGCTTGATCTCCGCGGTCGGATTGTGGGCGACGCACTGGTCGATCTCGACCAGCACGGCCTCCGGCGACGGCCGGTCGACGAACGGCAGCTTCCACAGCTTCCAGTAGCTGTCGCGGATCGTCGGGTTCTCGGTGTACTCGATGCCCGGGATCAGCCCGCGGGCGGTGAGGTTGATGATCTGCGCCCGCAGCTCGCCGTCGGTCAGCGGCGGCAGGTAGCTGAACGTCTCCGCGCGGGTCATGGCGTCACCGCCGGGTCGAGCGTGTCGACGGTGTCGAAGTCGAACCGCACCGACGCCCAGGTCTCCATCGCCATGGCCAGCTCCCGGCTGTGCACGGCCGCACCGCGGAGGATGTCCGGGCCCTCGGCGATCAGGTCGCGGCCCTCGTTGCGAGCCTTGACACAGGCCTCCAGGGCCACGCGATTGGCGGTCGCTCCCGCCGAGGCTCCCCACGGATGGCCCAGCGTGCCGCCACCGAACTGCAGCACGGAGTCGTCCCCGAAGATCTCGACCAGGTCGGGCATGTGGTGGACGTGGATGCCGCCCGACGCGACCGGCATCGTCGCCGGCAGCGACACCCACTCCTGGTCGAAGTAGATGCCGCGGGCAGGGTCGGCGGTGATCCGGTCCTCGCGGAGCAGATCGACCACACCCAGCGTCGACGCCCGGTCGCCCTCCAGCTTGCCGACGACCGTGCCCACATGCAGGTGGTCGCCGCCGGCCATCCGCAGCCACTTGGCCAGAACGCGGAAATGGATGCCGTGATGCTTCTGGCGGTCCATCACGGCGTGCATCGCCCGGTGCACGTGCAGCAGCATGCCGTTGGCCCGGCACCAGTTGCTGAGCGACTGGTGCATCGCGAAGCCCGCCGTCAGGTAGTCGTGCATGATGATCGGCGACCCCAGGTCGCGGGCGAACTCGGCCCGCGCGAACGTCTGCTCGACGGTTGGCGCGGTCACGTTCAGGTAGTGGCCCTTGCGTTCGCCGGTCTCGGTCTCGGCCTTCAGCACGGCCTCCATCACGAACTCGTAGCGGTCGCGCCAGCGCATGAACGGCTGGGAGTTGATGTTCTCGTCGTCCTTGGTGAAGTCGAGCCCGCCGGAGAGGGCCTCGTAGACGGCGCGGCCGTAGTTGCGGGCCGACAGGCCCAGCTTCGGCTTGATGGTGCAGCCGAGCAGCGGGCGGCCATACTTGTTCAGGCGGTCGCGCTCGATCTGGATCCCGTTGGGCGGCCCCGGGAACGTCTTCATGTAGGCGGCCGGGATCCGCATGTCCTCGAGCCGCAGGGCGCGCAGGGCCTTGAAGCCGAACACGTTGCCGACGATCGAGCTCATCACGTTGGAGATCGAGCCCTCCTCGAACAGATCGAGCGGATAGGCGATGTAGGCGATCGCCTGATCGCCCTCCCCGGGAACCGGGTCGATCCGGTAGCACTTGGCCTGGTAGCGGCCGATGTCGACCAGATGGTCGGTCCAGACCTGCGTCCAGGTGCCGGTCGAGGACTCTGCGGCGACCGCCGCGGCTGCCTCCTCGATGGGCACGCCCTCCTGCGGCGTGACCCGGAAGGCGGTCAGGATGTCGGTGTCTGCGGGCTCGTAGCCCGGGCGCCAGTACGTCTCGCGATACTCCTTGACGCCGGCGGCGAACAGCGGTGAGGTGTGGTCTGCCATGTGCGCAGGCTACGCATGTCACTGCACAATGACAATTGAATGTTCGAGGCCAACTGATAAGGTAGTTGTTAGATGACGTTCGGCCAGCTGCAGACGTTTCTCGCCGTCGCCCGCACCGGCTCGGTGCGCGCTGCCGCCGCCCGGCTGGTGGTCACCGAGCCGGCGGTCTCGGCCGCGGTGTCGGCGCTCCAGCGCGAGCTGGGATGCCCGCTGATCGCGCGCCAGGGCCGCGGGATCGTGCTCACCGCCGCGGGTGAGACGCTGGCCCGGTATGCGGCGGAGCTGGTCGGGATCCGCGACCAGGCGCTGCGCGAGCTGCGGGGAGCGCGGACGCTCCGGCTGGCCGCGGTGACCACCGCCGGGGAGCACGTCGTGCCGCCGCTGCTGAAGGCCTTTCGCACCCTCCACCCCGATGTCGAGGTGTCGCTGGAGGTGGGGAACCGCTCCACCGTCTTCGACCGGCTGCTGCGGCGCGACGTCGATCTCGCGATCGGCGGGCAGCCGCCCCCGGCGTCGGGCATCGCCGGCTTCCCGTTTCTCGCCTACCGGCTGGTCGTGGTGGGGGCGGCCGACGCCCGCGTCGACGCGCCCGCCGACGAGACCTGGCTGCTGCGGGAGCCCGGCTCCGGCACCCGGACGACGGTCGAGGGGTTCCTGGCAGACCAGGGCATCTCGCCGCGGTCGACGATGACGCTGGGGTCGAACGGGGCGATCAAGCAGGCGGCCGCGCTCGGTCTGGGCATCACACTGCTGTCGGCCCACGCCGCCGGCCCCGAGCTGGCGGCGGGCACACTGCGCCGCGTCCGCATGCCGGGCGCCCCGCTCCGCCGCTCCTGGTACCTGCTGGAGCGCGACACCGGCACCCAGCTGCCCGAAGCCGCCGCGTTCCGCGACTTCTGCCGTTCGCGGGATGCCCGCGCGGCGGTGCTGGCCGCGATCAGGCCTGCCGCGCCGTCGCTCGTGCCGGGCTCGTGACGGCCACGGCGACGGCGGCGATGATCACGCAGGTGGCCGCCAGCATCCCGCCGGTGAGCGGCTCATCGGCGATCGCCCACCCCAGCAGCACCGCGACCACCGGGTTGACGAAGGCATAGGTGGCCACCCGCGACGGCGTCACATGTCCCAGCAGCCACATGAAGGCGGCGAACGTGACGACAGTTCCCATCACCACCAGGTAGAGCATCCCAGCGACCGAGCGGGGGGTGATCTGGCCGGGGTCGATGCGGCCGGCATCGCCGGTGAGGATCGCCAGCAGCGCCAGCGCAACGCTCGCCAAAAGCAGCGGCAGGGCCGCCGTCGCCAGCGGCGCCGCAGGCATCCGCACGCGGCGGCTGACCACGGTGCCCGCCGCCCAGCAGAACGCCGAGAACAGCAGCAGACCGGCGTCTCGAGCGTCGAGCGCACCTCCCGATTCCTGCGCGGCCACCAGCAGCGCGACGCCGCAGAACCCCGCCAGCAGGGCAGCACTCATCCGCGCGGCGGGCGGCCCGGCGCCGGTCACAAGCCACGCCAACAGCGGGACGAACAGGGGAATGGTGGCCAGGCAGAGGGCGGCGATGCCGGACGGGACGCGCTGCTCGAGGTATGCCAGCAGGCCGTGGCAGCCGACGAACAGCAGCAATCCGACCACAAGCGCCCCGGCCCACTCGCCCGGGGCAGGCCAGGGGGCCGACCGGTCGCGCAGGCGCCAGATCAGCAGCAGCAAGCCGCCGCCCAGCAGGCAGCGGCCCGCCATCATCGACAGCGGGGGGATCGTCTCCACCGCCCAGCGGATGGCCAGGAATGTCGAGCCCCAGACCAGGTACACCGCGGCGAAGGCTGCGACCACCGGCAGCGAGCGCGCGCCCGGGCCGGTGTCGATGCTCGGGCTGTCAGCCGCCGCCGGCCAGCTCGCTGATCGTGCGCAGGTCGCCGGGGCCGCTGCCGGTGATCCGGGCGCCGATCACATGGCGGCCGTACGGCCCGGGGGCGATGCTGACCGCCTTCCCGTCGAGCACCAGCTTCCGGCCGCCGGCCTCGAAGACGACGCTGAACTCGTCGCCGGGCGCCAGCTCCACCTCCGACGTGAACTGGAAGCCGGTGCCGGAGACGTCGTCCACCCGGACCGAGTACTCGTTTCCGCGCACGATGCTGCGGCAGTGACCGGCCGTCAGCATTCCGGGCGCATGAACCTCGGCCCGGGGAGCGACCCTGCCGGTGCCGTCGAGGGCGATCTCCAGCAGGCGCAGCGTGACAAGGGCCTGCTCGTCCGAGTGCAGCTCGGCCTTCTGCAGGTCGAACTGGGCGCGCCACGGCCGCCCGCCCTCCGCGAACCTGACGGTCACCTGCTCGACGCCCACCAGCCGCATGCGCGGCACCAGCGCCACCACCGTGTCATCCTCGAGTGAGACGACGTCGAGCGGAAACTCCGACTCGTTCTGACCGACCGCCGCCAGCCCGCTGCGACCGGCCATCGACTCGAAGGCCGCCCGGAATTCGGGGTCGGCGGCGGCGGTCACTTCTCGCCCATGAAGGGGTAGCGATAGTCGGTGGCCGGCACGAACGTCTCCTTGATCGTGCGCGGGCTGGCCCAGCGGATCAGGTTCCACATCGAGCCGGCCTTGTCGTTGGTGCCGGACGCCCGCGCGCCGCCGAACGGCTGCTGTCCGACCACCGCACCGGTCGGCTTGTCGTTGACGTAGAAGTTGCCGGCGGCGTCGATCAGCCGCTCGTGAGCCAGCTCGATGGCCGCCCGCTCATTGGCGAACACCGAGCCGGTGAGCGCGTAGGGCGATGTCTCGTTGACCACGTCGAGGGTGTCCTCGTAACGCCCCTCGTCGTACACGTAGGTGGTCACGATCGGGCCGAACAGCTCGCGCTGCATGAGGTCGAACATCGGGTCGGTGGTGGCGACCACCGTCGGCTTGACGAACCAACCCTGGGTGTCGTCGGCCTCGCCGCCGGCGACGATGTCGGCCTCGCCGCTCTTCTTGACGATCTCGATCGCCTCCGCCTGGGTGGCGAACGAGCTCTTGTCGATCACGGCGCCCATGAAGTTGCGGAAATCCTCGACGTCGCCGACCGCGATCTCCGACACGTCCCGCTCCAGCACTTCCCGGATCTGCGGCCACAGGTTGGACGGGGCATAGACCCGCGACGCGGCGGAGCATTTCTGGCCCTGGTACTCGAACGACCCGCGCACGATCGCCGTCGCGACCGCCTGCGGGTCGGCCGACGGATGGGCGACGATGAAGTCCTTGCCCCCGGTCTCGCCGACGATCCGCGGGTAGCCGTGGTAGCTCGAGATGTTGTCGCCGACGGTCTTCCACATGTTCTGGAACACCGCCGTCGAGCCGGTGAAGTGGATGCCGGCGAGGTCGGGATGCGCGAGCACCGGGTCGCCAACCTCGGAGCCCGAGCCGGCGACCAGGTTGATCACGCCCGGCGGCAGCCCCGCCTCCTCCAGCAGCTTGAGCAGGAAGTGCGCCGAGTAGACGGCGGTGGAGGCCGGCTTCAGCAGCACGGTGTTGCCCATCAGCGCGGGAGCCGTCGGCAGGTTGCCGGCGATGGCCGTGAAGTTGAACGGCGCCACCGCGAACACGAATCCCTCCAGTGGCCGGTACTCGAGCCGGTTCCACACACCTCGCGACGACACCGGCTGCTCCTCCAGGATGCGGCGCATGTAGCTGGGGTTGAAGCGCCAGAAGTCGGCCAGCTCGCAGGCGGCGTCGATCTCGGCCTGATAAGCGGTCTTGGACTGGCCGAGCATGGTGGCAGCGTTCAGCGTGTCGCGCCAGGGGCCGCTGAGCAGGTCGGCCGCCCGCAGCAGCACCGCGGCCCGCTCCTCCCACGGCGTCCGCGACCATTCCCGGTGCGCCCGCTTGGCCGCGTCGATGGCGGCGGCCACCTCGTCAGCGCCGGCCTTGTGGTAGGTGGCGAGGACGTGCTGGTGGTCGTGCGGCTTGACCACGGTGCCGGTGTTGCCGGTGCGCACCTCCTTGCCG
>Ga0070684_100001272_pt1 | contig 18055 bp, 18 predicted proteins | sample KBSC723LmetaG_FD_65653 | JGI IMG/M metagenome (GOLD analysis project Ga0070684, IMG submission 65653) | Corn rhizosphere microbial communities from Kellogg Biological Station, Michigan, USA - KBS C7.2-3L metaG | ecosystem: Host-associated > Plants > Roots > Rhizosphere ...
TCGGCGTCGAGGACATGCAGATCACCACGACGACGACCAACGTCGAGGCGCAGCGCTTCTACGAGCGGGAGGGGTTCGCACGACGCTTCCTCGTCTACTACGGCAAGTCGCCTCTTCGAGCAGAGGTTGACGCGGCGACCGGATCGAGGGGTGGATCGTCGGCGTGATCGGCTACCACGGCGTCGACTGGGCGAGCCCGCTCGACCGGCATCGGCTACTGGCTCGTCGCCTCCGAAGCGGCTCGGCTTCCGGGAGGAGGGCCGCTGCGCCAGGCCGAGCGGATCGGCGAGCGCCACGTCGACCTCGTCGTCCACTCCCTGCTCGCCGCCGAGTGGCTCAGCCGGTCCCCAGCGCCCGGTCGATGAAGGGCCCGAGCAGCTCACCGGCCTGAGCGGCGGTGGTCTCGGGTGGGCCGCCCGGGGCGGTGATGTAGCTGATCGCCAGGCGCACGAGGGACTCCGCCAGCAGCGCCGCCTTCGGCGGCGGCGCCTGTGGCCAGCCCTCTTCGATCGTGGCGGTGAGGCGCGCCGTCGCCCAGTGGACGACCGGCATCCCCTGCGTGGTGACGAAGGGCAGCATGCCACCGGTGCCGTCGTCGCTGAGCAGGACGCGGACCAGCGGGTCCTCTCCGGCCGAGCGAAGGAAGGTTTCGAGCGCCGCTCCGACCGCCGCCCGGGGATCGCCGAGGTGCCCGCGCACGGAAGTGTCCACCGCGTCGAGGAAGCGCTCGCCCTCATGGATGACGAAGGCTTGGGCGAACTCGTCGCGGCTGCCGAACTCCTTGTAGAGGGTCTGGCGGCTGACCCCGGCCGCGCCGGCGACGTCGGACATCGTGATCTCCGACCAGGACCGGTGCTGCAGCTCGTCGCGGGCCGCGCCGAAGAGCGTCTCGCGCAGCAGCTGCCGCGCTGCCTGCGGATATGGCGTGCGGGCGGTGGCCACGGCGGGAATCGTGCCAGCGGCGGCGGTCACCCCTCCGCGTCCCTCTCGTCGCGCTCGAAGTCGACCTTGTCGCGAACGCCGCAGTCGGGGCAGTGCCAGTCGTCGGGCACCTCGCTCCAGGCCGTGCCGGGTGGGAACCCCTCGCGCGGATGGCCCTCCTGCTCGTCGTAGACGTAGCCGCAGCTGGGGCAGCGCCAGCGGCTCATGCCGATGTCTCGTAGCGCGCCAGGATGCGGCGGCGAGCGCGCGGCTGGATGTTGGCGCGGGTGAGGTCGCCGCCGTAGTGCTCGAGCAGGCGGCGGTCCATCACCCGTCGCCAGACCGGCGGGAACCAGGCCAGGACGATCATCCCGGCGTAGCCCGTCGGCAGCTGCGGCGCCTCGTCGACGTGGCGCAGCGCCTGATAGCGGCGGGTCGGGTTGGCGTGGTGATCGCTGTGGCGCTGCAGGTGATAGAGCAGCACGTTGGAGGCGACGTTGTTGCTGTTCCAGCTGTGCTCGGGGCGGCAGCGCTCGTAGCGGCCGTCATCCTTCTTCTGGCGCAGCAGGCCGTAGTGCTCGAGGTAGTTGACGACCTCGAGCAGGGAGAAGCCGAGCACCGCCTGCAGCAGCAGGTAGGGCAGGACGACCGGGCCGAAGCCGATCGTCAGCGCCGCGAACAGCGCCACGGTCATCGTCCAGGCGCCGACGACGTCGTTGCGCAGGCTCCAATGCGATTTGCCGAGCCGGTCGAGGCGGGCGCACTCGATGCCCCAGGCGGAGCGCATGCTGCCGGCGACGGTGCGGGGAAGGAAGGCCCAGAAGCTCTCGCCCAGCCTGGCGCTGGCCGGGTCCTCCGGGGTCGCGACGCGGACGTGGTGGCCGCGGTTGTGCTCGATAAAGAAGTGGCCGTAGCCGGTCTGGGCGAGCGCCACGCGGCTCAGCCATCGCTCGAGGTTGTCGCGCTTGTGGCCGAGCTCGTGCGCGGTGTTGATCGCGATCCCGCCGATGACTCCCATCGTCAGCGCCAGGCCGATGTTCCCAGTCGCGGAGAGGTCCCCGTGCGACCAGAGCCAGCAGGCGAAGAGGAGGCCGGCGTACTGGACGGGGATGAAGAGGTAGGTGCACCAGCGGTAGTAGCGGTCCTGCTCGAGCCACTTGAGCACGCTGTCAGGCGGATTGTCGGAGTCCAAGCCGATCACCAGGTCGAGCAGCGGGAAGACACCGAAAATGAGAACGGGCCCGGCGAACCAGAACCCTTCGAAGCCGGTCACAGACGCCCAGAACCATGCGGCGAAAGGCAACAGGGGAACGATGATCGCGAGCAGCCAGGCGTAGCGCTTGCCGTCGCGCCAGTCGGCGGGGTTGAGCTCGATCGCGGGCCCACGGTCGTGACTATGGACAGCAGCCTCCATCGAAAGACGATCCTCCTTGTCAGGCAACGCCAGAGCGTCGCTATGATTGACAAATAAGCGCTATTTGTCAAGCGCGACAACACTGCGGCAAAGCTTGTCTGGGGCGCCCGCTCGCACTGCCAGCCGCTACCATCCCTGCGTGTTCACGCTTCTCGGCATCCTCCAGGTGATCATCGCCGGCGTCCTGATCTTCCTGATCCTGCTGCACTCCGGCAAAGACACCGGCCTCTCCGGCGCCTTCGGCATCGGCGGCGGCGGCAGCTCCTTCGGCGGCGGATCGATGGTCGAGCGCAACCTGGACCGGGCCACGGTCTTCTTCGCCGTGCTCTTCGTGCTGAACACGATCGTCCTGCTGAAGATCTAATCGCCCGAGCCGACCTCTGCGGCAACGGCTGGCTCGTCGCGGTGGGAGCCGTTGCCGTTGGCGCGGTCGAGGATCTCCACGGCCTCGCTGCGAAGCTCGGCGTCGAGCAGGGCGAAGTCCTCGTCGGAGAGCTTGCCCGCGGCGTGGTCCAGCTCGGCGTCGCGGATCTCGCGGTACTTGGCTTCCTTCAGCGCCTCCAGCTCGGTATCGGCGGTGAGTGCGCGCCGGCCGCGGCGCGCCGGCCAGAGCCCGATAAGCGCACCGGCGAGCGCAATCAGGCCGCCGATCCACATCCAGGTGACGAGCGGGTTGACGATCACGCGGAAGGTCGCCGGGGTCGCTTCGGAGACGTAGCCGGCGGCGATCTGCCTGGCCGTCTGCAACTGCAGCGCTTCGATCTTGGCGAGGGCCGGTGAGCGCAGGCTCGGATTGGCCAGCGCCGCCCGCATCAAGGCGCCGACGGCCTTGCACTGCGGCGGCGTACCGGGAACCCCGGCAACGCACGCTTTGAAGCCGGCGTCGGCGGAGCGGGCGTGGCGCTGCAATCCGGAGATGTCGGGTTGCTCGGCGGTCCAGAAGTCGCTGCCGGCGCCGGTCCTGAGACCGATTTCGCTGTCAGATTCGCCCGCGAAGTAATCGAAGATTCCGCTGGCCGGCTGTCCGGTCGGCCGGTAGAAGCGGCGGGTCGGGTGCAGCGTGAAGGTTTCGCTCCCAGCCGCTACGCGCAGGACGGCCCCCGCGGTGAAGGCGAGCTTGTCGACCCTGGCGGTCGGCCGGACGTAGGTCACGGTGCGACCGTCCACCACGGCGCTCTGGCCGGGCCGCAGGCTGACGTCACGCTTCGTCTGGAAGCTGGAGGAGGCGGCGATGCCGATCAGCAGCACGGCGATGCCGATGTGGACGATGTAGCCGCCGTAGCGCCGGCGGTTGCGGCTGACGACGGCGACCAGCGCCGCGCTCCTCGAGCCGCCCGCGAGCGCGCGGCGTGCCGAGGCCCCACGCCAGAACTCCTGCACGAGGCCGACCAGGGCGAAGGTGGCGAAGACGAAGAGGGCGAAGGCCCAGGGCTTCGAGCCGGCGTCGCTGAGGGCGAGGAGGCCGCAGGCGGCAAGGGCTGCCGCGATCGCCGGCACGAAGAAGACCCGCCTCGCAGAGGCCCAGCTCACCCGGCGCCAGGCGAGCAGGGGTCCGATCCCGGTGAAGAGGACGAGCAGGATCGCCAGCGGCGTCGTGTAGTGGTCGAACCAGGGCGCGGCCAGCGAGGACTTCGTCCCGGTGAAGAGTTCGGAGATCAGCGGGAAGAAGGTGCCCCAGAAGATCGTCGCGCAGAGCGCCACCAGGAGCAGGTTGTTGACGACGAATACCGACTCGCGCGAGGCCAGCGAGTCGATTCGCTTCGGCGAGCGCAGGCCGTCGAGGCGCGAGACGATCAGCGCGGTCGAGCCGACCAGCACCACCGCGATCAAGCCGAGGATGTAGGGACCGACCGTGCTTTCGCCGAATGCGTGGATCGACTGCAGGACGCCGGAGCGGACGAGGAAGGTGCCGAGCAGCGCCAGCGAGAAGGTGGCGACGACGAGGCAGGCGTTCCAGACCTTCAGCATTCCCCGCTTCTCCTGGACCATGATCGAGTGCAGGAAGGCGGTGCCGATCAGCCAGGGCATCAGCGCCGCGTTCTCGACCGGGTCCCAGGCCCAGTAGCCGCCCCAGCCGAGCTCCGTGTAGGACCAGCGGGCGCCGAGCAGGAGGCCGAAGCCGAGGAAGGCCCAGGCGACCAGGGCGAAGCGGCGAGTGGCGCGGATCCAGTCGGCGTCGAGGCGGCGGGTGACGAGGGCGCCGATCGCGAAGGCAAAGGGGATCGTGAAGGCGACGTACCCCGAGTAGAGCATCGGCGGGTGGATCATCATGCTCGGGTGCTGCAGCAGCGGGTTGAGGCCGATGCCGTCGGCCGGCACGGGGCCCGGCGTACGCGCAAAGGGATTGACGCCACCGGCGAAGAGCATCAGGCCGGTGAAGAAGCTGGCGACCCCGGCGAGCACGGCGGTCGCGTAGGGGACGATCTCGCGCAGCTTGTCGCGGGTCACGTAGAGCGCCAGCGAGGAGGCGATCGAGAGCACCCAGGCCCAGAGCAGGAGCGAGCCTTCCTGGCTCGACCACATCGCGGCCAGCTTGTAGAACTCCGGCGTCTCGATCGAAGAGTGCTGCTGGACGATTTTGAAGGAGAAGTTGTCGCCGGCGAAGGCGACCTCGATCAGGACGACGCAGACGGTGAGCAGGCCACAGGCGGCGTAGACCGTGCGCCTGGAGACGTCGACCCAGCGCCGCTCGCCGTTGCGGCCGAGCAGCGCCGCGACCGCGGCGAAGACCAGAGCGAGGAAGGCCAGCGCCAGGACGGCGCTGCCGAGGCTAGCTGTCATTCGTGGTGAACTTCGACGGGCACTTGGTGACCAGCGTGTCGCGTTCGCCGACGAAGGTGCCGTGCTCCACTTCGCCGGTGAGGACGATCTCGCGGCCACCGCGGAAGGGGTCGGGGACGGTGCCGGTGTAGGTGACGGGAAGGATCGGGCCGCCCCCTTCGCGATCGGCGACCTGGAAATCGAGCTCCTGGCCGTGGTGGCGGACCGAGCCCGGCACGACCTTGCCCGTCATGTCGTAGCTCGTCCCCGGCGCGGCGCCGATCAGCTGCGAGGGCTCCTTCGCTTCGGAGGAGGCGCTGAAAGACGTGTAGACGAGCGCCGCCGCCAGGAGGACGGCCGCACCGAGGGCGACCACGAGCCTGATCTTCCGCTTGCGCTGTGGATCCACGGCCGCGAATTATCGCAACCCCGCCCTCCCAGGCTGACTTCGCCCTTACGGATCCATATGCATACCTAACGACAAAGTCGCGTGAGAGGATTGGGGAGTGGCAGAGCGAGACGCAGATGATCCGGTCCTGCTCATCACCGGTGCCAGCAGCGGCATCGGCGCGGCGACGGCGAGAGCCGCGGCGCCGAAGTACCGGCTGGTGCTCGCGGCCCGGCGCGAGGAGCCACTGCGGGAGCTGGTCGAGGAGCTGGGCGGAGCGCAGCGGGCGCTGGCCGTCCGCTGCGACGTGACCGAGTGGGACCAGGTGAAGGCGATGGCGGCCGCCGCGCTCGACGCCTTCGGTCGTATCGACGCCGTCTTCGCCAACGCCGGCTTCGGCGCCACCCGCGGCTTTCTCGAGGAGTCGGTCGACCACTGGCGCTCGATGGTGCTGACCAACGTCTACGGCGTGGCGCTGACGATCCGCGCCACCCTTCCCCACCTGCTCGAGCGCGGCGACGGGCACTTCCTCGTCACCAGCTCGGTCGCCGGCCGCCGCGCCCTCCCCGGCTCGCTCTACTCGGCGACCAAGCACGCGGCGACCGCGATCGGCGAAGCCCTGCGTGCGGAGCTGCGCCAGATGCACGACAACCACGAGGTCCGCGTCACCCTGATCGAGCCGGGAATGACCGACACGCCGTTCTTCGAGAACCGCCCCGGCGAGTGGGCACTGCGCGACGAAGACATCGCCAAAGCCGTCCTCTTCGCGCTCGAGCAACGGCCCGGCGTCGACGTCAACGAGATCCTGATCCGGCCGACGAGCCAGCCGAGCTGACCGGCCGGCGAGGCCAAAGCCTCAGTGGCGGTGGCGCCCGCCCTTCTTCTTCTTCTTCTTGCACGGCGTGCGCAGCTTCGGTTTCTGGTTGGCCTTCTTGCCGTTCTGGCCGGTGAACTTGGCGACCACGCGGTATCGGCGGGCGCAGAGGTTGGTCGAGTTGACGAGCAGCCCCCTCCTCTTGCCGCCCCGGACGATCAGCGTGAACTTGGAGACCGGCACGTCGGGGACCACGTCGTAGGTCGTCCGCATGCGGCCCTTGACCTCGTCGATCCGCCCACTGAGGTCAATCTCGACCTGACCGCGCAGCGCGGCGACGAGATCGGGGAGTTCGTGTTCGGAGGAACGCAGGTAAACGGGGCCCTTGAGAGGTGCATCCAGGAGCGGCGTTTGAGCGATCGCGTAGCCGTATATCGAGTCCGCGGGGCATTCGTGAGCGGCGAACTGGACGCGTGTGCAGACGTTGGCGAGGCTGGCCTGTTCGAGGAAGAGCGGCCTCGGCAGGGTGACGGCCGCGCGACCGACGTTGGCATCGCCGTCGCGGGCGACGAGCGTGGCACGGAGCTTCGGGCTCTTGCCGCGGCGGGTGCCGCCGAACGTGCGCATGTAGAGCTTCGGCGCGAAGCCGAGCTTGTCGCAATCTTTCACCTGGAACGGCGCTGAGGCCGCGAAGGAGCTGAAGGCCGCGGGATCGAGCGGGTTGGCGCCGCCGCCGCGGAGGTTCGCTGCGACCGCCATCGCCGAGCAGTTGGTCGGGTTGAGCGAGAACTTCGGCCGGTCGAGCTTGACCGCGACCGAGCGCAGGTCGAGCAGGGCGCCGCCGAAGACGTGAGGAATCGGGTCCGAGACGGCGTGGACCTGCGCGGTCGCCGGGTCGATCTGCAGAGCCACCCTCACCACGACCGAGCCAAGATCAAACGGCCCGGCCGTGGCGGGGGTGACGATCACCAGGGAGAGAGGGGCCCCGTGGTAGGGGCCTGCGAGGAAGGCCTTTCCGGTGATGTGGAAGGGTTCGGATCCGCTGCCGACGGCGACCGAGGCAGTGCCGACGAGGCTTGAGTCGGGGCAGCTCGACATCGCGATCTCGGCAGCGCCGCTGTTGGCCGCGGCGGTGGCGATCGCCGACTCGGGGCAGTAGCGGACGCCGGCGAGCTTCGCGGTCAAACCGGGCGGCAGGGTGACTTCGACGCCCTTCAGCTCCTGGTTGCCGTCGTTGCGACTCATGTCGACCTCGAACGGGCTGTAGGCGCCGCCCTTCGCGTTGGCGGTGTGGGCGCCGAAGGCCGGAGCGAAGGGGCGGCTGGCCAGCGTTCCCGGACACGGCCCGCCACCCGGCGCCTGGGTGAGGGTGAATTGGCCGCTCGGAGAGGCGGGCGGTTCGCCGTTGGGGCCGCCCTCCTGTCCCACCGGGATCGAGCCCTGCGCGGTCGACCACGGCAGCAGGGAGCTGGTTGCCGTGTTCGGCCCACAGGTCGGCGGGCTGGTCAGCGGCGCCCGCGGCCCGCCGTCGAACTGGAGGCGGAAGGAGCTGAACGGCACCTGCGGGTTCTCGGCGAAGGTCGTTGTCAGCTGCCCGGTCTGGGGATTGGCGCTGGTATTGCCGATCAGGCGCGCTGAGATCCCGAAGCGTGCCGACTCGACGTCGACGAAGATCCGATACTCCTGCCCCGAGGTCGGGTCACGGCTCTCCTGTTCGCCGAGGTAGACGTTTCCGCTCAGCGCCCCTTCCGGCAACGGCGGCGTTTCGACCGCGACGGTGCCGATCTTGGAGGCGGCCGGGCATTCGACCGGGTGCGTCGTCCCCTTGCCGAACTGAGCGTCGCTGCAGGCGACCAGACCGTTCGCCGCCGATGGGTTGAGGCCCATCCCGGCCGGCAGGGTCACCGTCGCGGTCCGCAGGTGCGAGCTTGCCTGCTTGGTCAGCGGTTCGGCGATTTCGGCCAGGCTCGGTTCTTCGAACGGGACCTTGACGTCCACCGTCGCTCCGGACGGCGAATCGGTGCTGGGCGTGTTCGGTTCGACTTCGAGCGAGGGTTCGAAGGGGATCGTGTCGCATTCCTTGGGGAAGGTGAACGACGGGATCCTCGACTCGAAGTAGGAGGACCCGTTGGGGAAGTTGGGGTCGGGGATCTCATAGGAGTCAGCGCGCAGCCAGGTCGAGTAGACCTGTTCGAAGGGCGAAACCGGCGGCCCGAGGCAAGTGGTCGGCGTCGTGATGAAGGTCCCGTTGCCGGAGCGACCTTTGAAGACGAGTCGGTTCTTGAGAATGAGGCCGTTGATCAGCGGTTCGAGTTCGGTCGCTTTCGGCACTTCGATCGTGAAGCCCTCGTGGTAGTCCCTTGCCCAGGCGACGTCCGCTTTCAGGTAGATGAAGTTGCCGGCGAGTTCGAAGCCGAAGCGAGCCGGCTCGCCTTCGGCGGGGACGATGTTGTAGACGGTCGCTTCGAGCGGCGTCGGAGCGGGCTGGCCCAGCAGCGACCCCCAGACGAGGCTCTTGCCCACCGCCGATCCGGGCAGGCAAGAGCCCGCTTCGAACTGCGCTTGCGCGCACTGTTCGGTCGCTTGCGGATTGACGCTCAGGCCGACCGGAAGGTCGACGCGGACGGTACGCAGCTGGCCGACCGGTTCTTCCGGCCCGAGGGTGCCGGCCTGGTGCTTGACGATGATCTGCGTGAAGCCAAACTGCGGATGCCCCGCGGCCTGTTCGAAGAACTGGTCTTCCGTTTCGATCGAGCAGTAGTCGGCGGCGGTACCTCCTGCGGCCGGCGGTTCGTTGTTGCAGGTCCCGGCCTGCCAGCCATCGTTCACGGTCGGGTTGTTGGGATCCGTGGGGGCGACGATGTCGCCCGTGTCGGCCGAGGCGGCCGAGGAGAGCACCAGCACGAAGATCGCCACAACGGCGACCACGCTGTGGATCCCCACCAACCGTCGTCCCACCGATCTCTCCTTCCCCTTCCCGGCGACCATTCGTCGAGATGCTACCTAATTTTGATGAGCTGGTCTACTATTTTTAGGTATCGACCAGCCGATCAATCGGAGGTAGTTATGAATTGGCAGCTTCTGGCTCGCGCTAATACCCATCCGCTGCGCATCTCAATCCTCGAAGTGCTGGGGATGGACGGCGGCCGGACGCTGTCGCCCAGCGACCTCAGCTACGAGCTTCGGGCGCCGCTCAGCAACGTCAACTACCACGTCACAGAGCTCTTTCGCACCGGTCTGATCGAGCTGGCGGGCGAACGCCGCGTGCGCGGCGCAACCGAGCACTTCTACCGGCAGCCCGAAGGCAAGCCGGCGCCCAACGGCAACGGCAACGGCCACGCCCCGCGGATGCGGCGCAAGCGGACGGCCAAGGCGCTGGCTCGCGCCTAGGCCTCGAGCTGGACAGCGACCTCGTACTTCTCGACCGATACGCGACGGCCCATGCCTTCGCCGGGAGGGCTCATCGAGTTCAGCGTCTCGTCGCCTTCCCTGTAGTCCTCCTCGGTCTCGAAGAGCGCGATTGCCATCGCTTTGCCGGCGTCGGGGTCCTGCAGGACGAACAGGCCTTTGGCCGGAAGGCCCTCCGGGGGCCCTGACGCGGAGTCCTCACGGATCCGGGCGGCGCTCTCCCTCATCGCGTCGGCCTCTGCTCCCTCCCAACGGACGACTCGTGCGTACATGGTCTCCTCCTTGGGTTCGGTTGGCGAGTGCAGTCGAGCCTACACCCGCTTCCGCGGCCGTAGAATCAACGGCTGACGCGGACGTAGCTCAGCTGGTAGAGCGCGAGCTTCCCAAGCTCGAGGTCGCGGGTTCGAGACCCGTCGTCCGCTTTTCTGAGCGTCCGTGCCTTCCTAATCTTTCTCGCCGTGCTGGCCGTGATCGGCCTGCTCGGCTTCGGCCTGCTCAGCAAGGGCAGGGCGAAGATCGCGGTCGGCGATCCGGTGCCGGACAAGGTCCTGCCGGCCCTCCCCGGCCCCGGTCGCGGCTCGATCGCCGAGCACCGGGGCGAATGGGCGCTGGTCAACCTCTGGGCCTCGTGGTGCATTCCCTGCCGGCAGGAGGCGCCGGTTCTGGAGCGTTTCTACCGCCGCAACCGGGCGCACAACGTCACCGTGATCGGCATCGACGTCGAGGACAACCGCGACGACGCGGTCGCCTTCCTGCACGAACATCCGACGACCTATCCGCAGCTGCGCTCGGTCGGCGACGAACGCAGCGCCGCCTTCGGCTCCAGCGGCGTGCCGGAGAACTTCCTCGTCGACCCGGAGGGCCGCCTGGCGCTGATCTGGCGCGGACCGGTCGACGAGGCCCTCCTGCGTCGGCGAGTCGAACCGCTGATCCGGGGACGTGCCCGCCATTAGGTGTCGAAGTAGGCACTCCACAGCGGGCACGTCCGGGGGCGGGGCGTGGATAGCCATGCTCGCGGCGGCGGCCCTCCCGCTCGTCGCCGCATTGCTGACACTTGTCGCCACGGCCAGCGCGGCGGCGCCGAAGACCAGCGTGACCGAGATCGAAGGCGAAGTGATGTGCCCGATCTGCGGCACCCTGCTCGAACTCTCCGACTCGCCCCAGGCGCAGCGGGAGAAGGCCTACGTCGCCAAGCTCGTCGCGGCGGGGAAGAGCAAGGCCGAGATCAAGGACGCCCTGGTCACCCAGTACGGGCGCTCGGTGCTTGCCCAGCCGAAGGCCTCCGGCTTCGACCTCAGCGCCTACCTGGTTCCCCTGATCGCGATCGTCGTCGCGATCGTCCTCCTCGGCTTCAGCGTGCTCCGCTGGCGGCGAACCGGGTCTCCGCCGGATGGCCCGACCGCCGGGGCCCCGCGGGGAGCCGACGCCGAACGGCTCGAGGCCGACCTCTCGCGCTACGACCTCTAGCCGACGAGGACGAGCTTCGCCCCGGCAACCGGAGGGCGCCTCGGCAGCTCACGCCGGCCGCCGCATAGGATCGTCGTGTCGGCGGCCGCTGCGAGGGCCTGCAGCGAAGCCGGGTCGCCGCTCAGCGGCGGCCCGTCGAGGACGACGGTCTGGTAAGCGCGGCGCAGCATCGCGATCGCGTGGCGGCAGCGCTCGGAGCGCAGCAGCGGTCCCGGCGTCCTGGCGGCGTTTCCGGCGACAACGCAGGTCAGGTGCTCCCCGGCGGCGGCCGAGGCGGGACCCGCCGGCACCAGCGGCTGCAGGATCTCGCCGGGCAGGGCCTCGCCGCGGATGTACTCGTGCAGGCCCGGCGCGCCGGAGATGCCGAGCGTCTCGGCCAAGACCGGCTCGGCCAGGTCGCACTCGACCAGGGCGGTGCGGCTGCCCCTCACCGTGAAGGCGGCGGCAAGGCCGAGCGCGACGGCCGATCCGGCTGGGCCGGTCGCAACGACCGCCTGGGCGTCAGCCAACGCCTCAGCCAGAGCGGAGAAGGCCTCGAGCTCGGCGCGGTTGAGCGCACCGGGCCTGGAGCCCCGGCGCCGCCCCGGGACCTCGGCGAGCACCTGCTGTCGCGACCGGCGACGCATCACATCCGCTCGGGGGCGGAGATGCCGAGCAGCTCGAGCGCGGCGGCGATCGTGCGCTTGGCGAGCAGGGCAAGCGCCAGACGCGATCTTTCGACTCCCTCGCCATCGGCGCCGACCACCTTGCAGTCGCGGTAGAAGGCGTGGAAGTCGGCCGCGACCGCGGTCGAGTAGGCGCAGATCCGGTGCGGTGCGCGGCGGGCAGCGGCCTCGCGCACCTCGTCCGGGAACTCCAGCAGCCGCTTGATCAGCTCCCGCTCGCTCGGCTCGAGCGGCGTGCCGGGCGTGGCGGCCCCGGCGCCCGCCGCAACGTCCTCGGCCTCACGGCCCGCCTTGCGCAGGATGCTGGCAATCCGCGCGTGCGCGTACTGGACGTAATAGACCGGGTTCTCGTTGGACTGACGGCGGGCAAGCTCGAGGTCGAGGTCGACCGTGGTGTCGTGACTGCGCCAGAGCATGAACCAGCGGGTGGCGTCGGCGCCGATGTCGTCGAGCAGGTCGTCGAGCGCGACGAACTCGCCGCTGCGCTTCGACATCTGCGCCCGCTCGCCGCTCTCGACGATGTGGACGAGCCGCATGATCAGGGCCTCGAAGCGATCCGGATCGGCCCCGAGGCCGGCGATCGCGGCGCGCAGGCGGGCGACGTAGCCGTGATGATCGGCGCCTAGCACGTCGATCAGCCGCTCGAAGCCGCGCTCGAGCTTGTCCCAGTGGTAGGCGACGTCGGCGGCGAGATAGGTCGGTTCGCCGTCGGTCCTGATCAGGACCCGGTCCTTGTCGTCGCCGAAGGTCGTCGTGCGCAGCCACAGCGCCCCCTCGCTCTTGTAGGTGTGCCCTTCCCGCTCGAGACAGGCGAGGGCGGAGTCGACCTCGCCGCGGCTGTACAGATCGCGCTCGGAGAACCAGCTGTCGAAGCGGACGCCGAAGCGATCGAGCGTGGAGCGCACGCTCTCCAGGATCAGCTCGACACCGCGGGAGCCGATCGCCTCCAGATCGGCGTCGTCGATTCCCTCGGCGCCGATCCGCTCCCCCAGCTCGATCACGTAGGAGCCTCCGTAGCCGTCCTCGGGCGGCTCCTCGCCGCGCATGCGGGCTGCGATCGAGGCGGCGAAGTGGTCGACCTGACCGCCCGCGTCGTTGACGTAGAACTCGCGCTGGACCTCGTGCCCGACCGCCTCGAGCAGGCGGACGACGGAGTCGCCGTAGGCAGCGTGACGACCGCCGCCGATGTGCAGCGGTCCGGTCGGGTTGGCCGACACGAACTCGACCAGGATCCGCTCCGGCGTCCCCGTCGCCGCCGGGCTGAGCCCATCGCCGGCGGCGGCGAGGCCGGCCGCGGCGCGCCGGTACCACTCGTCGGTGAGGAAGAGGTTGACGAAACCGGGTCCGGCGACCTCGACCCGGTCGACGGTCTCGGGCCCCAGCGCGTCGTCCAGCCCGGCGGCGAGGCGAGCCGCGACGTCGCGGGGCTTCTCGCCCAGCGGGGCCGCCAGCAGCATCGCCGCGTTCGAGCTGTAATCGCCCAGCTCCGGCTTCGGCGGACGCTCGAGAGTCGGCTTCGGACCGCCCGCCTCACCCTGCCGCAGGGCGGCTGCGGCGCCGTCGACCGCGGCACGCAGCTCGGCGATGGGATCGGTGGAGGCGCTCATCGGGTTCATCGTATGGAGAGGTGCCCCGGGTACGCTGGCCGCCATGCGCGTCGCCGCGATCACCGACGTCCACGCCAACCTGCCGGCCCTCGAAGCCGTGCTCGGCGCTATCGATGCGGCCGAGGTGGAGCAAGTCTGGTGCCTGGGCGACGTGCTCGGCTACGGCGTCCAGCCCGACGCCTGCGCCGAGCTCGTGCGCGAGCGGTGCGAGCTCTGCCTCGTCGGCAACCACGACCTCGCGGTCCTGGGCGAGCTCGACATCGTCTCCTTCTCGGAGGCGGCCGCGGCGGCGGTGGAATGGACCCGCGGCAACGTCGGCGAGAGCACGCTCGACTTCCTGCGTGGGCTGCAGCCGAGCGGCGAGCGCGAGCAGCTCGGCCTCTTCCACGCCTCGCCCCGGGACCCCGTCTGGGAGTACGTCCTCTCCGCCGAGCAGGCGGACGCCGGGATGGACGCCCACCCCAACCCGGTTGGGCTGATCGGCCACTCCCATGTCGCCCTCTTCTTCAACAGGCCGGCCGGCGGGGACGGGGAGACGCGGGGCGGCCAGATGAGCGACGGCTCCCTGCTCGACCTGGGCGGCGGCAGCTGGCTGGTCAACCCGGGAAGCGTCGGCCAGCCCCGCGACGGCGACCCGCGGGCCGCCTGGCTGGAAATCGACACCGAGGCGAAGACCGCCTGCTTTCACCGGGTTCCCTACGAAATCGCGCGAGCGGCCGAGCCGATCGTCGCCGCCGGCCTGCCGCGCCGGCTCGGCGAGCGGCTGTACAGCGGCCAGTGAGCATCAAATGCAGGGCAAATCTGCCCTTTAAGGTGTTCTCTAGACTCGCAACGGTGCGTCGACTGGCCCCACCCGCACTTGCGCTTGCCCTCGGGGCCACCTCTGCCTTCTGGGTCGTCTCCTGCGGCGGCGGCGAAGACGCCAAGCTGCTCCCCGGCACCACGGCGCGGGAAATCACCGAAAACCTCGCACGCGTCAGGCAGTTCGCGAGCGCAGGCGACTGTGTTGGAGCGGCGGACGCCGCGCAGGAAGTGAGCAACCAGGTGGAAGCCCTCGGTGGCGTCGACGCGAAGCTGAAGGAAGCGCTGCAACGCGGGGCCGGCCGCCTCGACGAAGTGGTCGCGACCTGCGACGAAGAATCGATCGAAGCGGTCGAACCGACCACCGAAGGGACCACGACCGAAGAAGTGGAAAAGGTGCCGCCGGGCCAGGCCAAGAAGGAAGAAAAGGAGAAGGAAAAGCCGCCCAAGGAAGAGCCCTCGCACGGGCCGCCGGAAACCACGCCGCCGGAAAAAACGCCGCCTGAACCCCCCGCCGAACCGGCTCCGCCGAGCGAAGGCGGCGGCACCGGCGCGCCGGGCGGCGTCAGCCCCAACAGCGCCGTGGGCGGCGGCGACTGATGCCGGCCAACGTCCTATCGGGCCGCTACGAGATCGGCGACCGGCTCGGCGCCGGGGGGATGTCGAGCGTGCACAAGGCGACCGACCTGATCCTCGAGCGCACGGTCGCGGTCAAGATCCTCGCCGAGCACCTCTCCGACGACGAGCGGTTCGTCGCCCGCTTTCGTCGCGAGGCCCTCGCCGTCGCCAAGCTGATCCATCCCAACATCGTCCAGGTCTACGACACCGGGATCGACGACGGCCGCCACTACATCGTGATGGAGTACGTCGAGGGCCGCTCGGGAGCGCAGATCCTGCAGCGCCAGGGCCCGCTCGACGCGGAGACGACGGCCGAGATCGGCGCCCAGGCCTGCGCCGGGCTCGACTACGCGCACCGGCGCGGCATCATCCACCGCGACGTCAAGCCCGGCAACCTGATGATCGTCGGCGGCCCGGTCGGCGGCGGGGAGATGACGGTGAAGCTGACCGACTTCGGCATCGCCAGGGCGGTCGAACAGACCCGGATCACCCAGGTCGGCTCCGTGGTCGGCACGGCGGCCTACCTCTCCCCGGAGCAGGTCCGCGGCGAGGAGGCGACCCCGAGCACCGACGTCTACGCGCTCGGCGTGGTGCTCTACCAGTTCCTCACCGGCCGCCTGCCCTACGAGGGATCGAGCCTGGCCGAGCTGGCGGTCCGCCAGGAGAACGAGAAGCCGCTGGCGCCGAGCACCTACAACGACGAGGTGCCGGAGACACTAGGCGCCGCCGTCCTGCGTGCGCTCGAGGGCGACCCGGCCCGGCGCTACGCCAGCGCCGCCGAGCTCGCCGGATGCCTGGCGCTGGGCCTGCAAGGCGAGGACGTGACGCTGCCGCTCGGCGAAGGAGCGGCCCCGACCCGGGTCCTCGGTGGCGAGACCGCCACCCGCCCGCTCGACCGCACGGCACACACCGAGTACCGGCCGGCCCCGTCGCAGACCCGACGGCCGACACCACGACCCGCGCCGCCACCTCCCCCCCGCGCGCCCCGGCCCTCGGCACAGCGGCGGCGCGGCTCGTTCTCCCGCTTCGCCCGCTTCGTGATGGCGCTGGTGGCGCTGGTCCTGATCGCGGCGGCGGTGGCGACGGCGGTGATCTACGCGACCGACAAAGCCACCAGCGTCAAGGTGCGGGAAGTGACCGGGAACACGATCGGCAAGGTCGTCGAAGAAGTCGAAGACCTGGTCAGGAAGAACACGGAATAGACGGTCGGCGGGCGGTCAAGCCGCCGCCCAGGGCGTGTTGCCGCCAAGGACCGAGCTGGAGTAGCTGCCGTAGCTGCCGGCGGCGATCGCCGAGCGTGCGTGCCGCATCAGCTCATGGAGGTAGGTCAGGTTGTGCAGGCAGATCAGCCGCACGGCGGTCAGCTCCTCGGCCCGCGAGAGGTAGCTGACGTAGTCGCGGTCGTGGTTCTGGCAGGCGGCGCAGGGACAGCCGTCGACGATCGGGTCGCGGTTGCCGTGATGGCCAGACTTGCGCAGGTCGAGCCGGAAGCGGTTGCCCGGGTCGGGGACCAGCGCGACCCCATGACGGGCAAGACGGGTTGGCACGGCGCAGTCGAAGACGTCGAGGCCGAGCGCGATGCCGGCGAGGAGGTCGTCGACCTCGCCGATGCCGAGCAGGTGCTTCGGCGCCGCCTGCGGCAGCAGCGGTGCCGTCATCGCGAGCACCGCGCGCATCTCGGCCTTGTCGCGGCCGAGCGTGCCGCCGATCGCGAGGCCGTCGACGCCGGTCGCGGACACGTAAGCCGCCGATTCGCGCCGCAGGTCCTCGTGGACACCGCCCTGGACGATGCCGAAGACCGCCTGCCGCGCCGGGCCCTCGCGCTCGTGCCAGGCGAGGCAGCGGTCGAGCCAGCGGTGAGTCCGCTCGGTCGAGTGCGCCGTGTACTCGCGGTCGGCGTGGAAGGGCGTGCACTCGTCGAAGACGAGCGCGATGTCGGAGCCGAGCGCCGCCTGCACCTGCATCGAGACCTCCGGCGAGATGAACAGCTCGCGGCCGTCGCGAGGACTGCGAAAGCGGGCGCCCTCCTCGGTGATCTCGACCTCGGAGCCATGGTCGCCGGAGCGGCCGCTCCCCTTCACCTCGTTGGCGACGCCACCGTGAGCGAGCGAGAAGACCTGGAAGCCGCCGGAATCGGTGATCAGCGCCCGGTCCCAGTTCATGAAGCCGTGCAGGCCTCCCGCGGTGGCGATCCGCTCCGGCCCCGGTGAGACGAACAGGTGGTACGTATTGCCAAGGATCAGCTGGTAGCCGAGCGCCTCGACCTCGTCCACGTCCAGCCCCCGCACCGACCCCTTGGTCGCCAGCGGGATGAAGGTCGGCGTCTCGATCGGCCCGTGCGGGGTCTCGATGACCCCCGCCCGAGCGGCCCCGTCACGGGCGTCGATCACAAAGTTGAGTCGTTGCGGATCGCTGCGCACGCCCGCAGCGTATGTGGGAGCACCGAAGCGGCGGCTCCCGCCCCGCCGGCACCTCGGTTACGTCCGGCTCGCCCGGAGCCGCCGTGAAAGTCGCGGTCGTCCTTTGGTCCGGTCATCGACAGGGCGGTCGTCCTTTGGCCCGGTCCCCGGACGTCAGGTCGACCGCGCCCGCAGGACCGGACGTCAGGTCGACCGCGCCCGGAGGACCGGACCAAAGGTCGACCGCGGCCGGGGGCCGGGCCAAAGGACGACCGCCCGCGCAGGGCTGTCCCGACGCGGGCGTCGATGGTGAAGCTCAGGCGCTGCGGGTCGTTGCGCGCGCCCCGCAGCGCATGTGGACTCGGATCTAAGCCGCGGCGCCGACCGGCTTGCTCCCGGTCGAGTGTTCAGCGGACTCCTCGCCGTCCCCGACGTCGATCGCCTCGGTCCCGCCATCCTTGGCGCAGGCCTCGGTCGCGATCTCGATCCGGGTCGCCTTGCGCTCCTGCGGCTTCGGCATCCTCACCTCGAGCACGCCGTTCTCGAAGTTGGCGGTCACGCTCTTGGCATCGATGCCGCGTGGCAGCCCGAGCGAGCGGGAGAAGCGCCCGAACGACCGCTCGATGCGGTGGAAGCCCTCTCCCTTCTTCTCGTGCTCGGCCTTGCGCTCGCCGGAGATCGTCAGCACGTTGTCCTTGACCTCGATGTCGATGTCCTCGCGCCGCAGGCCCGGTAGATCGGCACGAAGGACGAGCTGATCCTCGGTCTCCACCAGGTCCATCGCCGGCACCCA
>Ga0070684_100001276_pt1 | contig 18035 bp, 17 predicted proteins | sample KBSC723LmetaG_FD_65653 | JGI IMG/M metagenome (GOLD analysis project Ga0070684, IMG submission 65653) | Corn rhizosphere microbial communities from Kellogg Biological Station, Michigan, USA - KBS C7.2-3L metaG | ecosystem: Host-associated > Plants > Roots > Rhizosphere ...
TGACATCGTCCCGCAGCGCGGTCATGAAAGCCCGCAATCGCTTTTCGTGCACGGCCGTCTGATCGGTCGGCTCGTTCGACGTGTCGATATAATTGAAATCGTCGACCGAGATAGCCAAGGCGTGGCCGGCAGTCGCGGCGGATGCATCTGAGATGAGGCTGGATCCCAGGAACAGACCGGCTGTGGCAAGAGCGTGCAAGAGGGAGGCGCGGCACATGGCGGTGGCTCGATCTGCTGGCTGAATTGCGGTACGCCTATAACCCTTTACCAAGCTTCGATTGCTGCATTCCCTACCGCTATCCGGCACCGTCGTTCAGACCAAGTCTCGCCAATGTCCAAAGCGGCTTTGACCAGAACACTAGAGGTCACCAGCGGCAAGTCAGCTTACAAGTTGGTCATTGAAGGCTGTTTGAGGTGCCGAACAAAAAGCCGCGCGGCCGCGTCCAACCACGCCAATCCCTGATTAGTCCGCTTGTGATGCCCCAAGCAGCGGTTTGGGCATGTCTGTATTCCGCCGCTGTCAGGGGATAAGCGGACGCTCAGGGGAGCGGACCAAAATGACGCGAGTGACCCAAACCCGACTCTGACGCGCGGCAATCGATTCCAAGGTCATCTCGCTGTGCGCATGATTGTAATCAGCGTAGCGGCTGAAGGAGCGATGTCGGAACTTCAAGCCCGGCATCGTGTCAGGCGGCACGCTGATTGTGTCGTGAAGGGAGATCTGGGCACAGCACGAGCTTGCCCTCGAGACCGCCGGCTTCGAGGCGTCGGTGCGCTTCAGCAACTTGATCCAGGGAGATCCGCTCGGCGACGCGCGGCTTGATCACGCTGCTGGCCAACAGAGCGAACAGACGCTTCAGGTCCTCCGTAAACCATGCAGGATGTTGCAACCGCATCGCGTTGATGGAGTAGAAGAACGCCCGCCTGCCACCAGGCAACCACCTCCAGAGATACAGACGCGCGATCCACATCAACATGGTGAGCATGCGTCGTTGACCCTGCACGCCCGCCGAGTAGCCGTAGGCGCAGAGCAGACCGCCAGGCTTGAGCGCCGCGAACGAGCGCCGATAGCCGTCCTCCGCGATGCCGTCGAAGACCACATCAAATCCGCCCAGTAGGACGCGCGTGAAGTCTTCCCGCTGATAATCGATAGGCGTGGCCCCGAGCTCGCGGATCAGCGTGGCGTGCCTTCCATTGGCACCGCCCCACAGCTGGAGCCCGGCCATGCTTCCAAGTACCAGCAGCGCCTGACCGACTGCACCGGCAGCTCCATGCACCAATATGCGCTGTCCGCGTCGCACCTGCGCAGCGCGGTGCAGGAGTTGGTACGCGGTCATCCAGCTGAGGATCAGCGTGGCGGCCTCCGCTGCGTCAAGGTCCGCCGGTACCGGGGTCAAATGGCTTGCCTGAAGCGTGCGATAGGTGGCATTCGATCCGAGCACCGTCATGTCGGCCACACGGTCGCCGATCTGAAATCCGCTCACGCGGTCGCCGAGTTGGTCGATTTCCCCGATGACATCGTAGCCCATTACAAAGGGTGGGCGGCGGGAGGCGGTTTGCGGGTAGAGATGGCGCCGGATCAGCGTGTCTGTATATTCAACGCCCGAGGCAAGAACGCGGACCCGTACCTCACCCGGACCAGCCGTCGGCAGGGGAGCGTCGATAACTTCTAGCCCCTCTGGGCTGCCGAAGCGCCGGAGTTGAACAACATGATTGCGCGGTTCGATCAAGTGCCGATCCTTGCTGTCTCACGGCCGCGGGAGGGGCAACTCGCGCCACAACGGTGGGCCGAAAAGCTGGCCTTGTAATTGATAGAGATCAATTCCGCACATGGCCCATCGCGTCGGCCGATGCGGGTGCAGCACGTGTCTGGAGTTGGGGATAGGCCGGACGTGCCCTGCCTACCGGCAAAACGGCGCGAATGACCCATTGCGGAAGTCAGAGCCAAAACCAAGGCAGAGTGAGATAGACGCAAGCGATCATCGAAAGCGCAGGAATTAGCCACACCCATCCCGACCAGAAGTGTCGCACCGAACGTCCGGGTAACGACGCGGTAACAAGGCCCGCCATCAGTGCTCCGAGTGCAGCCGTCGCCGCCCATCCGTACCAGTACATCGCAGGAGCCATAAACCCCATCGCGGGGTCGGCGACGTCTCGTGAATGATGCGTGCCTGCAAGTACGATGCCGAGCGACGGGAAAACAGTGAACAGAGCCAGATCCTTTGCGACGGCGACCACGTAGAGAACCGCGAATGTCGACCCGAACGCAAATGCAAAGCGGCGGAATGGGGCTGATGACGTCATGAGCCAAAACCCATGATGTTGTTAGCAACGTGACCGGACAGAAAGCCCCACCAAACGATGAAGGCAAGGATGGAAGTGAGCGCGGTGCGGATTTGGGTGGGCTCATCGGCAAGCGGCCGTCGCCAGCAAACCCAGTAGGCGGGCAGCAACGCTAACCCGATAGCGGCGAAATGTTCCTTGAGGTCGAAGAAGCCTAGGACATGCCAGTGGCCAGCGCGCTCTAGCTCGGGCCGCACATCCACACGAAAATAAAGATAGACGATCCCACCCAGCAAGGTGGAAAGCGCATACAGGACGACAACGGCGTTGGCGAACGAGGCCGAGGGTACCGAACGAAAGCGGCCTAAGAACGAGACGGGCCGCGCGTGAGCCGCTTCCCAAGCCGCTAAAGTCTGGTGTGTTATCGCGCCAAGCAATGCGACCGCGACTAAGCCGTGAATGATTAGGAGAGCTGTCGCCAGAACCTCACTCCCGTAAACGCCTGCTTCGGCTCACTTGAAAAGTTCCTCAGCCCCGAATGGCTCTGCCGACCACGGCCGGAACCGATTGAGGGTGAATTTCGTCTTCTGGTCGGGCTCGACATCGACAAGCACGTAATTGTACTCCTCTTTCGGAGGCTGTCCCTTCCAATAGAGGTCCGGCGGATAGTCAGCGGGTACCTTGATGCTCGTTCGACCGGGAAGGATTGGGTCTTGTTCCGCGCCCCCACCGCCCAGCAACAGATACTTCACCCCATCTACCTCGTAGATTTCCGTGGTGTGGACGTGCCCGTTCAACACGACCACCTCCATGTCCTTGGCATATGCCGCAATCACCTTGTGCGGGTTGTCGGGAGCCGGGATAGGACCTAGGCCCGAGCGCGCAAAAACCGGATAATGGAAGACGATAAAGGCTTTCCGAATACCATTCGCCTTCGCCTCGTCCATCCATTTCTGAAGTTGCGTCATCTGCTCTGCATACTTCGGCCGATCAGCGTCCCATAGTGAGGGCGACCGGTAGTCGTACTTGCCGCTCCACAGATAGATGAAGCGGGTGCCCTTGAAGTCGAATTTGTAGATGAGGTTTTCCGGCGTGACACCGAACTTCTTCAGATAGGGCACCGCCGATAGAACGCCCTCGATTTTCGGATCGGCCCATACCTCATGATTGCCCACACTCATGAAAAATCGCCCATCCAACCCGGCTGCGCGCATCTCATCATCTGGCGCGGGTAGCTTCTTCAACATCGTATCGTTCACGCGCTTCCAGTATGGGCTGTCACTGACGGTCAAGCCCTGATTGCCCCACCATACGGCGTCACCGCTATTGACCACGAATTTGGCGCGACCGGATTGAACGTCCTTGACGATTTCACGGGTCACCCATTCGCCGCCCTGAAGCCGGAACATCGTCCGATGCACCCCGGGAAGCAGTTTGGTGTCCTCAACGGACGCCTCGGTGACCCAACCATTATCCACTGTCAGTGTCATGACTTCCGTCTTCGACGCGAACGGCATGATTACCTTAATCAGCTCTTTGGTGACCGGATCGAAGATCATCTTCACATCCCTCGCCACCACCGCTTCAGCGACCTTTTCCGGCATGACCAACCCGAACATTTCGACGAAGAATTTGTTCAAGTCCGGCTGCCCCTCTTTCAATGGAAGGTACATCATCGGTCGGGTATCGCCGACCGCAGCGAACGCAAACCCAGCCGCTGCGGGCAGCGATGCTTGCGCGGTCGTTGTTTGTGTCTGGGCACTGGCAACGAGTGGCACGGAGAATGTGGGCAGTGCTGCGAGTGCGCCTAGAACGAGGCGACGACTGGGCTCGTTGGGCCGGGAGAATTGCATGATGATCACCCCTGCTCGAGGAAGGGAACAAGCCGCCGCATACGGTCCGCAAACGGCCCGATAGACAACCACCATCGTGGACCCTGCAGCGGGGGAAGCTTGATATAGATCAACGGCACCACCGACGAATAATAAAGGGGCCACTTCTGTTAATGGCCCATCGCGTCGGCCGATGCGGGTGCAGCACGTGTCTGGAGTTGGGGGTAGGCCGGACGTGCCCTGCCTACCGGCAAAACGGCGCGAATGACCCAAAGGAGACATTCAATTCCCGCATGACAATGGGCATTTGGCAATTGCAGGTTGTTAAGAACCGTAGCAATATTCTGTTTCTAAACCGGGCAATTGCACCGGACGGGAGGGGCCATGAGAACGCTTATCACGGGCTCGGTTGCGTTAGCTGCCGTACTTGCCACGAGCGGGATGTGCGCTGCGCAAGTCGTCGTCAAACAAGAGCCGATGGAAGGCCAGCTTAGAACCGGTGCGACGGTGCTGGTGGATGACGGCACATGCGGGAAGGGAAAGATCAAGCTGATCACCGCGACTGGAGGCAATGGAAACGAGAAACAGGGCCTTCCTCCGCGCACCAGAACATGCGTGCCGCGTCGGGCCGATCTTCGTTAAACCAAGGAGAGCAATTCTCCGAACTTACCACAGCTCGATTTTGGCAAGTCGGCTTATTGAGAGCTTTCGACATGAAAATGCTTATCGCAGGAACGGCAGCATTGATCTTGTTTGTCGCCGCGAGTGGCATCTGCAATGCCCAGGTCGTCGTCAAACAAGAACCGCTGGACATGAGAAACGGGGCTACGGTTCTGGTCGATGATGGCACCTGCGGGAAAGGCAAGATCAAGCTCGTGACCGTAACGCACGGCAATGCCATGCCGGGGGCTCCTCTGCGCGCGGTAAAATGCATTCCAAGATGAGGCGACGAAATCCGCCTCGGTTCGAGGCCTCTTCAATTGACGCCAAGGAAGCTCGCTGAGATCAGGAGGAGACCATGAAGACGGTTATCGGCTCGGCGGCTCTGGCTGTGTCCCTCGCCGCCAGCCACCCCTGCAATTCTCAGACGGTGCTCAAGCGAGAGCCGATGATGATGAATAGGGGCACGGTCGTTCTTGTTGACGATGGAAGCTGTCCCAGGGGACAAATCAAGCAAGTGACCGCGCAAGCTGCTACAGGCAGCGTCGATGCTCCTTACGGCTCTCCGATCAAAAAATGCATCAAGAAATGAGGAGAGGTTTCTTCCCTTTACCGCTCGTCTAGAAGGCTCAATCGTTCAAGAAACCGCGAACACCCTCACGTTCGACAATCTGCACCAAACTGGGAGAATGTCATGAAGATAGTTATCGGCTCGGGGGCTCTGGCTTTGTTCCTCGCCGCAAGCACCTTCTGCAATGCTCAGCCCGCGCTCAAACAAGAACCAATGATGATGAATAGGGGTACCGTTGTTCTTGTCGATGATGGAAGTTTGCCCAGGGGCCAGATCAAGCAAGTCAGTACAGTACTTGCCACGGGCGTACTCACCAACCCTTACGGTGCCGTTGAGAGAAAGTGCATTCCGGATAGCAAGGGAGAGGCCGCCTCAGTTGTCGGCAGATGAGTCGGCTATAGCCGGCGTGGCTTGGTCTTGGACAAGTACCTAGAGATTTTCGAAGCTGCTGAGGCCGCCATGCGAGGCGGCCTTTATCATTGTCCCTCGAAAGTTGTACTGCGCAGCCTATGTGGTCGGCATTTTCACCACACTAAATCGTGCGATGTCGCCCATTGGCCCGAAGCGGCAGTCGCAGAATGTTCACTCTCGCGCCGCTGTTGGGGGCTGAGCGGACATCACCGCGCGGTTGGTTGATGCTTACGCGCCCTGACGAAATGACAAGGTACCGGCCGCTGCTAGCCGAGCTGCCGGACTGCCTCTTCGGACTGCGCACTAGAGCTTTTCCGGTTCTGATGGAATCAGAACCGGACTCTAGATTTTTGTTCTGACGCGTTTTTTTCACGCGAACCGGTGTCCATCCCGCTATCCAAGTCCGGGACAGGCTTTCGCTCGAAAACGCTCTAGGCCGCCACTTTGTGCGGCTCCGGAGGCATCGTCGGTTCGACCAGGTTCGGGGACGTGTCCAATCCTTCCATATCCTTCGAGAACACCATCGCCTTGTTGTCGAGGAACGCGCGCGGGTCGAATGAGTCGTGGGCCATCACGCCATGAATCTTGCGACGCTGCATGCCGATGTTGCCGGCGTCGTAAATCGGGAAGCACAGGGCCTCACGCATGTATTTCTCGAGTGGATGACTCCTGTCGTAGCTGTTGACGCCCATGATGCGCATGCACGTGTATACGACCTCGACACAGGTCTCCCCGCCGAAAATCTTCGACCAGGCGCCTGGCACATGGCCCTCGCTGTCATAGAGATCGAGGTATTGGGCCGATTTCCAGGAGAGATAGCGCGCAGCCTCGATCTTCATAGCCACATCCGACAGCAGATAACCCACGTGCTGATGTTGCATGATCGGTTGAGAGCCACCTGCCGTGTGCCCCTTGGCCCATTCGAGGGTATATTCGTAGGCAGCCCTGGCGACACCGACTGCGGCGATCGCCGCGACCGGGCCCGACCATGTGAAAGCCTTGCTGATGACCAGGTCGCCGTTGCCTTTCGTGCCGGAAATAACGTTCTCTTCGGGAACACGCACGTTGTCGAACACGAGCGAATTGTTCTGACAGAGGCGATGGCCCATCGTGTCGATGACCTTCTCGACGCGGAAGCCCGGCACGCCTCTCGGCACCATCATTGCGCTCAGACCCTCCTTGCCACCCTTCGTCTTGTCCGTCCTGACGATGCATACGTTGACGTCGGCGCCCTGTTTGTCCCACCCGCCGGCATTGCAAGGCCAGTATTTGCGTCCATTCAGCACGTACTCGCCGTTCACCAGTTCGGCGGTGAGACCGATGCCTACGGGCGACGGCTGCGGTGCATCGAAATTTGCGGTGCCGCCGGGACGGCCTCCCGCCTCGCTCACCACCCAGCCAGCAAGATACTCTCCATTCGCATCCGTGCAGGCCGGCCGAAGCCATTTCTCTTTTTCGGCATCGGTTCCGAACCAGGCGACGTTCATAAGGCCCAAACCATTGACCAGGAGCGTCGTCGCGAAGCCTGGGTCGACGGCGCAAATCTCCTCGGCGACCAGCTGGAGGTCGAGGTTACTGACGCTGCCGCCACCGTACTCCTTGGGAAGGAACCCCATGGCGAACCCACGCTTGTAAGACTCGATGTAAGCCGGTTTGGTTTTGGCAAAGGCTTCATGCGGGTCGCGCGCGGCATCTGCATCGGGAACGAGCGGAGCGAGCACGTTTTGCGCGAAGTCACGAGCTGCTTCCCGCAGCTCCTGCTGTTCTTTCGTCAGCCTGAAATCAATAGCCATTGCTGCACCTCCTCAATGCGGGTCCGAGGGCAGCGCGCAAGCTCAAGGATCGGCGGTGCGCGGCCGATGGCTCTCACGCTCCCTCCATTAGTTTAAGTTTACCACGAACGGCAACGGTCGCGCTAGACGAAGATGCTCCCATGCGACAACCCGCTCGCCCGCTGCAGGCGTTGATTCTCTGCGAACGAGAGGAACGCGAAGTGCAGGAGGAAAAAAGCGCAAGAGAGCACGGAAGCGTCGTGACAATGCAGATGCAGCCAAACAATCGCCGCCAGGAGATGTTCCAGCAGAGCCGCTTGCCGCACTGCGTGAGTCCGGATCTGGCCCGAAGCGGCAGTCGCAGAATGTCCAGTCTCGCGCCGCTGTTGGGCGCTGAGCGGAGATCACCCCCCGCTCGGTTGATGCGTACGCGCCCTGACCAAATGAGAAGGTCTTTCCGTCACCGGCCGCTGCTAGCCGAGCTGGCGGATCAACATCGCCCAGCGGTCGAGTTCCGGCAAAATGGTATCGGCCTTGTCGGAATCGAAGCTGACGACCACGCGCGAGACACCGTCGTCGCGGTCGCGTTTGAGCAGGTCGAGGTTCTCCTTGGCGCCCCAGATGGTGATCGGCATCGACGCCGGATCGCGGCCGGCCTCAGCCGCCATCTCGCGGAATTTTGGCAGCAGAGCCTGCACGTCGGCGTACTGGGTTCGTGAGCGGTGAGGCATCCAGCCGTTGCCGTAGCTCAAGGCCCGCCGCGCGCCGTACGGGAAGGCGCCGCCGACAAGGATGGGCGGATGCGGTTTCTGGACCGGCTTCGGCCAGGTCATCATCGGATCGAAGTTCACGAACTCGCCATGATACTCGGCCTTCGCCTCAGTCCAGATCACCTTCATGGCCTCGACACGCTCGCGCGCCAGCTTGTGGCGGCTCGCGAAAGCGGTGCCGTGGTTGGCCATCTCGTCCTCGTTCCAGCCGTTGCCGATCCCGAACAGGAAACGGCCGCCCGAAACCTGGTCGATCGACGCGACCTGCTTGGCGGTCTGGATCGGGTCGCGCTGGGCGATCAGGCAAACGCCGGTCCCGAGCAGCAGCGTCCTGGTGACGGCGGTGGCTGCGCTCAGCACCACGAACGGGTCCATGACATCGTAATACTTCTTCGGCAGATCGCCGCCGCTGGGGAAGGGCGACTTGCGCGTCAATGGAATGTGGGAGTGTTCGGGCACCCAGAGCGACTCGAAGCCGCGCTCCTCCAGCGCCCGCGCAAGCTCGGTCGGCGACATCGAGTAGTCGCTGAAAAACATGGCTCCGCCGATGCGCATCGTTCTCTCCCTCCTTTGGCTTTCTCTTGGCGTCGCTCGCAGACCAGGTGGCCAGCGATGGATTTTATGTCGTTATTTATCTGTCGTGGCGATCTTCGGACGTCTCGGCCATCGCGCCTCCGCGCGCGGCAGCATTTGCACGATTAGCAGACGGGTCTGGCCAGGATTGCTTCATCGCGTCGGAGCCATAGGCTTCGGCCGACCAGACCGAGTCGTAGCCCAGCTCTTCGGCGCGCTGCACGAGCGCGACCGGCACCTCCAGATGTGCGCCGGAATAGCCGATTGACAGACCAAGCTTCATCGTCAGGTCCTCCCTGGCCCCGAGGATACGAAGCGTCGGGTCGCTTGAACAGGTGCTGGCGCGTGCACGAAACGCTGATTGCGCAGGCTATCAGCCGTGGCCAATCGCCGATGCAGATGCGCTACCCACCAGCGAAAAAGCCCGGCGGCACGCAGCGCATGGCGGGCGCCGGATTCCATTTTGTAATCGCGATGCTGCGCGCCGCCCTCCGGAAAATCGGGAAGAATATTGCGCATTTTGAGCCTAGACTGGACCTCTGCAAAGGGAGGCTGTGCCATGGCCAGAAAAGACGTTTTGGATCGCATCCAGAAATACGTTCAGCCGTACTGCATCACCAAGGGGAAGGACTTCCAGCTGAAGAATTTCGATCCCGCCGACACGAGTGGCCTGGCGCTCGACAAGGGGGAGGCCTCCGAGCTCCTCGCATGGCCCAGCGCAATGCCATCATCCGGCGGCTGCCGGCAGTGGAAACGCTGGGCTCGGTATCGCGCATCTGCTCGGACAAGACCAGCACCCTGACGCTCATGGAGATGATGGTGGTGTCCGCAGTCACCGCCGAGGCAGTGTATCAGGTCACCGGCAATGGCTATGCCCCGGAGGGGGAGGTCAACAGGGACGGAAAGTGCGCGGGCAAGGAAGCGGTGCTCACGCTCATGGGATGCGCCTCCATGCTGTGCAACGATGCAGTGCTGGTCCAGCAAGAAGGCACCTGGAAGGTGGAGGGCGATCCGACCGAAGGGGCCCTCTATCCTTTCGCAACCAAGCTGGGCCTGGACAAGCGGGCCGAGCAGATCGCATTTCCGCGGATCGACGCCATTCCGTTCGAATCAGAGCACAAGTTCATGGCGACGCTTCACAGGTCTGCCGACGCAAAGGAGTGTCTTTTCGCCAAGGGCGCGCCCGAGGTGATCCTCGAGCACTGTGACCGACAGGTGACCGTCAGTGGCCAGCCGGTGCCGCTCAACCCCGCGCATTTCTTGCAGGCGGCCGACATGCTTGCCGGTCAGGGTGAGCGTGTGCTCGCACTCGCATGGCTTGAGAACCCCGGCCTGAACGCGGGAAGTCTTGCTCCTGCCGACCTGCCGAAGGACCTTGTTCTGCTCGGCTTGATCGGTCTTCTGGATCCGCCACGCAAGGAGGCTAGCGAGGCTGTCGCGGAATGCCAGGGCGGCGGCATTCGCGTCACGTTGATTACGGGCGACCACAAGATCACTGCGGCTGCGATCGCCAGGATGCTGGGTATCGGCGATGGCAGGACGGCGATCGCCGGTACAGAGATCGAGGAGATGAACGAGGCCGCATTGCGGGAGAAGGTGCGCAACGTCGATGTATTCGCGCGCGCGAGCCCCGAACACAAGCTTCGCCTCGTGAAGGCGATCCAGGCCAACAAGCAGATCGTGGCGATGACAGGCGACGGCGTGAACGATGCGCCCGCGCTCAAGAAGGCCGACATCGGTGTTGCAATGGGGATCAAGGGCACCGAAGTCACCAAGGAAGCGGCGGGAATGATCCTGGCTGACGACAATTTTGCGTCGATCACCGCGGCTGTAAAGGAAGGCCGTACCGTCTACAACAATATCGAAAAGGCCATCCTGTTCATGCTGCCGACCAACGTGGCCCAGGGCCTCGTCATAATGGTCGCGATCTTCTTCCACTTCACGATGCCGATCACCGCCCCGCAAGTCCTCTGGGTCAACATGGTGACGTCGGTCGCGTTAGGACTGGTGATGTCGTTCGAGCCGCACGAGCTCGACGTGATGAACCGGCCGCCGCGCGCGGTGGATCGCCCGATCCTGACCGGCTTTGGCCTCTGGCGCGTGCTGTTCGTCGGCGTCGCGCTGCTGGTGGCCACCCTCTGGGCGTTCTTCTGGATGAAAGCGCAAGGGGCCTCGGACGAACTCGCCCGGACGGTCGCGGTCAACATGATCACGATCGGTCAGGTGTTCTATCTCCTGAACAGCCGTTACCTGTTGCACAGTTCATTGTCCTTCACCGCACATCTCGGCAATAAATACCTGCCGCTCGGAATTGCCGCCACCGTAGTGCTCCAGCTGATCTTCACCTATGCGCCGCCCTTGCAAGCGATGTTCGGCAACGAAGCCATTCCGCTCGGGGTTTGGCCCTGGCTGTTCGCGGCAGGACTGGCGTTTTTTCTCGTTGTGGAGGCGGAGAAACTTGTCATCCGCTCGTCGGCTTGGTTGCGCAGGGTGGTCACTGCCGTCGAAGCCGGGGCAAAGCTTCGTCAGGTGACTTCCGCGTGAGGAAATAACCGGCGGGCAGATCGTTGCCTGGGCCATTCGTCGGCTGGCGACTGTTGCACACAACCCAGCAGTGTACGAGTCGGCGCAAAAATGCTACTAGCGGCCGATAAAGCGGCGGCGTGGAAGTCGATTGAATAGCGGGAATTTTTTCGCGAGTCCGAAGCGGCGATGTCGCTGCACCGGCAGAAGGGCATCCTGGGTGCAAGTCCTGTCTGATCGGGACGGGGCAGAAAGGGTTCACGTCGCTGTGCGTCGTCGACGGGCAAAAATCGTTGCAACGGTTGGCCCCGCGAGCGCGTCGCCGGAGATGCTCAAGGCGCTGTTTTTCGCAGGCGTGGACACATTCCGTCTCAACTTCAGCCACGGAACCCACCACGATCATGCAAACGTCCATGCCGCGATCCGTGCGCTCGAGCAGGATGTGCGGAGACCGATTGGTATCCTGATGGACCTGCAGGGCCCGAAAATCCGCATCGGCACATTGCGCGACAGGAAGATTACAGTTCGGTCCGGCGAATCCATTCGCTTTGTTCGCTCGGGATCGGAAGGGGATCAATCGGGGATCCCTTTGCCGCATCCGGAAATTTTTGCCGCCCTCGCGCCCGGCGACGATCTGTTGATCGACGATGGCAGAGTGCGCGTTCGCGCGACGACCCTGGGCAATGACTATATCGAGGCCGAGGTGGTTGTTGGTGGGGTGATCTCGAACCACAAGGGCGTCAATCTACCCGGAACGACTCTGGACGTTTCGCCGCTCACCGCAAAGGATCGCGCCGACCTGGAATTCGGCTTGCGCCTCGGCGTGGACTGGGTGGCTCTCTCATTTGTGCAGAAACCATCGGACCTGACCGAAGCACGAGCTCTGATTGGCGAACGCGCTGGGCTCATGGCGAAGATCGAGAAGCCCGCCGCACTCGAGCGTATCGACGAAATCATTCAGATGTCGGACGCGATCATGGTCGCGCGCGGCGATCTCGGGGTCGAGATTCCGCATGAGGATGTACCCGGTCGCCAAAAGGAGCTGGTGCGCGCCTGCAGGCTCGCTCTCAAACCGGTGATCGTTGCCACTCAGATGCTCGACTCTATGGTCGCGGCCCCGACGCCTACACGCGCCGAGGCTTCAGACGTCGCAACCGCAATATACGATGGCGCGGATGCCGTGATGTTATCGGCCGAGTCGGACACTGGCCAGTACCCCCGCGAAGCCGTCGAAATGATGGACCGCATCATTCGCAGCACGGAGCAGCACAAGATGTATCGCTCGATCATCGAAGCGACCCAACCGCATGAGGAACAGACTCCGGCGCATGCGGTTGCCGCGGCGGCGGCCGACCTGGCATCAGCGATTCATGCGGCGGCCATCGTGGCCTACACCGCAAGCGGGATGACAGCCGGACGTATTGCGCACAAACCACCCAAGGTGCCGATCCTCGCCACCACGACGAGCCTGGAAGTGTCCCGTCGTCTCTGCCTCTTGTGGGGCGCACACAGCGCGCTTTCGGAGCACGTACAAAGTTACGAGGAGATGGTCACGCGCGCGACCGAGCTTGCAAAGCAAGAGAAGTTCGCCAGCGCCGGGGATATTTTGGTGGTCGTCGCCGGCATACCCTTGGGTAATGCCGGAACAACCAATAATCTGCGCGTCGTTTCGGTCTCATGATCTCGCTACAGCAGGCGGACCTCGGGTGAATGACGCGGAGCCCTCCGCCGTGGCTAAGAGAGCGAAGGCGAAATCCGGCTGAGCCACGTGATGCTACGGCGCTCGAAGGGCGTAGAGCCTTTGGTAGATCATCCGCTCCGGCAGCCAATCCAGCAACAGGTGGCCAAGCGGCAGCTTGAGAAGGTTGGCGACAATCCGGAACGAAAACGGATGTTGATAGACCGACAGGTTGCAAAATTTGATGACATCGAATCCGAGAGTCTTGAACTCCAGCATCAGCCGCCGGTGACTGAAGTACCTCGGATAGTCGATTATTGGACCGGAAACCAGAAGCACCTTGCCGGAGTGTTCCCTGGCCACTCTCTCCAGAAATGCTCCCTGCTCCCGGCGGGACAAATAGTAGATGCATTCGATGGCGGCGATCACGTCGTAATCCCGGAATGAGGTTTCCATGAGGTCGGCGCAGTCGAATCTTGCATTTGCCAGATTCAGCAATCTGGCGCGCACAACCGCGACATCGCTGATATCGACGGCGATGACGGAACGCGCCTTGCAAAAAATCACCTGGGTGAGATGGCCTTCGCCGCAACCAAGCTCGAGAACGGACTTCTTCAGGATGAACTGCGTCAGATGCCGTCGTAAAACCCTGTCCCTGAATTTGGCGCGCGCAACGCCCCACGGATCAGGCGTCAGATAAAAGCGATTGAAATCATCCGCTGTACGCATGCAAGTCCTTGTTCCACGAAGAGAAGGCGGAAGCGTGTCGGCCTAGGGTATCTGATAGAGATGTACGCCGTATCCTTCGAACCGATCTTCAAAAGTCCCTTGCGTGATGCCTACGCTCCGAGCCTCGCCGATCACACGAGCATCGGTATGGTGGACGTCATCAATGGTGATCCGAACCGTCGATGGGACGTCCTCCATCGCTACTGCAAATATATACGTCGTGTCCTTGTATACTTTCACCATCGTTGCGACTGGGACGCGAGAGCTTAAGGAAATAGCCGCAGATGCGCTTGGCCCCTTCAGCACGGGCGCAAGAGACTTGATCAATTGGTTCGTTCTGGTGACTTCCTCGACGATGTAGGGATAACGGAAGATGGCATCCTCCCGAAACGTCGGCTTGAATTCGTGAACGAAGTAGAAAATTCCTGTCGCGCCATGAATCAATGCCATCCACACTTCGGCTCGAACCTGCGCGGAAGTCGGTCGTCGAGCGGGATCCAGTGCCGTGGTCTCAAGCGCCATCCACACGCTTTGCCCGTCAGTAGCCCTCTTCACAAGGTTGGTGACGCCACGCGCAACATATTCCAGCTTGCCCTTGATCTGCGGTGTCTTTGAGCCCACGGGATAAATGTCATACGACAATATATCGGCACCCTGTATCGCAGTGGTGTAGTAGCCCTGATCGCCGTTGCATTGACCGCGGCCGCGCCAGAATTCATTTGCTACCCCCTGACCAAAATTGATCATCACCGGTCGCGTTGGGTCGAGCGTTTTCATCTCTCGAGTCCGGCGAGCAACATCGTTTGCCGGGACACAGGTTCCATACCCTCCAGATGGAAGGGGTTGGGCATTATCTGGCTCGTCGTCCTGCATCCACGCCTTGATGACGTGTTGATTGGGGGAGTTCAGCGCGATGTCGTTCTGTGCGGCAACAGCGAAAATGCCGTGTCGTGCCAGCGTGGCGAGTTGCGCCTCGGTGGGTCCCTTATCCAATCCCACGAAGGTGTTGATCCCGATTGCCTTGTAACTGGCGGCGCGTTCGGGCGATTGCAGCCAAACGCCGATCGGAAAGAATTCGGGATCGGCCGGAAATCCGTTTGCCCGCAATGCGCCGGCCGACACGCGATGACCCGCGAGCAGCGAGATTCCCGCAATCATCTTGCAGCCGAAGATACCAATGAAGTCGCGCCGCTTCATCGCGCTCCTCCGAGACCGGCCGAACGCCTGAACATGTGAGCGGGTTCAATTTACCAAGCCAGCGTCGCTCTTGCGAAGGGCATCGCCCTTCCCAGCTGGGGAGTTTTCTTGTTGCAACAGATGCAACAATATTCGAGTGATTTGGGTTTGACTTTCACGATTACTCAAGTAAGTATCGGAAAAAGCGTATTAAAACTACCGGAGGAAAGTCCTGAAGTGTGCAACAAATACGCGCGTGGCCCCAATGCGATCACTCAAGAGCGGCCTGAGGATTCTGAATGAATTCTCGCTGGCAAATGGGGAGTTGACGGTGACGGAGATCGCAAACCGGCTGCAGATGACGAAGAGCCAGGTCTCTCGAATGCTTGCCGCGTTTCGCGAGGAGGGCTGGGTCACGCAGAATCCCGTCACGCGAGGCTTTGGTATTGGTATTGCTGCCTACGCGGCTGGTGCGCGATTCCTGAACAGTGACCGCCTCGCGCGCGCAGCGCTTCCCATTATGCGGACAGTTGTTGATCGTTGCGGCTTCACGTGCACCCTGTCGGTGCTGGACCGGGTAAGGCCACTATATCTTCTCGGTATCGACGGATCGATTTCGGCGGACTTTGCGTCCCGCGTAGGCTCGTACTTCCATTACCACGCGACGGCGCCGGGGAAACTTCTTACGGCCTTTGCGAGTGAACCGGTGCGAGCTGCATTGATGCGCTCGAGCCTCGTAAGGCTTACCCCCCAAACGATTGTGGATTTGGCCGACCTGCGTAAGGAACTGAAGGCGATTCGCGAGCGCGGATATGCCGTGTCGCTTGCCGAGCGGACCGCCGGTATCGGCGCTATCGCCGTCCCGGTGTTCGGCGCTCAAGATGGCTGCCTGGCAGCGCTAGGGATCGCTTATCCGCTCAGTCTCGTTTCTCCGGAAAAGCATCCCTACTACGCGAGTATCTTGCATGCGTGCGCGCGTGATCTCTCGCTCCGAATGGGTGCGATTGAGTATCAATTCGCTAATCAATAGGCGGCGCGTCGGAACGGTTAGCATTAACAACTTTGGGCGACTTAGAAAGCGACCGTGGGTCGCCTAAGCAGACGTAGGAGGAAAGATGAGTGAAGTGAAGCGACGGAAGAAGCGCGACAATCAAGCGATTATTTGCGGCCGGTTGCTTGATGGGCTCGATTCGGAAGGACGATCCGGCAAAGCCATCCTGATCGAGGGGGGCGTAATAAAGGACATCGTTCCCGCTGCGTCCCTTGGTGATACGAATGCGCATCCGCAGGTCGTCGATCTTTCGACATACACTGTGTTGCCTGGTCTCGTAGATACGCACGTGCATATCGAAAGCGATGCAGAGACCGATTTCGCAATTTTTGACAGATCCATCGCAAAGCGCACGCTCGAGGCGGCGAACAATGTTCGTCGCGCGCTCGACCAGGGCGTGACCACGATGAGGGTATTGGGGACGCACAACTTTATTGACGTCGCCGTGCGTGATGCTGTGAACGAGGGGCTGTTTGAAGGGCCGAGGTTGCAGGCGGCGGGTTATTTGATTTCGATGACCGGCGGTCACGGTATGGAACTGGAATGCCATTCCTGTGACCTGCCCGTGCCTACATCGCAAATCTTTGGAGGTGTTGCGGACGGCGATGTCGAAATGCGGAAACTGGTGCGCTACTCCATCCGACAAGGCGTAGATTGCATCAAGGTTTCCGCCACCGGAGGCACCCTGTCGCAAGGAAGCACTGTCGGTGCCCAGCAGTTCAATGAAGAGGAAATGCGGGCGGCCGTCGAGGAGGCTACCAAGGCCGGGCTGATGGTAGCTGCGCATGGCCATGGGACTGCAGGTATCAAGGCGGCGCTTCGAGCAGGTGTTTCGTCAATCGAACACGGTTCGTTTCTCGACGAAGAGGCGATTTCGATGATGCTGGAGCGCCGAGTTTATCTCAGCCCCACGTTGTACAATCTCAACGTCGATCTTTTCCGAAGTGCCGGGCGCTTGCGGCTCAGGCCATTCGTTCGGTTCAGGACGGCTTCGCTCGTCGAATCCCTGAACAATAGCTTCAGAAATGCATTGGCCGCCGGCATCAAAATCGTAGCAGGTTCCGATTCGACCTACATTGATGGACGATTTGGAATCGTTACGGAGCTCGAATGGTTCGTCAAGCTGGGTATGAGCGCCGGACAGGCGCTGCGAAGCGCCACTTCCGACGCCGCAACCGCGATTGGCTGGCAAGGACGAGTTGGGGCCATTGTGCCAGGCGCGTATGCCGACATCATTGCTGTGCCGGGAGATCCAATGTCCGACATCTCGGCGCTGCATGACGTCCGATTCGTAATGAGGGACGGTGAAATCATACGCAGCAGTGCCAGAGATCCCGAGGATCTCCTTGCGGCACGCTCTCTCGCAAACGCGGAATATTGATCGGAGAGCCGGGAGAAGGCTGTCCATTCACCGCTCTGGCACCATGTTCGTGGAGGAAGTTAATGCGCAAAGCCGCTCTTGCACTGCTGTTCTTGTTGCCGGTTGCCGCGAGCGCCCAACAAGTCACCAAACTAAAATACGCCGAATTCTCTCCAGATCGGGAGCGGATCCATAACGTCGTGACCAAGCCATTTGCGGAGGCGGTCCAGGAGGCGTCGGGCGGAAAATTGCAAGTTGAGCTTTTCCCAAATGGCGCGTTGGGCAGGAATCCTGCCCAACAGGCGCAGCTTGTTCAGGACGGCATCGCCGACATTGCTTTCGTCGTTCCATCATTTACGCCGGGGCGATATCCAGACACTGAATTGATGGAGTTGCCCGGTTTGTTCAGGAACCTGCGCGAGGCGACTCTGGTTTTCACGCGGTTGATTATGTCGGGAAAGATCAAGGATTATGACAAGTTCATTCCCATCGCTGCTTGGACGACGCCGCCTTTCAGCATTCACGCGGCCTTCCCGATCACGGGGGTCGCAGATCTGAAGGGCAAGAAAATCCGTGCCTCGGGCGCTATGCAAAGCGACGCTTTAAAGGCGCTCGGTGCTGTGCCGGTCGCTATTCCTCCGACGGA
>Ga0070684_100001277_pt1 | contig 18033 bp, 16 predicted proteins | sample KBSC723LmetaG_FD_65653 | JGI IMG/M metagenome (GOLD analysis project Ga0070684, IMG submission 65653) | Corn rhizosphere microbial communities from Kellogg Biological Station, Michigan, USA - KBS C7.2-3L metaG | ecosystem: Host-associated > Plants > Roots > Rhizosphere ...
CAACCGCAATCTCTCGCCGTCATCCCGAGCGAAGTCGAGGGATCCCGTGGCAAAGTTTTCGATAATGCAACGGGGTTCCTCGACTCCGCTTCGCTCCGCTCGGAATGACAAGCTGCACATCACCGCTGAAGGGAACTGTCGATGTACGAGATCGTTTGGCGAATATTGTCCTGCTCGGATATTCGTTTCTTCACCAGCTTGCAGGCGTGCAGCACAGTGCCATGGTCGCGTCCACCGAACGCGTCGCCGATTTCATTTAAGGACGCCTTCGTGAGTTCGCGCGCCAGATACATCGCCACCTGTCGTGGAAAAGCGATGCTGGCCGGGCGACGCTTGCTCGTCATATCGGCAAGACGTACGTCAAAGTGTTCGGCTACGCGCCGCTGAATTTGTTCGATGGTAATCGATTGCCGGCCTTCTTCCTGCAGAATGTCCTTTAGCAAATGCTCCACCGTTTCGTTTGTCAGTTCCCTGCCGCTGAGTGATGCGAAGGAAGCGACGCGCATGAGCGCGCCCTCCAGACGACGCACGTTTGTCCGGATACGGGTGGCGAGGAATTGAAAAACGTCTTCATGCAATTTGATCTGCATGGCGTCCGCCTTTTTTCGCAGAATGGCGAGGCGCGTTTCGATGGCGGGCGGCTGAAGCTCGGCGGTTAGCCCCCATTCAAACCGCGATACCAGGCGGTGCTCCAGATTCGCAATTTCTGAAGCGGGCCGGTCGCTGGATAGCACGATCTGTTTATGTCCGTCAAAGAGTGTGTTGAACGTATGGAAAAACTCCTCCTGCGACCGCTCTTTACCACCGAGAAATTGAATGTCGTCAATCAAAAGAAGGTCGGCCTGGCGATAACGCTTCCGGAATTTTACCAGATTACTGTGCTGAATCGCGTCGATGAACTCGTTGATGAAAAGCTCGCTTGAGACGTAGATCACCTTCACATTTTTCCTCTTCGCCCAGACGAATTGGCCGATGGCTTGCATTAGATGGGTCTTGCCCAGACCGACGCCGCCGTAAACGAAGAGCGGATTGTAGGTGCGTGCCGGCGCCTGCGCGACAGCGAGACTGGCTGCGTGCGCGATTTCGTTATTAGGGCCGACTACGAAGGATTCGAATGTGTTTCGCGGATTGAGCCCCGGAACAGTTGCGCCTGGCCGCGCGTCCACTTGAGGCGCGGGCAACGCTTCTTTCACCGTGGCTGAATCTTCCGCAGACGTTTGCGCGCCAGCCGCCGACGGGGCGCAAAACTTCACCAAACGCGGACCGCCAAACGTGACGATGATCGCATTCTGCAATGCCGGCATGTAATTACTCTCGATCCAGAGCTGGTAAATGTTGTTTGGAACAGTAAGCGTGATCGATTTCTCCCTTGCCTCCACCAACTCGACGGTAGAAAACCAGCGTTTGAAACTATCAGCGCTAATCTGTGGCTTGAGAGCAGCGGACAATCGCTGCCACAGCTGTGCGCATTTCTTCTCCATACAGAAGTTGTTAACAGTGTTACAGAAACGCCACATTGGCCTGTGCCGTGCGAAATCGCCTGCAGCCGCTGGCCAATAATCGAGGTGTTCCCCAGTATGATTCAGGGATTAACAGTCCAAAAAAAATGTCAAAAAGGCGTAAATACGAGGGAAAATGCCTCGAGGCTTCGTGCAGTGCATGTTTACCACGACGCTCGCGCGCACCCGCAATCAATCGTTCTGTCGCGGAGTTTTCCCTGTTGTTCATTCTTGATGTCGGAAATTTCTCAAACATGTTCACAACTTATTCACACACGCTTTGTGGTCTTCTTCGCCGGCGGGCTTGAGACTAGAAATCAGTTGCGAAAGCGACAAGAAAAAAATGAATTTAATTTTCAATTACGACAAAAAAATTTTCTTGACTGGGAAAATGAAGCACGCGTGCCGTCGCGAAAACAAGAAACAGTGTGTTAAGAAAAGTTTGTGAGCCAGCCGCGACGGATTCGGGATCGCCGCAACGGACAGACTTCGCTGCTGATTGGCTGCGCATCCCGAGTTGACCGAATTCGTCTGTGCGCGCAATTTCTTGCCTCTGCGAGAGGAGCGTAAACGCTCAGCAAGTTGTAGATGCAGGCAAGCGACACCCATACCACCGGGCGTGTTTCGATGTGCGTTACCCCTTCGAAGCCGCCGATGATCCGCCAATTCTTTTTGATTGGGCTGATCGCAGTTTTTGTTTTTTCCGTACAACACGCATGTGCCGCTGATGAATTGGTGCCGCCGTTCGGGTTTCGTTGGAACGATTCAATGGCCCGCGTAGAGGCGGTGCTGCACGGGGCCAAAGCCAAATTAGTGTCGCGGCAAAAGAAAGAGAACCGCGAAGTTTGGACTGTGGAGGGGCTAATTCATCCCGGACTCAAGCGTACCGTGTTTACGTTTAAAGAGAGAGCGCTCATGGCAGTAGAGCTGCAATACGAATACCCCGACTGGTCTATCGAACGGTACAACCAGCGGATGGGAGAAATTCGCAAATACTTCGATGAAAAATATGGCACCGGAAAACTGGTGTCACGTTCTCGCGACCGCGACACCGAGGTGATTCAAACACTGGTCGGATATCAATGGATGGTCGGGACCACGATGCTCGAGCTATATTATTTCTCAGCGCAACACGATAACCTCGTTTACCGGACGATCTCTGTGGATTACAAGGCTCTGTGAACGCCCAACGCGCGTTTGGTAGCGAAGCCGAAGTTTCAGTCGGACTTACTGAGCCAATGATAAACCCTCGTAGGTCTCCTCGACGATGTGATCTACGACTGTTTTCATGTCCTGTGTGCGTTCCCACGCAGCGAGTTGCCGGTCCGCGCCGGTGCCCTCGCGGATGATCCGCGCGATGTGCGCCATTTCCCTCTCGCTGCCGAGTTCCTTAACCTCGGTCGACACGAAGTCGAGCAGTTCGTTTAACAGGCTCCGTTCGTCCACTTCGGCTTCCTTGCCGAAGTCGATCAATTTTCCCTCGATGCCGTAGCGCGCGGCGCGCCAGCGATTCTCATCAAGAAGACGCCGACGGTAGATGCGGAACGTAATGTTTTGGTGCAGTAATTTGTGGAGTTTTGAAATTACGGCCTGGATAAGTGCTGCAATCGCCAGCGTGTCGTCCACCCGCGATTGCGCGTCGCACACGCGCACCTCCAGCGTGTCGAAGAACGGATGCAACCGGATGTCCCACCAGATTTTTTTGGCGTTGTCGATGCAACCGGTCTTAACGAGTAGCTTGCAGTAATCCTCATATTCAGAGAGCGACTCGAACGAATCCGGGATGCCGGTGCGCGGAAAACGCTCGAACACTTTCAGGCGATAACCTTTCAGACCCGTGTTTTGACCCACCCAGAACGGTGAGTTGACGGACAGTGCGTATATGTGCGGCAGAAAATAGCGGGCTTGATTCATCACGTGGATTGCCGTCTCCCGATTGGGAATGCCGACGTGCACATGCAATCCGAAAATCAGATTCGCGCGGGCGAGCGATTGCATGTCCTTGAGGATTTCCTGGTAACGCTCGCCTTCAGTGATGAGTTGATCGCGCCAGTGTGAGAACGGATGCGTCCCCATCGATGCGATTTTCAATCCGCTGCGCGCCGCCAACTCCGCCAGTTTCGTGCGTAGCGCAACGACGTGATCGCGCGCACAACCAATGGAATCGCAAATTTCAGTGCCCAGCTCTACCACCGACTGGTGCATCTCCGGCTTGATCTGCTCTTTGAGCGTGACTTTTCCGCCTTCGAGAATTTCGTGAATGTGCGAACGCAGCTCGCGCGTCTCGGGGTCGATGATCGCGAACTCCTCTTCGATTCCCAGAGTGAATGTGTGGTCCTTCATGAGAGGATGGCGGCGAGGAATGTCCCTCAAAAACAACTCACTGTCATCCCGAGCGCAGTCGCTTGCCGAGCCGTAGCTTTACGCGAAGGCTGGAGGGATCCCGTTGCGAAATCAAATCGTAAAATCGCGGGATTCCTCGACTCCGCTTTGCGTCGCTCGGAATGACGTACTGCTTAAACGGGTTCGCCCAACGAACGTCGCGTCACCGCGGCTTGCATGAACCTGCCCCAGCTTAGATTGTCCCGACCGGGAACGTGCTCCCGTGCCTTGCGGATGGCCATTTCTGAGACCGCGTCCACGACCCATTCGAAGTTGTGCTCACCGATCCACGCCGCTTCGCAATCAGGGGCAGGATTGCAAAAGTCGATAGCAACCGGAACGCCGTCGCGTATGGCAAATTCCACAGTGTTAAGGTCGTAACCGAGGAATTGATTCAGTCGCAGAACGCCCTCCTCGACCTTTTGGAGAATTTCCTTCGGCGCGTGCCACTCTGTCCGGTAACGCAAATGAAAGGGATTCCGTGGCTCGTAGGGCATGATCCGGACGTGGCGCTGATCGATCGAATAGCAGCGGAAATACATGTCGAACTTGATTTCCTCCTGCAGCATCATCACCAACTGTCCGGTGTCGTTGTAAGCGCGGAAGAATTCCTCGCGATTATGCAATCGATAGACGTTTTTCCAGCCGCCGCCTGCGAACGGCTTGAAGAACGCCGGCCAGCCGACGTAATTAAAAATCCCTTCCCAATCGAGGGGATAGCCGAGATTTCGAAAAGACTTGTCGTTTGTATCTGGCGGTGGCTGATTTGACGGAAGCAACACCGTGCGCGGAACAGCGACGCCGATTTTTGTGGCCAGCGCGTTATTGAAGAATTTTTCATCCGCGCTCCACCAAAACGGATTGTTCACCACGGCCGTGCCGGTCAGGGCAGCGTTCTTCAGCCAGGCGCGATAGAATGGCACGTCCTGCGAAATCCGATCGATCACCACATCGTATCCGCACGGCTCGCCCTGAATCACTCTGTCGATCTTCACAAACTCCGCGGCAATGTCTTTGCCGCCGGTTTTCTTATTCACCCGATCGACAAACGCCGGCGGAAAACTGTGTTCCTGTCCAAAAAGTATTCCGATTTTTTTCATAGTTAGTTACCTGTCATTCCGAGCGCAGCGAAGCGTAGTCGAGGAATCCCGGGGAGTGACCTTTGTGTAATGCCGCGGGATCCCTCGACTTCGCTCGGGATGACGAAGAAACGCGCGGCGTGGACTCTCATTGACACCGCGGCTTCGAGCCCGGTGCACTTCGCGAGGAGCGCAATGAAGCCGTTTTGACGACTTTGTCCAGAGGGAGGTGTTTGAATCAACCCGCTCAAGCAATAAGATACGCCATGGTCAAGAAATTACTGCACACCCGCTATCGCGTACACGACTTGGAGAAGACCATTTCCTTCTACACGGACGTCCTCGGTCTCCAGGAGGTTCGCCGCCATACTTCCGGGCGCGGGTCACAACTCGTGTTTCTAAAAGCACCGGGCAGCGATGAGGAAATTGAGATATGCAAGTTCGACGGGAGCGGCCCGATTGTCGTCGGGCCCGATCTAACGCATCTCGCGTTTGAAGTCGAGGACCTGGACAAGTTCGCCAAACACGCTGCAGCAAAAGGCCATCCGTTATCGGACGGACCACATTCGACGAATGGCGGCAGAATTGCCTTTATTGACGCACCGGAAGGCTACGAGGTCGAGCTGATCGAGCACGGTAAAAAATAAGAACATTGTACCTAATTCCTGCCAGCGTCCGTGCCATTTAGAACGCCCCTTTGCAGAACGACTTGTGACTCTCTAGCGTTCAGGGTTGCAAGCCATCTGCGGGGTAGGCACTTGCGCAGGCAGACGTTTTGTCCATAATTTTCCGTCCATGATTTGGCGCAATCGAATTTGGTTCCTTTGCGCACTGGTTCTGAGCTCAGCGTTGAGCGCATGGGCGCAGGATGTCGTTGATTCTGATATTGTCCGGCCGAGTGGCGTTAATGGGCCTGTTCGGAAAGCAAAGGCCGTCACGCAAAAGAGTTCGGATGACGACACCGAATCCGCTGCTCCGAAAGCGAAGAAATCCAAGTCGAGTCATGCTCGGTCGCACCGCGCACGCGCAAAATCAAAAGAAGATCAGGACACAATTCCCGCGCCTACGGAGTTTACGCCTGACGGCATACCGAAGACCAGCGCGGCTTCAGTGATCGTAGTGGACGCCAATAGCGGCAGGATTTTGTATGAAAAAAATGCGGATCAGGTACGACCGCCGGCCAGCACGCAGAAATTACTGACCGCGCTGGTTGTGGCAGAGACCGGTTTTCTCGATCGGCCGGTGACAGTGCAGTCGGTGGACACCATGTGTGACCCGGTGAAGCTAGGAATCAAGTCGGGCGAAACTTATCAGCGGATGGATCTCTTACGGGCGTTGCTCGTCAAGAGTCCCAACGACGTTGCACGATGTCTGGCGCGAGATAATGCCGGGAGCATCGAGGCATTTGCTCAGATGATGAATAGACGCGCACTGCAACTCGGAGCTGTGCATTCACACTTTGTGAATCCGAATGGCTTGCCGGTACCAGGGCAATATTCCAGCGCCCGCGATCTCTCGCTCATCGCACGCGCTGCTTACGCGAACCCGACCATCCGTTCCATCGTGTGTCTTCCCCAGCTTGTCTTCCGTTATGCGAATGGGCGTACGCGCGAGCTTGAAAACACAAACAAACTTCTACGACGGCTGCCGTACTGCAACGGCATGAAGACGGGTTATACTGATGCTGCAGGCAAATGCCTCATCGCAAGCGGTACGCGTCCGGGCAAAGACGTAATCGTAGTTGTGCTGGGCGACAGCTCCAGCAAGGTGTGGCGCGACGCGTCCGCGCTGCTTTCGTGGGGTCTCTTGTTGTAAGGCTTTCCCTGCGCTGCATCCCGGGTCGCTCCTTCCCCATGTTCGATTCAATTACCGTTGTACTGCGCCATTTCAATGTTAGCTCACATATGTGAGCTAACATTGAAATGGGTGTTCGCGCGGGAATTTGCTTGGATGCGATCTCAATTGGGATCACATGTGAGCGGAAATAGAACGACGAAGAGGTTTTGCCCTTAGAAAGCGAAAAGCCGACGACGGGATTCGAACCCGTGACCTACGGTTTACGAAACCGTTGCTCTACCAGCTGAGCTACGTCGGCGGGAAGCGGGCAAAACATTGCATCCCGCGGCGGTTCACACAAGCGCGCTGCTCCTAGCCGATTCGCTGTGCGAAGCAATAGCACCTGTGGCGCGCATAACACGCTACAACTGAGTCGGTGCAGACTTGGTTCGGCGCGTCTCACCCACCTTCGCCAAGGCTACGGCGTGGCAGGCATAGGCGCGGCCTACAGAGGCACCACGAATGTCTCGCCAATTTCGCGTAACGCGATGCGCTCGGGAGTTTTACTTAGCGCCGCTTGGAAGCGCTCGATCGGTTCGCGGAAGGGCTCAAGGCTGAGCCGGAAGGTCTGGTGGTGCACTGGCACAATAAAGCGAGCGCCTGCGGCGTTCGCCATCTGGACTGCTTGTTCGGGTGTGCAGTGTGATCGGATCCATGGATTGTATGCGCTGATAGACATGATCGCGACGTCGATTGGACCGTGTCGCCGCAGCTCTGCGAAGCTTTCGGTCATTGCAGTGTCGCCAGCGAAAATAATTCGCCGCCCCTTTCGTTTGAATAAGTATCCATTGTATCCGCGATGAGTGTCATGCTGCGTGCGCGCGCCCCAGTGTCTAACGGGGAATGCGGCGATTACCATCTCGCCCGCTGCAGCGCTTACGGTCTTGCTTTCGCCCCAACTGAGTTCCGTGATTTTGGAAAAGTGGCTTTGTTTCAATAAATCGCTCGTGGCGCGCGCCGTGATCACACGCGTAGTCTCATCAAAACAACGGAGTGTTCGCAGATCGAGATGATCAAAGTGGGCATGCGATAGAAGGATTAGATCGATTTGCGGCAGCTCATCAAACTGGAGCGCAGGCGCGGTCAGGCGTTTCGGACCTATGGTGATGCCTGGCAAACGAATTCCGACGCGCGGAAAAAGGACTGGGTCTGTGAGTATTGTGATACCGAAAAAATTGATGAGAACTGTGGAGTGCCCGAGCCATGCAAGTGTCACCTGTGTATCACTCCATTTCGACGGCTCGGGTTTCGCAAAGGCCGGCGCGATTGGTCGCCAGCTTTCAATCGTCCATTCACGGAACAGATGACCAAGCCAGCGACGCACCTTGGAGCCGCGTGGGATTGGTTGTTGCGGTGCATGCACTCCAGAACGTAACACAGCTAACCTGGCTGCAGGATCAGCAGGCTGGGAAGCCTGCACGACGAATCAGGTTCGCCACGGCGAATCCGTCCTCTGGCAGGTAGGGTGCCTGACTTACGTCCTTACGGCTTGCCAAACAATCCTTTGACCGCTTTCCACAGCGTTCGCGCTGGTTTGGGCGGGCCAGCGCGAGCAACGAGGACGGGCACATTCGATCGGTTCAAAATGTCCCGCGTTAAATCGCCCATGATGTAGTGTCGAAGCAGGCCGCGCGCCTGTGATGTGCCTGTCACAATCACATCGTAATTGCCGGCCCGGACTTCTTCGAAAACCTGATCGATCACGATCCCATGTCTGAGATGCACTTCAGCAGGCACGCCGAGCCGGTCGAGTTCTCGTTTTTGGCGGCGCAAATTGGTCCCGAGCTCAGAGTTTGATTGAAGTAACTGATCAACATTTTCTTCCATTCGTACGAGATCCGCGAACATCGCGGGCGGCTCAGCCATTACGTGTAGCAAGGTCACCGATGCGCCTACGGCCGCGGCGAGCTTGCCGGTGAATTGGACCGCTTGCTCGATGAATTCTTTTCCGCCTGTGCAAACCACGAACCGCTTCAATTCTTTGGGTTCGCCGATGGCCACCAGAACCGGAGGCTGAATGGCCTTGATGACTTCGTAAGTTCTCTTTGATCGCCAGTAATGTCCCACCGCGCCCGTCCAGCGCGCGCCGATGACGACGAGGTCGTATTTGCTCTTCGAGGTTTGCTGGACGATCTGCAAGACCGGCTCACCGAACTGGACGACAATGTCCGGCGATACGCTGCGTTGCCGAAGAGACTGTGCCTGCGCATCGAGCGCCTGACGGAGGGGTTGCTCGTCCTCCGACTTTTCTGCGATTCCCAAAAGCGTGGTTTCGGCCGTAAGCGGGCGGGCCAATAATCCGCCGAGATCGATGGCGGTTTGGGCTGAGGATGTGCCGTCGCTGCAAATCAAGATTTTCATGGCTAAAGCTTGTGGCCAGTCACGAGCGTATAAATGACGATGGCCGCGCCGATCAACGGCAGCGGCACAAAAGCGAGACGGATCTTCGGACCCGCGAAATACTGCGTCGCGACCACGCCAATCTGCGCCCCGACCACTGCGCCGGTGTGCATGACGAGCGCGATCAGAATATCCACGTTGCCTTTGATGGCGTGAGTAAATGTTCCGTAGCTCGCTGAGATTATGATCTCAAAAAGGTCCGTTCCCACGGCGAGGTGAGTGGGAATTCCGAGCACGTAAACCATTGATGGCATTCGGATGTAACCCGCGCCGCCGCCCAAAAAACCACTAAAAAATCCACCGACAAGTGCGACTAGGATTATCGTCCAGAGGGAAATTTCCTTAATACCCGACGTCGGCAGGCTGATCATCGGCCAAATTCTTATTCCTTGGATCTTTTTCGTCACCGGGCCAAATGCTGAGTGGTCCGCTTTTGATGCTGCAGCCTTTTTATCCGAGACCAGTCCGCGCGATCGGCGCTTGTGTAACTTCAGTGTGGTATGGCTCTCCCAGAGCATGAAGATCGAAATGCCCGCATACACTACGATGGCCACCCAACTGACGACGGTGTTCACGTTGCCTGCGCGCTTGAGTGCCTGGATCAGCTGTGCGCCGCCTTCGGCGCCGCCGATCGTCCCCACGGCCATGATCAGTCCGAGCTTCAGATCGACGTTGCCAAGCGTGCGATGTTTTCTTGCTGCGACGATCGACTTGCCAACAATGTGCGCCAGGTCTGTTCCGACCGCGTAGTTCCAATCCACTCCCATCAGGCGCAATGCCGGACCTGCGATGAAACTTCCGCCTACACCAAAAAAGCCGCCTAGAATTCCAATAACAAAGCCGACAACGACCAGGTAAAGCGGATTGATGTGGGAGTGGGAGATTGGAAAAAACATGACTCATCTCCACCGGCGGCGCAGGAGCCGGAACAACACCGTGGTTACCGCGTCCAGAACAACAGCCTGACCAGCTATGAGCAAGATGGCCACGATTGCATAAACGACGCGATGCTGCGTTTCGAGCCGGTACAGCCAGTCGCCCAGAACATGGAGGACTAGGAAGAAATAACCTGTGACAAGGACCGCATAAATTGCCAACTCCGCTGCGAACGCGCGCAGGCTTTTTGCAGCATCCGGTTTCATGAAGGGAGATTGAGGTGAGGTAGCTGAATGCGTCAACCTGTTTACGCTTGGAGAGATACGTGCCAGCGGCGCGTTGCGGTTGCGTCCGCACCAATCAACAGGCACATTATTGCGTTAGGAGCCTTTCTTCCTAACGTTCCATTTCACCTTCAGGGAAACATGGCCGACTCAGCGAACAAATACCCCGAGAACGTACCGGGCAAATTCTACGTCGATGATCAGTGCATCGACTGCGATTTGTGCCGCGAAACGGCGCCCGCCAATTTCAAACGAAACGATGACGGCGGCCACTCCTACGTGTACAAGCAGCCGGAGACGCCGGACGAAGAAGGTCTCTGCAAAGAAGCAATGGAAGGCTGCCCGGTCGAAGCGATCGGCAACGATGGGAACGGCGCGTAATCCTGTAGCGGCGCTCTGCGACCGCCGGATTTGATGGGCAAACAGTCTAGTCGGCGCTCATCCCGACATATCGGGGCTACAGTTCCGGTCGCACTCACCGTCGCTGGCTCGGATTGTAGCGCTGGTGCCGGTATTCAGGCCGACCTGAAGACTTTTACCGCCCTTGGCGTTTATGGCTTGACCGCCGTGACCTGCCTCGTCGCGGAAGTTCCTCGGAAAGTTTCGCGGATTGAACCGGTAACTGCGGGAATGGTTCGCGAGCAAATCGGAGTGTTGCTTGAAAATTTCCGAGTTGGCGCGATCAAGACCGGTTTGCTCTACTCGGCGGAGATCGTCTGCGCTGTCGCGAAGACCATTCAAGACAGCGAAAAAAAAGCAGCGCGATCCATCCCTTTCGTAGTCGATCCGGTAATGATTGCGACCAGTGGCGACAACCTCCTCGAACCGGGAGCTGTTGAAGCTTACGAGAACAACCTGTTTCCGCTCGCGACACTTATCACGCCGAATCTCGACGAAGCAGCCTTATTGCTCGAGACCGTGATTAATGATCGGAGGCAAATGGAGAGCGCTGCAAAAGCTCTCGCTAAGAGATATCACGCGTCGATCCTGTTGAAAGGCGGTCATCTTCGCGGCGCCAACGCGATCGATTTACTTTTTCACCACGGCGAATTGACAGAGTTCTCGGCGCCGTTTGTGCGCGGCGTCGAAACACACGGCACCGGCTGCACGTATTCGGCAGCAATCACAGCGGGTTTGGCGTCTGGCTTCTCGTTGGAACAGGCAATCAAGCGCGCGAAAAAGTTTGTCACCGGATCGATCAAGCGACGTTTCCATTGGACGTCGAAATCTAGCGATATTCTCGACGCACTCAGGCATTAGGCCCGACGCGGAAGGGGGCGGGGCCGCCGGGCGCCTCCGGGATCTCAAACTTCCGGCTTTTTCTCCCAGCGTCTTAATTGCAAGGCTTCGAGCGCAGCCGCAGTTTCCGCTTGTTTCTTGCTCCGTCCGATGCCCTGGCCAAGAACAATTCCTTCCCAAACAACTTCTGAGACAAAAGTTTTTTCGTGCTCGGGTCCGCTCTGTGAAACGAGTTCGTAAACCGGACTGCGCGGCGAGATGCTTTGCAACAGCTCCTGAAGATCGCCCTTCGGATTAAAATCCACCGGCTCTTCCGCCAGTTTCGCAAGATCGGCGCGAGTCTGTGTCAGTATGAAATTTTTGGCAACATCGAGACCGCCATCCAGGTAAAGCGCGCCGATAAGCGCTTCGAACGCGTCCGCCAATGTGGATGTACGCTCGCGGCCTCCACTGGTTTCTTCCCCGCGCCCCATCAAAATGTAACGGCCCAGATCGAGAGCAGCAGCATGCGTCCTCAACGCATCGCGAGAAACCAGCCGTGAACGCAATTTTGTGAGTTGTCCTTCGGCTTCGACCTGGAAATAGCTGAACAAATATTCAGTGATGACGAGTTGGAGCACCGCATCGCCGAGAAACTCCAAACGCTGATAATCAAAGTGATAATGCTGGGCTTCGTGCCCCAGGCTCGGGTGTGTTAGCGCTTCGGCCAACAAAAGCGAGTTGCGAAACTTGTAGCCGATACGTTCCTCGAGCGGTGTCACATCGCTGATTCTGAGCAAAATCGAAGAATCTCGTCAACCGTATAAATGAAGCGTAAGAAACGGCGTCTAGCACAGACGTCCTACTAACAAAAGCAACCCCGTGAGCGCTTCTTAGTGTTTTTGGTAGACTTCCAGTGAGGTCACTACATCCAGCGCACGCTGTAAAACTGGATCGTGTGGCGGCAGTTTTTCCGGCGCACGGCCGCGGCGTTGCTGTGCCGCTTCGGCGGCTTCTAACTCGGGATTTGTCCCGGCTAACAGCGCAGCTTCACTCATGTGTGGGCGCTCCGTCTCGTAAATGAACGGTCCCATTCCCTTTTCGCTGCTGGACTGAAAAATCTGTCGCTTCTCTGACAATGACATTTCGACGGGCAAATCTGGTTTCACGCCTTCGGGAAATAGTGACCGACCCTCGGGGGACACCATTTCAGCCACGGCGAGCCGGAGACCTTTGCCATTGGGCAGTGGCAAGTCTGAGTATTCGGCGGCACGGCCGGCAGTCGCCTGGCCGATAACCAGTGCCTTGTTGTAAAACCGCAATGCAGCCGCAATCGCTTCGGCGACGCCACTCGTGTCGCTGTCGGCGAGCACCATTAACAGGCCGCGAAATGCCGGCTCACGATCGGAACTAAATAACCGGTCTTGGCGCCCTGTGGGTTTGCGTAGCGTAAAGATCGGTTTCCCCTTCGGACAAAACCGCTTCGCGAATTCCGTGGCCAACGACAAATCACTCGTCGCGGGGCTGGCGCGAAGATCCACAATGAGATCATTCACCTTTTTTGCGGCGAAACCGCTTAAAGCCTTGTCAAGTGCTTGTAGGCTGGCGTTGTTCAACGTCCCCAGTCGCACGTACCCAGTGCGTCCCGCAATCAGCTCACCGTAGAACGCGCCTGGCGTTGCGACGGGAACGTTTTCTTTGCCCGCCAAAAGCGTGATCCCACGCGGCAGCCGCACCAACAAGCCCTCAACAGTCGCCCGACCCAACTCGGTGTCGGTGATTGCTTCCGGGTCGGTAAAATTAGCCTTGAGCAATGCCATGAACGCCTGCAGATCGGCAGGGCCTAACGAATCAACCAGCTCTTCCACGGTAGGCGAAGCCGATGGGGACGAAGTCGGCTCTGCGGGCGATTTCGGTCCGGTCTGCGGCGTTGATGTCGGCGCCGGCGACTCAGCGGCCAGATTCGCACCGAAGACGGAGATCAGAAACGTGGCCAGCAGAAATCGAGGCATCACAATAATTCGATCATGTTAGCCGTAACAGCATTCAGAGCAATGTCGCGCCGATAATGACAGTTCTCGAAGTGAATATGGGACACGGCCTCATATGCGCGTGCCCGCGCCGTTTCGAGCGTGGAACCGAGCGCCGTGACGGCGAGCACGCGACCGCCGGCGGTTTTTACATCACTGGCGTCGCATTTGGTTCCGGCATGGAAAATCTGCACGTCCTCAAGCCTGGCTGCCTCGGGAAGACCTGAAATTGATTTTCCAGTTCCGTATTTGCTAGGGTACCCTCCAGAGGCCAGCACAACCGTGACCGCAGCGCGGGTGTCCCATTCAATAGCACATCGATCGATTTTTCCGTCAATCGTTGCCTCCAACAGTGGCAACAGGTCTGATTTCATTCGCGGTAAAAGCGCCTGCGTCTCGGGATCGCCGAACCGGCAATTAAACTCCAGGACGCGCGGTCCATCGCTGGTAATGATCAAGCCCGGATAAAGAAGTCCACGGAACGTAACGCCTTCCTCGTTGAGACCCCGCAACAACGGCCTCATGATTTCGGTACCAAACCGGGATTGCAATTCGCGGTCCCAATTGTCGGCCGGACTGAATGCGCCCATCCCGCCCGTATTCGGCCCTTGATTGCCGTCTAACGCGCGCTTGTGGTCGCGGGAAGATTCCAATAGAAGATAATTTTTTCCGTCGACCAAGGCATGCAACGAGCATTCGGTGCCCTGCAAAAACTCCTCGATCACAATCCGCCGTCCAGCTTCACCGAAACGCGCTTGATTCATCATATCGTCGATTGTCGATCTTGCCGTGGCAGCGTCGGCGGCGATGACGACGCCTTTGCCCAGCGCAAGCCCGTCCGCCTTGATCACGATCGGAAACCTCAAACACTCGCAGTAATGAAGCGCATCGCTGCTATTGGAAAATGTGCGTGCATCCGCGGTGGGAATTTTCTGTGTTCGCATCAATTCTTTTGCAAAAATTTTCGATGACTCAATTCGCGCGGCCGACTTGTCTGGACCAAACACTCGCAATTTCTCGCTCATAAACAGATCGACGATTCCAGCAGCGAGAGGATCATCCGGGCCGACCACTGTCAGGTCGACGTGGTTTTCCTTCGCGAACCTAACGAGCCCCATCAAATCGCTGACGGGAATCGAGACGTTTTCGGCAATTTCGCCGGTCCCGGCATTTCCCGGCGCGCAAAAAATCTGGTCTGCATGCGGCGATTGCCGCAGCTTCCATGTAAGTGCGTGTTCGCGGCCGCCGCTGCCAATGACGAGAATTCTCATCGCCTCCGACAAAGAACCAGAAGTTGTAGCCACGGCCCTGTGGGCCGTCCAATGTTTTCGACAATTTCTGTTTACCTGACCGGCCACAGGCCGGTGGCTGCAGATTTAGCTTATTGGTGGGGCCGTGATTCCGCGGGCTGAATCGGCAGGTCCAATTTTTCCGTGTGGCGAATGATTGTGAGGCTGGCGCCCACATTAATTTGTTCGCCGACCAAAACCCTGTGCAAATGATGTACAGTGCCGATCGGCTTGTCATTGAACGCGACGATCAGATCGCCTTGGCGCAAGCCCGCGCGTTCGGCAGGGCTGTTCTTCTCGACTGAAACAACAAGGATGGCCGTCTCGAGGGGAAGACGGTAAAAGCGCACGATCCGACGGTGAATCGGCACGTTCTGTCCAGCCACGCCGATGTAACTGCGCCGGATTTTGCCGTCTTTAATCAGCCAGCCCGCGACAAGTTTTGCCGTGTTGCTGCCGATAGCGAAACAGATGCCTTGCGCAGGACGGATCATCGCAGTGTTTACGCCCACGACTTCACCCGCTGAATTGACTAATGGTCCCCCGGAGTTACCAGGATTCAACGCAGCATCGGTTTGAATGATGTTGTCGATTAGCCGGCCGGACTGCGCATGCATCGAGCGACCCAGCGCGCTAATCACGCCGGCAGTTACGCTCGCTTCAAATCCGAGCGGATTTCCGATCGCGACCACCAGCTGGCCCACTCGCAAATTCTCGGAATCTGCCAGGCGCACGTGCGCCAACTGCGGCGCATCGATTCGAACAACGGCAAGGTCCGTATCCGGGTCATCGCCTATTAATTGGGCCGGGTATTCGCGACCGTCTGGCAGGTTAATGGTGATTGCGCTCGCGCTGTGGACAACGTGGCTGTTCGTTAGAATGAATCCATCAGGCGTGATGACGAACCCGGAGCCGTTGCCGCTGACTTCGCGGTCTCCACGTTCTGCGCTGGCGCGCAGTTTCACGTCGATATTAACCACGGCTGGCGCCACGCGTGTGACTGCGCTGACGACTGTGCGCGAATACGCATCGAGCAACGCGGAGTCATCCGGCTGGATTTGGCCGCGAATGGGCTGTAAAGCGCCGGAGTCGGTCTCATGGAAAAGAAAGTCGATTCGACCAGCATTATTTTTCGGAGGAGCTGTGATGCTCATGCCTTAATTTCGGACGCCCAAACCAGCAGTCAACTACACGCGAACTGGAGCTATACACACCTTTCGGAATGTTACCCTCCAGCTTGCACCTGTTCGCAAGTTGTTTTACACAGGGCCATGCCAAAGGCGACTTCAGTTCCCTCGGTGCTCGATCCGCGCTGCCCTTCCCGGTTGGTGCTCGACCGCATTGCTGACAAATGGACCGCGCTTACCATCCAGATTCTCGCGGGCGGCACGATGCGTTACGCCGCGCTTCAGCGCGAGATCGGCGGGATTTCTCAGAAAATGCTCACGCAAACCCTGCGCAGCCTCGAGCGCGACGGCTTGGTGCAACGCACAGTGCATCCGGTTGTTCCGCCGAAAGTGGAATATTCGCTTACTAAGCTGGGACGCACGTTGATCGATCCGCTACAGGGGCTTTGTCGTTGGTCGGAAAAACATTTGGAGGAGCTTCAGGCGAACCGCACCCGGGCGAAAGCTGTAGCCGCGGGCGTTGACCGCGGTAAATGAGACATATTTCGTGCGAGCCGGGGTCGCCGCCCCTGCTACAGCAATTACGCACTGACTCATGCAGCAGGCCGAAATTATTGTGCTTTTATTGACGGCCGTCGGGGTTCTGGCCGTCCTCGCGCACAAGATTACTCTGCCGTATCCGATCGTGCTCGTCCTTGGCGGGCTGGCTTTGAGTTTCGTGCCGCGATTACCGGCGGTGAACCTGAATCCGGACGTTGTGTTCTACTTCATTCTTCCGGCGCTGATTTATCCTGCCGCGTTGTTCACATCGTGGCGTGATTTCCGGCGAAATCTGCGGGGGATACTAATGCTCGCCATCGGGCTGGTGCTGGCGACAATGCTGGCGGTTGCCTTCATCGCGCATTCTATTGTGCCGGCCCTTCCATGGGCGGCCGCTTTTGCGCTGGGCGCAATTGTCTCGCCGCCAGACGCGGTTGCGGCAACGGCGATTATTCGGCGGCTCGGCGTTCCTCATCGCATACAAGTGGTCCTCGAGGGCGAGAGTCTGGTGAATGATGCCACTGCGCTGGTTGCGTTACAGTTTGCGATTGCCGCCCTCGTTACCGGCACTTTCTCGCCGGCTTATGCGGCGGTCCGGTTCGTGTGGGCGGCGGCAGGCGGCATCGGAATTGGATTGCTTGTTGGCGTGGGAATGCGCTGGGTGCAAAGCCATCTGGATGATCCACCAATCCAAATCACATTCTCTCTGCTCACGCCGTTTATCGCTTATCTGAGCGCCGAACAGATGCATGCCTCTGGCGTTTTGGCGACAGTTGCCGTCGGCATTTTTCTTGGCTGGCACTCGCCGCTGATGATCACCGCACGGACGCGCCTCCAAGCTTACGCATTTTGGGAGACCATTACGTTCCTTCTCAACGGCTTCGTTTTTATCGTCATCGGTCTACAACTTCCCAGAATCCTGCACGCGTGGAATCGACCATCGCTCACTGGCGCGTTTATGAGTGCGATCGTCATTTGCGCTACGGTAATTTTAATCCGCTTCGCATGGGTGATACCCGGGACCTATCTGTCTCGTCTGGTCAGAAGCAAACAAGAGAAGCGCGACCCGACTCCGTCGTGGCAGGACGTTGTGATCGTTGGCTGGGCTGGTATGCGTGGCGTAGTCTCGCTGGCGGCCGCGTTCGCGTTGCCTCTGGCGCTGCCCAACGGGCGGCCCTTTCCCGGACGCGATTACATTTTGTTTATCGCCTTTTCAGTGATCTTGGTGACGCTCGTGTTACAGGGTTTGACGCTACCGGTGTTGATTCGGAAACTTCGCGTGCCACACGATGCAGAGACGGATGACGAGGAGCGCCTGGCACGATTGGAAGCAAACAGGGCGGCGCTCAAATGGATCGAGGAAGCGGGCGCGAAAGAAAGGTTTTCACCGGATGCAGCAAATCGGTTACAGGCGGAATACGACGAGCGCATAGAGCAATTGGAACATTGCGCTGAAAATCCCGACGAATGCCG
>Ga0070684_100001278_pt1 | contig 18024 bp, 15 predicted proteins | sample KBSC723LmetaG_FD_65653 | JGI IMG/M metagenome (GOLD analysis project Ga0070684, IMG submission 65653) | Corn rhizosphere microbial communities from Kellogg Biological Station, Michigan, USA - KBS C7.2-3L metaG | ecosystem: Host-associated > Plants > Roots > Rhizosphere ...
GGCCCCACCGGCCAGCGCCGCCACGCCCAGCACGACCAGGTAGGCGATCGCCGCCATGGCCCCGGTGGCCGGTCCGCCGCTCGCCGTGGTCAGGGCCGATCCGGCCGGCGCGGCCCGGCTCGCCGCCGCCACCCGCGCGAGGAGGAGCCACCAGCGGGCGGTGGCTCGGCCGGGCGAGACCTCCAGGATGAGGCCGGAATCGCTGCGCCGGCACTCCAGCACGATCGCACTCCCTTCACCGCCAGGCCCGGCCGATCGCGCGGAGCACCGCCACGCCCAGCGGCGCCAGGAAGCCACCGGCCGGCCCGATCAGGACGACGCCGGCCACGGTGGCGGCGCACACCAATTCGACCGGCAGCGCGCCGCACCGCCGCCCGAGCCACCACGCCGGTCCACCGGTGCCGAGGCTGGCGACGACCACCGCGCCGGCGGCCGCGGCGCGCATCGGGGTGTCGATGTCATGCAGGGCGAGCGCGGCGCTCAGCGCGGCGATCGCGGTGCCGGCGAGGCCCGCCGTCGCCACCAGCGCGACGGTCACCCCGGCCAGCGCCAAGGCATGCGGCAGATCGGCGGCGCCATAGACCCACCACACGAAGCCGCCGGCCGCGCAGCCCCACAGCAGGCGGGCGGCGCCGTGGGCGGCCAGCAGCCCGTCGCCGAGCCGGGGGACGATCAGCCGCGCCCGGGTGGTCCCCCGGTCAACGGCCATTGGCCAGGCGCCAAGCCTCGCCGGTGCCGGCCAGCGCGGCCACTACCCGGGTGCCGCCGACCACCGGTGCGATCGCGGTCAGCACCCCGCGAAGCTCGTCCACCGTCACGCCGGCCTCGTCGCCGATCGCGAGAGTGGCGAGGTAGGCCGCCGGTGGCGTACCGAGCGCCACTTGCGCCGCGAAGCGCACCAGCGCATACGTGTGATCGTCGAGGGTGCACAGCTCGCGGGCGTCGGCGTGCATCCGGCCCAGCGCCTGGAGTACCGCTCCGGACTGCTCCGCGAGTTCCAGCAAGGTTTCCTCGGACTCAAGACGTCTCTGCACCCGTGAGCTCCCTTCACGAACCAGCGACGCCTCCCCGGCGTGCACATTGCCGGGATCGACCGAACCCGCGATTCACCCGGCGCGGGTGAATCGCCGGTAGGGCAAAGTCACCGAAGCTGATGGCAGCTCGCCGACCCAGACGTTGCTCTCCAGGGGGAAATAGGGACCGGCCCAATGCGGCGAGCCGGCCGGTCTCCAACGCGGGTGGCACCGACCGACGACGCCGGTCGGTGCCACCCGTTTTTCGTTGGCCATTTCGGTCGCCCCCCGATTGCCGACCAACCACCCGGCGGGGGTGAAGAGCCCGCACGGCGCTCGATGGTTCGCTGTGCGCGACATCGACCGGGACAGGTGGTGTGCCATGTGGACGACCAGACAACGCCGCGGACGAGCACGTTGATGTCCACAGTAGACATGCGACCACCACCCGCCGTTCACGGTGTGCGTGCCGGAGTACCGCCCTTGCCGGAACCGACCATTCATCCCGTTCGTACGCTGCGCCGGCTGGCCGACACCGGGGGCGCGCTGGCGACCTTGGTGGAGGCGCCGGCCGGCTGGGGCAAGACGACCCTGATGGCGGCCTGGGCGGAGACGGCGCGGCGGCTCGGGCGGGTCGCCTGGCTGACCGTCGACCCGACGGATCCGCCGACAACCGGGGCATGGCTGGCCGACGCGCTCACCCCGTTTCGGCTGCGCCCGGACGGTGGGGAGCCGCTTCCCGGCGTGCATCTCGTGCTCATCGACGACGCTCAGCACCTGTGGAGCCCGGCCGCGCTCGCCGGGCTGGAGGACACGATCCAGCGGTCGCGGCCGGCGGTGCGGTTCGTCCTGGCCGGACGCGGGCCGCTGGCTGCCCTGCGCCGGTGGCGGTTGAGCGGTCAGTGCCTCGAGGTCGGGCCGGCCGATCTGGCCATGGACCACGCCGACACACGCGCGCTGCTGCGGGCTCACCGCCTCGACCTGGCCGACGCGGCCGCGCTGCGGCTGCACGCCCTCACCGAGGGCTGGCCGGCCGGGCTCGACCTCGCCGTCCGCGGGGCCGAACCGACGGCGTCGGCCGACTGGGTCACCGAGGACCTCGGCCGGTACGGCGGACCGGCTTTCGCCTACGTCCAGGCGCAGATCCTCGGCGGGTTGTCCCGGACGGACCGGGACGCGTTTCGGATCGCCGCGCTGGCCGCGCCGGTGAACCCGGCACTGCTCGAGGCGCTGACCGGGCGCCGGGACGCGGGGGCCGTGCTCGCGCGGCTCGAACGCGACACCGGCTTTGTCGCGCGGCGCCTGGGCGACGAAGGGTGGCACCACATCCATCCGGTCGTCGACGCGGTGCTGTATGCGGAACTGCGCCACGACGCATCCGGCCGGCTGCGCGGCCTGCACGCGGCCGCGGCTCGCTGGCACCGGATGTTTGGACGGCCTACCGAGGCGCTACGCCATGCGCTCAACGCGGACGACCGGCCGGCCGCCGCCGCGATCCTGCGCCAGTGCTGGCCCGAACTGCTCGCGACGCCGCGCCGGCTGCGACCGGTCACCGAGCCGCCGACCCCGCCCGTGTCCACAATGGACACGATGACAGTTGCGCTCGCGTACGCCGCGGAACGGCTGGACGCCGGCGACACCGCAACCCTGCAGCGGCTGCTGCAGGAAGCCCGCGTCGAGCCGTCGTTCCGGCCGGTCGGCGGGCTGGCCCGGGTCAGTTCGGCGTTTCGGGTGGTAGCCGGGCGCATGAGCGGCGACCTCGCCGCGGCGACCGCCCACGGGGCCCCGGCCGCGGGGACGGTCAACTCTCCGGCGGACATTCCCGAGGCGCTCGCGCTCGGGGCCGCCCGGCTCCAGTCGGGCGACCTGGTCGGCGCCGAAGGCCCATTGCAGGCGGCGCTCATGGCCGCCCAGCGCGCTCAGCTCGTCGAGGCTCAGGTGAGCGCGGCGAGCCATCTGGCGGCACTGGAGGCGAGCCGCGGGCGCTTGCACGCGGCGACGCGCGCGGCCGAGCTGGCCCAGTCGACGGCCGAGCGGCACGGTCTCGCGCCGGCCGGCGAGCTGGCCTGGGCGCGGCTGGCGATGGCCGAGGTGTGTTTCCAGCGGGACCGGCTCGACGAAGCCCGCCGCTACGCGGCCGAGGCCCTGGACCAGGGTCATCAGGAAGCGTCGGCGCTGGCGATCGCGGCGATCATCGGCGCGCGTGTGGCCGCCGCCGGCGGCGACACGGTCGAGCGCGTCCTGCCGCCGCCGAGCACTCATGGGGTCGTCGACCCGGCGCTGCCGGCCGTCCTGCGCCGTGCACTCATGCTGGCCGAGGCGCAGCTGCGGCTGGACGTGGGCGACGCGGCGACGGCGCGGTTGCTGACCGACTGGTACGACGATCCGGTATGCGTCGCCTGGGCCGAGGTGCTGGAGGCGGCCGTGCTGCTCGCCGAGCACCGGCCGGAGCCGGCCGGGGCAATGGCCGCACGCCATCTGGAGGGTGCCTCGTCGGTGACGCTGACCGTGCACGCCGGCCTGATCACGGCGCTGGCCGGCCAGCAACTCGACGACCGGACGCGGATCCTCGGCGGGCTGGAGGCCGCGCTCGCGGTCGCCGAGGACGAGGGCCACCGGCGCCCGTTCGTCGCCGGCGGACCGGCGGTGCGCGAGCTGCTGGAGGCGTACGGGCCGGGGATGCCGATCTACCGGCCGGTCATCAGCGAGCTGGTCCGGGCGACGCCGCCCCGGCGGCCGCCGCGAGGCAACCTCGCCCGCGCCGGGCTCGTCGAGCCGTTGACCGAGCGCGAGCTGACCGTCCTGCGCTACCTGCAGGACATGCTGTCCAATGTGGAGATCGCGGACGCGCTCGACGTGTCGGTCAACACGGTCAAGACCCACGTGAAGAACATCTATCGCAAGCTGCAGGCCGGTCGGCGACGCGAGGCGGTCAAGCGCGCGCGCCAGTTCCGGCTGCTGTGAATGGGCACGAGCCGCGGAAGGAGAGTCCCTTGAACGTGTACACGGCGGTCGATGCGGGCGAGCACCGGGTGGACCGCGTGGCACTGTGGGCCGGCATGGTCGCCACCGGTCTGGTGGTGAGCCTGCTGGCCGTCCTCGGGTTCATGGTCACCCGGGTGTTGTTGGGCGCGGCGGTCCTCGCGCCGCGCGGTGGCACCGCGTTCATCGCCACGACGCCGTATCAGCTCTCGGTCGCCGCCATCGTGGCGACGGCCGGCGCCGGCGTGCTTGTGCAACTGCTCATCTACGTCACTCCGCGTCCGCTGCTGTTCTTCGGCCTGATCAGCGCGACGGCCACCGGCGTCCTCGCGATCTGGCCGTTCACGACCGCGGCCGACGGGCTGTCCCAGGTCGCCACCTCGGCCGTGCACGTGAGCCTCGGCCTCGCGATCTGGCTGCTGACCGCCACCGTCGTGCGGCATGCCGGGCAGGCCCCGTGATCCCCCGGGGCCGACCGACGCGACTATCCGAAGCCGAGCTCGTGACCCCGGCGGACGGCGTCGCGCCGCCGGGTCACGTCCAGCTTCCGGTACACGTTCTTCGTATGTGTTTTGACGGTGTTTGCCGACACGTCCAGCAGGTGGGCGATCTCCGCGGTGGACAGCGTGCTGTTCAAGTACCGCAGCACGACCGACTCGCGCTCGGTGAGGGCCTCGACGAGGTGCGTGGAGCGGCGCACCGGAGATGACGGGGACCCGGCCGCACGGATGAGGTTGACCAGCAGGCCGGCGTGGCTGCTGCCGGTGGACAGGTGATCGACCAGCATCGGGCGCAGCTCGCCGGCGTTGACCAGGAACGGGCGGGCGATGCGCTCGGGCTCGGCGGTCTGCAGCGCCCGCTCCATCAGCCGCCAGCTCGCCACGCCGCGCCCGGCCGCGGCCAGCGCCTTGGCACGCACCAGATAACCCTCCACCGAGACGAGCGGCGACGCGTCCTCCAGGCGCAGGCGGTGCCACGGTAGCAGGGCCTCTTCCGGGCGGCCGGCGGCCAGCCGGAGCTTCGTCTCGACGGTCGCCGCCCAGACCGGGGACATGCGGGCGGCCATCCGGCCCGCGCTGTCCCGCAACAGGCGCACGGCCGTCTGTGGCTCCCCGGCGGCCAGCCACAGCTCGGCGCCCAGGAGGCAGCCGGCCACACCGGCGGCCGGAACGCCGGCGGCCGTCCGACTGTCGTGGCCTGTCCGCACCATCTCCAGGGCCTGTTCGAAGTCGCCGGTGAGCTGGTGCCGGCGGGCGCGCGTGACCCACTCAAGCGTGCCGGCGATCGGGTCGACCGGCACGTCGCCGGCCGCCGCGAGTTCGAGGTGATAGTCGGCCTCGTCCGCCTGGCCGCGCTCCACGCAGACGCTCGCGAGCACGATGCGGGCGACGCCGACCTCGGGGATCCGCGCCCTGCCCGCCTTGTCGGCCGCGCCGAGGAGCAGCCGCGCGTGATGAGCGGCCGAGTTCAACCGGCCGCCGATGTAGTCCGCGATCGCGGCCTGGCCGAGCGCGCCGATGTAAACCGGCGCCGAGCCGGTGCGCCGGGCCAGCGCCATCGCCTTGGCCACCGTCCGCTCCATCGGCACCATGTCAAGCGCCGCCAGGTCCGCCTCGGCCTGGGCGCACCAGGCCAGGACCCGTGCCGCGTTCTCGTTGGGCACGGCCGCGCCGGCCGGCGACTCCTCGACCCGCCGGGCCTCCGCGCGCAGCCCCGGCGAGTCGCCCTCGGCCTGCGCGTCGACCATACGGATCGCCGCCATGACCCGCGCCAGCGAGTCACTCGGCCGGGAACCGGCGGCGGTCGTCGCGGTGCGGAGGAACTGCCGCATGCCGTGCAGGTCGCCGACCACGCGTCGCTGGACCGCGAAGGCGAGCGCCAGCCAGGCATCGACGGCCACCGCGTCGGGCGCGACCGGCGGCGGCGCCGCGACCGCCGCCACCCAGGCGCGCCCGGCCAGCAGCTCGGGCCAGTGGTCCCGAAGCAGCTGGGTGGCCCGCGACCACTCGCCGGCGTACAACGCGTGCGCCAGCGCGTGCGCGGACATGTGGTTGGCGACGAACCAGTCGGCCGCCGCGCGGTGCAGACCTACCACCCGGTCCGGCCGACCGAGCCAGAGCTCCTCGCACAGCACCGAGCGCAGCAGCTCATGGCAGCGGTACCAGGGTTCGACGCCGCCGCCGCGCCGGACCAGCCCGGTCTCGCGCTCGAGGTCGGCGAGCACGCGCGTGCCGTCCTGCCGGCCGGTGAGGGCCTCGACGAGGCCGGGCCCGACGACGTCGAGCACCGACAGCTGCGGCAGCAGCTCGCGCAGGTCGGCCGGCAACGGGTCGAGAATCTCGGCCCGGACGTATTCGGTGATGCGCGCGGCGCCGGCGCACAGTTCGCCGGCGATGAGGTCGGACTCCGGCCGGGCAGCCGCGGCCGACGCGGCCAGTACCACGGCGGCCGGCCAGCCGTCTGTAAAGTGGCGGAGGGCCCGGACGGCGGCCGGCGTGGCGTTGACCCCGATGGCTTGCAGGACGGCGGCGGTCTCCTCGACCGTCAACGACAGATCGTCTACCCGGAGTTCGCTGAGCCGCCCGGTCAAGCGCCACCGGTACAGCGGCAGTGGCGGGTCCGAGCGCGTGAGCAGCACGACTCGCAGCCGGGTCGGGGCGACCCCGAGCAGGCCCCGCAGCTGTGTCATCGCGCAGAGATCGGCCCGGTGCAGGTCGTCGACCACCAACACCAGCGGCTCCGGCGGCCCGGCTCGCCCGTGCGGCTGCGTCACCGCGTAGCGCAGCTCGGAGAGGTCGCGGACGGCGCGCTTGGACGCCATCGACACGGTCAGCACCTTGCCCGGTGTCCGGCCGCCGGCGATCCAGGAGCTGACCAGGGTCGTCTTGCCCCAGCCCGCCGGCGCCGAGAGAAGGACGACCTGATTGGCCATCGCGTCGTCGAGGCGCTGCAGCAGGCGCTCATGGGACACGAACGGAATCGGCATCGCGGGCGCCGGCACGTCGCTGATCGGGTCGAGCGGGGGCGGGTCGGGCGCGGCGTATGCGCATCGATTATCGTGATCAGTACGTGTCGACGTGAACCGTTTGGCGCGAACGGGCGTTGTAGTCAACGTTGACCCCCTCGTCGTATCTGATCAATCGCGATGAGAATACGGCGAGTAAGCGCGCACCTGCGAGGCGCGATTTCGCGAACCGATTGTCGTTGGCCAACACAGGGTGAGCCCCGGCCCTGCCTGAATGATGGAGTCCCGGCCGATCCGGGCCAATCAGCCGCCCGATACGAATACAGAAGGTAGCCGCCGAAACGATACGAACAGTTTTGCCGCGTGCATGATCAGGCAATACGACACGAGCGCACAACGCGTGCAGATACCGTGCGTGATCACAATGGGGTGAACGTCGGGACGCGCCGACGCGGCCGGATGGCCCGGTCACTCCGGTGCTCGGCCGACCGAACCCGCTGCCCGTGCGCGCACGGGATGAAATGTCTGACTTACTGAAGATTGAGCCATGCCGATACCTAGCGATGTGGTCGATCCCGGTGGATCCGGGACCCATTGTTCAACCGACAGGTTGATAGTCTCGAAAAGGCATAGGCGGTGCCCTATTTTTTACTCATCCCTGCACGTGTTTCGGCCACGAATTACTGAGCAATTTCAGATAGTGAATATCGTGGTGTCCAAGCCGCGTCTTCCTTGACTTCAGATGTCCCACACGCGCCGTTCCCGGGGTGCCTTCGGCAGGCCGGGGATGGCTGCGGCGAGAAACGGGCCGGCGAGCAATGTCCGGTCCTCCTCCGCCGCCGCGATCTCAAGCATTGAGTCGTCGTCGCACCGCAGCGGGAACGCCATCGGGTTCGGTCCTAGGCCGCCGACCTCGATGTCGGACATCAGGATCATCGGGCCGTCCGGGAACCGGACGCGGAACACCAAGATGCGCGGTCGCAGCAGTCCACGGTGGACCAGCAGGACGTCGTGCGCCCACACGCCCCACGCGACCGCCCGCGGCCAGGGCCGTGCCCAGTCTCCGAACCAGCGCCGCAGCAAGCGCCGCGGGCGCCAGCGGGACAGCGTCAGCACACCCTCGTCCGAGCGGTGCACACGGCACCGGAACGCGCCGTCAAGGCGGCGGAACCGCCGGCGGGTGAGCATCCCCACGCCGATCACGGCGAGCGTCGCCGCCATGCCGGCCATCGTCAGCACCACGAGCGTCCGCACGGCCCTACACCCCGAGACCGTCCCGCCGCGCCGGGCTGCGGATCGCCGCCGCCGCGGTGCCGGCGACGAGACTCCCGATGGCGAGACCCAAGATGAGGTTGAGCAGCCCGAACGTCAGCTTCGCGCCCGTGCTGAGGTCGAGGACGAGTGGCACGATCACCGCGACGGCGGTCGCGAGCACCATCACCCACGAGAAGAACCGCATCGGGCGCGGCGCGAAGGCGATCAGGAGCTGGACGAGCGCGGTGGCGGCCAGACCGGCCGCCCCGGCCAGCGCGGCGTACCAGGCGGTGGCCGTGCCGCCGAGCGCACCGGCCGAGGCCGGCGCGAGCACGGCGATGTCGAACACCCCGCGGGCGATGAGTACACCGACGATGGCGATGAGCGCGGCAACCAGGGCGGTGGCGGCGCCACCGGCCCAGAGCCGGCCCGGGTCGACCGCCGGACGGCTCGTGTCCATTCCGATCCCCTTTCCCCACAACCGATTGGCGCGAGGGACAGCATCGTTGGGGCGTTCACGGCCGGGGTCACCCGCCGGAGATGAACCGGTCGCAGCGGAACCGATGCAACCATCGGTGGGCTGGCCGGGGGTCGGTCCGCACCGCGCCGAGCCCCGATTGCCTCCCCTTTTTGGTCGACGCCGATGCGCGGCCGTAACCTCCGGCCAGCCCCGATTCACCCGGGGCGAGTGACGTGGCGTCTGGTGTTGGCACCCAGGCTTCGGGGCGGAAAGCAAGTATCGACCGTCCACTGAGGAAGGGCCGCACGATGTCGGAGATACCCAAGATGACGGAGATGCCGAAGGTCGCCCCGGTGAGCCAGGCGCCGCCGCGCGACGTGCGGATCGTCGAGGACGACGAACCGACGGCGTGGACCGGCTGGGTGCTGTTCGCAGCCATCATGCTTGTCCTCGTCGGCTCCTTCCAGGGCATCATGGGCCTGGTAGCGCTCTTCGAAGACGGGTACTACCTAGTGCCCGGCACGAGCCTCGTGGTGCACGTCGACTACTCGACCTGGGGCTGGATCCACCTCATCCTCGGGCTGGTGGCCATCGGGGCCGGTATCGGCATCATCGCCGGGCAGACGTGGGCGCGGGTCGTCGGCGTCATCCTGGCGATACTCAGCGCCATCACCAATCTGGCGTTCATCGCCGCCTACCCGGTCTGGAGCATCATGGTCATCGCGCTTGACGTGATCGCCATCTACGCGCTCATCGTCCACGGGAAAAAGCTGGCTGAATGAACCCGACGAGCAACGGGGCCCGACCGGGAAGGTCAGGCCCCGTTACCGTGCAGCGCCGGTCAACCGGTCGCGCCGGGCTCGGGCGAAGGCCGCCAGCTCAGCCTCCCATGCCGCGACCAGCCGGCGCCGCCAGTTGGTGACCTTGGGGAACCGCCGGAGCAGCGAGCGCCGCTCGGACTCGGTGAGGCCGCCCCAGATGCCCCACTCCAGGCGCCTGTCCAGCGCCTCGCCCAGGCAGTCGTAGCGCACGACGCAGGAGTGGCAGATCCGCTTGGCGGCGTGCTGGGCCGCGCCCCCGACGAACAACGCATTCGGATCTCCCCCACGACACGCCGCCTTCAGTGTCCAGTCGGCGTCCATGTCGGAATGCTCACGGCCGCGTGGGCGGAATTCGTCACCCGAGGCGGGTGGAGCATCAGCCGACCGACAACGCGGGAACCGCCGCGTCGGCCAGGGCAGCGATGAACGCGCGCCGCGAGGTCGCCCGGGATAGGAGTGCCCGCTGGCGATCCGCGCCCGTGCCGTGCCGGGCGATCCGCTCGAACCCGCGGCGGACCTCTTCGACGTCGCCCATCGCGATGAGCGCCGGCGTAACCTTCTCGAGCAGCAGCGACAGCCGGTGCGGGAGCGCGAGGCTCGGCTCCCATCCGGCCCGGACCCGCAGGCCGTCGACGCCCCGGCGGGCCACCGTCAGCAGCCCGCTGTCCAGCGGACGGCCGCGCAGCGGCTCGTCGTGCCAGCCAATGCGCAGGTCCAGCATGATGGTGGCGACCAGCGCGCGCACTACGGCCGCGAACAGCAGCGCGTCCTCCGCGGTGAGGCAGGCGTCGCCGACCCGCACCTCGACCGTCGGGTACCGGCTCGACAGGCGGGCCAGGAGATAGACGCCGGCCTCGTCGACGGCCGCGCCGGAGTCCACAAGGGACTGCATAGTCCGGTCGTACCGGTCGGGATTGGCCCACACGCCCGGCGGGCGGAACGTCGGCCAGTGCATCTGCATCCGGTACCGGTAGCTGCGCCAGCCGGTGTCGCCGCCGTTCACCACGGCCGAGTTGGCGGTCAGCGCCAGCAGGACCGGCAGCCACGGCCGCAGCCGCGCCAGGACCTGCACGCCGACCTCCCGGTCCGGTATGCCCACGTGCACCTGGCAGGCACAGTCACCGCCGGCGACCGCGGTCGCCGTCGGAAACTGCCGGGCGATGGCCTGGTACCGCGGGTGCGCCGTGACCTCGGCGACGGCCGCCGACGGGTACGGCGGCGCGCCGGCCGCCACCATGTGCAGGCCCTCGCGCTCGGCGCCCTCGGCCACCAGCTGGCGGAGCCGCACCAGCTCCGAGCGCAGGTCGCCGAGTTCGGTGCACACGCGCGTGGCCGTCTCGATCTGGTACGCCATGAGCTCCGGCTGGACCTGTCCGCCCGCCCCCGATGCCCGGACGAGGTCGAGCGCCGCCGGTACGACAGCCCCGTCCCGATCGAGCAACAGGAATTCCTCTTCGACGCCTACCGTCAGCACGCAACCACTCCTTCGCCTTCAAACGACACCGCAGCGTTTCAGCCCCGATGCCCTCGCACCTCACCCTCACCGGAGGAAGGAAGTAGCGCGCCGAGCGGTCAAGATGGGCGCTGCGAACCGTGGAAGGAGAAACCCCACGATGTGCCGGTGGCTGGCGTACTCGGGATCGCCGATCCTGCTGGAAGAGTTGCTCTACAAGCCGAAGCACTCCCTGATCGACCAGAGCCTGCACTCGCGTCTCGGGGTCGAGACGACCAACGGCGACGGCTTCGGCGTCGGCTGGTTTGAAAACGGGAATGGCGCTCCGCCGGCCGTGTTCCGCGGGGTCGGTCCCGCGTGGAGCGACCAGAACCTGCGCGAGCTGGCCGGGTCGGTGCGCTCGCCGCTGTTCCTGGCCCACATCCGAGCGAGCACCGGGACGCCGGTCCAGCAGACCAACAGCCACCCGTTCCGCCATGACCGGTGGCTGTGGCTGCACAACGGGGCGATCCGGCACTTCGCGACGCTCAAGCGGGAGCTCATGCTCGCCGTCGATCCCCGGCTGTTCCCGGACATCGCCGGCTCAACCGACTCGGAGGTGATGTTCTACCTCGCGCTCACCTTCGGGCTGCGCGACGAGCCGGTGCGGGCGGTCGAGCGGATGGCCGCCGCGGTCGAGGCGGTGGGCTGGCGCAACGGCGTAAAGGACCCGTTGCAGATGACGGTCGCCACGACCGACGGCACGACGCTGTGGGTCTTCCGGTACTCGAGCGAGGGCCGGAGCCGGAGCCTGCACTTCACGACGGACGTCGATACGCTGCGCGCGATGTACCCGGAGAACGAGGCGTTGAAGCAGGTGTCCGACGAGACCCGCATCGTCGTCTCGGAGCCGCTTGGTGACCTGGTCGGCGCGTGGCTGCCGATGCCCGAGGCGAGCTACGGCGTGATCCGGCCGGGCGCCGACGAGCTCGGCGAATTCCGGCCGCACGGCGGCTGAGCCTTACTTGTCAAGCAGCGACCGCAGTCCCCGGTACAGCGCCGTGCCGCACAGTACGCCCAAGGCGATGGCGACGATCGCGGCCATCGGCTGCACCAGGTTCTGCAGGCCCGCACTGCCCGGGTCGCCGACCACCTCGGTCACCCCGATCAGGCCGATCGCACCCGGAACCAGCAGCCAGAACGCGGGCAGGAACGTCACCTGCGACGGCGGCCCGCCGCGTAGCCGAGCCACCGCCAGCGCGACCGGGGTCATGACCAGCGCGCCGACGAAGCCGCTGACGTTGGCCCCGACCACCACGTTGCCCAGCCGCTGACCGGCCCACGCGGTGAACAGCACCAGGAGCAGCCAGCGCAGCGCACCCCGGGGCGCGGAGAAGTACGCGGCCGCGCCCACGCCGTAGACCAGCACGCCGAGCCAGGGCGCCCACCAGCCGAGCAGATTGGCGGGGGCGTCGTGCACGGCGTCGGCCCGGGGCAGCCCGGCGATCTCGGCCCCGGCCACGATCCCGAACGCCAGCAGCAGCAACTGCAGCGCGCCGAACACCAGCCGGCTGGCGCCGGCGACCATCTCTCCCGACGCCAGTTCGACCGTGGCCGTGGTCAGGACCCCGCCCGGCAGAAACGTCGTGAGCGGCGCAATGAGCGTGCGGAGGCCGGGATCGGCGACGCCGTACTTCACGGCGACGAACGTGAGCGCCGACACCACGGTGGCCGACAGCACCGGGACCAGGACGCCGATCGTGTGCCGGCCCGAGCGCAGCGGGATGAGCAACCCGACGAGCGCCCCGAAGCCGGCGGCGATCGCCACGTCGAGCCCGGTCGGCTGCAGGATGAGGCAGAGCCCGGCGGTCATCACCGCGTACCAGCCGACGGTGGACAGCCGCCCGCGCCGCGGCCGCATGTCGCGCATCGCGGCCAGCCGGCGCAGCCCCTCGCCCGGACCGACCGCGCCGCGCTCGGCGTCCTGCACGATGTCGTAGAGCACGGCGATCTGGTCCAGCCGCAGCGTCCCGGCCCGCTGGGGCACCGCCTCAATCGTCGTCTCGCGCGCCCAGCCGACGGCGATCATCAGTGTGGTCGGCAGGACCACGATGCGGGCGTCCGTGGCCCCGTTGGCCGCCGCCACGCGGTTGAGCCGGTCCTGCGTCTCGGTCACGGCGGCGCCCGCGAGGCTGAGCTCCCGGCCCAGCTCGAGAAGGAAGGCGCGCAGCCCATGCGGATCAGCGGTCATGACGCAGAGATCGTCGTTCACCCGCCGCCGCTCGCGCCTCGCCCCGCACAGGTGAGGCCGCCCGGTCAGCGGGCGGCCGACAATCGGCGCGATGGCAACCGACCAGAACACCACAACGCGCGCGGGTCGCGGCGTCCTGGTGGCCACCTGCGTATCGGCCCTCGTGGTCAACGCGAACACATCGGCCGTCAGCATCCTCCTGCCCGCGATCAGCAAGGACGTCGGCACGTCGACGGCGACGCTGCAGTGGGCGGTCACCGGCTACTCGCTCGTCGGGGCGGCCGTCGTGGTGACCGCCGGGGTGCTCGGCGACATCGCCGGCCGGCGCCGGATCTTCGTCGCCGGCCTGTGGCTGTTCGTCGCCTCGTGCGCGCTCATCGCCCTGTCCAGCAACGGCGCCGGGGTGATCGCCGGCCGCGCGATCCAGGGCGCCGCCGGGTCGACGCTGCTCGCCTGCGGGCTGAGCCTGCTGTCGGTGGCGGCCACCGGACAGGAGCAGATGCGGGCGGTGGCCATCTGGGGCGCCGCGTCGGCGGCCGGGGCGGCCCTCGGCCCGCTCCTCGGTGGCGCACTCGTCGACACGGTCGGCTGGCAGGCGCTGTTCTGGGTGGACGCGGCCGTCGCCGTCCTCTGCGTGCCGCTGACCCTCCGCACGGTCAAGGAGTCCAGCGATCCCGACCGCCCGCGTTCGGTCGACATCGCCGGCACCCTGCTGATCGCCGCGACGCTCGTTCCCTTGGTACTGGCCTTCAGTGAGGGCCCGTCGTGGGGTTGGACGTCGCCGGCGACCCTCCTCTGCCTCGCGGCATCGGTCGTCGCCGGTATCGGCTTCGTCGCCGTCGAGCGGCGAATCCGGCTGCCGCTCATCGATCTGCGGCTTTTGCGCAACCGGGTCCTGCTCGGCGCGACGGTCGCGATCCTCATCGTGGCCGGCACCATCAACGGCCTCATGTACGTCATCAGCCTGTACTTCCAGGATCCGGACGGGCTCGCGATGAGCTCCTTCGAGGCGGGCCTCGCCACCCTTCCGGCCGCCGCCGGCCTCGTCGTCGTGTCGCCGTTTGTCAGCAGCCTCGCCGCCCGGATCGGCTCGCGGAACGTCATCGGGCTCGGCTTCATCATCGCCACCGTCGCCTTCGGCACCCTGCTGTTCGCCGGGGACGCCTGGCCGTACAGCAAGTTCGTGCTTCCGCTGATTGCCGTCGCGGTCGGGCTCGGCCTGGCCAACGGCTGCGCGTCGGCGGCCGCGACGGCGTCGGTCGCCCGGCGCGAGGTCGGGGCGGCGTCCGGCCTGTCGAACATGGCCCGCTACGTCGGCGCCGCGGTCCTGACCGCGTTGTCGGCGACCATCTATGCCGGCGCCCCGGCCGGCCAGCCGGGCCACGGCGTGACGCGCGCGTCCTTGCTGATGACCCTCGTGTGCCTGGTGGGCGTGGCGATTGCCGTGCTGTACGGCCGGCACCGGCCGCGCCCCGGCCACACGGTCGACCGGGCAGCGGCCGCGGCCGCGGTGGCTCACACCGTGCCCGGATCGGCGAACACCGATGATTAGCGCTAGTGGGCGGTTCAAGGGATGACCGGCCGGCGGCGGGCCCAAACGACGGCCGGCGGCGTTGCCGCCTTGCCGGCCCGCCATTTGGCCTCCGCCGCGGCTCGGCCACACGTTGAACCGGCGCTAGTGCGGCAGCGTCTTCAGACCGATCATCAGCACGCCGAACGCGGCGGCGACCGCCGCCGACACCAGCCGCTCCCGGCTGCTGAGGCGGCCGTCGACGCCCAGTTCCCACCCGGCGAGGCCGAGCAGGACGGTCGCGCAGATCAGGGCGCCGGTCACCGCCGTAGCCTGAGCAACGCCGGACAGGCGCAGCACGACGAGGGTCAGCAGGGGCAGGACGGTCGCCGTCACCATCTCCCAGCCGGTGGCCAGGCGCTCGCGGATGACGTCGAGGCCCGGTGGACTGCCCTCGTGGATCCGCTCGGCAACGAGCCGCGCGTAGCGCTCGGCTGCCCAGTACACGATAAGGGTGGTGAGAATGTTGGCGACGAGACCGACAGTGGTGGCGGCGGATGAGGAGGCCATGACGGCCGAGCTAACGATGATGCCGTAGATGCCGGCCGCGGTGCTCTCGGGATCGGCCCGGACCGCACCGATCCCGCGCTTTCCCCGGGCGGGCCGCCGGGCCGGGGTAGACGGCCGGTCCGGCGGCTGAGCGGTCAAGACCGGACGCGCCGGGCCACCATGGTGGCCGCTCCCATGAGGGCTGCTGCTCCGAGGATGACCGCGGCCACCCTCGTGCGGGAACGCCGGTGCTGTGCCTTCGTCCTGCTCACTGCATGCTCCTTCGGGTTGGTCCGCTGGGTTTGGCCCAGCGTCCCCTCCCGCGTGCGGGGTGGCATCACCCGTGCTGGGTGACCGGCAACCAATCTGCAACCGACCTGCACCCGGCATTGCCGTTGGTACGGGGAGCGCGCCGAACATGATGGGGCGTGGGCGTCGACTTGAACACAAGCCGATCGGTGCACGTCGGTCGGCAGGCCATCTACGACCGCGACGGCGACGTGGTGGCCTACGAACTGCTGTTCCGCCAGGCCGCCGAGGCCACGTACGCGGCCAGCCGCAGCGCCGTCGCGACGAGTCAGGTCATCGTCGCGGCGTTCGCCGAGTTCGGCGTCGAGCAGCTGATCGGCTCGCGGGTCTGCTTCGTCAACGTCACGCGGGAGTTCCTCACCGGCGAGCTGCCGCTGCCGTTCGACGCGACCCAGGTCGGCGTCGAGGTCCTCGCCGACGTCGCCGTGGACGACGCCGTCCTGGCCGGCGTGCAGGCGCTGGCCGAGCAGGGCTTCACGGTCGCGGTGGACCAGTTCGGCGCCGACGACCGGCAGGAGAAACTGCTGCCCTTCGCCTCGTACGCGAAAATCGACATGCTGGAAAGCGACCGCCACGCCGTGGCGACGGCCATCCTGCGCTGCGGCCACTACCCGCATCTCGAGCTCGTCGCCGAACGGCTGGAGACGCCGGCCGCCGTCGAGGAAGCCATGTCGCTGGGCTTCCAGCTCTTCCAGGGCCACGCGCTGGGCCAGCCGCACGGGTTGAGCGCGAACACGCTGGGCGCGACCCGGCTACAGCGCATCCGGCTGCTCGTCGAACTCAACAGCGGCGAGGTCGAGCTGTCGCGGGCGGCCACGATCGTCGAGCACGACCCCGAGCTGTCCGTACGGGTACTGCGGATGGTCAACAACGCGGCCAGCGGACTGCGCCGGCAGGTGTCGTCGGTCGCCGAGGCGGTGGTGCTGCTCGGCGCCCGGCGCCTGCAGCACTGGGTCACGCTCATGCTCACGGCCGACGCCGCGGACGCCGACGAGGCCGCGCTCACCGCCGCGGTCACGCACGCCCGCCTGTGCCGCCTGGTCGCCGACCGGCGCGGGCTCGACGCCGACGCGGCGTTCACGGCCGGCCTGCTCATCGCGGTCAGCGAGCGCCTCGGCGTGCCGTCCGCCGATCTGGCCGCGCAGCTTCCGCTCAGTGACCAGCTGGCCGGGGCGCTGGCCGGCGAGCCCGGCGCACTCACCGACGTGCTGCAGGCGGTCGCCGCGTACGAGCGGGGTGAGGCCGACACGGATGGCCGCGGCGTACTGACCGCCGACGTGCTGGACGCCATCCGCTGGAGCAACGCGTTCGCACCGGCGGTCGCGGCCAGCTGACTCCGCGTCCGCGCAGGACGGTTGCCGTACGCTGCGCCGGTGTCCACGATCGTCACCCTCGGACTCCTGCTGGCGGTGCTCGCCTTCGCCGTCGGCCGGCCCCGCGGCCTGCCGGAGGCGGTGGCCGCGGGGCCGGCGGCCGGGCTGGTCGTCGCCCTCGGGCTGGTGCCGGTTGCCGACGCCGGGCGGGAGCTGCGCGCGCTCGGCCCGACCGTCGGGTTCCTGGCCGCCGTGCTGCTCCTGGCGTTCCTGGCCGAGCAGCACGGCGTGTTCGCGTTCGTGGGCGCGGCCGCGGCCCGGGCCAGCCGCGGGTCGCCGCGCCGGCTGCTGACCGCGGTGTTCGCCGCCGCCGCGATCACCACCGCCGTGCTCAGCCTCGACGCGACCGTCGTCCTGCTGACCCCGGTGGTGTTCGCGACCGCGGCGCGGATCGGGGCCCGCGCCCGCCCGCACGTGTACGCCTGCAGCCACCTGGCCAACTCGGCGTCGCTGCTGCTGCCGGTCTCCAACCTGACCAACCTCCTCGCGTTCGCGGCCAGCGGGCTCACCTTCGCCGGCTTCGCCGCGCTGATGGCGCTGCCGTGGCTGGCCGTGATCGCGGTGGAGTACGTCGCCCTTCGGCTGTTCTTCGGGACCGACCTGCGCACGCCGGCCCAGCCCGTTCAGGCTTCTCGCGAAGCGGTTCCGCGCTCTGCGCTCATCGTCCTCGGGCTGACGCTCGCCGGGTTCGCGGTCCTGCAGCCGCTCGGCGTGAACCCGGCCTGGGTGGCCATCGCCGGAGCCGCCGCGCTCGCCGTCCCGCTGCTGCGGCGGCGCGCGATCGCGGTCCGCAGCCTCATCACCGAGGCGAACCCGGCGTTCTGCGCGTTCGTGCTGGCCCTCGGACTGGTCGTCCTCGGGGTCCGCCGGCACGGCCTCGGCCGCCTGGTCGACGCGCTCGCCCCCGGCCATGCCGACTTTCTCGGGCTGCTGGGCATGGCCGGGCTGGCCGCCGTCCTGGCCAACCTGCTCAACAACCTGCCGGCCACGCTCGTCCTGCTGCCCGCCGTATCGGGCTCACCCGGGCTGCTGCTGGCCGTGCTCATCGGGGTCAACGTCGGCCCAAACCTCACCTACGTCGGCTCTCTGGCCACGCTGCTCTGGC
>Ga0070684_100001283_pt1 | contig 17995 bp, 14 predicted proteins | sample KBSC723LmetaG_FD_65653 | JGI IMG/M metagenome (GOLD analysis project Ga0070684, IMG submission 65653) | Corn rhizosphere microbial communities from Kellogg Biological Station, Michigan, USA - KBS C7.2-3L metaG | ecosystem: Host-associated > Plants > Roots > Rhizosphere ...
ATAATAAGTCTTGCAGTAGCCTTTTACCACATAAAACAGGGAACGGCAGATCCTGCCCTGCTCCAGCAGGAAATCATTCTTCCGGAATTCACGGCTCATCAGTGCAGGCCTGAGCAGTTCCCAGCCCTGGTCTGAAAACGGCATCAGTGAACGGAGGAAATCCTTCACTTCTTTTTCTCCAGTCATCATTAGAATTTATTTAAAAGTTAAATGTAAAAAAATCCGGCTGGATGACCATCTGTGCAGGTCGCTTTTATCGGTTTATGTGACATCACCTTTTCATGTTTGTTCCGGATCCGATAATATGAGTATATTGCTTTCCGGATTCCGGCCAATGATACAGGCCGGACAACAGCCAATAAACTATCATGAACAGACTCATCCTTATTCTCAGCAGCCTCTTTTTTTGCTGTACCGTTGTGCCGTGCTCCGGTCAACAGGCAAAACATACCTTCACCCTGGGAGATTCCGATTTTTTACTCGACGGGAAACCCTTACAGATGATCTCCGGGGAAATGCATTGTGCCCGGATCCCGCGTGAAGCCTGGCGCGACCGGATGAAAATGGCCAAAGCCATGGGACTGAATACCATCGGCACCTATGTGTTCTGGAACGTGCATGAAGAACTCCCGGGAACCTATGATTTCAGCGGGAACAATGACATCGCTGCGTTTGTGAAGACAGCCCAGGAAGAAGGCTTATGGGTCGTCCTGAGGCCAAGCCCGTATGTCTGTGCAGAATGGGAGTTCGGAGGTTATCCGTGGTGGCTGCTGAAAGACCCGCAGATGAAGGTGCGGAGTACCGATCCTGAGTTTGTGGCAGCGTACACCCGGTACATCAATGCCCTGGCCAAACAGCTTGCTCCCCTGCAGGTGACCCATGGCGGTAACATCCTGATGGTGCAGATAGAAAATGAATACGGTTCCTATAGCGATGATAAAACTTACCTGGACCTGAACCGGAAGATATTCAGGCAAGCCGGTTTTGACGGGATTCTGTTCACCTGTGACGGGGCGGACCAGATGCCGAAAGGATACCTTCCGGGCTATCTTCCGGCTGTCAACGGACTGGAAGATCCTGCCAAGGTGAAAGCACTGATCAACCAATACCACAACGGAAAAGGACCGTATTATGTCGCGGAATGGTACCCAGGATGGTTTGATGACTGGGGTAAAAAACATGCGGATGTTTCTGCAGAGCAGTCTGCAAAGACGCTCGAAGCGCTTTTGTCGGCCGGTATTTCCGTGAATATGTATATGTTCCACGGCGGTACTACCCGCGGGTTCATGAACGGAGCCAATATGAATGCGCAAAACCCGTATTCACCGCAGGTTTCCAGCTATGATTATGATGCTCCCCTGGACGAAGCAGGAAATCCGACCGGAAAATTCTTTGCCTTCAGGAATGTTATTAAAAAGCATCTTCCAAAAGGAGAGATTATTCCGGATGTTCCGCCAAAGAAACCTGCGGTTAAGATTGCCGACATCATGCTGGACGCGTATGCCGGTGTTTTCAGTCAGCTTCCGGAACCAAAGCAATCAGTAAAACCCCTGTCTTTCGAGGATCTGGGCCAGGCGTACGGCTTTGTGCTCTACCGGACCACCCTGAACAAAGACGGCTTGCTGAAAATAAGGGAGCTCAGGGATTATGCCCTGGTCTATGTCAACGGAAAGTATATCACCACCCTGGACCGACGGCTGAAACAGGATTCCGTAGCTTTATCCGGCATTCCTTCCGGGGCAATCCTGGATCTGTGGGTAGAAAACAACGGCCGCATCAATTACGGTCCATACCTTGCCGATAACCGTCATGGCATCACAGAATCCGTATCCGTTGACGGACAGGAGGTTTCGGGATGGAATATGTACCGTTTCCCTTTCCATACGGTGAGCAACTTCTCTTTCAGCCGGACAGCTGATCAAAAAGCCGGGCAGCCCGGCCTGTATAAAGGAACTTTTATCCTGAATCAGCCGGCAGATACTTATTTGGATATGCGGGATTTCGGGAAAGGCTTTGTATTCCTGAACGGACATAACCTCGGAAAGTACTGGCAGATAGGCCCACAGCAGACCATCTACGTGCCGGCTTCGTGGCTGAAGAAAGGCAAAAACGAAATCGTTGTTTTTGACGAACTGAAAAGCGGTCACACCCATCTCTCTACAATCGATCATCCCATACTGGATCAGAATATAATCCCTGAAAACAGATGAAAAAGTGGATCTTCCTGAGCGGGCTTATGGCGGGAATGCTTCCCTGTTCGGCACAAAATGCACCGCAGCCTTACGGAGCCCTTCCTACCCAGGCCCAGCTGGACTGGCATGAAATGGAAATGTACTGCATCATCCATTACAGCGTAGATACCTACACCGACCGCGAATGGGGTTACGGGGATGAAGATCCGGCCCTCATCAATCCTGCACGGTTCGATGCACACCAGATCGTGGCAGCGGCCAAAGCAGGCGGCTTCAAAGGTGTGGTAGTCGTGGCCAAACATCATGACGGACTCTGCCTGTGGCCAACAGAAACCACTGCGCACAGCATCCGCAAGAGCCCCTGGAAAAACGGAAAAGGCGATATGATACAGGAATACCGGGAAGCCTGTGACCAGCTGGATATGAAGCTGGGCCTCTATTGCTCTCCCTGGGACCGCAACAGTGCTTATTACGGCAAACCGGAATACGTTGATCTTTACCGCAGGCAGCTCAAAGAATTGTATACGAATTACGGGAAACTCTTCATTTCCTGGCATGACGGTGCCAATGGCGGCGACGGCTATTACGGCGGCAGCCGCGAAACGCGAAAAATAGACCGTTCATCCTATTATGGCTGGGAAACCACCTGGGCGCTTATCCGGGGCATACAGCCCGGAGCGGCCATCTTCGGTGATGTGGGCCCTGATGTCCGGTGGGTAGGAAATGAAGAAGGCCATGCCGGCGAAACCTGCTGGGCTACCTACGAACCTCAGGCTCCGGAAAAAGGCCGGCTTCCCTCCAACGGCTTTACAAAATATCAACTGGGCACGGAAGGGACCCGGAACGGAAAATACTGGATGCCGGCCGAATGCGATGTTTCCCTCCGCCCGGGATGGTTTTACCACGCCCGTGAAAACAGCCGCGTAAAAACACCCGATGAACTGCTCGACCTTTATTACAAAAGTGTGGGCCGCGGGGCCAACCTGGACTTAGGATTGTCTCCCAACCCTGATGGACAGCTGGATCCTGAAGATGTGGCCTCGCTTCAGCAGTTCGGGTACATACTCCATCAGACCTTTTCCAAAAACCTTGCGGCAGGTGCTTCCCTTTCCGCCAGCAATACCCGGGGGAATAATCTTTCCCTGTACGGTCCGGAGAACCTGCTGGATGATGACCGGTATTCTTATTGGGCCACCGATGACCAGGTAACCAACCCGGAGCTTACCTTGACCCTCCCCACCGAAACCACTTTCAATATTATCCGGCTGCGGGAAAATATCAGGCTGGGCCAGCGTATTGAAGCTTTTACCATCGAAGCTTTTACCAGAGGGAAATGGGAAAAGATCGCTGCTGCGACAAGCATCGGCCCGAACCGGCTGATCCGGCTGCAGCATTCAGTTACTGCTTCCGGGATCAGGCTTACCATCACCCAATCTCCTGTAGCCGTTGCGCTGAGTGATTTCGGATTGTATCATGAGCCGGAACTGCTCAGGAAACCGGTGATTACAAGAAGTCCCGAAGGAAAAATCAGCATCACATCTTCACCAAAGGGGTCAAAAATCTACTATACGCTGGACGGCAGCCCGCCTACGCCATCCTCTTCACCCTACCGTAAGCCGTTCCGGTTACCTGAGGGCGGCCTGGTAAAGGCTTTGGCAGTAGACGAACGCCAGCAAAGCCAGATGGCTTCCCTCCAGGCAGGCCCGGTGAAAACCGCATGGAAAATGGTTCAGCCGAAATATCCGGGTAAAAAAAATCCTGCTGAATATGCGATTGATGACCGCCCGGAAACGTTCTGCCAGGCTTCATCCATGCCTTCTGAAATGGTGATCGATATGGGCCGGAAACAGAACATAAAGGCCTTTACTTACCTGCCCCGACAGGACGGAGATAATTCCGGTACCGTTACCCATTACCGTATCGAGACCAGTGAAGATAGCGTGCAGTGGCAGGAAACGGCAGACGGAGAATTTTCAAATATTAAAGCAAACCCGGTTGAACAGGTCGTTATCTTTCAAAAGCCGGCTTCAGCCCGCTTCATCCGCTTCAAAGCCACTGAAATTCTCTCCGGATCCGGAATGACAGCCGCCGAAATCGGTGTGTTGCTCAAGTGACGTACCATTTAAATACTTTTTAAACATAAAAACTGCCCTAATCTCTTAAGGCAGTTCATGTATTCTTTCATTTTTAAATACCTGTTAATCCTGGATCTGGAAGGTCTGGTTGCCCCAGCATCCTCCAATCGTAGCTTTTAAATTATAGGTTTTCAGAGCTTTCCATCCTTTATAAATAGTAAAAGATGCCCTGTTACCATTATGGATATACTGTGGCCCGAAATTCAGCGGATTTCCACTCCAACTCTGGGTATATCCGCATCTTTGGGTAAATGTATAGGATACATAAGGAATGGTTGGGTACTGGCTGTAATCATTCCACCAGATGAACCATCTTTTCTGTGCCCTTGCTTCCGCTTTCAGTTCAAAATAAATCCCTGCATGCTGATAAGACAGCATCTTTCTGGTTCTTTTCCTGCTGTTGCAATAGGTATTGGTGGTACTGTTCTTATATAATGCCCAACGGTCTTTACAGAAAATAAGGTGGAAAAGATAGCTGATCATCTCTTCTTTGGTACTGAAAGGCTTCACTGCGCTGTTTCCAGGGTCATTAAGAAGAATGCTTACAGCATTGGCATTACCGGCATCTATCGCATATGCTTTTTCTGCCGGCACATCCACACGTACAATGTAACCGCCCATCTGCACCAGCTTCTCGCGGTTCAGGATTAGAGGTAAAAGCTCAAAGTCTTCATAGATGGTATCCTTTATTGCCGGATCCTGGTCTATGTCCACCGTATCGGCGGACTTAAATCTGGCATCGAATTCATCCAGCGAACTTCTTAGCGAAGAATAATCGGTATTGGCTATTTTATCGTTCCTGAAATCCGTATTCGATAGAAAATTATCGTACTCGTCCACACTGCTGAATTTCAGCATCTTTCTGGGATCAGACGCTGCTTTCATGGATGAGGCAGCCGGGTTTTGCGGGTCTTCTTTGGCAGGTTCTTCCAGATTCTGCTGACAGCTGTATAGAAACAGCCCTGTCATCAATGCAAAAACTGCATTCATTAATGATTTTTTTCTCATGATAATTAGTTTGTTAATGGTTGATGTACTGTGAAAAAATACATGTATTTAAATGTACACAATATTTTAACATCACAATACGGAGATTTCGCATTATAGAAAAATTCATTCAACTCCATCAAACCGATTGAATAACGCTATAATATTCAATACCTTATAATATAATTATATTTAAATAATGAAGTATCTGACTGCAGTCGTGAAGCTGGTATAATACTTGACGGCAAACATTTCAGCATTAAAAAATTAATCCCTAAGTCTTCGGATTTTATTTAATTTTATGCCTTCAAATAAGAACAGATAAAAAAACTGTACATGAAAAAATTCAAACTGTCGGCAATGTTCAGGCAGATCCGCTGGAAAGAGCTGCTGGCTTTTGTTGTTTTACTGCTTGCCTTTGTTTTCTTCAGGAGTGAAAGGCATGAGCTTGCCTCCATAGGACCGCAGCTTAAAAATTCCAGGACGGAATGGATATTGGCAGGTATCGCCCTTTCCATTATCTATATTATTCTTCAGGGCCTCATGTACGTAACCAGTTTCCGGAGTGCCGGGCTTGGCCTGAAACTGCCTGAAGCAGTCAGTTTGTTCCTGAAACGTAATTTCCTGAGTGTTTTCCTGCCGGCCGGAGGCGTAAGTTCCCTGGCTTATCTTCCGAGGAACATCAGGACCAAAGGGTATAATACAGCGTCTATCCACCAGGCAAGTGCCGTATATGGTTTTGTAGGGCTGCTGACTGTTCTTGTCGTTGGCCTTCCACTGATGGTCTACGCACTGTTCATCAATAAAAATTTCAGCAGCAGCTGGTCCGGGATTGCGGTTCTGGGTATTTTGGTATTCGCGTTATATGGTGTTTTTATTTCATTCAGGAAAAAAAATGCATTATACCGGTTTACGGAGCGGAAATTCCCTAAGCTGATCCGTTCTTCTGAGGAAATATTCAGCAGTGAAATAGACCGTAAAAGTTTCCGGATGACCGTGCTGATTTCTGTAGGGATAGAATTCTGCGGGGTTTTTCACCTGCTTATTGCGATGTATGCATTAGGCACGCCTGCCTCTTTTTCCGCAGCGGCCATTTCTTACATCGTGTCTGTTGTACTGATGATCATTTCGCCTTTCCTACGGGGATTGGGTGCTGTGGAATTCTCGCTGACCTATATCCTGGTCAGCTTCGGATACCAGCATGCGGACGGTCTGGGCATTACTTTGCTCTATCGGTTGTTTGAATTCTGGCTTCCTTTACTGGTCGGTATTGCAGCTTATCTTTGGAGCGGAAGGAAGCTTCTGGCCCGGATGATCCCGGTGGTCATGATCTTTTTTCTCGGTATCATCAATATCCTGTCGGTGATTACGCCTGCCCTCGCAGACCGGCTTCATATCATCAAAGGGTACCTGCCGCTGGACGTTATCCATCTCTCCAAGACGCTGACACTGATTGCGGGAGTTCTATTACTGGTTACTTCCGCCCATCTGTTTAAAGGGACCCGCAGGGCCTGGTATTTCGCAGTGGCTTTTACGGTTATGTCTGTGGTATTCAACCTGACCAAAGCCCTGGATTACGAAGAGGCCCTTTTTGCGCTGGCGACACTGGGACTGCTGGTTTACAGCCGTAAAGAATATATCCTCAGGACAAAAAGGATTTCACTTCAGCGCGGGTTCGGATGGTTTACGGGCATTTTTACAGCTATTTTCATCTTCAATTACCTGAGCTTTTATTTTATCAGTAAATCCCATTTCGGGATCGATTTCACCAAAGAGGAAGCTTTTTATTATACCCTTCATACGTTCCTGCTCTTCAGCGATTCCGGACTGGTGGCCCGCACAGGCTTTGCCAGGGACTTCCAGAACCTGAACTTTATCCTGGGTGCCTTTTCCTGGATGATCCTTATTTTTTCGCTGTACAGGAGCAATATCCATAAAGGTACTGATGGCAGTACCGAAAAATACGAAGATGCCGAAAACCTGGTGGAAGAATATGGTGCTTCATCCCTGGATTATTTCAAACTGGCCCAGGATAAACAGTTTTTCTTTTCCGAAGAAGCGGATGGTTTTGTATCATTCCGGACGGCCAACGGATTTGCCGTTGTACTCGAAGAACCGGTATGCGCTTCAGAAGATAAAGTGACCGTGATAGAAGAATTTGAAAGCTACTGCCGCAAGAACAGCCTTAAAACCTGTTATTACAGGATCGGCGAAGACGGACTCTCCTATTTTCCGTCTTCCGGGAAACAGAAACTCTTCATCGGGCAGGATGCATTGCTGGATGCTGAAAATTTCAGCCTTTCCGGGAAAGAGCGGAAATCCATCAGGAACGGGGTCAACGGACTTGAAAAAGCAGGATACCGTACGGAAATCAGGTATGCGCCGCAATCAGACGCCACCATAGATCAGATCCAGGCGGTTTCAGACGAGTGGCTGACGGAATCGGATAAGAAGGAAATTGTATTTGCAGAAGGGATGTTTGACCGTGAAGTAGTCAGAAACCAGGACCTGATCCTGATCCTTGATCCGGAAGGCTGCTGTGTCGCTTTCCTGAATATCATCCCGCATTGCGCCCCGGATGAATGCAGTTATGATATGATCCGCAAAAAGGAGGATGCCCCTAACGGAAGCGTTGATTCGCTCATCATTAAGCTGGTGGAATACGCCCGCGCCAAAGATCTTAAATTCATCAATATGGGAATGACCCCGATGGCCGGAGCCCGGCAACCCGATAATACGGCAGAGCAGCTTTTACAGTTGGCCTATGAAAGGCTCGGAAGCTTTAAGCACTACCAGAGCCTGAGGAATTTTAAGGAAAAATATGCTGACCTCTGGGAAAACAAATACCTGGTGTATAACAATGACCTTGATCTTTTACTACTCCCGGCTGCCTTAAACAAAGTAATGAAACCATGAACAGCACATTGAAATTATTACGGTTAACCCCCTTCTTTTTTTTAATCTTTATGCTCTCCGGCTGTGGAAAAGGAAGTGATTTTAAAGTGACGGAATGGAATGACGACTATGATTCCCGCCCTATTATTTTTTACTTGAGCGGTGATGCCGGGTTCAATACCTTTTCCAAAAACCTGGGCAGGGATCTCCATAGTTTCGGCTACGATGTATTTGCCCTGGATACCAAATCATATTTCTGGAGCAGGAAAACCCCCGTTCAGACGTCTGCTGATGTGGAAAAATACATCAACCGGCAGCTAAACGGCCGTAAGAACAAAAAGGTTATCATTATCGGCTTTTCCTTTGGGGCAGATGTCACGGCGTTTGTCTATAACCGCTTTACGCCGGACCTCAAAAATAAAATTGAAAAGGTCTTTATCATCGGACCTTCCAAAAGCAATGATTTTAAAATCCATCTTACGGAATATTTCGGAGAGGAATTCAAAGGCAGCTTTGAAGTGATTCCCGAGATCAATAGAATGAAGGAGGTTCCGCTGATGCTGGTGCTGAGTGATTTTGAATTTGCCCATTTTCCATACAATGAGATTACACTCAATCCTGCAACGTATCAGATGGTCCACATCCATGGAGACCATCATTACGGGGGGAATACGGAAATGCTTGCCGGTTTCCTCCATCAGCATATTCCGAAATAAAAATCTGCAAAAGATCTTTTGATTCTATGATAAAAATGGTTTCGGCTGCCTCCGGCAGCCGAAACCATTTTTTAAAGCCTTGTCATCTTTACCGGATGTCCGGGATTTCAATCTCTGCAAGCATATTCTTATAATCCCTGAGCTGCCTGTTGATCACATTGATCTCTGTCCAGAAAAATCCGGTGTTGGCAAACATTTCCTCATAATAGGCGATGCCTTCATACAGATTGTCCCTGAAGGTTTTCCACTTTTTCTGCTGAATGCTAGTAAGGCTTTCTCCACAGGCTGCAATACCTTCCCTGAGATGCTGAACATACATTTTAAGTTCATTGATAAACATATTCGGGCGGTTGCGCACGGAAAGCACATCACCGTTGCCGTAAATATGCCGGACCATTTCCGAAAGGGAAACTTCTTTATCAAAATAGGCCAGGTTAGGGCCCGGACAAACCACCACTCCCTGCTCCTCGCCTTTGACTTCCATATCCTGCTCCATATAAGCGGCATTGACCAATCCTACGCACAGGCACGCTTTTTCGGTGATGGTTTTCTTTTTCCTCTCAAATTGTTCCATGCTGAGGTGCGGCTTTTCTGAATCCAGCTCGGCAAGCCTGATATCCTGGTACTTTTTGGACGCCGTACAGGTTCCTTCAGGGGAAAACTCTTTGCTGAGGGCCAGCAGTTTTTTCGGGCACGAGCTTCCATACCGGTTTGCAGTTCCTCTGCGCGTCCTGATGAGTTCATTGGAGGTGCCTTTAACAGTATTGAATAATACGCCCAGCGGAGAAAGGTTGCTTACATAAAAGTCATGTTCTCCGGACTGCCTCAGCAGTTCCCTGGTTTCATGGTCTACCGAAGTGGCTTCCGGAACCAGCAGGAAAGGAGATCCCCATCCCACACTGTCTACCTGGAACCTTTCAAGCAGGAATGCATGCTCTTCGGAGGTACCTACTCCACCCTGTACCGTAATCTTCATTTCCGGGGGGCCGGACAGTACGGGTTTACCCTTCTGCTCCAAAGCAGCGGACATCAGGGAATAGGCAGAACGCATCAGCTCCTGTTTTTTCTGCATGAATTCTTCCATGATAGGCCCCAGCAGCAAACCTTCGGTGGCAAAAGCATGGCCGCCGCAGTTGAGTCCGGATTCAATCCTGTATTCCGATACCCAGAGTCCCTTTTTAGCCAGGAAGTTTCCCTGGATCATGGCCGACCTGAAATCGCTGACCTTCAGGATAATCTTCTTTTTGATCTGTCCATTAGCATCCGGAAAAAAATCATCAAAAGTTTCCATATAGCTGTACAGCCTCGGGTTCATGCCCGCAGACAGCACCACAGAAGCGGATAACCGGCTGTTGGCAAATCCACGGAGTGACGCATGGGCATCATTGTACATCACAGGGAGCTGTTCATGGTCCCTGTAATTGTCCTTGTTCACTTTGGTCATGATATTCACGTCGATACTGCCCGGGTTCAGGTGGGTCTCAATGCAGCGCCGTACGGCAGCAGTGAAATCACCACTCTGCCCGAGAAAGCTCTGGAGGCTTTTTCTAAGCTCCGAAGTGTTGGGAAGCATTTCGGTAAATCTTTTCAGAGTGGCCCTGTTCTTAATAAGGTCCTCTTTAAAGGCTCCGAACTTTTCCGTAACGATCTCATCTACCATATTCAGGTAGTCCGTAATCCTCCTGGCACGGTAATCGTCTGCTTTCACAGGAATCTCAGCATACGTCAGGTTGAATTTCCTGCTGTAAAAATTTTTCATTTTCTCTATAATCTCATCATCGATTATAGAAATGACGGAAGATATTCCGTACTGCGCTACACGGATAGGGCTGTCTATCGTGTACGCCAATCCCATTACGGGAATATGGAAATTGTGCAAAGGTTTGTTGATCATTTATATACTGAATAAAATAATTGTCCTTACCAATTCCCATCAACTATTCACTTGTGCAAAAATATCTGTTTCCTATGAATTATGCACTAAATAGCACATGAATTATTCTGAAATCTGTGTGAAATCATGTTTTTCAACTTTAAAAGCATAAAAAAAGCTATCATCGCAGTAACGCATGCAATCCGGTCCAGACAGCGATTAGGACGGATATATAATATCTAAACAATAAAAATTTTCGCTCAACAGATACCACATTTTCATACTCCGGCATAAAAGGCATAAAATATGCTATAAACCTCATATATAACTTTAAATTTTACAGTCATGAGAAGTATTTTATGGTTAGTTGCAGTAATCTGCATCGTCGTTTGGCTTTTAGGTATGTTAGGAATCGTACCTGGAATGGATACAGGATATCTTGTTCACATCTTATTGGTAATTGCCATCATTGTGATCCTTTATAACCTTATATCAGGAAGAAGACCACTTGATTAAGCAAACTGCACATTTAACAACACCACATCAGTCATTGTATCAATATGTCAATGATTTAAGCAAGAACAACTCATAGTGTTACTTTTATCCGGTAACACTATGATTTATTTTGAACCTGTAACGCCTCTATTTTGTAATGCAACAACTCAGCCTTTTCAATTCTGACGAATTTTACCGTTTCCCCGATCAACTGCTGGATTATACGGAACAATTTTTAGCCAGGGAAGAAGCAGACCAGCTGATCAGATTATTGATTGATACCGTTCCTTGGGAGCAGACGTTACAGAAAATACGGGATAAAACAGTCGTTACTCCGCGCCTGACCGCCTGGTATGGCGATCCGGACACCTCTTACCAGATCGGTAAAAAAGCAGTGACCGCCCATCCCTGGCTGCCTGAGCTGCTGGACCTCAAAAAACGCATTGAAAATGAAACGGATTGCCGTTTTAATTCGGTATTGCTGAACTTATACCGTAACGGTCATGATTCCGTAGCGTGGCACCGCGACAAAACGCACGCCACCGAAACCCTGTCTTCCATTGCTTCACTGAGCCTGGGGCAGGTAAGGAATTTTGATTTCAGGAAACTGGATGACCACAGGCAGAAACACTCCATTTCCCTCGCTCATGGTTCTTTACTGATTATGAAAGGGAATTTACAGACGGAATGGGAACACCGCATTGCCAAATCTTCTGAGCTTATGCGCCCCCGTATCAACCTTACTTTCCGAATGATCCGGGAATTGTAATCATTGTATTGATTCTTCAATTTCATCAATGAAAGCGCATTGCGCCGGATTGATTTTAATCCGTGCCTCTTCCGCCGAAAACCATTCCCACCGGTCTACTTCAGGAATCTCCATCATTTTTCCGGACCTGGGCGGCCACGCGATCATGATCGTATTGCTGGACAACCCTGCAGTCTCAATTTCTCCTTCCACGGCCCAGCAATAAACGGTTTTCCCGCCCTTTTGGGTGATGGCTTTCAGAGGAATAAAATTTCCGGTAACCTCCTTCCCGGTCTCTTCATAAAATTCTATACGCGCCCGTTCCAGCGGATCTTCATCCTCCATGATTTCCCCTTTAGGAACAGACCAGGCTCCGTCATCTTTATTTTTCCAGAAAGGCCCGCCCGGATGTACCAGAAATACAAACAGCTCCCCTTTCTGTTTTCTGAACAGTAAAATACCCGCACTCTTTTTTGCCATAATCTAACCTTTACTAAATTCAAACTAATTAATGATCCCGGGGGTTATGAACTCATAGGCTAAAGAAACAGCCCGCCCTACACAAAGATAAATATTATTTTAAAATTTAAAATCCATGATCTCTGTCTCTTATCTATCCGTCTATCATCTCTCATCTAAAACATATTCCCCTCTTTTCTTTTGCCTTGAAATCGAAGATTCGACGTAGTCAAACAAAAGAAACAAAAGATCAAGACTGGAAAGAAAGACTAAAAACAAAGGCTGATCACTAAAAATTCTAAACTTGCGCGGATCAGCTATAAGAACTGTCTTTGAACTTCTTGTGCCGCGCTTCGGACAGAAGAATTTTCTTAACGTTCACAGCCTTTATTTTTTTAACGCCTTTCTTTCCCAGGTCGTCGTTTAAAGTCTGTTAATCATCATCTGTCAAAATTCATAATCTAAAATTTAAAATCTATAATCATTGTGACCCTGCTCATACTATAGTCTGCCCATTTCTTGTAATTTTAAACAAACAATCAATATGAAGCCTAAAAAGATATCGGGTGTTCCGGCACAACAACGGGGAGGCTTCCACGATACGGAAAGCCTGAAAAATTTCGACAGTCCGGAAAAAGCCGCAGAAAAATTCCATCTGCTGAAAGAGCGTTTCTTCGCCCTCGGCGAGTGGAAAAGTTACTGTGGTAAAGGTTCAGCAGACTTCCGCCTTTATGACTCAGCCGGAAATCCTGTGCAGCGCATTCCCAAGATCGGAGATTTCATCAGGATCGACATCCCCGGACCACCGGACCAGGCAGGAAAAGGCTTTGACTGGGTAGAAATTACTAAGATTGTCCATAGAAATGATGATCACGAAGAAAGCATCCTGATCACTTCCAGGCCATGCCGTAACCCGCAGGAAAAAGACAATCGATATATCGCCCATTTCTATTCGGAAAAGGCGACCTCCACATTTCTTATTTCCCATTCGGGCTCCACACTTAAAACAGGTATTTACGGACGGAATGAATCGCCCAACTTCAATGCGACACTGATGGATAAGATCAGGAACCTGATGATCGCCTTCGGTGGCATCCTGGGGTTTTCAAAAATACAATGGAAATGTATTGCAGACGGACTGCTGGACTTCAACAGCAACTAGCATCTGCAAATTAAAGTATACTATATTTTGTTGGATATCAGCTCATTTCGATATAAAAATCTTCAGCTGCCAAAAATGTTTTTGTAATACAATAAATAATCCTATATTTGCACCACTGAAAACGGCAGTACGCCGGTATTTAGGGAGAGTTGGCAGAGTGGTCGATTGCGGCAGTCTTGAAAACTGTTGACTGTAACAGGTCCGGGGGTTCGAATCCCTCACTCTCCGCCAGGTTAGAAACCAAAATAAGCTAAAACGCAGTAAACATCAATGTTTACTGCGTTTTTTGTTTTAGCGCAGGTATCAAGAAAAAACAAAATTTCAGCCGTTTCCGAAGTCCGGTCAGTATTTCCCGCAATGAAGTGATGCGCATCAGCAAAATTCGTTCAAAAGCTACCTATCATAAATGCCTGAAGAATCTTCATTCTTCGGGCTATATTGATTATCAACCGTCTTATAATCCGTTTCAGGGAAGTCAGGTGGTGATGATGGAGTTTACGGAAGTATTAAAACTTACTTGTAAGCAGAGAAAAAAATTCTAATAAATAAAATAAATTTAATTGTTCATATAAATTTCAATCAAAATTTGACAAATGTTAAATCTTAAACCAGTAAAAAGGCTTCTATAATCACTTCGCTTCTGTAACCAATTTTATTTTTTTAGATCCCAAGAATATCTGGAATAATAATAAATTTAGAAACTTACAATTTCAATATAAGTGAGTTCATCTATTTAAAATAAGTTATGGCAATATAAAATTTTGTATATATATTTGTGTAATATGTATATTTTATGGCAAAAAACGAAATCAATAGGCTTCGTGTGGTACTTGCAGAAAAAGGGCTAGCCAATAAATGGTTAGCAGAAAAAATGAAGAAAAATCAGACGACTATATCTAGGTGGTGTAATAATGAAATGCAGCCCTCATTAGAGACACTAGTCAAGATTGCTACAATTTTAAATATAGATGTAAGAGATTTACTAAAACCAACGATAAAAGTTTAATGGATAATCTAAATGCTACATTAGTTAAGTCATTTGAAGGTGTTCTTAATAGTTTAGTCGATGGTACATCATATATAAAGATGCCTCCTAAAGGTCCACGTGATCTTGCATCATTATCCGAAGCCGAAATCAAAGCTAAAAGATTAAATGAAAATGGAGAATCCTCAACAAGAGATGATAATTATAATCCTCAAACGCATAAAAATATCGTAATAGATATTGAGGATAGTATGCTTCCAAAACTTATCAACCTTCCCAAAAAGGACCAAATTGATGGATTAAGTATTTGTGGAATTGATGGTTCTAACCAAAGAATTGGTATGAACTCATTTTATTTAATTTTGGCTAGAGCTGCTATAGTAAATTTTAAATATACAAACGGCACAGAACCCCCATATTTTTATAGAGAGCATAGAGATGCTAGTGCGGTAACGTGGGTTGATGGCAATATTTTTACAGAAAATCTTATAGAATTCACAAATAACAAACTCAAAAGTGAAAAAAAAGAAGATGGAGTAAATATAATTGATCACTTAGATAAGCCTTATGAAAGTCCTTTTTTAGTTGGCTATGATCATACAAAAAGTGACAAAAGTCCGTCTTCACATGCATTAGGATGGGCAGTTAAATTTCAGCAGGCATTAGAACTACTTTGTTTAAAAGAAATACGAATTGATAAAAAAACAATTTGTATAAAAGATGGACCTCTCTTTTCTACTAGTAGCTCAATACATGATACTATTGAGGGATTACGACCTATTATTTCTTGGACAAATCAGATTTTAGTATGTGTTTCAAAAAGTATTAATGATTCAAAATTAATGCTCGAAACATTATGTTCGTTTCCTGAACTTCTTGAGATATATTTTCCAGGAGATGAAATAACACGAGATACAATACTTTCTATAGGTACGGATGCACTATTACTTCAACGTATATTACAGCCTGGACATAGAACATCTTTAATTAAGGCTGTTCCTATCGCCCGGAAAGGGGTTTGTGACAAAGCGAAAGATGAGTTATGTAGAGACATTACGCCTCTACACTGTTATTATAGAGGTAAAATTCGTCCACAATCTTTTATAAGAATGGAAGTACCATTTTTTATGTGGGATGAAAATAAAGAATTAGTAGAAGAGGCTTTATCTATTGTGGCTTGGCAACATGAATTGGGAGGAAATATGCCATTTATACAATCTGTTGCAGAAGACCTTTGTCAATTAAACTATGAAAAAGAATTATTAGAAAAGCAAACTCTAGCAGCATTAAATCTAAAACAGCTTGACTTAGCACAACAGTATTAATATTATGGATCAAAACATATCAAACTCTAGTGAAAAATATTATGCTCGTCCCTATCACGATCTTCATTCTCCTTTTAGTGTGGATGAAAGAGGAGCATTTGCGGAATACATAATTCACGAACCTAATAAAATGCCTTTTCTCGCACTTGGAGCCACAGTTATTATAAAGGATTGGAGAGAAGGAAATGATATATGGATAGCTGGCCGGGTTGTCGGGCTAAAATCAATTTCTCCGTTTAATCCTGAAAAACAAAGTTTATTATATCATTCTGATGATAAATTTGATCCAACACTACCAATAGAAGAGATAAATGGTCCCCATACTCATCAACCTATGATTATAAGAGTAGAGTTAACAAGAGAAATGACAGATTCTGAAGGAAAAAATAGAAATTTTATATCTTCAGCTATTCAGCGTCCTCCTTCTGCAAAAAGTAAACTTATATTCCCAAATGTCACTGCTATAGATGGAGACCCCTCACCTTCATTACAAGAAATATTAGATATTCGGAAAAATGGATTGGATCTAGGAATGATTGGATTTGGTAATAAGCCATATGAAACGAATGGTAATTTTCTTAGTTATAAATGGGATATTGATAATTTGGACAATAAACATGTATTCATTGTTGGAGAAAGTGGCTCTGGGAAAACAGTATTACTCAAAAATCTAGCTTATCAGATAAGAAAACATAATCAGAACAATCGCATAATATTAACAGACGTTCAAGGTGATATTTCCCAATTATTACTTTGGGATTTAGATAATATTATACAACCAAAATTATCTTGGCAAAAGACTGTTGCAGAAAAAAGAGAATCTCCCGAAGAAGCTAAAGTTCATCTTTCTCCTTTTCAGCTTGTTATACCAAAGATAAGAAAAGAAGAACAGGACGAAGATATTGTCCGACTAAAAAGATTAGCCACAGCTCGCGGAGTCAGAGTTAAAGAAATCAGTCTAAGATTACAAGACTTAAATAATCCGTCTGATGTAGAATATTTATATAGAATATCCTCTCCTCAAGCTCCTGGGTTACTTGACGATATTGCTGAAACATTACACAATAATCAGGAAAAGGTAACGATTGAACGTCTTGATCTAGCATTAAATAGATTGTTAACTCGAAATACAGGTACAACAATTACTTTAACAACTAATGGTTTAGCCTATTATAGAAGTACTTTTGAAGCAGCAAGAAGAGCTCTCAATAATTTAAAATGGTATTTTGATAATGACCAAACCGCATTACAAACAGATCAAAATCCATTAGACGCATTTGCTTTTGAAGGTACTACAATACTATATCTTGATCATTTAAATTTAGATGAAAGATTAATGTGGGAAATGCAATTGGTAAAGTGGCTTTACGACAAAAAGAAAACTATGAACAATACATTTGTTTTCTTTGATGAAGCTCACCAAATTATACCGAGAACAGAAAATAGTTTTGGTTCCCCTGGTGTCTTTGATCGCTTAAGATCAAATTTCGAAAAGCTCGCTAGAGAAGGAAGGAAATTTGGCATCAACTTAATTCTAAGCACGCAAAATCCAAAGGATCTTCACGAAATTGTTCCAGAGCAATGTCCTACTAGAATAGTAATGAAAATTAATCCAAAAAATGCTAAATATGCATATTTAGATGATGGTTTAGAATTTATTGCAAATAGTTTTGGTCAAGGACAATTTTGGATACAAAGCCCTTTTAATGGTACTCCTGATTGGATTAGAGTTCATAGTGTAGCACCGCCTGTACCACATGAACCAATGGAACCATTTAGAAATCATTTAAAGGAAAAGGCAAAAAAGTAAGTTTATGAAACTTGAGCGTAGAAAAGCTAATACCGTTCCTATTCCTTGGAAGGAAGAAGAAGAAGTAATATTAATTAGTTATCTTAAAAAAGAAGCTTTTGATGCCAAATTACTAAGAGAATTGTTTCCTAATAGAACTTTACCAAGTATTAGAAGTAAAGTAAGGAAATTGCGAATAAAACATGATCTTTTTGGAGAATCTTACAGGGGGCA
>Ga0070684_100001286_pt1 | contig 17976 bp, 15 predicted proteins | sample KBSC723LmetaG_FD_65653 | JGI IMG/M metagenome (GOLD analysis project Ga0070684, IMG submission 65653) | Corn rhizosphere microbial communities from Kellogg Biological Station, Michigan, USA - KBS C7.2-3L metaG | ecosystem: Host-associated > Plants > Roots > Rhizosphere ...
GTTCAGGGGCATCACCATTTATATTTATCCAGGGTTTTTTTCGTGGATCGAAAACATTGATCAAACCTTTCCAACAGTTTGTTGAATGTTGGCGCAAACCCTGTTTCCAGATAACACTGATCTCTTCATTGCTGTATCTCTTTTGGTTCATGATCGGTCGTATGTAAGGCAAAGTGAGGATTATAACAATTGGCACTTAAGTTGAAGGCGGATATTGTCGATCATGTATTTTTGGTAACTCAATTCTTAGACTTATGGGAAGAATTATTACAATTTTGTTCTTTTTATTTTTTTCTCTTTCATGTTTCTCACAATTCACCGATACTACGCATCATTATTTTAAATTTAACTCTACCGGCGTCATTAACAGGACCAACGATGCCAAATCTTATGTGTTCGCCAATAAGATCGCGTATAGCATAAAACATAAAAGCGTAGTGACGAACACCGGGGCCACGTGGCTTTATGGTTTGCAGGACGATGATCTAACCAATAATGATTTTTCAGCGCACGCCGATGTTGAGTTTGGAAAGGGCGTACATAAGCTTTATTACTGGGCTCTGGTGAACTATGATAAAAGTTTCTCTTTAAAAATTACTGATCGAGTGCAGGCTGGAGCAGGTTTAGGATATGATTTTATTGACAGCCCGTATTTAAAGATAAATCTGAGCGATGGAATATTGTATGAATATGCAAATCTTAAGGATCCGCATTTGGTTTACAATACTGCCCGAAATTCGCTGCGGCTCTTGTATCACTGGTCGCTGCACGACAGGCTTATCATTGATGGGGTTCATTTCTACCAGCCATCATTTCGCGATATCAGCGACTACATTATTACATCAACCAGTAATGTCGCGGTGAAACTTAATAAATGGCTGGGCATTACGGGCGCTTTTATATATAACAAGGTCAGTAGAACAAAAAGAGAAAATGTTCTAATGACCTATGGAATCCTCATCGAAAGATATTTTTAAAAAAGATTTGATATACCTTCAGGAGATCTCAACTCAGAAAAATATATAACATGAGTCAACTTACAAAAGACAATATTTCACTGGCAGAATGGGCATTGGTTGAGGAGATCCGTGCCGGCAAATGGAAGAACCTAGATTTTCCAAAGATTGCCCGTCAAGATTTTGATCTCGATGGAATTGAGTTTGTAAACACGCTTTTCGAGTCACCAACAGAAACCTACCTGAAAAAATTAAAGCAAAGTGCAAATGACCATGGTGTAACGATGGTATTGATCATGGTAGATGAAGAGGGTGATGGCTGTGCAGATACGAAGCAAGGGAGAAAACAGTTTGAGATCAATCACAGGAAATGGGTTGATATTGCAAATTATCTTGGGTGCCATGCTATACGGACGAATTGTCGCGGTCCTGAGAACGTCGACAAAAGAGAGGCGCTAGAATGGGCGACGGAATCTTACAATATGCTGTTAGCATATGCGAAGCCAGCGAAGATCAATATTGTGATCGAAAATCATGGCGGGGTATCAAACGATCCTGACTGGATGATTTCCTTGCTAAAAAAAGTCAATGACCCGTCCTTTGGTACGTTTCCCGATTGGAGAAATCCTTCCGACGAATTTGATAATTATACCTATTTAAGAAAAACTGCGCCATATGCCAAGGGTATGTCATATCGAAATCAGCCCACTGAAGAATTAACTGCAAAAATGATCGAGGTGAGTCATGATTCAGGGTATCGCGGGTGGTATGGTATTGAATCAAAGGGGAGAGAAGAGGTGACGAGAGGTATCAGTTTGCTGAAAAAATATTTGTTGAAGCAATGAGGGATTTCGCGCCAAGAATCAAGGCACTTAGGGACCTTTGCTTGAAAGGTTGTTTGATTACTATTTCCACGCATTAATAAATTGATGGCTCTCTTGGGTGTACCGATGGCTGGAACCTGAAGCTCCAGAAAAGAATGAATGATTGTTCGTATCGGACAAACTCTTGCAAGAGGTTCAGTAAAAATCGATTCGCTCATGGCCGATAATTTTTCTCAGTAGAATTACCAAATTGTTTTTTATTTTTTTAGGGCGATTACTATTGCAAGTATATCTTCCAGTTTTTAATTTTCCGGTTTCGATCCTTATGAAAAAACTATTGTCCGCATATTGTTGTGTCCTTTGCTTTCACTCGTTTAGAGCAATTCCAACTGAACAAACGAATTCTTCTTTCAAAACGTCGGGTGAGAGAGTACTGGTAAAAGCTTTGTCTGCTTTGGTAAACCGTGAAGGAAATCAAAGAGTTCGCTCAAGGCGAATCGATCTTTCTTCTTCTGAATCTCCTGAGATCTGATCACTCGTTACTCCAGAAGTTTTTTAGGACAACATGAGGCTAGGATATTAAAATGGCTGTCACTCCTGATTCAAGAAACCGGTAAGGTTTTATTTTTTTCTTCTTTAAGTGGAACCGTCAATTGCTGAAGGGGATCGATCACTAACCATAGCAAGCAGCCAAGCAATACTATGGCGGTTACGACAAAAAGAGGATAATTGAGGTTGTGTGTTACGTCTGCAATTTTTCCAAAAACCAGGGCCAGAAAAAATGCGCCCATTTGCCCGGAAAAATTCATGGCACCCGCAACTGTTCCAGAGTTATTGCGACCAATATCTGAACACACCGCAAATGAAGACATCACACTAAAGCCATAAAAACCATTTGCTGTAATCAGGCAAACAGCCGCTAAATTATTATGCGGGGTAATTGCGGTGATGAGGATCAGTAAGCCGCACATACCCATTCCGGTCATACCGACAAGTCGTCTTCCAAATCTCAACCCTTTTTTCTTTACGAGCCAGTCGGCAATAAAGCCTCCTGCCAGTAAGCCAATGATCGCTGCGATAAATAGAGCGAAGATGATCGGTTTCGTTTCTGCTTCGGAAAAATGTCTTTCCTCCTGCAGGTAGACTGGCATCCAGGCGATAAAAAAATAATTTGCCCATTGAAAACAAAAATACATCAGCATCAGGGTCCAGAGGGTGCGGTTCCGGAAAATGAACTTGAATGGGATCGAGTGTTGTTGTTTGTTATGGCGGCAACCAGATTCGATTTTGTGCTTTTCTTTTTCAGAGATGCGTTTCATTTGGGATGGAAAGTCCTTAAACCAAAAATAGCACGCCAGCACCCATACTACCCCTAAAGCAGCATTCACAAAAAATGACATGCGCCAACCATAAGCAACTGCCACAGGAATAATTATGAGTGGAGCAATGGCGGACCCAATTTGCTGACCAATACCCACACCGATTAGCGTACGCCCGGTTTCGTTCGCCGGGAACCAACGTGATACGACAATTAAAGCATTGGGATAAGTGCCCGACTCTCCAACGCCAAATAAAAAGCGAATAATAAGTAATGAAATCAAACCGGTTGCAAAACCGGTTAATGCTGTAAACAATGACCAAAACAAAACAATGCGAATAAAAACAGCACGAGGTCCAATTCGGTCACCGAGCATACCGGATGGAATTTCGAATAATGCATAAGCCAACGCGAATGAAGCAAGCACCCAACCAAACTGTTCATTGTTCAAATGAAACTCGGATTTTATTCTAACACCAACGATCGAGATGCAGATCCTATCGAGATAAGTAAGCGTTGTTAAAGAGCACAGTAGTACAAGAACACGATAACGGTATGGAATGGCTTGCAGCACTTTTAATTCGATGATGAATTCATAAGATAAGAAAATATTATCACAGACGATTGGCCATCTGTAGACAAATGCAGACAACGATAGGGACCAGAAAAGCCGGAAAATTGCTCGCCACAAAAAACAACAGTATTGAGAAAAAAGCACTTCCTCGACTTTCTTTGCAACCTCAAAATATACTGCCGGAAGATTATAGCGATGCACTACTCATCGAGGAATGCAAGATGATATGAAGTTTCAGGAGGCGTAGGCAACGGTTTTAAACGGTTGTCAATGTTTTAGACTATTCAATTCAGATGATAAGAAATTCTCGTTCTGGCTCCAATATTTTCTTCTCCACATTTAACCTGTTTTTGTGAATAAATGCTTGTTAACCGAATCTGCATTGTGGGTGCCGTTCGCTATATTCGCCGCTAATAAAACCTGTACACTGTGCGATTAAAAAGCTTAGAGATCAAGGGTTTTAAAAGCTTTGCCGATAAAACCGTTGTGAATTTTGATGAAAATATTACCGGCATCGTTGGACCCAATGGATGCGGTAAATCCAATATCGTTGATAGCATTCGCTGGGTGATCGGCGAACAGAAGATCAGCCACCTGCGTAGCGAAAACCTTGAGAGTCTCGTATTCAACGGCTCTAAAACCCGCTCTGCCAGCGGTCTTGCCGAGGTGACCCTGACCTTTGAAAATACAAGGAACTTACTTCCGATTGAATTTAATACTGTTACCATTACCCGTAAATTTTATAAGAGTGGTGAGAGCGAATATCGCCTGAATGATGTGCAGTGCAGGCTGAAAGATATCCAGAATCTCTTTATGGACACTGGTATCAGCACAGACAGTTACGCCATCATCGAATTGGGCATGGTCGATGATCTCATTAAGGATAAGGAAGGGAGTCGCCGCCGCATGCTGGAACAAGCGGCGGGAATTTCAATTTATAAGACCCGAAAGAAAGAAGCGAGATTAAAACTGGATGCTACCGAGCAGGACCTGGCAAGAATTGAAGATCTTTTGTTTGAAATAAACAACCAGTTAAAAACTTTAGAAAGCCAGGCAAAAAAAGCTGAGAAATATTACGAGATCAAAAAAGATTATCGCGAAATAAGTATTGAGCTGGCGAAGGCCGCGTTAGAAGGATTTAATCTTACTTACAAAGAACTGAATGAACAACAGGAAGCAGAGACTGATAGGAAAATAAAAATTGATGCAGAAATTGCCAATGAAGAAGCTGCGTTGGAGCAGGAAAAATTTGGATTTATTGAAAAGGAAAAGGAACTGCAGAACATGCAGCATTTATTCAACGACCTGGTTCAATCAGTGAGGAGTAAAGAAAACGAAAAAAATCTGGCAGTTCAGAGATTAGAGTATTTAAAAGAAAAAGAAGCTAGTCTGAAAGATTTTTTACAGAAAGCGGAAGGGCAAACTAAGGGAATTGAAGAAAGCATTGATTTCACCCAGTTGCAAATCGAGGAAGAACAGAAACACCTAAACGGACTTCATTCTCAGCTGGAACATTTGAGAAGCGAGGTGGATAGAAAAAGAGCGATACTCGATGAGAAACGTTCCATTGTAAATATTTTAAGAACAGACTTTCAACAAGTGCAGCGCAGTCAATTTGACGCTGAAAAAAAAGTGGCCGTAGCGGACACCTCTGTTCAAAATTTGCAAAGAGCCATTCAGCAGGTAGAGGAGGAAAAAACACAACGTGATTTCCAGCGCAAGCAGCTGGCAGATGAACTTTTTCTGAAAGAAAAAGAACTAAAGATCAAGCAAACCGATTTGGTACAGTTGCAGCAGCACCACGATTTTACCAAGGACCAGATATTACAAACACAAGCCATTCTGGACGAGCTACGAAATCAGATGGCAGAGGAAGGAAGGAAGTTGGACGCAAGGAAAAACGAGCATGATTTGTTGAAGAGCCTGATAGACTCGATGGAAGGCTATCCTGAGAGCGTAAAGTTTTTGCATAATAATACCGGTTGGAATCATACTGCTCCGATCCTTTCCGATATTATCTATGTAAAAGAAGAATACAGAACGGCCCTTGAAAATGTGCTTGAACCTTACCTGAGCTATTACGTAGTAAATAATTTACAGGAAGGATTGCAGGCGGTTCACTTGCTTGATGAGAATAAGAAAGGAAAGGCGAATTTCTTTCTCTTAGACAAAATTCAGAACCAGGATTCTTTGGAGTTTAAGGATTTGAACGAGTCCATGGAAGTTCATAAACCTGAGAGCGCAATTCATGCTTTGGATGTAGTTGATGTAGAGGACAAGTACAGGAAACTTGCAGAACATTTGTTGGGAAACGTATTTATAGCAGATAGCGAAGAAGCCCTAGAGAACAGCAATGGTTTTGTGCTGATAGAGAAAAATGGAAAGTATGTAAAGGGAAAATACTCGCTTACTGGTGGAAGCGTTGGATTGTTTGAAGGGAAAAAGATCGGTCGTGTAAGGAACCTGGAAAAGTTGCAGGAAGAGATTTCTTCTCAAAATTATGTTGTTGAAAAACTAAAGGAAGAGATACAGGCTCGTCACAACGAAGTGATCGCATTTAATGAGGATCTGAGAGAAAGCGCGATCAGTGATACCGAATTCGAAATTCAGCAACTCACTAACCAGGTATTTTCATTACATAATAAATTGGAGAACCTCCATGCGATGCAAAGCCAGGGCCAGCATCGTATAGAGGAGCTGAATGTTCAGCTTCAGCACACACAAGGCTCAGTAGAAGGAGTGAGGATCGACCTGGAACATTTAAATGAAGAGTTGCAGTTGAATGCAAATCGTCTAAAAGATGCTGAAGAGGCGTTCAAGGCGGAAGAAAATAGCTACAACGAAGCGAGCAATCAGTACAACGAGTTTAATCTGCAGGTAACAAAGCAACAAAGCAAAATCAGCGCATTGGGGCAGGAACTGGAATTTAAAAATAATCAGTTAAAGGACCTTCAAGGTCAAATTGAAACGAATATTGCTTCACTTTCTGAAACAGCAGAAAATATACTGAATTCGCAGGAAGGATTGAAAGAAACAGAGGAGTCATTGACAGGTCTCATGAAGAGAAAAGAGGAAGAAGAAAGAAAATTAAATGAGGCGGACCAGGCCTACTACAATCTTAGGAATCAGTTAAACGAAAAGGAAAGCGAGCTTAGGCATAAAATAAAAGATAGAGAATCGATCGAACATTTGCTTGGAGAGATAAAGGACAGGTTAAATGACCTCAAACTACAACTGGCGGGGACAAGGGAGAGATTAAACGTCGAGTTCAAAATCCAACTGGAGGATATCCTGGATCAGCCGCGCACCGGCGAACTAAGTGCCGAAGAATTGCAGGAAAAGGCAGATCGCATGAAGAAGCGAATAGAGAACCTTGGTGAAGTAAATCCAACTGCTATTGAGGCATTCCAGGAAATGAAAAAACGCTATGACTTCATCCTTGAACAGAAGAATGACCTGGTCACCGCAAAGGACCGTTTGCTGCAGACTATACAAGAAGTAGAAGCAACCGCGAATCAAAAATTTTTGGAGACTTTTAATTTAGTTCGGGATAATTTCCAAAGAGTGTTTAAAACTCTTTTTACCGATGATGATCAGTGTGATCTTGTTTTAGAGAATCCAGAAAATCTTGCTGAGAGCGGGATCGACGTAGTGGCAAAACCAAAGGGGAAACGTCCAACTTCATTAACACAACTCAGCGGAGGCGAAAGAACTCTTACTGCAACTGCACTGTTGTTTGCGATTTACCTGATCAAGCCGGCACCATTCTGTATTTTGGATGAAGTGGATGCTCCACTTGATGATGCCAATGTGGGTAAGTTCACCAACATGATCAGGCAGTTTAGCGAAAACTCGCAGTTCATCATTGTTACCCATAATAAAATGACCATGAGCACTGTGGATGTTATATACGGAGTAACGATGCAAGAACCGGGCGTGAGTAAATTAGTGAGTGTTGACTTTCGGAGTTTAGCAGCGACCGAAAATTAGTTCCGTCTTGAAGAGATTGTTTAATCCTCCTCATCATCTTCTTCCATCATTATCTTGAACCTGCGACTCGTCCTTTTTATCAGGTCGGATTTTACTTTGTGTACCAAGGCACTGCCAAAAAATAAAAGACCGATCGTAAAAAGGCCGATCGAGGCACCGCCCCACTTCATCCATTCCTGATGAGGCCTTTCGTAATAGATGGGATACATAATCGCTGCAATTCCGGCTGCAATGAACAAGAAGGCCAAAGGCAATTTAAACAACCATCTTCTGAAATGTCTATTGGACATACCGGGCTTTTGTGAAAAGTTGTAAATATAGGAAAAAGAACTTGTTAATATCCGGCTGCCGATTTGAAACGACCCCATGAATTTCTATTTTTGAACTATAATTCAACTCATGATAAAGTTTATATCTGTACTGATCTTGATAAGTGCATTACAGTTACAGGCACAAGAAAAACCTGAAGGCTTGTTCATTAATTCTAAGGCGCCGGATTTTAAAGGAAAAGATCAAAATGGAAATGAAGTAGTCCTAAAAGATCTTCGCAAGAAAGGGCCCGTGGTGATCATTTTTTATCGCGGTTACTGGTGCCCTTATTGCAACAAGGAATTACAAAAGCTCGAAGATTCGCTGCAACTAATAAGAGAAAAGGGGGCGCAATTGATCGCTATTACTCCTGAAAAACAAGAAGGAATTGTAAAAACCGTTGAAAGGACAAAAGCAACTTATCCAATTATTACTGATGATGAATTAAAGATTATGAAGGCATATGATGTAGCATACCAGGTGGATACTAAAACAATAGAACGCTATAAAATGGCAAGTATTGACCTGGCCGCCAACAATGGTCAAAAACCCGAAGCTGTATATCTCCCGGTGCCTGCCGCGTATATAATCGGGAAAGACGGAGAAATTAAATATCGCTTTTTTGAAGAGGATTATAAGAAACAGGCAACCGTCAAGGATATTTTGAATAACCTGGTGGGATTAAAGTGAGCTTATAGCTAATTTAGCTATTGATCATGGCTTTATTGATTCCAGATCAGTTTGGCAATTTTTCCATTACTTCCTGCCAAAAAAATGCTTGGTCCATATTTCGCAATTCGGCATACATGGAAACCTTGTTTGCTTATCCAGGTAAAGGTCTTGCCCCCATCAAGTGAATAATCAACTCCATTTAATCCGCACGTTACAATATCTTTTTTTGATAAATATTCTACGCAGCTCCGGTAACCGTGTGGTGGAATTTTTGGCGCAGTCCACGTTTTACCTCCATCGTCTGTAAAAAAACAATTTTTTTGATACAAGGAATCTGCGGCGAAGTCACCACCTACTACAATCATGCGTTTTCCGCCATTGCCTGTGTAGGCATTATAAACAGCAATCGAATTGGCCCCTGTTGACTCCTTTCCCTGTACGATTGGCAAATCGATTGCCGAATTTGGGGTAAATATCCTTGATCTCTTTCCTCCGCTAACGAAAACCGTTCTTTGTTCATCTAATGCTCTTATGTTGGTGCCGCTGGATGCGAAGCAAGCCTCCCCGCTATCGGCCCTGGGACACTTCTCCGTGGGCTCATCGTGCCAGGTATTGCCACCATCATAACTCCTGGTTATAAAAAATCTTCCATTCACAGGATCACCCACGACGGTACCGCTTCGTTCATCCCAAAACTCCATTGCATCAAGGAACATTCCCTTTGCCCTGTTCTCATAAACCACTTTCCAGCTCTCACCCCCATCGTTTGTCTTTAAAATATAACCTGGTTCGTCAACAGCGATGATCAACGCGGTCGTCGCATCAAATGCTTCAATGTCCCGAAATTCTCTTTTTTCAAAACCTTTGACATTATACCATTTCCAATTCTTTCCGCCATTAGTCGTTTTGCCAACAGTTCCGTTGCTTCCACTCACCCAAACGACATTGTCATTAACTACACTTAAACCGCGCAGGCTTGTTTCAGTACCCGAAGTAAGCACTTCCACAACCGGAAAAGATCTTTGTGCACAGATCGGCTTTGAATCAAAAAACAATACAACCACAAGAAAAAAAATCCTTTGAGGGTTTTTCATTATCACGATTTTTTATAAGCAAGATAATAAAGCATTATAAGGAAAGCTAATAGATTATTGCCCTTCAAAAGCACAATAAATAAAAAACCGGCTAAAAACAGCGGTTACTGTCATAGCCGGAATTTGGTTCAACCAAAATTTTTTAAAGATAATTAATCATCATCTTCTTCATAGTAGGCATCTTCACTGCTGGGATAATGAGTTTCCCATTCTTTTACGGTCGCGTCAGTAAGACATTCAACGATGTCATAGAGTGGGTCAGTTTTTCTTTTCCACTCAGTCACCATAGGGTCTTCATACTTGTTAATAAACAAACAGTGATCTGTTTCAACCGTAACTTTAATCAGCTTGATCTTTGAGCCTTCTTTTTCCTGTACCAGATAATAACATCCGGCTTCCAGCAATGCGTAGGAAAACATACTTCCTCCTTTTTTGGGGTTCATTCAATTAATCAATTGGGTTGCAAGCAAGACGGTAATGGGCTAGAACTTAAATGGGTTTGTGAAGTTGTTTGAAACTTCGGGGAAGGGGTTAATAAATACTCAACCGAAGCATCGCGTCAAAATTAAGAGATTTATCAGACAGTTCTAAGAAAGAACGATTTTTTTTCTATACCTTGATAATCAATTAATAACAAATGAAAATAAAGAAACTACTAGTCGCTAAAGGCGGACAACGGCCGGTCATTTAAATGAACATTTGATCACGTTTTTGTTTGAAATAACCAGGAAAAATAACAAAGAAAACAAAGTTAGTTGCGAGCTATTATAATTTTTTTCTACCGTCGAAGTCAATGATTGAAATATCATAGAAAGCCTTGCGTTAAATAGAATAACGTTCATTTTAGTAGTGATCAAGAGCGGTTTTAGGGTATTATTCTTGCTGCTGGCGATTGTTTATTGAGTACTTTGGAAAAACTAACAATAAGGTCAGATCCCCAGCAGAGCTTTGGAGCAAATCAAAAATCCCATGGTCACATTTAAACAACAATTGCCTATGTTGCGCCATTGTATTCTCCCGGTTTTTTTACTCATCGCATCGGTTGTACTAGCCCAGGTTGACAGCAGTAAATTTTTTTTACAAAAAGGGCTTGATGAAAAACAGAAAGGCAGGCGAATGGAGAGCCTAAAAAACTTTGAAAAGAGCTTCAGATATGATAGCTCTAATAAGGTCTTGCTGGGTGAGCTGGCGTCTGCATATATCGATCTCAGGAAATATTACCAGGCAAAAGAGACTTACAAAAAACTGGTGAACCTCGGGGAAACCTCCTCAACAAATTATAAGCAGTTACTTCAGCTCTGTTTCAATCTAAGATCGTATGATGAGGCCCTATTGTATGCGAACGATCTGAAGAAAGCCGCTCCTTCGGAAAAGGTCAATTATTACCTGGGAAAAATCAACTATGAACGTGAAAATTATGGAGACGCTTTGAAATATCTAAGTGCGGCAGCTAAGGACGATCCTCAGAACGGAGAAGTGTCATACATGATAGGACGTAGTTACGCAGACATGCAAAATTATAAACAGGCTATCCCATATTATCAGAAAGCGATCGAGCTGGATGGTTCAAAATATGGCTGGATCTATGAGTTGGGAATGATCTGCTACGCGAATAATAATAATACGGATGCCTTAAAGTATATTCAACTGGCAGGCGAAAAGGGTTATCCGAAAGACAATGGATATCTCCAAAACCTCGCCATTGCAACCCTGGATGCAGGGAAATTTGATGAAGGGATTTCCATTTTAAATGACCTTTTGAAGAAACGCCCGGCTGACCTTACTCTTCTCGATATGGTAGCGCAGGCTTATTACGACAATGGCAAATATGATGAGGCAATGAACAATTGGGATTCTATCCTGGGTTATGATAAAAGCAACGCGTCAGCTTTGTACATGATTGGTATGTGTTATATGAAAAAAGGTGATAAAGGCAAGGGAACGCAACTTTGCGACAAGGCTATACAGATGGACCCAAGTCTTGGCAGTTACAAGCAAAAGAAAGAGATGACCGGATTTTAGCTCGCTTCAGTTTTTACATTCTTTCCGGCACATTAATCCCCAGCAAGTGCATACCCGAGGCAATAACATTTGCAGCCAATTCAGAAACCTGAAGACGGAGCTGTTTTTTTTTGGGCGATTCAGCGTTTATAACTGAATGTTCTGCATAAAATGTGTTGTAGGTTTTGGCAACAGTAAAGATATAGATCGCAATTACTGAGGGATTGTGTTCATCAGCCGCCTGTTCCAGGATAGTTGGAAATTGCTCTAATAAGATAATAAGTTCTCTTTCTTTTGGCAGCAGGCCACCCGATTGCAATTTATGCGTGGGTTCCGCTTTTTCTTTTCTCAAAATAGACTTTATCCGGGCGTGAGTATATTGAACATGTGTCGCAGTAAAACCATGGAGGTCCACAGACTCTTCAGGGTTAAATATCATCCGCTTTTTCGGATCAATCTTTAAAAGAAAAAATTTTAATCCCCCTGTTCCAATGATCTCGTACAATTCCTTTAACTCTTCGCTTGTAAAACCTTCTGTTTTACCTTGTTCTTTTGTTTTTTTCTCTGCTTCTACCAGCATCTCATCGAGGAGATCGTCAGCGTCAACCACTGTTCCTTCGCGACTTTTCATTCTCCCTGTCGGCAGATCAACCATTCCGTAGTTCAAATGATGTATCCCATTAACATAAGGCTTATCCAATTTTTCAAGAATCAATTTCAATACTTTCATGTGATAGTTTTGTTCATCTGCAATCACATAATAGCTTTCTTCATATTGAAAGTCTTTATATTTCTCGTCTGCCAATCCCAGGTCCTGTGTTATGTAAACAGAAGTGCCGTCCTTTCGCAACACCAATTTTTCATCGAGACCCTCTCCAGAAAGGTCTATCCACACACTTCCATCGTCTTTTTTGAAAAAAACTTTTTTGCTCAAACCGTCTTCCACAAACTTTTTACCCAGTAAATAGGTGTCGCTTTCGTAATATGTTTTATCAAAATCAGCACCTATGCGCTTGTAAGTAATATCAAAACCTTTATACACCCACTCATTCATTTTTTTCCAGAGCTTTATCACATCAGGCTGCCCGCCTTCCCAGTCCAAAAGCATCTGCTGGGTTTTTTTCATGATGGGAGTATTGGCTCTTAAGATCTCATCATAATCAGCCTTCATTTTTTTCAGATCCTCTTTTGCTTTTTCATTGTCTGTAATCAAGGCAGCCATCATTTCCTGCAATGCCACCAACTTTGCTTTGTCCATCTCAGAGAAATCGCTATAATCCTCTTCTTCAGTTTTTGCTTTCAGCAATGCCATTTCTTCTTTTATTATGCTTTCGCATTGCACATAATAGCTTCCCACGAAATGATCTCCCTTCATATTTGCTGATTCCGGAGTTTCTCCGTTCGCAAAAAGCTGCCAGGCGATCATGCTTTTGCAGATGTGAATGCCCCTATCATTCACCACACAGGTTTTAAATACTTCGTACCCATTCGCTTTAAGGATTTCGGCCATTGACCAACCGAGAAAAATATTCCTCAAATGCCCAAGATGAAGCGGCTTATTAGTATTAGGTGAAGAATATTCAACGACCACCTTCAATCCATTAGGTGATTTTACTCCAAATTGACTAGCCAGAAAATTTGTCTGGAGAAAGTTTATCCAATAGTCATTGATAACAGTCAAGTTCAAAAACCCCTTTATTACATTATACGATTTAAAAAGAGCCGAATGTTGTTTTACGAGGTGATCTCCCAGGTCTTTTCCGATCTGCTCCGCAGGTTTTTTTAATGACTTAATAAAAGAAAACAAGACGACCGTGTAGTCTCCTTCAAATTCAGGTTTGGTTCTATTCACAGTAATGTCGCTCTCAATAAGATTGATGTCATAAAGTTCTTTCAGGGCTTTGATTACAAGCGGTTTTACCTGGCTGGCGATACTCATCTTCCTCAATGGTTAAGTTTGCGAATTTACATGAAAGAAAAGCACTTCCTGATCCGGGGTTTGGATTAATTTTTAGAATTTATTGAGAGTTGATGCTTGTTATTTGAGACTTGCTTTAGTTACTTTGCACATAATGAAACAACGGATACATTCAGTCAGGGAATCTATCATTTCTATCGTTGATTTTTTTTATCCTCCATTTCAAAGAATTTTCGACCTGCAGACCTTTCGCTATGCAGCTTGCGGTGGAACCAATAGCTTATTTGACATCTGTCTCTATTTTATTACTTACAATTATATCTTACAGAAGTCGATCGTTCGCTTAGGCGGTATTGCCATCAGCCCCCACATCGCTGCCATGATGATCACGTTTCCGATCACGTTGTTAACAGGGTTTCTGCTAATGCGATACGTCGTTTTCCCTGATTCAAAGGCAACCCGAAAAAGGGTACAGGGAGGTAAGTATATCACAGTGGTAGCTTGCTGTATATTACTGAACTATGTTTTTTTGAAATTATTTGTCGACAAATTTGGGTGGTGGCCATTGCCTTCAAAAATAATTACGACATTCCTTGTTGTTTTGTTTAGCTATTTTTCCCAGAAACATTTCACATTTAAGGTTGCCACCATCGTTAAAAGCTGAAATTGGCTGAATCAACTTTAATAGAAAGCGAACCGCTGCAATTGCTGCGTACGATGAGATGTTCACGCAGCGGATAAATATTGACAATCTTTATTGCATCCATCTTCCCGTTACTTTGAATTCCTGCCCTCCATTTTTATTCAGTTGCTGGTTGATAGATGTGATTGCAGCATTAATATAGGTGGTAAGGTCGAATCTTGAGTATTTTTTCAACTCGCTTACAATGCGCTTATTGAATAGCCATGCTGCGGTTTTTAGCAAAGTATTTTTTGACTTGATGTCAAAGTCAAGATCCTTCAGTTCGATAATTTTTGTGGCGGCATCATAGGTTGGCTTTCCGGTAAGATAAAATATTCCTTGCTCGGACCCTTCAAAGGTTACTTTGATGACCAGGTTTTCATTGTCCATTCCATATAGCATGCATTCCTTGATAACGATGTACTTAGATGAAGTAATGTCAAATCTTTTATCGCTCAATTGTGATGACACAATATTGCTTAATGAATCGTAATTCAATACGGCGTCAAGGAAAATATTGAACCCGGTATGACTACTAAAATCAGTGATGTTGGGAACTACAGTTAAATGCTCTTGTGGCCTTTCAAAGCTAACTAACGGCTTTGCTGCTAAGCCGAGGTTGATAGAAAGTGAGTCATTTTTTACAAACAGATTGTCGATGCGGATTTTCGATGGGTTGATCTCCAACCAGCCCAAACTATATAAACTGTATACTTTGTTTAGCTGGTCCCATACCTTTTGAAATTTCGGACGGAGATCATAGAGTCCAAAATTTTTTTCCATGTCTACCTTTGCAGCGTCCAATTCTTCTTTTAATCCATTTATCACATCCGCGGTAACATCCTGGCCCCAAAAGCATACACTACATTTATCAATGGCCTCGGGCTCTAATCTCTTTATTGAAAGCTTTGCTTTCAAGTCTGGTGAAATGGAAACAGAATTTTGAAAGCTCACATTTACCCGTCGCTCACCTTCGCTGTATCCACAACGACAGGCCGGTGTCCAGGGCGAAAGTGCAGTACCATTTACGCAAACTCGTGTCGAGCCGATAATTCTGTAATAACCGGTGAAACCTAATAAAAGGGCAGTCCCTGCAGTTTTCATTTGCAGCGGCCCTCTGCGAAAGGTATACTTATACCTCGTGTCACACTCGTCTTGCACCCACCCGTTTGGCCAATTTGGGGATGTAAATACGGTATCGACGGTTTTCTCCGCCATATTATAAACAGGCTTTAGGTTGACCTGGATCGGAATATTGATTACCGATTCAGGCAGGGAATCCATTTGGAATTCCGTTTTTCCAAAAGAAGGCTTATCAGGAATTATCTTTTTTGAACAGGAAACAAGAATGTTAAGACTAATAAAAACTGAGCAGAGCTTAAGCAGGTTTAGCATGACCTTTCAAAGTAAAGCGTTCAGGCATTAAAACGGAAAGGTGGAGATTAAATTTCAAAGATTTTGTTATTGATACTCAATGCCCCGAGCAGAATCCTGACCCAAAACAGTATTTTCACTATTGCAAACACAAAAGTTTATTCCATACTTTGAGCTCTCATTTATCCTAAGAATAAATACTATAAATAATCGAAAAAAGTACCCAATTATGAAAAGACAATTACCAAGCTCTCATCCTCTTCGACCATCTCATAGAACCCCAGGCAACGAATCACTAGCGAACTGACAGAGGCATCAGTCCCTTTTACAACCAACTCATTTTCAATTCATCTAAATCCGTAATTATGATAACACTTGCTATAATAGGAATTATAAGTAAATCAAAATTCTTACAGTTTCATTTGTTCAAAATTTGCCGTGTGACACCCCTAATCATTCGCCATTGATCATTAGACCAGCAAGGATAGTGTCAGTGAAAAACAACGATAGACATTAACTGCGTTATCCTTCTTTTGGTTGTGTCATACTAAACCAGTTCCCAGATCCATCAGTGATGATCGCCTCAATCCCATAGAACTGCTCCTTTGGTTCTGATTTAAAAACGACTCCTTTGGCCTTCAGTTCTTCGTAGGTTGCCCTGCAATCGGGCGTATAAAATGCACCTGCTCCCATGACGCCTTTTTCTAAGAGTAGAGTTAATGCCTTATTGGCTTCTTCATCAAAACCATTTGTTCCATTAACAGGAAAAAGGATGATCTCCAGGTCAGGTTGATCGGGAGGATTGACCGTAAGCCACCTGAAACCATTGTCCATGGTCACGTCTGTATTCACCTTGAAACCAAGTTTGGTTACGTAGAAATCATAAGCCTTGTCCTGGTCGTTAACATAAATAGAGGCATGAGATAATTTTGTGATCATGATTTTTGATTTAGAAGCCAAATCTAAAAAGCTGTAGTAAGAGTTACTTCTTTAATCTTGCTCTATTTGTCGAGACCATACGATTCGATAAAGCAGTGGGGAATGAACTTTTTAGGCTGTTTTTTTTGTTCCTGTTTTTTTAACCAGGCGATATTGCGATAAAGAGTCGGCGCAAAACCAATCTCTTTTTTAAATAAAGTACTGAACGACCCAATGCTCTCAAAGCCCACTTCATTGCATACATCGTTGATCGCCTTGTTCTCCGCCAGCAATTGTTTTGCTCTTTCAATTCTTTTTTGTGTGAGATATTGGTGAGGCGTATTTCGATAAATCCTGGTAAATAAACGATGAAAATGAAAACGTGAGAGAAAAGCCTGTTGAGAGATCTCTTCAAGACCAATAGATTCGGAATAGTTCTCATCGATGAAGATCTTGGCTGTAGCGATCCGTTGATATATATCGTTAGTGAGGTTCATTCTAATTTTCATTTTTGTGTTACGCGTTGCGTGGATTCTTCCACTCCTTGGCAAGCCGGTCCAGGGCTCCTCTTACTCTTTCGGTTCTTGTTTCTTCCCTTTTTGCAGTGATGATCCATTCTATATATTCTTTTTTGTTTGTAAAAGACAGAGTGTTAAAAAAATCTTCCTGGATCTTATTTTTCCTGAGAACAGCAGAAAGATCATCCGGCAACCTTACTGATTTTGTTTTCGGGTCAACATAGTCAAATATCGGGCGTTCCCTCGGCTTCTCTTCTCTTTTCTTATCGGTTTCTGTTTTCAACCTTGAACCAAAGGTAGACCAGGTATCGTCAAATGAAATCAGGCTGATCCAGCCAAGTTCATCGTGTTTCAATAAATTATCCCAGCCCTTATCCCTTGTAAGATCAGTTTGTAATTTCGATGTTCCTTTTGGATAATAGATCCAAAGGATAACATCGTCTTTCATGAGTTTTAACACCTTAGTCAGTTCTTTATCCATTTGAGCTTTATTCATCACAAACCAGTGCACCTGGTCAAAATTTTTAGAGTCGTTTGAAATTTTTACTCCTTTCGGTAACTCGCCAATATTCTTTTTAAAGTCTGCAGGAGCATTAATCGTTAGCAGGCTAAAATTTTCTTTTATTTTTAGTTTTTGGGCAGTAGACCTTGCCATAAAGCTTTTGATTCAAAAGTAGAAAAAGAAAAAGCAAGTTCTTTGTTGGATCTTGCTTTTGAAAACATCGTTGCGACCTGGATCACTTGCAGCTCATCCATTTTTCCTTTGCCTCTCTGTAGCTAGCTTGCCCTAAAAAATTACCAGCTCCCACTTCACCACGGATCAGCTGA
>Ga0070684_100001287_pt1 | contig 17963 bp, 13 predicted proteins | sample KBSC723LmetaG_FD_65653 | JGI IMG/M metagenome (GOLD analysis project Ga0070684, IMG submission 65653) | Corn rhizosphere microbial communities from Kellogg Biological Station, Michigan, USA - KBS C7.2-3L metaG | ecosystem: Host-associated > Plants > Roots > Rhizosphere ...
GCGCCCCGGACACATCTTCCCGCTGCGCGCCCGCCGCGGCGGCGTCCTGGTCCGCGCCGGCCAGACCGAGGCCTCCGTCGACCTCGCCCGCATGGCCGGCCTCACCCACGCTGGGGTCATCTGCGAAATCATGCGCGACGACGGCGAAATGGCCCGCATCCCCGACCTCATCCCGTTCTGCCGGGAACACGGCCTGCGCATCCTCACCGTCGCCGAGCTCATCCGCTACCGCCTGCGCCATGAGCGCTACATCGTCCGCGCCGGCGAAACGCGCATCACCACACGCTACGGCGAGTTCCGCATGATCGCGTACGAGTCCGAAGTCAACGGGGGCGAAAGCCACATCGCGCTCGTGCGCGGCGACCTGTGTCCCAGCGGCTGTCCCGCGTTCCTCGGCGGCCCGGCCGGTCTGCCCGGCGACCCCAGCTATCGCCCGCCCTGCACCCATCCCGTGCTGGTCCGCGTGCACACCCGCTGCACCGCGGGCGAGATTTTCGGCGCCGACTGCCGCTGCCGCGAAACCCTCGATCAATCCATGCGCATGATCGCCGAAGAAGGTTGCGGCGCGCTGATCTACCTCCACAACACCTCACGCGGATTCGAGATCGATCACACTCCCGCGGACCCTGAAACCTATCACTCCGCGTTTCAGCCCGGAGGCGTTGTCCCTCCCTCGCGCGTCGATCCTCCGCGGCCGCCCCGCCTCATCCTTCATCACGAGCTGCGCGCCCGCGAAGCCGCGCAGGACCGTTCCGGCCGCATTCTCCGCGCCATCGGCCTCGGCGGCCAGATCCTCTCCGACCTCGGCATCCAGCGCATCCGCCTGCTCTCCAACACCCCCATGCACATCCCCGCGCTCGAGGGCTTCGGCCTCGAAATCGTCGAACAGGTCCCCATTCCCCTCGACCCCGCCGCAGCCGCCTCCAACCCCCCCGAGCCGCGAACCGTCCCCGATCCCTGGTCCGTAATCGAGGAATAAGAGCGCAAGCTTGTCATCCTGACGCTGAGCAAGCGAAGCGGAAGGACCTCCTGTTTCCCCCGTTTCCAACGACCTTGTCAATCAAAGATGGCGCGACATGCGGTTAACTGCCTTTCCGTCCCAAAGAAAAGCACCCCAACAACGTGTCCCCTCCGCCCCAAAGGAAAGCACCCCAACAACGTGTCCCCTCCGCCCCAAACGAAACCACCCCAACAACGTGTCCCCTCCGCCCCAAACGAAACCACCCCAACAACGTGTCATCTCGACCGAAGCGCAGCGAAGTGGAGAGATCTGCAGTTGCTCTTGCTTTTGCATTTCTGTTCTGTGACTCCCGAAGGAACTCTGCTGTTTACTCCATAATCTTGTCATCCTGAGCGCAGCGAAGGACCCGCTGTTGCTCTCGCTTTTGCATTTCTGTTCTGTAACCCCCGAAGGAACTCTGCTGTTTGCTCCATAATCTTGTCATCCTGAGCGCAGCGAAGGACCCGCTGTTGCTCTTGCTTTTGCATTTCTGTTCTGTCACTCCCGAAGGAACTCTGCTGTTTACTCCATAATCTTGTCATCCTGAGCGCAGCGAAGGACCCGCTGTTGCTCTTGCTTTTGCATTTCTGTTCTGTCACCCCCGCTGCTGTTTACTCAACAAACTCATCATCCTGAGCTCGTCCCTTTGATGCCCGTTCGGTTAACTGCCTTTCCGCCCCAAAGAAAAGCACCCCAACAACGTGTCATCTCGACCGAAGCGCAGCGAAGTGGAGAGATCTGCAGTTGCTCTTGGGAAGCTCATTTGGACGTTACTTGTCGAAGCGGAGAGCCGGTGCATTCGCGTTTGCGCGTGAAGTCACCAACGGCTCCAATACCAATGCGTCGTTCTTGAGTTGCGCTCTACACTTGCCATCCGGCGCCCGCTCCCTATGTTCTTCATCCGCTTGACGCAGCAAGGAAACTGCCTACAATGGCTTCATACCCCCTATTCCATCCGTAGGTGCAGGCCGAGATGCCCACGGGCCCAACAATCCGTGTCCTGGTGGTCGATGACGAGCACAACATCGCCGACACGCTCTGCCTGATCCTCCAATCCCGCGGCCACGCCGTCCGCGCCGCCTACTCAGGCGAGGACGCCGTACTCATCGCGAAAAACTTCCAACCGCATGTCGTGGTGTCCGACGTGATTATGCTCGGCATGAACGGCGTCGACCTCGCCGTCTGGATCACGGATAACTATCCCGGCTGCAAGGTGCTGCTGATGTCAGGCAATGCAGGCGCCTTCCCCCTGGTCGAGGAGTCCATCCGCCGCGGCCACGCGCACGCCATCCTCACCAAGCCCTTTCACCCGCAGGAAATCCTCGACTTCATCGCAAGCTGCCCGCCCACCGCGAACGAATAGGCACATTCACCCGAGCCGCAGCTCGACCGCCACCATCTGCTTTAGCTGCACAGCCAGCGCCAAAACCCTCGCAATACATAAAGCCCCCAGTGCAGCCATTCCCAGGGCTTATCGGCGTCCATGCGCTTCGCCGCCCACTGGTAGCCGAAGTCACTCAGGTATCGCGCCTCGATGTTGTCTCGCGCCTCGATGCTGTACCGCGCTGCCGAGCCTCGCGCCATTGCTTCCAGCCCGCTCGCATCGCCGGCGTCTGCACCACGCGGACCCCACGCCGCTTACCTCTCCGTGCGCCATCCTTCCGGATCATGCGCGCCAGCTTACGCGGAAGGTGTCTAACCTAGCTGTGCGTCCCGTCACCCCTTGCGCTCGGCGCATTGACTGCGAGCCCTTGCGCTTAGTCGGCGCGGCCTTGTTCGAAACCAGCGGCCGCGTCGGGCGCAGGCGGGAGTTCGCCGTCCCTGGGCTGCACGTGCTCCGCGAAATGCGTAAGCAACGTGCGCGCTGGTGCACCAGAAGGAACGTACTCAGCCGAGTACGTGGTCCCGGCGTAATCAGAACAGCTGAGCTCAACCTTGAATTGAGCGGCTTGGAGCTGCAGGCTTCGATTACCGGGCAACGTCAACAGCATTCGGCCACCGATCCATTGGCCCTTCAGAACTGGGCGTTCGAGTGTCTTGACGTTAAGTAAGTTTTCGTTTGTGAAGGTCACCACCCGGTCATCGATTGCGATAGTATGTGGGCTCGCAATTTGAAAGATTTCCATCGGTTCAGGATGCCTATTTAAGATGTACCGCGCGTTCCAACTCAGTGCTACCGACGGTTCGCCACGATTCAGCAAGCCGGTCAAAAAGTAGAAACAAGTGAGGTCGAGATCCTGCCGATATTGCCAGATGTGCTGGCCCAGGCTCAGTTCAAAGTGAGGCTTCGACCTATCGAGTAGCGTTTCCGCTACAATTCGCGCACGCTTCTCCTGCCACCAAAGAACACCCACCGCAACAAGGAACGCGACCCGAACGGAAGCAAAGAAAATTGAGCGTTCGGGGAACTTTGCCGGGTCTACGAAATGCAGGACCTCCCTCACGATCGAGAGAACGCCGCTCATGATCGCAACACCAGTGATCAGTACGCCCCACACCGTCTTTAGGTTGATCATGGAGACAATCCTGCACGATATTTGTCTGAACGTCACCCGGAATCTCGCATGCCCGACAAAGCGCAGCAGCCATACAGGCTAGACACCGCTCCACAATCGCAAACTCACGCACAAGGTGCGAACAGGTGAAGGCCATGCCCGCGGGACCCACAATTCGTGTCCTCGTGGTCGACGACGAGCGGAACATCGCCGACACGCTCTGCCTGATCCTCCAAATGCATGGACTTGAACGTCTCAAAAAGCAAATTGAGTTTTTGGTAGAGTCCTTTGATGAAGAAGAGGCCGCCCGACAAGGCGGCCTTCTCTATTGGCCCTATACTAGCCACAAAGGGGAAAACCGAAATGGTAGAGGACCAGATTCTCGTCAATCGTGCAATGTTCCTTCGCCTGGTGGACCAATACCTGCTCAACAGAATTCGCTGGCTACATACATCCGCGTCGATGCCGAACGTATCAATTGACGCGGGGTTACAGGCGAATGAGAAGATGCTGTATCTAGAAAACCTTCGGAACGAATTTAAGAATTGCGATTCTGGTACCGAATACACAGTGAGCTTTGCAAAGCTACAAACTACGTTTGATCCTCCAGATTCCAAGTAAAATATTCCGCTGCCCAGCAACGCATTAAAAGGACACTGCCGGGGAAAGCTTACAACCGAGTGGGTTAGTCAGGGTGCTCAATTACCCGCGTTCGCACCACTGCCGGTGCTCCCTTCCAAAACCTGTCAAGCCCCCTGCCTGTGGAAATCAAACCTAAACCACTGAAACCAAACAGAAGATAAACTTCCCCGACCGTTCCGGTTTTCTGTTCATTTCTGCTATGTTGGTTACAGTTGGAAAACAGCAATGCCCGGCGGACCTATCCGCCGGGCATTCGTGTTTTTAGCTCACCCCCACAAAGAAGGGGTTCACCATGTCGCTAGAAGAATCTCTCGTCCTCGAATGCGCCAACACCTACCAGCAGACTCTGGATCGCGAAAAGAGCAAGGGTACCCCCGCCCAGGACGCCGAACAGTTGGCCAGGCAGGATTTCTTCCGCGCCATGCCCTGCCTCGACGACCAGGAATCCATTCGCGGATTTCTCGGCTGCGTTTCTTACGCCATGCTCAACGGAATGGTGGATCCGCAAATCGCCTCCAAGCTCCTCTACTCCGCGCAAATCGCCTCGAGCTCGCTTCGCTCCCGGATCGAATTCTAGAGCAAAAAATGGGGGGTACCCCCCCTCCCCCCCCTTCTACTGAGGCGGGGCGCTAAACAGTTAACTAACATCTTCCATATCAATTCTATATAGGCAATACAGACCGTTCGCCGATCAAATCGGATTTCTTAAACTGGCGCCCATCCTGACTCCCTCGCCGCACCCGCGACACGTGTGCCCAGACGATCCCCGCCTCCCGCGCACCATTCCCCGACCCTCCAAATCACTCTCACATGTGTTGCACCTCACATCCTCCGCGTCCCTCGCTCGTGCTCTAATCGATTCGATTCAGACCTGTCTGCGGGAGAGACCTCGATGCGCCGCCTCGCGTTCCTGTCGTTGTCCATGATTGCCGTCCTCGCCTCGCTCACCGGCTGCGGAAGCAGCGCCGGCGTCCATCCCACACCTGCTCCGCCCCAGATAACCCTGTCGCTTGGCGTGTCCTCCATCGACATGCAACAGGACGGGACCATGAATCCTGCCATCGCCCTGACGATCCCCAACGCTCCCGGAGCGGTTTCCATCTCCGTCTCAGGCCTGCCGAATGGCATCTCCGCCCAGTTCGACGCCGCTTCCCAGCTTCTCTCCTTCTCCGGCGGTAAAGACGTTCCCGCGGGATCCTATGCCGCGACGGTCACCGCCGCATCCGGCACGCAAACCGCCTCGCAGCCGCTCACCGTGATCAACGATGTGGTCGCCGTCGTCAGCCCCGACATTGACCCAACGCTGGGCGTCAATGGAAAGCTCGACCAGTTCATGTCCACTTCGTTTCAGATCGCCCAGTGGACAGGCGACATCTTCGGCAGCGGCGATATCGCTGCGGCGCGCGAGAAGCAACTCACAGCCATCGGGGCGAAACACAATCGCGCCCAGGTCATCGCCGGCGGCATGCCCATGGTCGCCAACACCGGCGCCGCCGCTGACTGGGACTTCTCCACCCTCGACCTGACTCTTCAGCCGGTTCTCGCCTCCGGCGACCATAGCCCCGAATTCCAGATCGGCACCGCGCCCGCCTGGATGTGCGACGACAAAGGCCATCTCCTCATCGCCCACGCGGACGACTTCGCCGCGTACTCCGCGAACCTCGTCCGCTACTACAACAAGGGCGGATTCGACTGGGGCGGCATGCACTTCCAGTCGGCGTCGACGTACCCAATCAAGTGGTGGGGCATTTTCAACGAATACAACATCAACGGTCTCACCGCCGCTGAGTACCTCACTCTCTACAACAAGACCGTCCCCGCCATGCTCGCAGTCGACCCAACCATCAAGATCTCCGCGGTCGAGCTATCCGACTGGGGCCTCGGCACCGGCTGGGACGGCGATCCGATGATCGCGCTGCCCACGTTCCTTGGCTCTTCCGGCGCCGACGGCGTGAACACGCAAGTCGACGTGTTGTCGACGCACTTCTACGGAAGCTGCAACCAGGGCGACACCGACGCGCAGATCTTCTCGCAGGTGCCGCAGTTTGCCGACAACATCCGCTACTTCTACAAGGCACTCGCGCAGTATCGCCCCGACCTCTCTTCCACGCAGGTCTGGGTCACCGAAAACAACGTCAACGCCGACTTCGATGACGGCACCGGCCACAGCACCTGCAACCCGGGCCACGCGTTCGTGACGGACACTCGCGGCACCACCGCCTATTTCGCCGCATGGCGTCCCTATGTGTTTTCGCAGCTCGGCAAGGTAGGGAACCGCGCCCTCTACCACTGGGCTTATTCCAGCGATAAGCAATACGGCGAGGTCGACGAATCGAACACAAAGTACCTGAGCTACTGGGTCGACAAAACGTTGGCGGCGAATTTCCCATCCAGCCTGTCCGCACTTCCGCCGGATATCCTTTCGCTCGAGGTCACCGATACCTCCACCATCGAGACCCTGGCCACGCGCGCGGCCGACGGCACAGTGCGAGTCATGATCGTCAATCGCGCCGTGCACTCGGCCGGCGATAACAACGGCACCGGCGACCCTCGCACCGTTGTCGTCGAATTAACAGACTGGACCTGGATCAAGTCCGCAACTGTGCTTACGATCGACTCCTCCACCAGCGTATCCAGCGGTCCAAAACCCGTGTTAGCCGATCCTGGATCGCGCTATCCCATCACCCTCAAGGGCTACGGTGTGGCAATCCTGACTCTGAAACCCTGAACGGCTGCCCGAAGAGACAGACCGGCGTCACGGATTGCAAGGCTTGCTTGCACCCTGGAGCGAGGCATGCTAACTTACTAACCAGTTAGTTAACGAAATGCCTGACCAGCCCAGCACCGCCCAATCCAAACGCTCCGCCGAAACGCGCGCCCGGGTCCTCGACGCCGCGCTGGCCGCATTTGCCGCCAATGGCCTGGCGGGCGCGCGAACTGAAGATATCGCCGCTGCCGCCGGAGTGAACAAAGCCCTTATCTACTACTACTTCGAGAGCAAGGAGAAGCTCTACCAGGCCGCCCTCGAGATGAGCGCCGAGCGCATCCGCGAAAGCTCCATGGCTGTATTCCTGAGCGAGGCAAGCCCCGGCGAGCGCATCCTGCGCATCGCCCTTGCCCACTTTGACCGCATCGTCGGCCAGCGGGAATTTCAAAGCCTGATGCAGCAGGAGATGATCCGCCTGCACAAAGGCGAATCCGATGCCATGGCCGTCATCATCAAGCGCGTCTTCGCGCCGGTCCTTGAGATGTATCAATCCACGGTGCTTGCGGGCATCAAGGCGGGCGAGCTCATCCCTGTGGACTGGCTGCAAATGCACTTCGCCTCGCTCGGAGCAAACGTCTTTTACTTCCTCAGCGCTCCCATATGGCGCAGAGTTCTGCCCTCTGACCCGCTGGCGCCCGAGGCCCTTTTGAAACGCCGTATTCATCTGGTGGAGTACCTCGGTCAGACCGTCTTCATCGACCGGAAGCGTGGCGCCGCTCTTGCCGCCAAAGTTCTCGCCGATACGCCCATTCCTGAGATTCACAGCCCGGTAGTTTGGGAGGGAAATAAGTGAACGCACGCAATCGAGTCTTCATCATCCTGGGGCTGCTTACTCTGGGCTCGCTCATCTGGTACCTGCTGACGGCGCGGCCGTCGCCCGATCTGCAACTCATCGGCACCGTCGACGCCAACTTTGTCGAAGTGAGCTCCCGCATTCCCGGCCGCATTGAAAAGCTGCTGGTAGAGGAGGGCGACCCCGTCAAGTCTGGCCAGCTCATCGCCGTGATCGAGAGCAACGATCTCGCCGCCGCGCACGCCGCGGCCGAAGCCACCGTAGCCGGCCAGCAGCAGAAGCTGAGCGAGACTGAGGAAACCGAGCGCCAGACCCGGGGCGAGACCTCCAGCGCCACCATCAACGCACAGGCCCAGGTGACGGCGGCGCAGGCCGCGCTGGCACAGGCTGAAGCCAATCTGGCAAAGCAGCAGGCCGATACGCAGCGCACCGTCGCCCTGGCAAAGCAGGGCATCATGAGCAAGCAGTCGGGCGAAGAAGCCACCGCGGCGCTCGAAGCCGATGAAGCAGCGGTGAAATCGGCCAAGGCGAATATTGCCGCCGCGGAAGCGGCCCTCAAGCAGGCTCGCGCGCACGAACTGCAGGCAAACGTCGCTGCCAGAACGGTAGCTTCTACGCGCGAGGCGGTGCAGAACGCGAAGGCACTGGCCGAGCAGGCCTCAGTAGAACTGGGCTACTCAAACGTCTACGCTCCCATTGACGGCAAGGTGAACATATGGGCCGCTCGCCAGGGCGAAGTGGTGACTCCCGGCCAGCCCATCGTCACCATCATGGACTTGAGCGAGACATGGGTCTACGCGCCACTGCCCGAGACCCAGGCCGACGCAGTGCAATTGGGAGATCAATTGCTCGTGGTGATGCCGAGTGGAGCAACCGTGCAGGGCAAGGTGATTTCCAAGGCCGCGGAAGCCGACTTCGCTACGCAGCGCGACAAGAACGGCGGCCGTAAGCGCGACATCAAGACCATTCGTCTCAAGCTGCTCATCCCCAATCCCGGCGAGAAGTTTGTTCCCGGCATGACCGCGGAGGTCTACATTCCAAAATCCAGGTTGAAGGTGCAGAAATGACCGCGCTGCTGCGCCAGAAGCCGCATGACGAGCAAGCGGTCGACGCCGCGGGTGCCTCTGCCATCGCAGTCGAGAACATCGTCAAGCGCTACGGCACGTTCGAAGCGGTCAAGGGCGTGTCGTTCGAAGTGAAGAGCGGCGAAATCTTCGGGCTGCTCGGTCCCAATGGGGCAGGGAAGAGCACGCTCATCCGCATGATGACCACGCTCATCCCGGTCACCTCAGGCCGTGCGCTTGTCGGGGGCCACGATGTAGTGAAGGAACCCAACGCGGTGCGCCACATGATCGGCGTCATTCCCCAGGCCCTCACTAGCGACCAGGACCTTACAGTCGAAGAAAACCTGAGCATTTACGCCAAGCTCTACAGCGTACCCAAGGTGCAGCGCGAAAAAAACATCGCCGAAGTGCTCGAAGCCGTTGACCTGACCAAATGGCGCGGCGCGCAAACCAAGACGCTCTCCGGAGGCATGCGTCGCCGCCTTGAAATCGCGCGCGGGCTGGTTCACAATCCGCGCATCTTCTTTCTCGATGAGCCCACTACCGGCCTCGATCCCGTCTCGCGTATCGCGGTCTGGGAGATGCTCAACAACCTGAAGAAATCTCGCAGCCTCACCATGCTCATCACCACGCATTACATGGAAGAGGCCGACCGCCTGTGCGATCGCATCGCCATTGTCGATCACGGAAAGCTCGTCGCGCTCGGCACGCCGGTCGAGCTGAAGCAAAGCGTCCCCGGATCGAATGTCGTCGAGGTGCAGTTCAATCGAGAAGATCCCGAGTGGCAGTCGCGCCTGCAGGCTCTGCCCGGCGTCACCGATGTGCAGTCGCAGTCGGCAGGCGTATATCGCGTGCTCACTTCCAACGGTTCGCAGACGACCACGCAGCTTGTCGAGATGGCCGCCGGCCTCGGCGAGCAGTTGACCTCGCTGAGCGTGCAGAACACTTCGCTCGATGACGTATTCGTTCATTACACCGGCCGCCAGTTACGCGACGAGCAGGTGAAAGCCGTCTTTCAAATGCCGCCGCGGCCGGGAGCACAGCCATGAATCGATTTCTGGCAATTGTCGAGCGCGAAATGCGCAAATTCTTTCGCTCGCCCGTGCTCATGATCATGAGCATGATGCTGCCCATCGTGCAGCTCGTGATTCTCGGCCACGCGCTCGGCGGGCACGTGAAAGGCGCGCGCGTTGCGGTGGTTGACGAAGATCTGGGACCGCAGGCCGTGCGGGTGCACGAAGCTCTTACCGCGGTCGCAGTGAATGTCGCCACCTTCACCACGGTTCCCTATGCCGACGAGCAGCAGGCGCGCGAAGACGTTCGCACGGGCAAGGTGGATGCCGCCATCATCATTCCGGCGCAGTATTCACACCGCGTGTACGCAAAAAATGCGCCGCGCATCGGACTCGTGGTCGACAACACAGATCAGATTGTCAGCGGCGCCATCGAATCGGAGATGCAATCGCTTGTCGATGCGCTCAATCAGCCCGATGTCCCCAAGCGCGTATTCACTGATATCGGGCTGCGCATCGTCGAAATCTATCCGTTCGTCGAATACATGAAATACCTGCTTGCCGGCTCCATCGCGCTGGCCATGTATATCTCGGTGATGATCGGCGGGGGCATGCTCTACATCGACGACAAAGCACGTGGCGTGCACGAGGGCTACCTGGTCACGCCCATCAGCAAGCTTGAGCTCGTCATGGGACTCAACGCCGCGGGCGCCATCAAGGCCGTGCTCTCCGGAATCTGCCTCACCGTGATCGGCTCCATGATGGCCGGGCTGGGCACCATCTTCCATCCCGATGCTGTGCTCAACCTCCTGCTGCTGATCCTCGGCACATCCATCGCATTTAACGGCATGATGTTCCTGATGATGGTGCGTGTCGACGATCCGCTGGTGCCACGCGCCATGTTCGGCGTGCTCAACACTCTTCTGTTCTTTCCCTCAGGAGCCATCTCGCCCATCTCGCAGTTTCCCAAATGGCTGCAGAAGATCGCCTTTGTCGACCCGTTCACCTACGCCATTCACGGCTTCAAGTCGATCCTGCTCAAGGATGGCGGGTTCGTCTCAATCCAGTCTGACCTTCTGTTCCTGTTCGCCTTCGGCATCGGAACGCTGCTCATCGCAACGCCGCTGTTCAAGAGGACGCTGTGAGACGAGCCGTCAGCTTTCAGCCGTCAGCCGTCAGCTAGAAGCTAGAAGCTGCTTTTCACGTTTCCGGAAGCAAGTTACCCGGAATGCAAACCAGGCGGTCCGTTCCTTGTGGGAGGATGGACCGCCTGTTTGTCTCAGGGTGCTCAGAAGATGAGGGACCCGGACGAGGTTCGCCTTCCGGCGAACCAAAGCGGAGGCGTCGATCGAGGAATCGTGCGGAATGCGATGTTCAGAAAAAGTGGCGGGTCAAGACGTGTTGCGCAGGGGGTGTTACGTGGATGTTAAAGAGGTTGCCTCATTCCAAACAGTGTATGAATTATCGGCGGGCCTGTATGAGCAGTTTTGCACAACCTTGAATATAAAATGACAAGATTCGCAGGGCACGTCGCTCGCGACGGCATGAGATGAGAACTCGGCTGAACGCAACAAAAATCCGACCCAAACGTCTGGATCAGGCTAGATTGACTGCACCGGAATCAGCGTCAGGTCGTCCACCAGGCCCACTTCTTTCTGCACGAAGGGCTCACCGTAAAGGACGCCAGCCAATAATCCGTAGTGCCGCGCTTCAGCGAAGGTGCGCTCGCGAATCTCTTCCTCGGCAACAAACAACCCACCGCCCGCCGCCTGGTTTGCATACTGCGAGCGATAAGCCATAAGGGCGGAGAGGCGCTGCTCGACGAAAGGCGTAATGTCCACCACGAAGCTCGGACGCACGTCCGCATAGAGACTCGCGTAAACAATCTTGAACGGGCGATGCGGCTCCGTTCCCGTCTCGATTTTCGCCAGCCCGGAGAGGAAGCATGCCTCGTACCCCAGCGACGCAACAATCGCATGATCGGGGTGCCGTGCCTGCCAGTAGGGAAGGATCACCACGCGCGGCCGAAGCTGCCGCAGCACCTGCACAATCTTGATGCGATTCTCCAGCGTGTTCGCAATCGCGCCATCCGGCAGGTCCAGCGCATTACGCCAGCCCACTCCCAGAATCCGCGCCGCCTCATCGGCCTCGCGCGCCCGGTCTTCCGCCGTTCCGCGTGTGCCTGCTTCTCCTCGAGTCAAATCGAGAATCGCTGTGCGCAGCCCGCGTGCCGCCGAGCGCAGCAGGGTTCCGCCGCACGTCTGTTCCACATCGTCGCGATGCGCGGCAATTGCCAGGATGTCGGCAGTGAAATCAGTGGGCATGGCGGAATTCAGTTCACAGTCGGTAGTTCGTGGTACATCTCAGATGCCCGGCAATGAGGCGAGTGGAAGCCGGCGGCAACTCCCGCCGAAAAACTGTGAACTACGATCTGTGAACTGCGAACTCCCGCTCAGTACACAGTATTGTTCGCGTCGCTCAGTCCATCCATATACGCCACGTCGTATGCGGTACCGGTGACTGTGACGTACTGATTATTGATCGCGTGACCGTCCGTCGTCGCATAGATGTACACCTGGCCGCCTTCGGCCGTGTAGATCTTGTGCAGCCCGGTTAACGATGCGATGCCCGTCGCGTCACCCTGGAAGGGCTCGATCATCTTTACCGCCTTCGCCGATGTGTCATAAATCGTCAGGCATCCGTAAGGCAGGCCTTTGGCAAAACGCTCGCCGTTCGTGCAGCCGGTCATCCCCAGCCAGAGCGTGTTGTCGTCGGCAAGAACCATGCGGCTGGGCGCGCCGGGCGTTCCATCGCTGATCGACGTTGCTGCGCCCGCAGTGTTGGAGTTCAGGTTCAGTACCGTCAGTTTGCCGGCAAACAGGCCGTCGGTCTGCCGTTGCTGTCCCACCACATACATCGTGGAGCTATCGATCAGCGCGTTACTCGCGCCTCCCGGTACGGGAATAGTCATCACGCTGCCCGTCACGGGCAACTTGCCTGATTTTTGGTTGGGCTGGTAGATCATGGGGGCCGTCGGCAACAGCGACACCGATGAAGCGGAGCCTCCGCACTCGGGACCGCAATTCAACAGGTACGCGGTACCGCCATCGTTCGAGAAGATGGCCTTGATGGGCCGGTCAAACGCCAGTGGCAGGCCATAATAGTTGCCCGTTGCATCCAGGTGATCCGGGCTCTGCGCCTGGAAGAGGCACCATGCCGGCGCATTCAGAGGCTGGCAATCGATCGCCGCCTTCGGCCAGGTGGTCGGGCCACCTGAAAACGCAAGCGTTTGCGAAGCATTCAACTTTACGGGGTAATAAACGTAGTTCGAGTTCTGCACGAATGCCAGCGCAACCGTTCCGCCCGGGTTCACGCTCACGTGGTACACGCCCGGCAGGCTCAGCACGAAACTGCCGTTGCTGGCCTTGTCTACTATGGTCAGAACATGGCTCACCTGGCTGGCGGCAAATATAAACTTCTGGTTTCGCGTGACGTAGATGCTCGACGACAGGCCATTCAGTCCCGTCTGGTTGCCGACCGACGATTCCTTCTGGTAGTCAATCGTCGATAGCGAGCCATCGCCGCTGCCGTACACCGCACCGAGTTGCTCTTCCGGCATGTTCTGGATGGTGACCGGAAGCGCACCCGAGTATCCGGAAACGGAAAACGTCGATTGCGGATTGTTGTACCTGTAGCGGATATCGTAAAACCCGTCCAGGATATCCAGCGAGCCGCGCTGCAGAGTCCCAGGATTTTGCACGGCCACCAGAACACGGTTCGTCAAGCCGCTCGGCGGCAGCACGCGTCCCGCAAAATAGAATGTTTGCCCGCATCCCGCCAAACCCGCGGCGATCAGGAGTGCCCCGGCGGCGCTCAACCAAAGACTGCTTCTCTTCAAAATCCCTTACCTCGACGGAATGGGTTCACACACCCGCTCGCCAGCCCGGCAGCGGTATCACTAAGATGGCACGACACCTTCAGCCGAAGATGCCCGTTCGACATGTTCCCGGCATTGCGTTTGACTCCCGAAGTATAACAAAGCAACCATGCTGCCGGCGCGGCTCCGGCGTCCGGATTCCCCGCCTGAATGAGATAGCATGAAAAGCACGATGCCCGCATTCCCCAACATCTTTGCTGAACGCCCGGTGCTTGCCGACGGAGCCATGGGGACTGTGCTGTATTCCCGGGGCATTCTTATCAGCCGTTGCTACGACGAGCTCAACCTCTCCGATCCCGGGCTGATCCTCTCCGTGCACGAGGAGTACCTTCAGGCCGGCGCGGAAATCCTTGAAACCAACACCTTCGGCGCAAACCGCCTCCGGCTCGCCCGGCATGGACTTGCCGCCAAAGTAGCCGAGATCAACACCGCCGGCGTCCGCATCGCCCGCGAAGCCGTTGACCGCCTCCGCCATAAGCAGGGCGGGGAAGCATGGGTTGCCGGTGCCGTAGGACCGCTGGGAGTCCCCCTCGAGCCGCTCGGAAAGACCAGCCTCGAAGAGGCTCGCGCCGCCTTCGAGGAGCAGATTCGCGCCCTCGCCACGGCCGGTGTCGACATGATCATCATCGAGACCATGCCGGCACTCAACCAGGCGCGTGAAGCCGTGCTCGCAGCGCGCGACGCCGCGCCGCACCTTCCGGTACTGGTCATGCTCACGGTCGACGACGAGAGCAACTGCCTTGACGGCGCATCGCCCGCGCACGCCGCCGCCGTACTCACTGAAGCCGGCGCCGACGCGGTAGGCGTCAATTGCTCCACCGGGCCGTCCACCGTTCTCACCGCCATCGAGGCCATGCGCCGCGCCACCACGCTGCCCATCGCCGCCATGCCCAATGCCGGCATGCCCCGCGCCGTCGAAGGCCGCAACATCTATCTCATCTCGCCGGAATACATGGCCAGCTTCGCCCGCAAGGCCATTGCCGCCGGCGCGCAGATCCTCGGCGGATGCTGCGGCACCACCCCCAACCACATTCGTGCCATGCGCACTGCCATCCGCGCCTTCGACGGACAGCCCCACGCCGCCGCTGGCGGAGCCGTCATCGAGATCAGCAGCGAAACCCCGCCTGCTCCCCTTGCGCAGCGCTCCCGCCTGGGAGCCCTGCTGGAGCACGGCACCTTCATCTCACTGGTTGAGATCGTCCCGCCGCGCGGCATCGACTGCTCGAAAGAAATCGAAGGCGCGCGCCTGCTTGCCAGCCAGGGCGTCCACGGCATCCTCATTCCCGATTCGCCGCGCGCCTCGGCCCGCATGAGCGCGCAGAGCCTCAGCATCCAGATCCAGCAGCACACCAGCACTGAGACCGTGCTGCACTACACCTGCCGCGATCGCAACCTGCTCAGCATCCAGTCCGATTTGCTCGGCGCATCGTCCATCGGCCTGCGCAACATCCTCTGCATGACCGGCGATCCAGCCAAGCTCGGCAACTACCCTGACGCCACCGCGGTCTTCGACGTGGATTCCATCGGCCTCGTCAACGTCGTGCGCCGCCTCAATCACGGCCTCGACATCGGCGCCAACCCCATCGGCGCCAGCACCAACTTCACCATCGGCGTGGCCGCCAACCCGGGCGCCCCCGACATCGAGCACGAACTGCGGCGCTTCCGCTACAAGGTGGAAGCCGGCGCCGAGTACGCGGTCACTCAGCCCGTTTTCGATCTCTCGCTTCTCGAGGAATTCCTTCGCCGCATCGAAGAATTCCGCATCCCCGTCATCGCCGGAATCTCCACCCTCAGCAGCCTGCGCAACGCCGAGTTCATGAAGAACGACCTGCGCATCGCCATGCCCGAAGCCATCATGCTCCGCATGGCCCAGGCCGACTCGCCCGACACCGCGCGCGCCGAAGGCATTCGCATCGCGCAAGAGATGCTCGCCGCCGTCCGTCCCTACGTCCAGGGCGTTCAGGTCAGCACGCGCGCCGCTGACTATGCCGCCGCTGCGGAAATTCTCGCCGCAGTGCTGCCGCAAGCAGCCTCGTGACCATCATTTCGGAGTGATCGTCGTGTGGTTGTCGTCATCAACTGTTGCGGTTGCGGAGCCAATCTGCCGATACAGTTTCCCATCGAAGCGAAAATAACTCAGTCCGAATTCGTCTGCGCTCATATGCCAGCCCAGCACAACATCGTGATAACCGTTCGAACTTGCCGGCTGAACCGAATACAGCCAGCCGCTGAAGCCGTCCTCAGGCTCGGCTATAAATGTGACGCGATGAGCGTCAAGACGTACCAGCCACATCGCGCCGTTTGCTCCCTGGCCCCCACGGGCGCACCCGGCGCCAGCCTCAGCGAGAACAATGCTCTGTCCTTGCGCCAAAGGGATTTTGTGCAGCGTCAGTCCGCGCACCAGATCATCGATTTCCCCGGGCTCACAATCCCATGCGCCTTCCGCCTTGAATAACTGCCGGACAGCGGCGGTCTGCGAGGGCGTCAATTTGGCGCTGTCTAGTTCCGGCATCCTCTCGTGAGGGACGACCTGATCCCATGGCACCTTCTGGTTCGGCGCAGTTTGAGCCGCCAGGCTGAAGCTGTAAAACAGAACGGCAATAAGAACGACAGCGCGCATGCGTGCACTCCGCACACAGAGTAACGGATTACGAATGCATGCCAAGCTATTTTTTCGACTCAATGAGCCGTATCCGCGCCGTGAACGCCCGTCCCGACGGCTCGGTAAACGTCCCGAACAACGGCGAATCCACGTTGTTGTTCACCACCGCATAGTTGCCATTGTTCGTGGCATTCTCAAGAATTCCCCTTAGACCCAGGTACATCCCTGAGAAGTGGAATCGCCACTCCAGCCCCGGGCTGAATGAGAAGTAATCCGGAAACCGCTGGCCATTCGCGCGCCCCACCACGTTGTAATTGGCGTTAATCGCCGTATATGGAAACCCGGTGCGCCGGTCCAGCGTGTATACGAAATCCCAATTTTTGCGGAACCACGGCACATAGAACGGGAGCCATCCCCACGACAGCACGCGATTCGGCGAATCCCACGGCAGCGGCCCACTTTGCTGCGCTCCAAGCCATGAGATCGTCGGCCGGTAATCGATCGCTGAATTCGTCTTCGCCAGGGAATGGGTATACGCGCCAAACAGCGTGTAGTTGTCTCTGAACGTGTGCCGCGCCTCGATCTCCGCCACGCTGTCATCGTCCTCACGCTGGTTGGTCAGCACATAGGTCCCCGACACCGCGCCAGGCCCGTTCTGGTTCCGATACGTGAACTCGTGATTGACTTCCTTCTGAATGTAGTTCGCCTTCACATAAATCGCGCCCGGCAGTTTCTGCTCAATTCCCACGCTCCAGTTCAGCGCATATGCCTCTTTGAGCGACTCTTCGTTGAAGACAAAGTTGCTCTTCAGCGGCGGAGTCGTAGCCGTCACTCCGTCAGGCGCGTAATACGTGTCGTACCGGATGCCCGTCAGTGCGCGTGCCAGGTATTCAAGCTGCGTGTGCTCGTAGTAAATGCCCGCGCCCGCGGAGATTTTCGTCGAGTCCTTCGCCGCGGGCGGTGAATACACCACCGCCAGCCGCGGCGACCACAGCGGCTTCGCCACGATCTCATCCCAGTCCACCCGCATGCCAGGCTCGATGAGCCACCCGTCGCGCGGCGCCCACCGATCCTGGAAGTAGATTCCCGTCTCCACGTTATGCCGCGTGAACTTCGGAGTATCCGGAAATGTGCTCTGCCGCAGCAGCGTCCGGTCCTCGCGCAGATAGTTCACCGGCGCCCGCCGGTACGCCTCGTTAAACCCGATGTGGTCCAGGTCCACCCCAGCTTGCAGATCGTGCTTGCCCATGCCGTGCACGGAAGGAAAATACACGATCCCGTTTGCCTCGACGCGCTGCGACTGACTCGTCAGGTCCTCGAAAAAACTGCCTTGCGACGTTTCCGGCGTCAGTTGGAACGGGCTTCCCGGATGCGGCTCGTATCCATCGCGGAACCGCGTCACGCCCAGGCCCACGTCAACCAGGGCGCCATTGTGAAAGCTGTGCTGGTCGCGCACATACGGCAGCCACGCCAGAATGTTGGTATTCGTTGTGCTCTGCTGTGGCGTCAGCGATGAAATACCCTCGAAGGGCGAGTGAAAGTCGTTGAACAATAGCCCCGCATTCACAATGTTTCGCGGCGTCACATTCACCTGCGTTCGCAGCAGGTTGCTCCCGCGGATCAGGTGATTGGTGTCCGCGTTCGCCGGCA
>Ga0070684_100001297_pt1 | contig 17907 bp, 17 predicted proteins | sample KBSC723LmetaG_FD_65653 | JGI IMG/M metagenome (GOLD analysis project Ga0070684, IMG submission 65653) | Corn rhizosphere microbial communities from Kellogg Biological Station, Michigan, USA - KBS C7.2-3L metaG | ecosystem: Host-associated > Plants > Roots > Rhizosphere ...
GGAGGCGTTGTATTGAATGTTGCGAGACTGGGAGATGATCTGAAAGGAGTAGTTAGTTTCCACGGCGGTCTCATCGGCGCCCCCGCCAATAAAAATTTATTGAAGGCAAAAATTTTGGTATGTCATGGAATGGCGGATCAGTTTGTAAAACCCGAGGAGGTAGAAAAATTTAGAAAGCAAATGGATTCTATTGGGGCTGATTATACCTTTAAACAGTACCCGAATGCTACACATGCGTTTACGAACCCCGCTTCCGACGCTAACGCTGAAAAATTTAAGATGCCGGTAAAATACAATCCCCAGGCAGATTCTGCCTCCTGGAATGATATGAAGGATTTTTTTGCGAGGATCTTCAAATAGAGCTCAAAGGTCAAAATCTATGCTGCAGAGGCAAGCATCCCTTTGTCTCTGCAGATTGTCTAATCATGTTCTACTAAACTTTTTATTTCTATTTTTTCCAGGTCATGATCAGCCGGACCTGTAAGAACTTTCCCTTCATATGAAAATCTTGAACCGTGGCAGGGACAATCCCATGATTGTTCTGCATCATTCCAGGCCACTGAACATTTCAGATGGGTGCAAACAGGGCTTACGGCATGAAGCTCTCCATGCTCATCTTTGTACAACGCTAATTTTTCACCATTGTATTTTGTGACCTTCGCCTCTCCATGAGCCAATTCTACGAACTCTTCCAATTTCTCTTTGTCAAACCATTTATCAACAAAATTTCTGATCGCACCTACATTTTGCTTCAAAAAAGTGGTGAAACCTGCAATTGGTTTTACCCTGTTTGGATTAAATAATTTTATGTAAGGGCTTTCTTCTTCAAGGATCATTTGTTTTAAAACCATGGCGGCTACGCTGCTATACGTCATTCCGTTTCCACCATAGCCTGTTGCTACAAAAATATTACCTGGATGGCCAGGCAAATGACCGATATAAGGGAGCCCGTCCCCCGGTTCGAAATATTGGGACGACCATTTAAACAAGATCTCACTGACGTTAAAATGTTTTCGGATATAACTTTCCAGGCGCAGAAAATTTGCTTCTGTATTTTCCCCGTCACCGGTTTTGTGGTCCTCGCCACCCACTATCACATATTCTTTCCCATCGATCTTTTGAGAACGGATATAATGATAGGGATCATACATATCATAGATCAGATCGTGGGGATAATTCTCGTCCTTTACAGTGAATGACATGGCATAACTCCGCCAGGGTTCGCAACGCATCTGTAAAAGGTTTACTCCCGGCGGTATATGAGTCGCATATATAAGATTTGCTGCCCTGAAATTTCCGTTGGCAGTTTCAATGGTGATACCCTCAGTATCTTCAATTCCGGTCACGCGGGTTTGCTGCAAAATAACGCCACCTGCTTTTTCAAATGCCTGGGCAAGACCATATACATATTTTACCGGGTGAAATTTCCCCTGTCCTCTTACTTCAATGGTTTTTTCAAAATCGATACTTACAGGCAAAGAAAGGTTGTACGCAATATCAAGGCCAACCTCCTGGCAGGCCTCATAGATCTCGTCGAGTTCTTCCGTTTGTTCGTTTGTTTGAGAAAAAAGATAAGCAGAAGCGTCTTCAAATTCACAGGCAATTCCATTTTGGGCAATGTTTGTCTTTATGAGATCAATAGCTTCTGTCGCAGCCCTTGCAACCAATTGAGCATCGTCTTTTCCAAAATTTTTTATAATCCTGGTATAAGGGGTATCAAGCAGTGTGTTCAGATGCGCTGTCGTGCCACCGGTAGTGCCAAAACAGATATTATTGGCTTCAATTACGATACATTTTTTTCCAGCTTTTTGTAATTGAAAAGCTGTACTTATGCCAGTAATTCCTCCGCCGATAATGGCCACATCATAGATTGCCTGGATATCAGGATCATTTTGGGGTTTATAGACAGGAATTTCGTTTTGCCACAGACTTATGCGCATACCATCTCTTTGTATCATAAAAAAAATTTAATACAGAGAGTTCAATTTTCCTGCCACAGTGATAAAGGAGCCCGGGGCATATGCAATAAGTCGAGGATGAGGCGTATGGGTGATTTGTGGTTAACTGTCTTGGCGATCTGTAATTTTTCGCTCCTATGAAATAATTTCCTCAATTCACCCTTTGCTTTTTCCAGGGGTTGTTTTTCTGCAGCCGTTAATTTTTCCCGGCGCGATTAATGTAAAAATTTAACATAGACATAGCGGATTGATAAGGGCCACTTTTTTTTCTCTTGCTATGCTCTGCAGATCGCTTCAATGATTGTGCAATTTTTTTAGGATCGTGCTGTTTAAAAACATCTTTCTCCAGGTCCAGCGCGTTGCTATGCTTTGTTACTTGTCCCGACCATTTTTTCCCTGGTTTCTTTTCGGATCTCTTTGATAGTCTCCTTTTGGTGGCTGTTTTAGTAGATGCCATAGTTACACTTTTTAAAAACCATCAACTATTCCACGAACCCGCCACAAAAATTGTTCCTTTAGGGATTTACTTCGAATAAGAGAAATTGAGTTTTTTCAAGCGGAGAAAAATTGTTGTCGGACAGAAATAATAACGACTTATGACCATTTGGCAAAGTAGGACCCCATGTTACTCCTTCTACGTTATCAATGTAGCGACCGAGGTCATCCATATTCAATACTAACTTTTTTGAAACGGGCTTTACAGCAGGCTGCGATAAAAGGGAATTTGTATCGACAACGTCCGTGGCTTCGTTCAAATCGGCCAGGAAAATACGAATCGTAGAGGACAACCTGCCCGTTGAAAAGGACCTTTCAACAACAAATAATTTATTTTCTCCCGCCGATACAATTGCTGAGACCCCATTTATTTTAAAAGAGCCATCAGGTATGCTCGGATAGGCAACCGGTTCGATCCTGTATGCATATTGAGCGATTTGCTTCCTTTGCTCTGTGTCAAATTTTATTATTCGTATCCATGCCGTTGAATCGTTGCCGCCGGCTCTTGGTCCATCTTCATAAATTGGTTCTTCCACGCTAACAAAAAGAAATTTATAATCGGTGGAGAAAGACAATCCCTCGAACACACTATTTTGGCGCGGACCGTTTTCTGTTGAGTGCATATGCATGTTTGCGGGTAATTCAAAACTATCCTTATAGTTTCCGTTTCGATCAACAACAATTACCGAAGGGTCTTCAAGAATGTTATTGCCTGGGTTTCTTTCACCTTCGCTACTCCAGGCTATTTCATCCTTTATCGGGTCGTATCGAATATCCTCCGGGTCGGGCGTATGAAAAGGATCCTGTGTTGAATTCGGATACGGATTGCCATCTCTTTGAAGCAATGTCTTTACATCAATAAATTCAACGCTGTCAATTTGATTTTCCTTCAAATGAACTTTTGCTGTATAGAATCTTGCTGGATTGATAGCCGACCTGTCGTCTGAGATTAGGTAGTAGATATCGTTGTTTGCATCGTAGTCAATACCTGATAGACCCCCTACAGTCGTTCCTTTAAATTGTTTTCCGTTTGGAACATCGTATTCTCCTAAAAATTTTAACTGCGAAATTGAATCGGGTGGAGGAGTGATGATCTGTTTCGAAGAAGTGCAACTTACCAAAACGGACAGACAAAAGAAAAAGACAATTTGATTTCGCATAGAGGTAGTTTGTGACAAAATTGGACATCTCCTTCCAATAAAAAAAGCAATTAACTTTAAATTATGCATGAAAAACAGGTAAAATCTGTTCTGAATAAACAAAAACAGCGTGACAGTTGGTTCCTGACCGATTATTCAGTGAATGCTTATGAAGGTTGCAGTTGTAACTGCCTGTATTGTTATGTCCGTGGGAGCAAATACGGAGAGAACATGGACAGTGGTCTCGCGATAAAATCAAACGCACTCGAGTTATTAGAAAAACAATTGCGGGTCAAAGCGAAAAAAGGTCAATACGGAATTGTCGTTGTGGGCTCTGCAACAGATGCCTATTTGCATTATGAGGAAAGATGGAGATTAACCGAGGGCATGTTGAAGCTTTTTTTGAAGTACCGGTTCCCTGTTTTTATTAGTACCAAATCAAAATTAATTCTGAGAGACATAGAACTATTAAAACAAATTGATAAAGCAGCAATTCTTCCGGAAGATCTGAAGACAAGCCTTGGCAGGGGAGTAATTTTATCAACATCTATTTCAACTGTAAATGAAGAGCTCGCCCAAATGTTAGAACCCGCGGCAGCGGCGCCATTGGAAAGATTAGAAGTATTGCAACAGCTGAAACAGGAAGGTTTCCTTTGTGGAGTAAATGCTATTCCGATCCTGCCATGGATCAGTGACACGGACGAAGAACTAGAAAAAATAATTTCCGCGGCCAGTTCTCAGGGGGCGGATTATATTCTTGTCGGTGGTTTAACACTTTTTGGTAAGAATCCCGCAGACAGCAAAACCCTTTATTATGAGTTCTTGGAAAGATATGATCCTTCATTAATTCCTAAATATGAAAAAATGTACGGAATAAATTTTTTCCCATCGAAAGGATACCAGGAAGAACTAAAACAAAGAGCAGAAAGGATCTGCGCAAAATACAACATAAGAACTGCTATATTGGATCAGCATGTCGAGACAAATTAAGGAGATACAGAAAATACTTACTGAGAAGTCTGACAAAAGAAATATCGATTTTTTTCAGACGATGGTGCCGGGCAAGCAAAAGATCTACGGTGTAAAAACTCCGGTTCTCAACCAATTGGCAAAGAAATATCAAGAAGGTGCTTTTGACCTGGCGGAAGAGCTTTGGAGTTCTGGTGCACTTGAGGAAAAGATAATTGCCATAAAAATCATTGAAAAGGTGGGAAAGATTGATCCCATGCGGGTATTGGCAGTGTTTAAACGGTTTTCGATCCAAATCGACAACTGGGCCGTGTGCGATGGATTGGGCATGCAATTTTTAAGAGGTATTGTCAACACGCATCAAAAACAAATTTTTGATCTTGCGAGAAAGTTGAATCGTTCAAAAGATCCCTGGCGGCGAAGATTGTCTTTAGTAATGGTGGAATGGTATACTCGGAAGGGCGAATCGCATAAAGAGATCAAAATGCTGGTTAAGAATCTTGAGAACGATAAGGAGTATTATGTAAAGAAAGCCATGGTTTGGATCAACAGAAATTTTAAAAAAGGTAAGTAATATGAAATTGATTGACATGCGACCCATGATGTGGGTGGATGATGTGGAGGCCACTATCAATTATTACAAAACTATCTTGGGTTTTACAGAGAGCTACTTCGAAAATGATTGGCAGTGGGGATGGGTAAGGAGAGATGGCCTTGAGATCATGTTTGCAAAGCCAAATGAACACATCCCTTACGACGGGGCGAACTTTACAGGTTCATTTTATTTTAATGTAGATAATGCAGACGAGTGGTATGAACGTTTGGCAGGTAAGGCAAGCATCTACTATCCAATCGAAAATTTTGAATATGCGATGAGAGAGTTCGCAATAAAAGATTGCAACGGCTACCTTTTACAGTTTGGTCAGGAGCTTCAATAAAAAGGAAGTTCCGCCGAAAAGTGAGCGGAACTCTGGCGCATAACAAAAAACTCTTCTAACCTTAGGGTAACACGATCACACGCTGACTATTTCCATCATTCCAGGTCAGCAAAGCTTTGTTGTCGCAGTCACCATTATGAGGAAAGCCGTAGTCGATCTTTAGTACCCGATCATTGATCGCAATTTTTAAGGTACCATTACTTAACCAAGGACAGGCAACTTTTTTTATCAGAGGATCAACAACATCGAATTTGACCATCACGCCATTATTAAATGTAATTGTTGCAGAGCCGGTGATTTCAAATACGTCATCACGACAAATTTTTGTATCCATACCAGCCACTTGTACTTTGGTTTTTGAACTTTCGTAACTATATCCTCTGCCACTTGGGAATGAAACTTTGCCGCCTGTTACCTCCACAGAAAATTTAATGGCTCCATTTTCGCTCAGGTTGCTGATGGTTTTTGTCCCTTCAATGTGAATATGATTGATGTAAAAGTTTTCAAGAGAAATAGTCGATATTGAGCCAGGTTGGCGAAGTGGCCCCGTGAGGCTAATGATGATCTTTCCGCTACGAAGCTTACCGTCAAGACCAACACAAGCATCACCAAAATCTATGGTGATTGTTTTTGGATAAGTGCCGTCATTGGGAGTAACAGTGATACTGGCACAAAGTCCGATAGCGGCACGAAGCTCTGCAAAATCAGGATGGTAGTCGCGACTTAAGCGACCGGTGCTGGCGGTATTATCTGCATCGGCAGCGGTCATACTTACATCGGCAATGTCGTCAAAACTTTCATCAGCTTGCGCACCTTCGTCAGAATAAGTTGCAGCATCTTGTTGTGATACGTCTTTCTTTGAGGTGTTTGAACTATTTTCTTTCTGGCAAGAAAATAAAAATGAAATAAAGAGGAATATCAAAGCAGTGATAGATATTCGGTTAATGGAAAGAGATTTCATGGCTACACTTTTTTGTTTTTGTGAATTTTTTGATCACGCATTTTTAAGAACGGGTTGCATGAAAAAAGTTTAAATAAGGATTAAAAAAATTATTTTCCCGTTTTAAATGAAAGAAGTAATCGGATATATACGTGACTACTTTCGGGATGTAAACAAAAGATTATTAGTCGGCTGTTCTATACTATCTGCCCTCCTGATTTATCTTAACTATCATTATAAACTTGAATGGTGGCTTACGACCCGCCAAATCCCTGGCTGGCCTGCTTTTGCAGGGCACTATATTATTTTCGTAACTGCATTCGCTTTACCGTATTTTTTTTGCAGCCTGGCTGAGAAAAAATATTTATTCCGAAATAAACCTTTCATCATTTTATTGGTCACTGCCCCCGCGATATTTTCATTAAAAATGGCACTACACGGAGAACTTCCTTTTTCCAATGATGCAAGCTGGAATGAATACTGGAACAGGATTTATTACTGGCCAATGCGATTGGTGATTGTAATGGCAGTGCTGATTTTATTATGGAAGAAGTTCGATAGTGAGCAACCCTTCTACGGCCTTGCCATAAAAAATTTTAAATGGAATCCTTATGTTTTAATGTTACTGTGCATGGTTCCATTGATCGCATTGGCGTCGACGCAACCAGATTTTCTTGCTATCTATCCAAAAATAAAATCGGTGTTACACATCGGGGATAAGATTCATCTTACATGGCTTCACAAAGTATTATTTGAGCTTTCATACGGTAGCGATTTCTTTGGTATTGAAATTTTTTTTCGTGGTTTTCTGATCCTGGCATTTGTGAAATGGGCAGGCATGGATGCCATATTGCCTATGGCGTGCTTTTATTGTACGATCCATTTTGGGAAACCTCTCGGCGAATGCATCAGCTCTTATTTTGGTGGAATTCTATTGGGAATAGTCGTGTATAATACAAGATCGATTTATGGAGGGTTGATCGTGCACCTCGGCATTGCCTGGATGATGGAGATAGGTGGATATATCGGTGGCGCCGCTTTACGCTGAAAAATTGAGCATTGAATATTGGTTATTGATTATTGAATATTGATTATTGATTATTGATTATTGATTATTGGATGTTGGTATTAACCTTAATATTCAATTTTCAACTATAAATACCTGTACTGCTGGAAAAAAAAAGCTACAAGCCGATAAGCCGGATTCTGTCGTGGGCTATCATTTATCTGTCCCGGTAATTACTTGCCGGGATCGATCTGCCTACCCGGGATCAGTCCGATTGCATCGGGAGTCGAACGAGCAGTTCTCAAATGATCCTCTACGTGGCATTTCAGCATGCAAGGTTTACCCGCTAATGATGTTACCATCAAAAGCCGTGAGCTCTTACCTCACGTTTTCATCTTTTCCCCGAAGGGTAGTTATTTTCTGTGGCACTGTCTGTTCCCCCCGACCTGTCGGGAGGACCCGGCTATTAACCGGTGCATTGCTCTGCACTGTCCGGACTTTCCTTCCCGATAAAATCGGGACGATAGCCTGGCTTGTAGCTCCGAAGGAGTCCTTCGGACTAAATTTAAAAGAGCGAATCACAAAAATAATCACTGATTGCCGCATTAAAAGATTTAAAATAATTTTTATGATACCGGCATTTACCGCTCGGTTGAGCTTCTGTTGCGTCGCACTCTTCAGCGTTCTGTAGCTTGATCGGGCATGGCACATCCCTTCGTATTACAACAAAGGTTGCTCAAGCGAGTAAATTGTCACAGATTACATACCTGCCTGCCGGCAGGCAGTGATTTACACTGACGAACCTTTTTAATCTGTGTCCATCTGGAACTTTGCGAGATAAAACAATCCCCTTAAAATTTTACCTATATTCACAGTCAATTCCTGCTGTATGAATCGCCGTAAAGTATTGAAACAACTTGTCATTGCTACCGGCGGGCTTGTCACACTTCCACAATGGATGATAAGTTGCGGAATCACCGATTCAAATGTTCATACCACTTCGTTTTCTTCAATAGAGCAACAGCTACTTGCGAGCGTTTCCGATACAATAATTCCAGCCGGAGGCTCCATTGGTGCATTGTCTGTCGGCGTTGATAAATATCTTCAAAAAATTATCGATGATTGTTATGAGAAAGATGTGCAGGATAATGTAAAACTTCAATTAAATGGGTTGGGAAAATCTGCGAAAACTAAATTTAATAAATCATTTGTTGAGTGTTCCCAATCGCAGCGGCAAGAATTATTATTAGCATTGTCATCTTCAAATGTCAAAACAGAAAAAGATTTCTTTACACTCATAAAATCTGAAACAATAAAAGGATTTACTACTTCGCAAAAAGTAATGCAGGACTATCTTAATTACAAGGTTGCACCCGGTCATTACTACGGTTGCGTTGATCTAAAAGCTTAACCATGCCAGGTGATTCTGTAAAAAACAGGACATATGATGCGATCGTGATCGGCTCAGGAGCTAGTGGCGGATGGGCGGCCAAAGAGCTTTGTGATAAAGGAATAAATACATTGATTCTCGAGCGGGGCCGAAACGTTGAGCACATCAAGGATTATCCAACCGCTTCGAAAGCGCCATGGCAGTTTGAACACCGGGGAACAGTGTCCATTGAGCAAAGAAAAAATTACCAGGGCTCTGCATTTCTTCGTGAGGAAACTCTGCATTGGGCGTTGCGTGATGATGAACAACCTTTCGTCCAGGAGAAACCGTTTCGCTGGGTTCGCGGCTATCATGTTGGTGGCAAGTCGTTACTCTGGTCACGGCAAACACAGCGATGGAGTGATTATGATTTTGAAGGGCCAGTGCGGGATGGTTTTGCTGTGGATTGGCCTATTCGCTATAAAGACATAGAGCCATGGTATGGCTATGTTGAAAAATTTGCGGGCATTGCCGGCAGCAAAGATGGCTTGCCGGAATTACCAGACAGTGAAGTGATGCCGGGTTTTGAAATGAGTTGTGTTGAACGCTATTTCAAAGAGACCCTGGAGAAAAACTTTCCCGGCCGGCATTTGATCCAGGCTCGTTGCGCACACATCACCGATCCTCAGCCTATCCATATTCAACAAGGGAGAAACAAATGCCAGAATCAAACTATGTGCAACAGGGGTTGTGTATATGGTGCCTACTTCAGCAGCAATGCATCAACTATACCATGGGCATTGAAAACGGGGAAACTTACTATCCGTGCTCATGCTGTTGTTCATTCGATTATTTATGATGAGAAAAAAAATAAAGCAACGGGTGTGAGGATCATAGACAGCGAAACAAAAGAGATGATTGAGTTTTATGCGAACGTCATCTTTGTAAATGCGTCCGCATTGAACAGTAATGCAATCCTTTTGAATTCAATGTCCAACAGGTTCCCCAATGGATTGGGAAATGACAATGGTTTGTTGGGAAAATATGTTGCATGGCACAACTACCGGGGAAAAGGCTTTGCACATTATGAGGGCTTAAAAGACAAAAGAACGGATGGGCGCAGTCCCAGTTACTCTTATATTCCGAGGTTCAGAAATTTATTTAAACAGGAAACGAATTTTCTCAGGGGCTATGCTGTTGGAATTAGCGGAGGAAGGGGAACATTTGTTGATCCGGACCTGATGGGAGATGAGTTAAGAGAAAATTTATTACACCCGAAATTAGATAATTGGTACATCAGCAGCTGGATGATGGGCGAAACAGTGCCGGTGGAAAACAATCATGTTCGTTTGCACAAGGATCTGAAAGATAAATATGGAATTCCTCAGCTGGTTGTTTCCTGTGAGTGGGGTGAGAATGATGACAAGATGGTTGCAGATTATATCGAGCAATCAAAACTCATGTTTGAAAAGGCGGGTTGTATTGACATAAAAGTGGAGGATACTAAGTCGCCACCTGGTGCTGACATTCATGAGATGGGCGGGGTCAGAATGGGTAACGATCCTAAAACTTCATTGCTGAACAAATGGAATCAGCTTCATGAATGTAAAAATGTTTTTGTCACCGACGGTGCGTGCATGACCTCAACGGGCACACAGAACCCTACATTGACATTTATGGCTATTACTGCACGAGCTGCTAATTATGCAGTGGAAGAATTGAAGAAAGGATATATCTAAACAATTAAAAATTAAAACGTCAAAATGAAAAAGAACACTCTGATCCTGGCATTGTTATTTTCTATTCTAATGATTAATGAAATCACCTCAGCTCAAAAGCCTTTGTATACTGCTCCTTTGGGAATACAGACTTATACTTTCAGAAGGAGTATAGGCAATGATCCCGCGAAAGTATTGGACACCATAAAGGCGTTGGGTTTTACAGAGATAGAAGGTGGCGGTGGTAATCGCATTACTCCTGAGGATTTCAAAAAATTATGCGATGAAAGAGGCATAAGCATTCCGTCTACTGGTGCAGGTTATGATCAATTGTTAAAATCACCTGATTCGGTAGTAATGATGGCAAAAGCATTAGGTTGTAAGTATGTGATGTGTGCATGGATACCTCATGACGGCACGCTGACCATTGAAAATGCGAAAAAAGCGGCAGAGGATTTCAATAAAGCGGGCAAGTTTTTGAAAGATAATGGTCTCACTCTTTGTTATCATATTCATGGCTACGAATTTCAGCCTTATGAAGATGGAACTTTGCTTGATTACATTTTTAAAAACACTGATCCCGAATACGTTTCTTTTGAAATGGATATTTTCTGGGTTCAGTTTGGCGGCGGCGACCCAGTAGCATTGTTAAAAAAATATGGCAACCGCTGGAAACTGATGCACTTAAAAGACATGCGGAAAGGCATAAAGAAAGATCTTTCCGGGGGTACTTCTCATGAAAATGATGTAGCCTTCGGTACAGGCCAGATGGATCTTCCGGGCATATTGAAGGAAGCAAAGAGAGTGGGTGTCAAACATTACTTCATTGAGGATGAGAGCAGCAATATCCTTGAGCAGTTGCCAATAAGCATTGCGTATTTAAAGGGCCTGAAGGAGTGAGCGGCAATCAGCCTTAATTTACTAATGGCAATGAGAAGGAAAAAATAGAACCTTTATTGAGCTTACTCTTTACTCTAATTTCGCCTTTGTGCTCTTTGATGATTTCAGAGGCAATATACAAACCCATACCAAGCCCGGGAGATAAAAGATTGCTCCCGTTTACCCGATAGAAGCGTTCGAATACAAATTTCTGTTCCGGCTCCGACATGCCTACTCCAAAATCGGTCACCGATACAACGGCTGAATTGTCTTCCTTTTCTGTACGGACAATGATATCTCTATTTTCAGATGAATACTTCACAGCATTATTGATGAGATTCATAAATACCTGTTCGATCCGTTCTTCATTTCCCATTACCATGATTTTTTCCTCAAATTCTTTTTTAATTGTGTACATGGGATACATGATCCTGCTATTTTCAACACATTGATCCACTAATTCGGTGAGGTTAAAAATATGTTTGGAAAACTCCAGTTTGCCTGCTTTTATCCTGCTTACATCAAGAAGTTCATCTACCAGGCGCTGCAGCTTCGTAAGCGAGATATTGGCTTTCGAAATGTATGATTTTACCGAAGAAGGCAGATCTTCCTGGATGTCCATTAGCTGCAGGTAACCTTTCAAACTCGTCAATGGTGTTTTTAATTCATGACTGGCTACTCCAATAAATTCATCTTTTCTTTCCAGCTGCTTCTTCTGATCATCGATATCAATACATGTTCCGATCCATGCAGTAATATTGCCCTGCTCATCTTTAAAAGGAATGGCTTGCGCGTAATGCCACCTGTATGCGCCGTCCGAGTTTCTTTTAAACCGAAACTCCTGCTCATAGGGCTGTTTATTTTGCAAAGCGCACCTCCAGGCTTTCGAGCTGGTTTCAAGGTCATCAGGGTGTACCAATTCCGTTTGTTTTGTTTTTGAATCCTCAAGATCAAAGCCTGTGTATTCATACCAGCGGCGATTGACATAGTCAAGTTTTCCATTCATGTCTGCGGTCCAAATAAGAACCGGGATATTGTTGGCCAAATATTTAAAATACTCCCTGCTCAACAAAAGGTCTTTTGTTCTCTCTTTTACCATATCCTCCAACTCTTCATTCATCTTTGCAACATTTCCCCGGGCTTCCTCCAACTGTTCATTCTTTGATTTTAGCTGGTTTTCTGTTTCCTTTTGAGCAGAAAGATCGGTCAGTATCACACTTAGTGCTATTCCTTCATCAAGTTCCAGTGACGTAAAGGACAGAAGAACAGGAATGATCCTGTCCCTGTTATTCTTTAAAAGTATTTCTCCCTTGCTGTCAGTTTTCCAGCCACCTTTCATTAATTTCTTAAAGTCAGCCTTGCATCCTTCGGGTATGAACCGGCCGAACGGGATCCCGATCACTTCAGATAAGGGCAGATCAACCATTGCAGCAAACTGCGAATTACTGTATAAAATGATCTCATCCTTGTTCAGTGTGACTGCACCCTCCTTCATTTTCTCAATAAATATCCTGTAAGTATGATCGGCGCTTTTTAAAGTATATAGCTGCGGTCCTGTCTCAGTGCTTACCATAAGGGCATCAATTTGTCCTGTCCTGATAGCATGAATCGTATCGTTCGCTTCCTGTAATTGCAAGCGTAACTCTTCTATTTCTTTTATAAGTTCCTTTTGGTTTCCGTTCAATAGTTTCATTGTTCCAGGTTAATAATGCCCAAATTCTTTATCACTTTCTCCTGATCTGATAAGTCACCGATCAGCCTTCTTTCGGGCAACGGCAATTTTCTTACCAATAATGGCAAGGCAATTATATCTACACCTTTTGCAATATGTGGTTGTTGGTATACGTCAATAATGTTTAATTCATATTTACCGCTCAGGCAACTTTCGCACAGGTTTTTAAAATTGGTAATGGCTCTTGAAGAATTTGGAGAGGCGCCCGTAATATAAAGATGAAATATATAAGGGAAGTTTCGACCTTTCTTCTTATCGGAACCCGGTTTTTTTTCCATGGTCATTTTTGTTTTACAGGTCGGATGTCTAGTCCGACTAATACCTTTTCCTCATTTGAAAGGTCTCCAATGATTTTACGTATAGGTTCGGGCACTTTTCGTACCAAAGTCGGGATGGCGAATATCTGGTCGCCTTCGGCCAGTTGGGGCTGGATCAAAAGATCGATCACTTCGATCGTATACAAGCCCTTTAAATGAGTTTCGCAATATTTTTTCAGGTTCGTTAAAGCCGTGACGGATTTAGGTGTTTTACCGGCTACGTATAACCGCAATTCCCATTTTTCTTCTTTTCTTGACATATATTTATTCCTGGATCTTTTTTGCAGGTTTATTTAAAAGGTTGCGGTGGTTCTTTTTTGCAAAAGCCATCTCTTCTTTCATTTTCGCTTTGCGTGCAGAGCCCACCAACACCCCAGTTGGACCTCTGTAAACTTCAACAAGATCCAATCCCTTTGAAGTAATGAGAAATTCCCTCACCTCGTTACTATGCGGCATGCCTCTTGATTTCATGATATAAATAGCGCGGTTGCGCTCGCCATCCGACTCAAGATCCCTGACCAATATCCAGGCATCTACCAGTGAGGAAACATTTTCATCAAGATGCTCCGTTGAGCCGCTGTTCAATGCCGTCAGCATAAGAGTAATTCCTTCTGATTGCATAAAATCAATAAGACGCAGAAGCATAGCGTTCACCTCTGTAAGCAAACCCACACTTACCAGGTTTGTGACAGGATCAACAACCACACTTTGTGGCTTAAATTTCCTAACCATTTTATACAGGCTCGCCAAATGCATTTCAAGTCCATGCAGGCCCGGCCGGAATGACTGAAATTCCAACAACCCGCTTTTTACGTGGCGATCAAGATCAAGACCAATGGATTTCATGTTACGTATGATCTGTTTCGGAGATTCTTCAAGTGCAACAAAAAGACATTTCTCTTTTCTTCTGCAGTTTGCATCGGCAAAATAAGCAGCGATACTTGATTTACCTGTACCGGATGTGCCTGATACTAAGATGCTACTGCCCCTGAAAAACCCTTTACCACCAAACATTTTATCAAGAGAAGCGACACCGGTAGAAATTCTTTTAGTAGAAACATCTTTATCCAGCTTTAGTGATGTAACGGGAAAAACAGTGATGCCTTCTTCATCGATCAGAAATGGATATTCATTGGTTCCATGGTGGGAGCCACGGTATTTCACGATCCTCATTCTTCTCGTTGATACCTGGTTAATAATCCGATGATCTAAAAGCATCACACAATCAGAAACATATTCTTCAAGACCGTGCCTTGTCAGGGTACCATCGCCTTTTTCTCCGGTTATGATCGCAGTGACTCTTTTATTCTTTAACCATTGGAAAAGCCGGCGTAATTCCGCTCTCAAAATACCCTCGTTGGTTAGCCCTGCAAAAAGATTTTCAATCGTGTCCAGCACAACTCTTTTTGCTCCAATACTGTCAATAGCATGCTCCAGCCGGATAAATAAACCATCGAGATCGTATTCACCTGTTTCCTCAATTTCAGTTCGGTCAATCTGAACATAATCAAGCCTGAGTTTTTTATTTTTTACGAGCTTTTCAAGATCAAAGCCGAGAGATGCAACGTTAGCAGCCAATTCTTCGGCCTTTTCTTCAAAAGTCATAAATACGCCGGGCTCATTGTACAATGTGGCACCTTTAACAATAAATTCAATGGCGAGCAATGTTTTACCACAACCAGGCCCTCCGCAAACGAGAGTAGGCCTTCCTTGCGGCAATCCTCCTTCTGTGATCTCATCAAGGCCACTAATTCCTGTTTTAGTCTTAACTATCGATTTCATTTATTTTGTTGAAGCAGGATTAAGAGGATTATAAAAGTAATGTTTATGAAGGTGCGAAAAAAAATTTAATACTCAAAGAAGATCTCAGTAGCCCCATAGCCGAATGCGGGGTGATATTGGTTGACAAAAGTCTTTACTTCTTTGCGGTGTTTTAATTGCTCATGAATCTCTTCGCGCAATTTTCCTGTACCAACACCGTGTATAACGATGAGCGACGGTTGCAAGTGAGCAACGGCGAGGTCGTAGTATTTTTCAAACGTCTTTAATTGCAGACTGACGATGTCATGATTGCTTAAGCCATTCCAGTCATCAGTGATCTTCTCGATATGCAGGTCAACGACAGAGCGCGGCGGTTCCAGGTGCTGCTTTGCCTTTGCTAAATCATATACTTTGTAACTCTTTGCTGCAAGATTTCCCAATTCAAACTTATCATCGCTCATTTTATCAGGATATGTTTCAAATAATCGATGAGAAAAAGTGGCCTCACCTTTTAGTCTTATTTCTTCAATTTTTGTAAAAAGTTGTTTTGGCTTTAGCCGCAGTGATGCTTCGTAGTGATCCGCTTTACCTTTTTGAGCCCCAATAGCTATCGGCGGCAGTAATGAGAATTCAAAATCAAACGTTGGACTGTCGTTGAGATCTTCGAAAGGTATATCATGCAAATAGAAATCCTGGAATGGCAATACCTCGTTCTTTAGTTCAAAACCAGTTTTTCCAAAGTAATTGAGCTTATAAATGAATTTATAAGCCATATCGGTTCTGTTGATCAAATGGATTTTTAACTCTTCTACGACTTCATCCCCAAATTCATCCATTTCCATTACTGGCAAAAATGTGATCCATACTCCGTCCGCCACCCTCTGTATATTCTTCTCCTTTTTTAGGTCATCAATATATTTTTTGTCTTTTTTCTTTGGAAACAATTTGTTTTCTGAGAAGTTTTTGAAATACGGAAAATCCAGCTGGTCAATGTAGGCGGGGAATTTTACACCTCTGACATCAACCATCACCATTTTGTTATTGATGATGTCTATCACTTCACCTTCTTCATTAGAATGAAGTACCAAAACCCTGTCGCCGATCTGGAATTTCATGTCGCCCCTAATCCGCCTAGGGCGGAGAGTTTTAAAAATCAAAAATGAGAAACAAAGTTACAGAGAGAAGGGGTTTGCTGAACAATTCAATTAAGGTTGTGCATCGCAGGCAATATGCAGTTGAAGTGTGCGACGCCCGCCTGAACGGACGGGTCGGCAAGGAACGGCGCCATGGCAAAACACAAGCCGGGTACATAAATAAGTAACCTTTAACGGAGAGGAGCATCTCTTGTTTCAACTTCCCGAATGGCTGCGCTGGCAAGAGCCAATTTACTTTTTTTATACCCGTACAGGAAATAGAAAATAATTCCGATCAGGAGCCAGCTGAGAAACCACGCCCAGTTACTTTTGGTCATGCCGGTAAGAAGATATAAACAGGTAATGAGGCCCATTAAAGGAATGAGAGAAAACTTTTTTATAAACGCAAAGACGGACAGAATGATAGCGCTTAGCCAGAAAATTATCAGGGAAATGTTTGGCGTGGCAGCATCCATAAAACTGATCTTATTGTTTACATAATCTTCATTGTCGCTGAAATCAAAATTCAACAAACCCGCGAAATAATTTTTAGACAGTAATTGCGCTGTAATGATCGCGGCAATAACAATCAGTGGAAATATGAATTGTCCGTTGACATAGGGAATATGAAATCTTCCCGGTTCTTTTTTCCTCGCGGGTATAAGCAGTACTCCTCCACAAACGAGGACAAAAGCAAACAAGGTGGCAATGCTCGTGAAATCAAGGACAAACGTTTTATCCGTAAACAAGATAGGAACGCCAACTACCAGTCCTGTAATTAAAGTTGCAAACGATGGTGTTTTAAACTTTGGGTGAATTTTTTGAAAGATAGGAGGCAGTAGCCCGTCGCGACTCATGCTCATCCAAATTCGCGGTTGACCCATCTGGAACACAAGCAACACACTTGTCATGGCGATGACAGCGGCAATGGCAATAGAAAATTGCATCCAGCCAATATCAAGGTTTTCTTTTTCGAAGATAAACGCCAGCGGATCGCCGACCCCGTCAAATTTTTTGTAATTGACAGCACCCGTCAGGACAAGTGCCAGGAGAATATAAATAACTGTGCAGATCACCAGGGATAGGATCATACCTTTTGGCAGATCTCTTTGGGGGTTCTTGCTTTCTTCTGCTAAGACACTGACTGCATCGAATCCGATATAAGCGAAGAACACACCACTAACGGCTGCCATCACTCCGCTAAACCCGTTGGGCATAAATGATCGAACCCCTTCATCGTTTGCCGGCGTCCAGTTAAATGTAAGACCGTGTGAAAAAACCAGGTAACCACCTACCATGATGATCAATGCTACGACTGCCAATTTTAAGATCACCATGACGTTGCTGAAATTGCGGCTCTCCCTCACTCCCCTAAAAACTAAATAGCTGATCAGAAGATTAATGATAAAGGCTGGCAGGTCAAAAATTATTTTAAGTCGCCCAATGACGGGCGCATTGTTCCAGGCTGCCAGCTCATCCGGATTCGTGCTTCCTCTTTCCACTGCATGCTTAGCTTCCAGATAACTCGTGCTAAGATATTCCTGAATATGAAA
>Ga0070684_100001303_pt1 | contig 17864 bp, 17 predicted proteins | sample KBSC723LmetaG_FD_65653 | JGI IMG/M metagenome (GOLD analysis project Ga0070684, IMG submission 65653) | Corn rhizosphere microbial communities from Kellogg Biological Station, Michigan, USA - KBS C7.2-3L metaG | ecosystem: Host-associated > Plants > Roots > Rhizosphere ...
TCGGCGAGCTCTGGCTGAAGAGCAACATGACCCTCTACCTCGCGGGCGGCGCGATCCTTTACGGCTCGAACAGCACGGCGGACTTCAACACCGGCAGCGGCGGCATCAACATCGAGGGCTGCTCGCACGGCGTGATCCGCATGTACCAGATCCAGAACACGAAGGTGCTGGGCCGCGGCGTCATCGACGGGAACGGCAAATCGATCCGCGCCCAGAACGACACCAAGATCAACCTGTTCAAGATCGAGCAGAGCTCGAACATCACCATCGACGGCATCGTCGTCCGAGACCCCAGCTTCTGGGGCACGCTGATCTATCGAAGCGACATGGTCACGATCCAGAACTTCAAGGCGATCCACTGCCGCCCGACGACGACGACCTACAACAACACCGACGGCGTCAACTTCGACGAGTCGACGAACGGCACCCTGTCGAACGCGTTCCTCTACACGGGCGACGACAGCATGGCGACGAAGAACGAGGAACCGTCGGGGACGATCAACACGAAGAACATCCTCCACGAGAAGGTCGTCTGCTACAGCAACTCGGTCTGCGCCAAGGTCGGGACGAAGACGATGGGCACCAGCATCGACGGCGTGACCTTCCGGGACATCGACGTCGTCAAGGCGGGCCGCGCGCTGAACATCGACGCCTACGACACCGCCCTCGTCCAGAACACGCGCTACGAGAACGTCCGCATCGAAAAGGCAGACAGCAGCATGATCGACCTCAGCTCGGACATGCCGCCCGACTGGCGCGACGCCGCCAACACGTCGATCATCAAGAACACCTACTTCACGAACGTCGCCTCGGATGTGAAGCAGCCGATCGTGCTCCACGGCAGGTCGTCGACGGTCAACATCGCTGGCGTCATCTTCAGCAACCTGACCGTCCAGGGCCGCGCCGTCACCAGCCAGACGGACGCCGACGCCACCTGGAACATCAACTCGTACGTCTCGAACATCACGTTCGGCCCCTGATCGCTCGGCGCGGCGCCGGGGCGCCGTCGTCACATTCGTCGGGCCGCAGCGATCGCGGCGACGACCTCGGGACGCTCCAGTAGGCGCGCGGCTGATTCGGGTCGCGGCCGCCCCGACCCGTGCGGCCCGGACTCACATTTCGGCGACGCCGGGCGAGGGAAATCCCGATGGAGATACTGCGCGCAATCGGTGAGCGAATCGTCCAGGGGCCGACGATCGCCTTCGCGATCCTGGTGCTCGCGCTGATCCTCGCGCCGCGGCTCGCCGAGACGCTGCGCCTGCCGGCGATGGTCGGCCTGGTCCTCGCCGGGATGGCGCTGGGCCCCCACGGTGTGCGCGTGTTGGCCACCAAGGAGATCGCGCTCTCCGCGCTGGGTGAGTTCGGCCTGCTCTACCTGATGTTCAGCGCCGGCCTCGAGCTGGACCTGAAGCTGTTCATGAAGGTGAAGCGGGCCGCGATCACGTTCGCGCTGCTGTCGTTCGCGGTCCCGTTCACGCTTGGCGTCGTCAGCGCGAAGTTCCTCTCCTACGGGTGGGCCGCGGCCGTGCTGATGGGATCGAACTGGGGCTCGCACACGCTGGTGACCTACCCGCTGCTCCGGCAGATGGGCTTGTCGCGGAACCGCGCCGTCGCGACCGTCGTCGGCGCGACTGCCGTCACCGACACGTCGGCGCTGCTGGTCCTGTCGGTGGTGTCCGGCGTCGTCAAGCCGACCGGCAGCCTCGGCGTGCAGCTCATCGGGATCGTGGTCGGCCTCGCCGTCCTCGCGACCTGGTCGCTGCTCGGCCTCCCGCGCCTCGCGCGCTGGTTCTTCGGACGCGTCGGGACGGACCGGTCCTACCGCTTCGTCTTCGGCATCGCCTCCTTCCTCGTCGGCGGCGTGATAGCCGAGGCCGCGGGCATCGACGCCATCGTCGGCGCGTTCTTCGCGGGTCTGGGCCTCAACCGGGCCGTCCCCGAGGAGAGCCCGCTCATGGATCGGCTGCAATTCATGGGCTCGACGCTGTTCATCCCCATCTTCCTCGTGTCGGTCGGCGTGCTGCTCGAGCCGAAGGTGATGGTCGACCCGAAGACGCTGTTCATCGCGCTGGTGTTCACGATCGCGGTGCTGGGCGGCAAGTCGCTCGCGGCCGTCGTCGCCGGGCGGCGGTTCCATTTCAGCTGGCCCGAGGTCGGCGTGATGTCCGGTCTCTCGGGCTCGCAAGCGGCCGCCACCCTCGCGACCACACTGGTGGGCGCGAAGCTGGGCCTGTTCGACACGACCACCATCAACGCGGTGCTGGTCGTCATCCTCGTCTCGCTGGTGATCACGCCGATGCTCGTCAGCGCCTTCGGCAAGCGTGTGCCGACCGCGGCCGAACAGGAGTCGACGCCGGGCAAGACCGTGCTGATCCCGGTCTGGGGCGATTCCAGCCGCGCCGTGGTCAACCTCGGCGGGCGCCTCGCCACCAGCGACGGCGGCATCGTCGTCGCGGCCAGCTTCGCCAGCCCGGACGCGCCGCCCCCAGAGCTGAAATCGCGGCGTGCCCTCGCGACGCAGGCCGAGCAGTGGCTGGCGAAGGACGGCCTCGAATCACGGACGGTGTTTCGCGTCGCGCGGACGGTGCCGGAGGGTCTGCTCGAGGCGCTGATCGGTGAGGACGCGACGCTGCTGCTGATGGAGTGGCGCATGCGCGATCAGCTGCAACCCACCAGCGAGGCGTCGGAGGCGCTGGCGCGCACGCCCGTTCCGATCCTGCTGGCGCACGGCGACGTCGACAACTTCGAACGCGTCCTCGTCGTTGCGCGCCGTGACGACCTGGTTCGCCCGGGGCTTCAAGACGTCGAGCTGGCGGCGCAGCTGGGCGCGCGCGTGGCGAAGAAACACCAGATCGGCGCCGTCGTCGCCGCGCTGGATCCCGTGAGCGCGCTGTTCGCGGCCGGGCCCAGCAGCGACCGCATCGAGACCGACCATCCGATCGATTGGCTGGCGAGCAACCTGCAGAAGACGGATCTGCCCTTCTTCGCAGGGCTGGAGGCCGCGCGCGAGGCGCTCGCGCGCCTGCCCGGGCTGGTCGACGGCCGCTTCCTCGTCGCCGTCGCCGCGCACGAGACGACGTTTCACAAGCGCGAGGAGCGCGTCGCCGGTCCCGTGGTGGTGGGACGAAGTCTCAAGCCGCATCCGGCGTGAAGGTGCGCGGACGTATCAGGCCGACAAAACGACGAAACGCGAAAGGAATTCTGCGATGGCAAAGTCGACCGGGACTCAGCAGTCGAAGCCGAACATCATTTTCATCATGGGTGACGACATCGGGTGGTTCAACGTCGGCGCGTACCACCGCGGCATGATGGCGGGCCGCACCCCTCACCTCGGCAAGATGGCCGCAGAGGGCATGTTGTTCACCGACTACTACGCCGAGGCGAGCTGTACTGCCGGGCGCGCGAACTTCATCACCGGGCAGCTTCCGATCCGCACCGGTCTGACGACCGTCGGCCAGGCGGGCGCCCTCAAGGGCATGCCGAAGGAGGCGCCGACGATCGCGACCGCCCTCAAGGCGCAGGGCTACGCGACGGGCCAGTTCGGCAAGAACCACCTCGGCGATCGCAACGAGTACCTGCCGACGGTGCACGGCTTCGACGAGTTCTTCGGCTACCTCTATCACCTGGACGCGATGGAGGACCCGGCCCACAAGAACTATCCGCAGGATCTCAAGGACAAGGTCGGACCGCGCAACATGCTTCACTGCACGGCGACCGACGTCGACGACCCGCACGAGGATCCGCGCTGGGGCAAGGTCGGCAAGCAGATCATCAAGGACGCCGGGACGCTGTACCCGGACCGGATGGAGACCGTCGACGACGAGATCCGCGACCACGCGTTCGCGTTCATCGACAAGGCGAAGACCGACGACAAGCCGTTCTTCATCTGGCTGAACCCGACGCGCATGCACGTCGTGACCCACCTGTCGCCGAAGTACCAGGGCCTGCGCAACTCCGACAACAACTGGGGCATCTACGAGGCCGGCATGGCGCAGCTGGACGACATCGTGGGCGCGATGCTGAAGAAGCTGAAGGATGACGGCCTGGACGACAACACGATCGTCGTCTTCAGCACCGACAACGGCGCCGAGAACTTCACCTGGCCGGACGGCGGGCAGACGCCGTTCGCGGGCGGCAAGGGCACCGTGCTCGAGGGCGGCTTCCGCGCGCCATGCATCGCGCGCTGGCCGGGGAAGATCCCGGCCGGCAAGGTCGAGAACCAGCTGATGTCCGGCCTCGACTGGTTCCCGACCTTCCTGTCGATCGCGGGCGACAAGACCATCGCGGCCGATCTGCAGAAGGGGAAGAAGCTGGGCGATCGGACCTACAAGGTCCACCTGGACGGCTACGACCAGACCGACATGTTGACCGGCAAGGGGCCGTCGAAGCGGCAGGAGATCTTCTACTTCGCCGAGACGAACCTGGGCGCCATCCGCATCGACGACTACAAGTACCGCTTCATCGACCAGCCGGGCGGCTGGCTGGGCGGCACGGTCAAGGTCGACTGGCCGATCCTGGTGAACCTGCGGCTGGATCCGTTCGAGCGCACCGGCATGACCGGATCGCTCGCCTACGCCGACTGGTACAAGTACGAGTTCTGGCGGTACGTGTACGTGCAGCAGGTGGTGGCGCGCGCCGCCCAGACCTTCATCGACTTCCCGCCGATGCAGAAGGGCGCGTCGTTCAACCTCGACGCCGTGAAGGAACAGGTCGAGCGCGCGGCCCAGGCGCATCACGGGCAGTAAGCCCTTTCACACCAATTTCCGCACAACCGGACTCCGGATCGGAGCAGTGTTCCGATCCGGAGTTCGTCGTGTTTTCGCCGGGAGTCGTCTACGATGCGGCTCCTATGGCACTAACGAATACGTTCGCTTTTGCCGCGCTGCTCGCGCTGCTCGGGGGGTGCGGTTACGGCCACGGCAGCTGCCCGGCCGGCGCGCTCTGCGAGTGCAGCGAGGGAACCGACTGCTATCAGGGGTGCGCGGACGGCGACGGCTGCGACCTGCTCTGCCACAACATGGTCCACTGCGGCGGCGTCTGCGGCGATCGCTGCAACCTCGGCTGCCATGACGTCAACGACTGCTCGTCGGCGTGCGGCGACAACTGCACGATCGATTGCCACAACACGGTCTCGTGCGGCGCGTTCTGCGGCGCCAACTGCAACTACCAGTGCACGAGCGTCGACCGCTGCGGCGTCAGGGCCGGGCCCGGCAGCTTCATCACCTGCACAAGCGTCACGACCTGCGTCGTCGACTGCCTCGGCGATTGCCGGGTCTCCTGCAACGACGCCAACCCCTGCGACGTGAGCTGTCCGGGCGGCGCGTCGCCGATCTCGTGCGCGAACGGCCTCATCGCGTGTGGCGCATGCTGACGCGCGCATTCACTGCGTTCGCGATCGCGTTCGCGCTCGCCGCGATCGCTCCGGCGCCGGCGCGCGCCTCGGATTTCATCATCCGCTACGGGCGCGTTCCGATCGGATACACCGCGGAGGTCGAGCCGCACCTCGTGCTCGGCTCCGCCCCGCCCGGTCCCGGCTACGGCTCGGGCGCCGGGCTCGGCATCCGCGCCAGCTTCGTCGTCGCGCCCGAGGGCTTCATCCGCGGCGTCAACGACTCGGTCGCGATCGGCGTCGGCCTGGACTACACCCACTACTACGGCGCGTACGGGTTCTACGGCTATCGCGACCAGTGCGTGCACTTCGAGCCCGGCCCGAACGGCACCGCCGTCTGCACCGACGTCACGTCGAACGGCGGCACCTACAACTACGTGTTCGTCCCGGTCGTGATGCAGTGGAACTTCTGGTTTACCGATCGGTTCTCCGCCTTCGGCGAGCCGGGGGCCAACCTGTTCTTCCTCGGCAACCACGGGTTCAACGCGGGGGGGGCCCTTTACCTCGGCGCGCGCTATCGAATTGCGGACCGGATCACGCTCACCGGCCGCATCGGCTACCCGACGGTCGGCTTCGGCGTGTCGTTCATGATGTAGCGGTGTTACGATCGGGCGCGCATGGGACCGCGCGCCGCCCTCGTCCCCGCTGATCGGCTGGCGACGCGCGGCGCCCCGGAGTTCTTCGGCGTGCTGCCCGTGGCGGCCGTCGCGCTGTTCGCGCTCAACAACTTCGTCCTCAAGCGCGCCTGGCCCGGGCTCGTCACGGGCAAGCTCAGCGATCTCCTCGTCTGCTTCTTCCTGCCCCTGTTCGTGTCGGCGCTGCTGCAGCGGTTGTCGCCGCGGCCGGGCGTCGCCGCGCGGGTGGCAGCCGGCATCGTCGTGACCGCGGCGATCTTCATCGCCGTCAAGACCTCGCCGGTCGCGTCGCACCTGCTGGATCGGGACATCGCGCTGCTGCTGCAGCCGCTCGGACTTCACACGGCGCCGAACTGCGTCGACGTCACTGACCTCTGCGCGCTGCCGATGCTGGCGCTGGCCTGGCTTCACGCAAGAAGGGCTTCACGATGAACGCATCGTCCCGCCGGATCGTCGAGACGGTCGTCCTGGCCGGCACCGCCGTCCTCTTGCTCGGGCACGGCGGCAATATCCCGACCTGCTTCACGTACGCCGCCACGTCCCGCACCTACAACGTCGTGGGCACGTGCGGACCGGCCGGCGTCATCACCGTGGCGACCACCCCGTGCGCCGTCACGGTGACGGGCGACGACGTCGGCCTGCCGTCGTCGGGAAATCTGGGGGCCACCCTGGACGACGGCTTCGATCTGTACGGAAGCATCAACAGCGACTGGGACCTGGAGTGTGGCGCCGGCTCGGCGTCGCGCGTCGACGCCGGAGCGGCCGGGACGCTCTTGCTGACGTGTGGGCGGCACCCCTCCCCCTCCAACCCGGCTGTCTCGAACGATCCTGTCGACTGGTGTCAGGCGCAGCTCGTGCCCGTCACGCCCACCTGCGACATCCACGCGTGCGCGCCGGTGACCTGTTCCAGCCAGGAGCACACGGCCTTCGCGGCGTCCGGGTGCTGCCCCACCTGCGTCGCGAACGGGCCGAACGACATCATCCCGGTGCCGCCGCCACCGGTCTGCCACCGCGAGACCTGTCCGCAAAGCTGCCCGGCCGGGCAAGAATTCATGGCGACCGGTGCCTGCTGCGACACGTGCAAGGCGCCCGCGCAGCAGTGCCTGGATGGCAGGGCGCAGTGGCGGACCGAGGTGCAGGATCGCTGGGCATCGGCGCGCGCCTGCGCCACCGATGCGGATTGCACGATCAGCACCGTCGGCTCCCAGTGCGAGACCGCCTGCCCCGGCGCGATCGCCACCGATCAGATCGCGGCCCTCGCCTCGTGGGCGGCGATGCGCGGTACGGAATTGTGCGCGAGCTGCGACACCACGCCACCCGGTTGTCCCGCCGTTCCACCGTCGCGTCCGGCGTGCACGAATGGCGCCTGTGTCACGATCGGACTTTGAGCGTTCGTGATAAAAAGGAAGAAGTGAAGCGCGGGTGGTGGCGAACGGTGGTGATCGTCGCGAGCCTGGTTGCCTTCGGCTCGACGGCGTTCGCGCAGAACGAGCCTTCCGTTGAACCGATCGGCCCGCCCGTCGCCGCGCCGCCGCCGCCGGGGTACTACCCACCGCCGCCGCCGATGCCGCCCCCGTATGGCGGCTATCCGCGAGGTCCCGCGCGTATTCGTTACGAGCCGGGCGATCCGATCCCCGCCGGCTACCACGTCGTCCATCGCGCGCGTAACGGGCTGGTGATCGCCGGGACCGTCATGTTTCTCGTGTCGTACGGGATCGCGTTCAGCGTCGCGATGATCGACGACTTCAAGGACCAGACGAGCTGGCTCGCGATCCCGATCGCCGGGCCGTGGTTGATGATGTACAACCGCTCGCGGCCCGACTGCAACGACAGCACCGGCAGCGGCTGCGTCGAACAAGGTCTCGAGACGCTCCTGCGTTTCTATCTGGCGATCGACGGGGTGGTGCAGGCGGCGGGTGTCGGGATGCTGTCGTTCGGCATGGCCGGCCGCGACATCCTGGTGCGGGATGACAGCTTCGCGTACGTGCACATTCTGCCCGGGCCGGTCGGCAAGGAAGGCTACGGGGCGCTGCTGACCGGACGGTTCTGAGACCGCTCAAGGTCGGGCTGCCGAACGCCGAAAAGAGGCGTCATGAGCGACGCGCGCACGCAGGCAAAGGATCAACTGTCGGCCCTCATCCGGCGGGTCATGGAAGACGGCAAGATCGAACCGGGTGAACGGGAGGAGCTGCAGGCGGTCTACCGGCAGGCGCTGCTCACCGTCAGCGACGTGAAGGACGTGCTCGGCGGCTACGTCCGCGCGGTGAACGACGAGGTGCTGGCCGACGGCAAGGTGACCGACGAGGAACGTCGTCGCTGCCGCGCCGTCGTCTCCGAGCTGAAGATCCCGCCGTCGCTGATGCCCGAGAGCTTCAAGGCCATCATCGCGTGAGCGGCGCCCCGGCCTGACGACCGGGGCGCACTCCCGCTGCGCTTACGGCCCGGTTGGCAGTCGGCCCCTACGGGGCCGTTGGATAGTAGAGGCAGTTGAAGACGGCGGTCAGCTCGGGATCGCAGGCCGGGAAGGCCGGCTGGGGCGGGAAGCCCGGAGACGAGCAGGCCCAGTTCTCGGCCGCGGGCGGAAGCGCGGCGATGCAGCCGATGTACGTGTTCCACTCGGCGCCGCAGCCGTACTCGCCGAGGACCGTCGTGTTCGCCACGCACTGGGTCATGCAGTCGGGCCGGCTCGCGTTCGGATCCGCGCAGACGGCGGCGAATTGCGCGTCGCAGGTCTTCGCGCAAAGGAAGGTCGGGTTGGCGGGATCGCAGACCGGCGAGGACGCGTTCGCGATCACCGTCGTCGACGTGCCGCACGGGGGCGCGAGCTTCCACGACAGCTCGGTCCCGTTCGTGAACGGCACCGAGAAGTCGAACGCGTAGTCGCCGGGCTTGAAGTCGCTCGGCCGCGCGCCCGCCGTGTCCTTGGCGAACAGGTTCTGCTTGCCGTAGGGGATGTTCACGGTCAGCGCGTTGTCGTTGCGATAGCCGAAGTGCGCCAGGAAAGAACCGCCTGCCTGCGGCTCGATGCACTCGAGGCGCGGAACGATCGGCGCCTTGCCGGCGCGCACGACCGCGTCATCGAAGTAGGCGAGGAACGGATCGATGCGCGTGAAGATCGCGTAGTCCTCACAGAAGAGGCCGGTCCAGAAGCCGACGCCGGCCAGAAACGTCTTGCCCTTCCGCTCGACGAGCAGCGGGCCGCCCGAGTCGCCGGCGCAGGTGTTCGCCGAGGGCGCCATGCCGTTGGTCTTGAGCAGCTTCGGCTGGATCGTCGGATCGAGGATGCCGGGATTCGGATCATCGGGGTGAAAGTCGGCGTCGGTCGGCGCGCCGAGGATCTTCACCTTGGCGCTGCGCTTGATGCCGGCGCCCTCGACCTGCGTGATGTCGGCGGTCAGCGCCTTGCTGCCGCCCCAGCCGACGATCTCACCCTTCTTGTCGGCGTCCGTCACCGGATCGCGCAGCAACGGGATCGGATCGAACGGCAGCTCGCGATCTAGATGGATGATCGCGAGGTCGGGGTAGTTGATGCTGGCGTCGTAATCGGGGTGCGCCGCGAAGGTCTCGACGCGCGCCCACTTCGACGGCTGGCCGGGCGGCGGGATCGTCGGCAGCGAATTGACGTCGTTCAGGTAGTCGTCGCCGTAATAGACGAACGTCTGGCCGGGGATGGCGTCGCCGCGGACGCAGTGGGCGGCCGTCACGACGACGCGCTTCGCGAAGTACGTGCCCGTGCAGAGCTCCCACGCACCGTTGAAGCGATTGACCCGGACCGCCACCACCTGCGGCAGCTTCTTCTCGTCCTTGCCGCGGACGATCGCCTCGCTGCTGTTGTCCGGCGCGTTCGGGACATCAGCGCCACAGCCCGACAAGACGAACGAAGACAACGACAGCGACGCGCACACGACCAAACCAAAGCGATGGGCCTTCATCCGGACCTCCTAGAATTGTCTGCTTCCCAAACGCGCGGATAGTTGCCTGCGGTCGCCAAATCCAGCAAGCGACAAATACGAAATTCGGCTTTCGTCGCGCCGAATTCGTTAACGAACCCGATCAAATCAGCGACGTCTGCGACGACATCAACTGACGCGGGTCAGAGCGCGCCGGACGCCGCCCCGAACGTGTCGCACTCGCGCGCGTCGCCGCTGTCGAAGCCGCGCTTGAACCAGCGCATCCGCTGCTGGCTGCTGCCGTGGGTGAACGTCGCCGCGTTCCGATGCCCCAGCGCATCGTCGCCGATGTTGTGCGCGGCGGTCAGCGCCTCGCGCAGATCCTCGTCGGTGATCGACAGCGACGCGCGCGCGGTGTGGCCCCACACGCCGGCGAGACAGTCCGCCTGCAGCTCCATCCGCACCGACGTCTGGTTTCGATCGTCGCCGGGCTTCCGGATCCCGCGCGCGCCGAAGAGCCCCTGAACGTGGTGCCCGACCTCGTGCGCGATGACGTAGGCCTGCGCGAAGTCGCCTGGCGCCCGCAGGCGCCGCGCCATCGTGTCGTAGAAGCCCGGATCGAGGTACAGCTTGCCGTCGGCCGGGCAGTAGAACGGACCGACGGCGGACGTCGCGTTGCCGCACCCGTCCGTCGCGACGCCCTGGGTGAACACGACGAGCGTCGGGTTGCGATACGGCGGGACGCTGCGTCCGTAGTCGGGGAGCGCGCCCTTCTTGAACTCCGCCGCCCACACGTCCTCGGTCGACGCGAGCACGACCCGCGAGAAATCGCAGGCCTTCCCGAAGGCGGGCGAGGCCGCGCATACGCTGCCGCCCGCGCCCGGCGCGTTCTGCCCATCCGACTGATCGCCGGACAACGCGCCGAAGATCGCGTGCTTGAGGCTCGCAGGCGCGAACAGGTAAATGCCGCCCACGACAGCGACGAGGATCAGCGTTCCGCGCACGCCCAGCGTGCGGAGCAGCCCCGCGAACAGCGCGGGCGCCATCCCGCCACCGCCCATGCGGCCGCCCCCGGCTCCCCGATCCTCGAAGTTGTCAGATCGTCTGCGGCCCTCGGTGTCCATCGTGGAATCCCAGCGTCAGCCGAGCTGCGCCAGCATCGTCTCGGCGTTGCTGACCTCGAACTTGCCGGGCTGCTCGACGTTCACCTGCTTGACGACGCCGTCCTCGACGAGCAGCGAGAACCGGCGGGCGCGGATGCCCATCCCGTCCTTCGTCAGATCGCGATCGAGTCCCAGCTTCTTCGTGAGCTCGGCGCTGCCGTCGCCCAGCATGCGGATCTTGCCGATGGCCTCCTGATCACGTCCCCAGGCCGCCATGACGTAGGCGTCGTTCACCGAGACGCACCAGATCTCGTCGACGCCCCGCGCCTTCAGCGCGTCCAGGTTGGCGACATAGCCGGGGACGTGCTTCGCCGAGCAGGTCGGCGTGTACGCGCCGGGGAGACCGAAGATGACGACGCGTTTGCCCTTCGCCGCCTCCACCGTCTGGACGGGCTTCGGCGAGAGCGGACACGCCTCGCCGAACTCCGTGGTCTCCATCAGGGTCGCGTCCGGAAGCTTCTCGCCGATTGTGATCATGCCCCTCGTATGTCACAGAGAAGCGGGCGCGACAATCAGGGCGGCGTCGCGATGAACGGCGCGCGCATGATCTGCAACGGCATGTCGGCGGGCAGGAGCGCGATCGCGTCGCCGCCCAGATAGGCGAAGTCGATCCAGCCCGCGTTGAGCAGCGAATCCGGCAGCGTGACCGACCCGGCGGAGGTGAACGTGGTGGGATCGAGCATGCGCAGGATCGGCCCGTGCTGGTCGGGGTTCGGGCACAGCATCATCACGCGGGTCGCGCTGCGCAGCGCGAGCGCGCAGCCGTAGTACGCGAACCGGCCGCCCAGCACCGGGTTGTCGGGATTCGTCATGTCGACGACCTCCCCCGTGCTCGCGTACAGGTAGCCGCCGCTGTATGCCATCGCTAACGGCGAGCTGGTGATGAGGCCGCCGTAGGACTCGTACGTCGCCCCCGCCGCGCCGAGCCTGAAAACCACGAGGTTGTTGTAGGTGTCGCCGAGCCCCATCAGATATCCCGGCGGGCCGTTCACGAGGCCGAACGCCGCGATCTCGGGGGGCTGGACGAAGTTCGCGCGCGGCTGGCCGTCGTCGAGGATGAACACGCCACGGCCGGAGTAGGCGGAGCCGTACACCCCGACCGCGATCGACGCCGGCGTTCCCGGCAGGACCACGAGCGAGTACGGGATGGATTGCTCGCCGGTCGTCAGCAGCATCGGCAGCGGATACACAGGACCGGGGGTGGGCGTCGTCCCCGGCGTCATCCGGCGCACGCGGTGCTCGCCAGCGAGGCCGACCCACAGCGCGGTGCCGTCGTCGGAGAGTGCCAGCGGCTGTGGGTCGTTGCCGACCGGAACGATCGACGTCACCGCCGCCGCCGCCGGATCGACGGTGACGATCGAGCTCGGGTGCGCCAACGCCTGGGCGTTGGCGGCGAGGTACAGCAGGTTGCGCCCGGAATCCGCGGCCATGTGCAGGCCATAGGCCGGGACGGTGGCGAATGTGCAGCCCGGACAGGGATCGGGGCCGCCGCCCGTTCCGCCGATTCCACCCGTCCCGCCCGTTCCGCCTGCGCCGCCCGTGCCCCCGACACCGCCCGTGCCGCCGGTGGGCGTGCCGAACGCGGGATCATGCACGATCACCAGCCGCGTGTTGAGCGTGTACCCCGCGTAGTCGGAGGCGATGAATGCCACCCCGTCGTTACCGGCGTAGACGAGGTGACTGTAGTACGTGGTGTTCGGCGCGAGGCTGCTGGGCACCGGCACCGACGCGAGCTGGGTGCGGGCGTCGGTCGCGAAGATACGGATGTCGTTCCGGAGCGTGAACGGGAACGTCGCCGTGCTGGTCGTCGTCAGCATCAGCAACGACTGCGGGTCGCGCAGCGCGATCGGCCCCGAATACGAGAACGAGGTCGTCCAGAACGGCGCGCTCGGGTTTGAAACATCGATCACGGCACCCGAGTCCGCGTACACCCTTCCGCTGGTGGACACGAGGCTGCTCGTCGTCGACGGAAGCAGACCAAAGTACGGCGTCGTCGACGTGATCCCCGATGCTCCGAACTGGTAGACGACGAATCCGCCGGAGACGCCGGCACCGAACAGGGTCCTCCCCGTTGACCCGGCGACCAGCACCGACGCGGCGAAGCTGTTCGCCGTGCCATTGGCGAGCGCCACCCCGTCGTTGAAAAGGCGAACGTCGTTCACGTTCCCGTCGGACAGCACCGCTGCCAGCGAGGCCGGCTGCGTGCCCGGCAGGTTGATCATCGTGCTGATGTCGTAGTAGCTGCTCGCCTGCGCCTTCGGCAGGTGAATCAGCGGTCCGACCACAGGCGTCGCGCCCAGCGTCACCTTGCGGAACGCGTGCGCACCGTCGATGCCGACCCACAGGGTCATGCCGTCGTCGGCGAGCGCGAGCGATCTTGGATTCGAACCGACCGGGATCGTCGAGGTCACGGACGACGTGATCGGATCGATCACCACGATCGTGTTCGGGTACGCGTCGGACTCGCCCGAGACGCTGGCGTAAAGCTGGTTGCGGGCCGCGCTGTAGACGACATCCTTGGCCGCGATCGGCAGGACGACCGACCGACAGGTCAGACAGACGCCGCCGCCGGCGCCGCCCACGCCGCCGCGGCCGGACATGCCGCCACCGCCCATGCCGGAGGTACCTCCGGTGCCGCCACCGCCCGAGCCCGAAGTGCCGCCTACGCCGCCGCCACCGGTGCCGAACGTTCCGCTGACGCCACCGCCCCCGGTGCCGCCCCGTCCCGCGGCGCCGCCACCTCCGCTGCCGATTGCCCCGCCGATGCCGTCGAGGAAGAAGCCGCCCCGCCCGCTGAGCGATCCGCCAGTGCCGCCGTTGCCGGCCATCCCGCCGGTGCCGCCGGTGCCGCCCACGCCGCCCCGCCCCGCCCCGCCTGCGCTGCCGCCCGTGCCGCCGCCACCGAATCCGCCCCGGCCGCCCACGCCGCCCGTCGTGACGATGCCGCCCGTACCGAAGATGCCGCCCGTGCTGACGATGCCGCCCGTGCCGACGAAACCACCGAAACCGCCACCCCGGCCGCCCACGCCGCCGATACCGATCGCGCCGCCGACCCCCGGATCGCCCGATTGCCCTGCCAACCCGAGGCTGCTGCCCGTGGGCGGCCCGCCGCCGCCAGCGGCGCCGGACGGCCTGCCCGCCGCGCCAGTCAGCCCCGAATCGATCGCCCCTGCGTCCTTGGTCAGCTCCCGCGATCCGCAGGACGCGGCCAGGACCAGGGCCAGCATTCCAAGGCGGATCCGCGAACCCGCCGCCATGACTCCGCCTCGCACCTTGGCGTGATGGTACTTGATTCCTGGGTGGATCGGGGGCATTGGCGTCCTCGCTGCGCCCCCGTTAGGCGCCGCGAGCGCCCCGAAGCGGCTCACCGGCGTGAGACGCCGGGGATGGATTCGTGAGCCAGGCGCCGGTTGCCGGGCCGTGGGCGCCCGCGCGCACCCCTAGGGCGGCGGGAAGCGGGCCTCGACCTCGGTCAAGGTCTGCGCCGTGTCGTTGACGACGCGCTGGGAGATCATCGGATCCTTCCGCAGGTAGCCGAGCGCGCGCAGCGTCTGCGGGGTGTCGACGGACTTCCCGGCCGCGATGGAGAGATCGAACTTCGACGTGTAGCGTCCGGCGACGGTCAGCGGATCGCTCCCGGCGCTCGGCGCGCGTGCGTTCATCACGACCGTCGAGACGTGACACGCGACGCAGGGGACCGTCTCGGCCGTGTGGGCCAGCGGGTTGTCGACGGCTGCCAGAACGGCGAGGCCGTCGCGCTTCATCGAGGGGTCCGCGCGGTCGAACAAGGTCTGGCTAAGCGCGATGCGAAGGCCCACCGGCGTGTCGGCGATCGGCGTGACGTCGTAGGTTGCGGTGCCGGAGAAGCCCACGGACTCGGAGACCTCGGTCGCGCCCACCATCGTGATGTCGACGAAGGCATCGCCCTTCTTTTCGACGCCGCGAAGCGCCCAGCGGAACGACGCGAAGTTCAAGAGCTGCGCGTTCATCGTGAGGCGAACGATCCGTGCCTCGCCGCCGTACCGTTTCACGAAGGCGCGCACGGCCGTCGCATACGCGCCGGAATTCGCCGCGCTCAGCGCCGGGCTCACGCGAAGCGCGCCCGTCTGCGCGGGGGCCATCCGCGCGAGATCGCGCAGCGCCGCGACGGCTCCGGCGATCTCGTCGTTGCGAATCGCGTAGAAGGCGTGGAAGCCGACGTCGGGCGCGGCGGTGCCAGCGGCGCCGGTGACATCCTGAATGGGCTGGAAGACGAGGCGCAGCCGCGCGTCCTCGGCCTCGGGGCACGCGCCGGGCAGGTGACGGTCGCAGAGATCGAAGCGCACGGCGACCAGTTGAAGTTGCTCGTACATCGGCAGCAGGCCCAGATTGTTGCGCTCGCTGTCGACCAGTCGATCGAAGAGCGCGCGCGGGACCAGGGCCGTGCCGTCGTCGACGAGGTCACCGCCGCGGAGAAGCACGGGCGCGCTGCTCGACGGCGGCAGGGGCGCGAGGATGGTCACGTCGTTCATGTCCAGCGGGTAGAACGCGCCGGCACTGCCGCCCGCGCCGCCGCTGCCCGTCTCGCCGCCGCCATCGCCACCGCTCGCGCCTGCGCCGCCACGGCCACCGGCGCCTCCCGATCCGATCGCGCCCCCAGGCCCCGTCGCGCCGCCGCCGCCCCCAGGACCGACCGATCCACTCATGCCGCCCGATCCGATCGCGGCGCCGACGCCACCGGAGCCGACCGCCCCACCCACGCCGCCCGATCCGACGGCGCCGCCCGCCCCCGCGCCGCCGTCCTGGCCGCCCGCGTCCGCCTTCATGCGGGCGGGCGAGGAGCCGCAGCCTCCCAGCACGCCGGCGAGCAGCAAGGCACAGCGAACGACCGAACGGCGCATGGACACGCGGACACCTCCTCGCGGAACGCCCTTCGACGCTAGGCGGGGCGCCGACCAAAAGCAACACGCCCCGCTCGTGGGTATAAATGCACGGCATGATCGTCCGCCCTGCCCGCGCCGAAGATCTCCCCGCCGTCTCGCGCCTCGCCGCCGAGCTGGTGCGCCAGCACCACCGCCTGGACGCGCAACGCTTCCTGCTGGTCGAGCCCCTCGAGGACGGCTACCAGTGGTTCTTCTCGCGCGAGCTGACCCGTCAGGCCGCGCGCATCCTGGTCGCCGAGGAGAACGACCGCATCCTCGGCTACGCCTACGCGACGCTGGAAGGCCGCAACTGGAACGACCTCCTCGACGCCTGCGGCAAGCTGAACGATCTCTACGTCGACGGCGCGGCGCGCCGTCGCGGGATCGCCCGCGCGCTCGTCGAGGCGACCTTCGCCTGGTTCCGCGAGCGCAAGGCGCCGCGCGTGGTGCTGCTCAGCGCCTGGCAGAACCCCGATGCGCACGCGTTCTTCGAAACGCTCGGCTTCCGGCGGACGATGGTGGAGATGACCGCCGAGCTCGAAAGCTAATGTCCAGAGTCCCGCTGCGGCGGCGGGTCGCCGCACAGCGTGCACTCGAACGGCTGACCGATCTTGGCGTCGCGTCCGGCGGCGGTCTCGACCCACGGGTGCGATGTCCACGGCGGGCGGTGGCGGACGTGCCGGCGATGCCCGCACGACAGCTCGGCGATCCAGTCGCCGCCCTCGTCCTGCACGAAACGGACAATCAGTCGTTGCATTCGCGCGTTCGCGGCGTTCGCGGTCAGACGATCCGGCGCGGGTGCGTGTAGACGTTCGCCGAGCCGCCGCGCACGAAGCCGACCAGCGTCATGCCGACCTCGTCTGCCAGGTCGACCGCGAGGGCGGAGGGCGCCGACACCGAGCACAGGACGGGGACGCGCGCGATCGCGGCCTTCTGCACCAGCTCGAAGCCCGCGCGCCCCGATAACAGCATCACGCGGCCCGCGAGCGACGCGCGCCCCGCGCGCAGCTCGGCGCCGATCACCTTGTCGACGGCGTTGTGACGGCCGACGTCCTCGCGGACGGTGCCCAGCGTCCCCTCGGGCGTGAACAGCCCGACCGCGTGCAGCCCGCCCGTCGCCGCGAACACCGGTTGCGCGTGCCGGATCGCGTTCGGCAAACCCAGCACGATCGACAGCGGCACCCGCGTATCGTCGCTGACGGGCGGAATCCGCTTCCGGACCGCCGCGATGCTGTCCTTGCCGCACAACCCGCAGGCGGCGGTCGCGCGGAGCACGCGCCGCGCGGCACCCGCTTCCAGCGCGCGGCCGGCCGCGGCGGTGACGTCGACGATGTTCTCGCGATCGCGTCCGCCGGTCTCCCCGCTGTGCGCGAGCGCAGCCACGTCATCCATCGACGCGATGACTCCCTCCGTGAACAGCAGTCCCGCCGCGAGATCGAGATCGTCACCGGGCGTTCGCATCGTGACGATCAGGCTCTCGCCGCCGATGCGGATCTCCAGCGGCTCCTCGGCAACGACCAGATCGTGATCGCTGGCGCGGGCGTCCGCGCGCACGTCGCCGCGACGCTCGACGGGCCGCTCGACGACCTGCACACCGGCTTGCGACCAGATCGGCAGTGACCGGGCCGACATCAGTGGAAAAGCGCCATCGCTTTCCTGAGCGTCTCGACGACCCCCCACAGCAGCGGCACACCCACCGCCACCCAGGCGAAGAACAGCGTGACGCCGCCGGTCGCGTGCGATCCCGATTCTGTGTTTGCCGTCGTCATGTGGACCTTCCCTCAGGCCGGCACGCGGTGTTCGGCTCGTCCGCCAATCCCCGCGGTGCGCTCATAGTACCGCTCCTTGACCGGCTTCACGGCCAGGTTGGCGAAGAAGCCGACCAC
>Ga0070684_100001306_pt1 | contig 17854 bp, 18 predicted proteins | sample KBSC723LmetaG_FD_65653 | JGI IMG/M metagenome (GOLD analysis project Ga0070684, IMG submission 65653) | Corn rhizosphere microbial communities from Kellogg Biological Station, Michigan, USA - KBS C7.2-3L metaG | ecosystem: Host-associated > Plants > Roots > Rhizosphere ...
CGAGCGCACCCGCACCAGCGCCGCCGAGGTGCGCGAGCGCTACGGCATCCCAAGAGAGGTCCTCGACCGCCTCGAGGAGATCGAGGTGCTCAGCCCCAACAGTCGCGGCTACTCACCCTCCGACATCAAGATCATCGAGGCGATCGGCCGCTTCCGCGCCGGCGGCTACGACGAGCAGATCGGCTTCACCGTCTACGACACCCTCCGTTACAAGAAGGCGATCGAAGCGCTGGTCCGAGAGGAGGTCGGCATCGTGATGGAGCGCCTCGCCGGCGAGGTCTCGCCGGAACGGGTGGTCGAGATGCTCGAAGCCGGCGCCCAGCCGCTGCAGGATCTGATCGCCGCGCTTCACACCAAGCTGATGGTCGCGGAGCTCGAGCGCCACCGCGCGAGCAGGGGTTAGCGCTATCGGTGATCCCCCTCTCCCATGTAGAATGCAAATGCAATAGGTGGAGGGTCTGTGACTGTTCATTGACCTCCTTTGAGAAGGCCCGCTTCGGCGGGCCTTCTTGGTGAAACGCCCCGGTGCCGCCACAACGACACCGGGGCCGGTGGCCCTACTGCCTCACTGTTTGAACGATCATCCAGACAAGCAATAGGTACAGGGCCTGATAACTGTTCATTTCACCTCCTTCCTCTCGGGGACAAACCTTGGGGAGTGCCCGATCCGAGGGCAAGAGGCTTTCGTGGTAGTTAACTCGCTGCCACCGTGTACACACCATACAGAAGTATGCAGCTAAAACGTCTCGCAGACAGAAAATTTCTAGCTGGTCAACTCGGCGAGGCCCCGCTCGTGATCGATGACGGGCGTGTAGCCCAACTCTGCGCGCGCCTTCGCGATGTCGATCGTGCACTCCTGAGTCAGGAGCCATGCGCGGAAGCTGGTCATCGGCGGCTCGCCGGGGAGGGGGAGGAGCTTCCAAGCGGTCTCGCAGATACGAGCCATCGGGGCAGCCGCCCAGGCAGGGAGGCTGCGGTCCGGCGGCTCGACGTCCTGGGTGCGCAGCATCGCGGTGACGAACTCGCGGAAGACGACCGGCTCGCCGTCGGTGACGAAATAGGCCTCGCCGCCTCGTCCCTTGCGGGCGGCGAGGATCAGGCCCTCGACCACGTTGTCGACATGGGTCGTATCGGTGATGTTGGTGCCACCGCCGACCCAGGCGAAGCGGCCCGCCTTGACTGTCGCGACCATCTCGGGCAGCAAGGTCGTGTCGCCCTTGCCCCAGACGAAGCGCGGCCGCAGGACGACGGTCTCGAAGCCCTCGCGCGAGGCGGCGCGAACCGCCTGCTCGGCTTTCGCCTTGGTCGCCGGGTAGGGCGCGCGCGAGTCAGGTCGCAGCGGCGCGGTCTCGTCGACGTGGACCAGCGGCTCGCCCGCCATCAGCGCCGCCTCGGTGCCGCAGTGGACGAAGCGCCGCACGCCGGCCTCTTCGCATGCGGCCAACACGTTGCGCGTGCCGACGACGTTGCCGCGCTCGAAGTCCTCCCAGTCGCCCCACTCGCCGAGGTGGGCGGCGAGGTGAAAGGCGACCGTGGCACCGTCGGCGCCCGCCGTGAGCGAGACCGGGTCGCCGAGCTCACCGCGGATCGGCTCGGCGCCGAGTGAGGCGACGCGCTCGGCGGCGGCCTCGGAGCGGGCAAGGGCTCGCACGGGGTGTCCTTCGCCGACCAGCCGCTGCACGAGCTTGCCGCCGATGAACCCGGAGCCGCCGGTGACGAAGCACGTTTCGGCCATCTGACGCGATGTTAGCCTGGGCGCTACGTGAAGTCCGTTCTAATCACCGGGGCCTCGACTGGGATCGGCCGGGCGAGCGCCCTGCGAATGGACGCCGAGGGTTGGCGGGTGTTCGCCAGTGTCCGCCGCGAGGAGGATGCCGCGAGTCTGCGCGACGCTGCATCCGCGCGGCTCGTGCCGCTGATGCTCGACGTGACCGAGGCGGACCAGATCGCCGCTGTCGCCAGGCAGATCGGCGAGGCAGTGGGTGGAAGCGGGCTCGATGGCCTGGTCAACAACGCCGGCATGGCGGTGATGTCGCCGCTGGAGACGATCCCACTCGATGACCTGCGCAAGCAGCTCGAGGTCAATCTGATCTCTCAGGTCGCGGTGACTCAGGCAATGCTGCCCCTGATCCGCACTGCCCGCGGCCGGATCGTCTTCCTCAGCTCGATCGGCGGGCGCATGGCGATGCCGTTCGGCGCCCCCTACCACGCCTCGAAGTACGGGATCGAGGCGGTGGTCGACTGCCTGCGCCAGGAGCTGCGACCGTGGAAGATCGACGTCGTCGCGATTGAGCCCGGATCGATCGACACCCCGATCTGGGAACGGGGGGAGGGGATCGCCGACGAGGTCGCCGGACGTGCTCCCGCGGCCCAGGAGGAGCTCTACGGAGAGAGGATCGAGAGCTTTCGCGGCGCCGTGCGACGCACCGCCGAGCGCGGCATCGCGCCGGAGAAGGTGGCAAACGCCGTGCAGCACGCGCTCACCGCCCGTCGTCCCCGCACCCGGTACCTGGTCGGCGCCGACGCCCGCGGGCAGGTGCTGCTGTCCCGGATTCTGCCCGACCGCGTGATGGATCGGATCGTGGCTCGCGCCATGGGGATCTGAGCAGCCTCTCTAGCGCAGGGCGCCGAGCGTCGACCGCGTCGTTTCGACCGCCTCCAGGCTGATCATCGCGCCGGTCTCCCTGGCCACGTCCGCCGCCTCGTCGAGCGCCTGCTCGGCGCCGTCGCGGTCGAGCGCGGTGCGGGCGATCGCAACTGCCTGCAGGGCGAGAGGAAGCGACCAGCGCATGCCGCGTTCGCGGGCGACCTCGGCCGCCCATTCCGCCAGCTCCAGCCCCTCCTCGGCGCGGCCGACGCCGGTCAGGGCCTCGGCGCGCAGGCCGGCCCGCCAGGTCTCCATCTCGTCGCCCTCGCTGACTGCGGCGCGGTAGATCCGCTCCGACTCTTCGAGCGCCGTCAGCGCACCGGCGTAGTCGCCGGCAGCGATCAGCGCCCCGCCCAGGTTCGAGAAGGCGAGGCTGCGCGAGAAAACGTCGCCCAGCCGTTCGGTCAGCTCGCAGTTGCGCCGCGCCAGGGCGATCGACGCGTCGAGCTGCCCGCGCATCGCCAGCATCAGCGCTTGGTTGCTGCGGGTCCAGCTGGCGATCTCCGGGTCGCCCTCCTCGGTGGCGATCTGCAGCGCCAGGTTGAAGCGGGCTTCAGCCTCCTCGAGGCGGCCGCGCTCGCGCAGGACCAGCCCCTTCGCCATGTTTGCCCAGGCGACGGGGCTGGCGATGATCAGGCCGATGCCGACCCCGCGGTCCTCGCCGGCTAGCTCGAGCAGCTCGTCGATCGACCGCTCGAAGCGGTCGAAGGCGCCGCTGCAGAGGTACGCGTAGGAGCCGGCGGCGCGGATCGCCACTCGCAGGTGGAGGTCGTCCGTACGGTCGGCGATCTCGACCGTCTCCTCCACCGCGCGCATCCAGGTCGAGGCGACGTGGGGCATGCCGGGGCGGATGTCCCGTGCGACGCGCAGCATCGCCAGCGAGTGCAGGTCTCCCGTGCGCATCGCCATCTCCTCCGCCTCGACGGTGAGCCGAGCTTCTTCTTCGTCCTCCATGCCGAGGCGCCAGGCGAAGTCGAGCTGCTGCAGGCGGGACATCACCGCCATCGTCCGCGTCTCCTCGCTCTCCTCGAGGCCATCGGACAGCTCCATCGTCTTGCGCCAGAGCCGCAGCGCGTCCTGGGGCCGGCTGCTGCCTGCCCAGTAGGCGGCACGCGCGGACCAGCGGGCCGCTTCCAACGTCTCCCCGCCGGCCTCCATGTGGCTGGCAATCAGGGCCGCCAGCTCGTCGTGGCGGTCGGGATTGAGCTCGATCAGGGCGCGCGCGGTCGCCGCGTGCGTGGCGGCTCGCTGTTCGGCCAGCTGCGTGTTGTAGGCGACCTCGCGGGTCAGCGGGTGGCGGAAGGCGAAGACCCTTTCCGGGTAGACCTCGGCCTCGAAGAGGAAGCCGCCGTCGGTCAGCTCGCAGAGCGCCGCTCGGTAGTCCTCGCTCTCGCTCAGCCCCGAGACCATCGCCAGCGCCCGCTCGCCGATCTCCTTGTTGGTTACCGAGGCCGCTTGGAGCAGCTGCTTCGCGGTCGGCCCGAGGCGGTCGATGCGGGCGGCGAGGATTGTCTGCACGCTCGCCGGCACTCCCGCGTCCTCCACCGGGCGCGCCAGCCGGTAGGCACCGCGCTGCCCCTCGAGGTTGCCGGCCTCGGCCAGGCCGCGGACGATCTCCTCGGTGAAGAACGGGTTGCCGGCGGTGCGCTCGTGGATCAGGTCGGCGAGCCCGTCGAGCGAGGGGTCCTCGCCGGCCAGGTCGCGCAGCAGATCGCGGCTGCCTTCGAGCCCCAGCGGTTTCAGGGAGACGCCGCGGTAGGTGCTCGCCCCGGCCCACTGCCCGGCGTCGTATTCGGGACGGAAGTTGACGATCGCCAGGGTCTTGGTCCCCTCGACCGAGGAGATCAGCTCGCCGAGCAGGGTGGCGCTGCCCTCGTCCATCCAGTGCAGGTCCTCGACCAAGGCGACGATCGAGTTGCGCCGGTTGGGCGCCCGTACGAGGCGGCAGACGGCGCCGCGCAGCGCCCGGTGGCGGGCCTCGGCGCTCAGCTGCGGCAGCGGCCGGTGCGGATCGGGAACCCCGAGGAAGTCGAAGAGCAGGGGCAGGTCCTCGGCGAAGTCGGGATCGAGGAGCAGGGTGCGCCCGGCGATTTTCTCGCGCACGATCCGCTCCGAATCGCCATCGGCGATGCCGAAGTAGGAGCGCAGCATCTGCAGCACGGGCATGAAGGGGATCGCTTGCCCGTGCGCCTGGGCCTGGCACTCGAAGACCTCGATCCCGCGCTCGCGGCAGCGTTCGGCGAACTCGTGACAGAGGCGACTCTTGCCGACCCCCGGTTCGGCGACGATGCCGACCGCGGCGCCCTCGCTGCGATCGGCCCGCGCCAGGGCTTCCTCCAGCACGCCCATCTCCTCCTCGCGGCCGACGAAGCGCGAGAAGCCGCGCTCGCGGGAGAGGTCGAGCCGCGAGCGGGCGGCGCCGACCCCGGCCAGCTTGAAGACCCCGACCGGCTTGCTGGCGCCCTTGATCTCGAAGTGGCCGAGGTCCTCCAGCTCCATGTAGCCGTGGGCGAGCTCGGCGGCGCTCTCGGTCAGGTACGCCCTGCCGGGCTCGGCCAGCGCCTCCATCCGCTGCGCGAGGCCGACGGTGTGCCCGACCGCGGTGTAGCCGCCCTCGCCGACCTCGGCGGCGACCACCTCGCCGGAGTTGATCCCGATCCGGGTCGAGAAGTTGAGCCCGCGCTTGCGCCGCAGCTCGGCGGCGTACTCGCCGATGTCGTCGAGCATCTTCAGCGCCGCGTAACAGGCGCGCCGCCCATGGTCCTCGTGGGCGACGGGCGCCCCGAAGACGGCCATGATCCCGTCGCCGGTGAACTTGTCGACGGTGCCCTCGAAGCGGTGCACGGAGTCGGCGAGGATCGAGAAGAAGCGCTGCATGATCGCGTGCCACTGCTCGGGGTCCTGGCTCTCGGCAAGGTCCATCGACCCCTGAACGTCGGCAAAGAGGACAGTGACCTGCTTGCGCTCACCGCCTGCTTGGGCGATCTCACTCATGAAAACTCCAGCTTACGCCTGCACCTATACTGAGCAAACCGATTGACTGGTCAGTCAACCAGGGAGCCAAAAGGAACTTTGCGCGCAGCCGTCGTACAGCTCAACTCAACCGGCGAGAAGGCACGGAATATCGAGGCCGCGGAGCGGCTGGTGCGGGCCGCCGCCGCCGACGGCGCCGAGTTCGTCGCGCTGCCGGAGAAGTGGAACCTGCTCGCCGGCGGCGAGGAACTGATCGCCGGCGCCGAGACGCTCGACGGCCCCAGTCTCAGCGCCGCCCGCTCCTGGGCCCGCGAGCTCGGCATCGACCTGCTCGCCGGCAGCGTCGCCGAGCAGGGCCAGGGCGAGAAGGCCTTCAACACCTCGGTCCTCATCGGCACCGCCGGCGAGGACCTCGCCGTCTACCGCAAGATCCACATGTTCGACGTCGAGGCCGGCGGCGTCACCTACCGCGAGTCCGAGCACGAGGAGCCCGGCGAGGAGATCGTCACCGCGCCGCTCGAAGGGATCACCGTCGGCCTCAGCGTCTGTTACGACCTGCGCTTCCCCGAGCTCTTCCGCATCCTCGCCCTGCGCGGCGCGCGGGTCCTCACCGTGCCCTCTGCGTTCACGCTGGCGACCGGCCGCGACCATTGGGAGGTGCTGCTGCGCGCCCGGGCGATCGAGAACCAGGCCTTCGTGCTCGCTCCCAACCAGTTCGGCGCGGCGCCGCCGCACTTCAGCTCGAATGGCCGCTCGACGATCGTCGATCCCTGGGGGGTGGTGCTGGCGACGGCACCCGACGAGGAGTGCTTCGTCGCCGCCGAGCTCGACTTCGCCGCGCAGAAGAGCGTTCGCGAGACCCTGCCCTCGCTCGCCAACCGCCGTCCCGGCGCCTACGTCTGGCCGCAGCTGAGCGAGGCGCGCGCCTGATGGCCAAGGCCCCGACAGCGGCGGTGGACAAGCGCCGCCAGATCCTTGACGCGGCGGTCCGTGTCTTCGCCCGCCAGGGCTTCCACTCGACCCGGGTCTCCGACATCGCCGACGAGGCGGGGGTCGCCTACGGCCTCGTCTACCACTACTTCAAGTCCAAGGACGAGGTGCTCAACGAGCTCTTCCGCGAGCGCTGGTCGCTGCTGCTGGCGGCGATCGAGGAGGCCGATCGCGAGGGCGACTCGCCGCGGGCGAAGTTGGAAGCCGCCGCCGGCTTCATCGTCGACTCCTACCGCCATGACCCGGAGCTGATGAAGGTGATCATCGTCGAGGTCACCCGCGCGGCCAACTCCTTCGGTCGTACCCACCTGCCGGAGATCCGCCGCGCCTATGACTCGATTGCCAAGATCGTCGCCGACGGCCAAGAGGCCGGCGTCTTCCGCCGCGACATCGACCCGACCTTCGCCTCGATGGCCTTCTACGGGGCGGTCGAGCAGCTGCTCTCGGGCTGGATCTTCGAGGTGATCCCGGCTGCCGACAGCGACTTCGACCAGGCAAAGACCTTGCTGGTGACGACGATCTGCGACGGTCTCGAGCCGCGATAGGTATGGTCGAGCTCAATGGATAACGACATCGCCAAACGTCTCGTCTGGAGCGGCATGCTCGCCGCCAGCGGTGCGCTCGCCAGCATCGTCGCGACCCGCCTCGCCGCGCTCGTCTTCCGCCGTATCTACAACGAGGATCCGCCCGAGTAGCGTGGCTGACGTGACCGGCACACCGCCGCTCGGCAGCGACCCACCGCAGCGGCCGACGCAGGACGATCGCTCGGTGAGCGAGCTCGTCTTCGACGTCGCCGAGAAGAGCTCCTCGCTCGTCCGCGAGGAGATCGAGCTGGCCAAGACCGAGGTCTCCGAGAAGGTCGGCAAGATCCTGCGCGGCTCGGTCGTCGGCATCGCCGCCGGCATCTTCGCCTTCCTGGCGCTGATCCTGGTGATGGAGGGCATCGCCTGGCTGCTCGCCGAAGAGGTCTTCGACGGCAACGCCTGGCCCGGCTTCTTCGTCGAGGCCGCGGCCTTCCTGCTGATCGCCGCCGCGGCGGGCTTCATCGCCTACCGCTCCGTGCAGGCCGGCGCCCCGCCGCTCCCCGAGCAGGCGATCGCCGAGGCGAAGCTGACCAAGGAAACGCTGGAATCCGGAGCGAAGGCAGGTGGCGAATGAGCGCCCAACCCGATCCCGTCCGTCCCTCGAGCGTCGGCAGGCCGGGCCGCTCCGCGGCGGAGATCCGCCGCGACATCGACCTGCAGCGCCGTGACCTCGGCAGCTCGGTCGAGATCCTGCGCGGCCGCGTGACCGAGCTCACCGACTGGCGCCGCCAGGCCTACGAGCACCGCTCTCAGCTGATCGCCGGCGCGGCGATCGTCGGCTTCGCCGTCGGCGGCCTGATGATGCTGCGCCGCCGCCGCTAGCTCGCGCCTGTCTCTTTCTCAGGTCGCGGTAAGGCGACGGGTTAGGAAGTCGACCTGGTCGGTCGCCATGCGCTCCAGGTTCTCGCCATGAAAAGGGGCGAAGTGGCCGCCGTGGTAGGTCCGTAGCTCGCCGAACGGAGCTCGCGCGGCCGCCTGCCTGCCCAGCGCCGGCGGATTGACGTCGTCGTCCTCGGCGATGCAGTAGAGGATCGGAATCGGAATCCGCCCGGCCTTTCGCGCCAGCCGGTACGGCGGCGCGACGAAGGTGCGGGCGCAGGCCTCGTTGCGCCAGGCCGACCCCGACTGCGTGACCGATTCGAAGCCGCTGAGGCCGTCCGGGCTGCAGATGACCGCGCCGGAACCGGGTGGGCCGGCGGCGGGGACCAGGTAGGGCTCGGCTCCGCGCAGGGCGCGGGTCCAATCGCGGACTCCGGCCAGGCCGAGGCGGGCCAGGAGGGGGATGCCGCCCATGTAGAGCAGCGTGCGAACTCCATCGACGAGGGGAGCGACGCTGATCGCCGCGCCGATACCCGGCTCGGTCAGGGCCAGCTGCTGAACGTGGCCGCCGCCGGCCGAGAAGCCCCAGATCGCGATGCGCCGCGCGTCGACCCAGTCCAGTGAGCGCGTAAAGGAGAGCGCCGCGCGCCAGTCGTCGCACTGACGATCGGCCAGCACCAGCTGCCGCGGCTCGCCGCCGCTGTCGCCGAAGTAGCGGTAGTCGAAGGCGAGCACGGCGAAACCGGCCGCCGCGAAGCGCCGGGCGAAGCCGTCGAGCCCCTGGTCGCGCACGCAGGAGAAGCCCGATGCCATGACGACGCAGGGCGCGGGGCTCGCCGCCTCCGCCGGTCGGTAGAGCCAGGCGGCGCAGAGATCCTCTCCGGATGCGAACTCGACGTCCTCTCGTCCCACGACGACGATCCTACGCGGCGCCTTCCATACAATCGCGCCGTGCCCGCGGACCTGGCTGAAATCGAGCGGATGATTGAGGCGGCGCTGCCCGGCGCCGCGGTTGAGGTCATCGACGAGACCGGCAGCGGCGACCACCTGCGGGCGACGGTCTCGGCGGCCCAGTTCGAGGGTCTCTCGAGACTCGACCAGCATCGTTTGGTCAAGGCCGCGGTCAAGCAGCGCTTCGACGACGGCACGATCCACGCCCTCTCGCTGAAGACCGGGCTGCCCGGATAGCTACTCTGTGCCAATGGCCGACACCGAGCTGAAACAGAAGATCGAGGAACTGATCGCCGCCAACCCGGTGCTTCTCTTCATGAAGGGCACGCCGGAAATGCCGCGCTGCGGCTTCTCGATGCGAGTCGTGCAGGTGCTCGACTCGCTCGACGTCGAGTACGGCGCGATCGACGTGCTGCCGGCGCTGCAGCCGCTGCGCGAAGTCACCGCCGAGATCTCCGACTGGCAGACCTTCCCCCAGCTCTACGTCAACGGCGAGCTGCTGGGCGGGGCCGACATCATCGAAGAGATGTTCGACTCCGGCGAGCTGGCCGAGGCGCTGGGCGTCGAGCAGCCCGAGGCCGCACCGGCCGCTGCCGCGCCTCCGGCGCAGTCACCACCGCTGCAGATCGAATAGCGCGCCGCGCTAGACAGCGGCTGCTTCAGCTGCTGGCGCGTCGTCCTTGACTTGGAAGGACGAGCCGCATCCGCAGGCCGCAACGACGTTCGGGTTGTTGACCTGGAAGCCGGCGCCCTGCAGGCCTTCGACGTAGTCGACCTCAGAGCCGAAGACGAACTGCATGCTGACCTTGTCGACGATCACCGAGACGCCGTCGACCTCGAAGACGTGGTCGTCCTCCTTGGCACGATCGAAGGCCAGCGCGTACTGGAACCCGGAGCACCCACCCCCGCGCACCGCGACCCGAAGCGCTTGGCCCTCAGAGCCCTCCTGAGAGCCGAGCAGCTCGGCAATCTTTCCGGCCGCCTTGTCGGTCAAGGCGATCGCTGTCTGCGGAGTGTCGCTGGTCGCGTCAGTCACTTCACAAAGTGTAGCGAGCGCCTGACTCGCGGATTCGTCATTCGGTGTTCGTAGTCGCTCCGATGGTCCGAAAGTCGAACCAAGTGGGGGCAATCGAGGACTCCGTTTGCGACCCTTTCACCGCACCGAGTGCATGGCCTCGAAGCTTCCCGCTCGCTCTTGAGCGGCACCTTTCGGCGAGCCGAGAGGTAGAGCGGGAAGTAGGCGATCCAGAGGACGATGCAGGCGATGGTCCAACCGACTGCAGTGCGCCAGTACCACCCTTTTGGCTTCCGAGAAGTCGTGATCCGAGGCGTCAATCCCGACCCAAATGATCGATAGGGCCAAGGCTCCGAGAATGATGGCCGCCATCTGCGTCTAGCTACTTCGCCAGTGCTGCGATCACAAAAGCGATAATGGCGCAAGAGAAACCGATGTTCAGGAAGCCCACCCCGATGGCCCATTGCGCCATCCCGCGGCCGCGTTCCTTGCCTTCAGACTCCTCGATCTCATCGAGGGCCACAAAGCCGAAGACCGCTCCCAAGATCCCGGCGACAAGAAGGAAGGGGATCGCCAGCGAGCAGATAAGCGCCGTCACGGCGAGCCGGTTCGCCTTCCCCGTTGGCTTCGGGCGTAGTTCCGACGAAGGATGCGCCTCCCGGTCCCGCGATGGCGGCCTTTGCTCGCCGAGATCCGCGAACTCCGGGGCTCCGGTCGGCTGTCCGGGCATTAGCTCTCGCCTTTCATTTCATCTCCGTCCCGTGGGTCTATCGAGGCCGCGACCGTACCAGAGCAGAATTCAACGGAGACCGTGACCGATCTGCCACGGGGGCGCGACTCGCTGCTCCTGCTCAGGTCTAATTGACCAGCGGGGTCTGCGAGAATCGCCTGGCTTGACTCCTCCTGCCGAAACTGCGGTTGTCTGCGACACGACGGCCTACCTGCCGAGCGAGCTCGTTGCCACGCGCGGGATCAAGACGATCAGCCTCTATGTCTCCGTCGATGGCCGGCAGGAGGCGGAGTCCGAGATCAGCGATTACGCCGGCTTCTACGAGCGGCTGCGCGCATCGGAAGGGGGGGCGACGACCTCGCAGCCCTCGATCGGGGACTTCACCGAGGTCTATGAGCCGCTGCTTGACGAAGGCCGCGAAATCGTCTCGATCCACATCTCCTCGGGGATCTCGGGGACCTTCGAGGCCGCCAACCAGGCTCGCGAGCGGCTTGTCGCCGAGGACAAGGGCGGCGAGCGGATCCACCTCTTCGACTCGCGCTCGGCCTGCGGCGGCATGGGGCTTCCCGTCGTCGCGGCCGCGGCAGCGGCCGCCTCAGGTGCCGATGCGGCGGGAGCGCTCGCCCGCGCCAAGCAGGCCCGCGAGGAGCTGAAGATGTGGTTTGCGATCGACACGCTCGAGTACCTGCGCCGTGGCGGCCGGATCGGCGGCGCCCGCGCCTGGATCGGCTCGGCCCTGAAGATCAAGCCGATCCTCACTTTGGAGGAGGAGATCACCCCGGTTGAGCGCGTCCGCACCCGCGCCCGTTCGATCGAGCGCCTGCGCGACTACGCGCGCCAGCGGCACGAGTCGGGCCTCGACGCCTGGGTCGTGCAGCACATTCAGGATCCCGAGACGGCCGGAGCTCTTGCCGATGACTGTCGCGAAATCTTCGGCTGTGAGCCCGCCTTCATCTCCGAGATCGGCCCCGTGATCGGCGCCCATGTCGGCCCCGGCCTGCTCGGCGTCGGCAGCGTCTCGAAGGACGTGCTCAGCTAGGCGCGAACGCCTTCGCGAGTCCCGGACTCGCGCGGCACCGGCTGCGGCTTGAGTCGCACCGGGGTGGTGGAGAGGGCCTGCACGCGCAGGTCGCTCCAGGTGAGCCCTTCGCGGACCAGGGCCGGCAGACCCAGCGCCACCGCGGTGGCGATCTCGACCGCCTGCAGGATCACGCCGTAGGCGAGGGCGTCGGCGGTGCTGACGCCAAAGCCCGTGTGCAGGACGCTGATCACGGCGAGCTGGAAGACACCGATGTTCGAGGGCGTCGCCGGCACCACGGCGGTGACGTTGACGGCGAAGAGGACCGCGGCGGCAGCGCCGATGCCCGCCTGATCGCTGAGCCCGAGCGCGGCGAGCAGCGCCCAGCAGGCGGAGAGCTGGATCGCCCAGGCGCCGAGCTGCGCGGCGGCGGCAGCGGCGCCGCGGCGCGGGTTGCGGAAGATGCGCAGGCCGGCGCGAACCTGCAGCAGGGCGCCGTGCATGGTGGCGCCGAGCCGGGCGAGGCGGCCGTTGCCGTTGCGCCGCATCAGCGGCGGGCCGAGCAGGACCAGCAGCAGCAACAGCAGCGGCACGAAGCTGAAGGCGAAGAGCTTCTGGGTGCCGGAGTGAAAGAGGTCGGTGGTGGAGACGATGATCACGCCGAGCATCGCCAGGGCGATCAGGTTGAGCACCGTCTGCGAGACCAGGGTGCCGAGCAGCACCGGGAAGGTCTCGCGCATGCGGCCGATGCGGCGCGCCAACGACATCGCGCGGGCCGGCTCGCCGAGGCGGGCCGGCAGGGTCGCCGACATCAGCACGCCGATCATGGTCGCCGAGGTGACGTCGCGGCGGCGAACCGGCGCCAGCGGCAGCGCCGCGCGCACGATCCAATACCAGGAGGCGGCGCGGAAGAAGAGCGAGAGCGCCATCAGGCCGCAGGCCACCCAGACCCAGCTGAGGTCGGAGCGGACGATGCTTTCGACCACGTTGTCGACGCCGATCTTCTGCGCCGCCAGTGCGGTCAGGCCGACGCCGGTTATGCCGGCCGCCGCCAGGCCGATGCGACGCGCGACCTTACGCTTGCGCTTGCCGGTCTGGGCGGGCTCGGGGTCGAGTGAGGGGAGCCGCTGCGGGGGCTGGGGAGGAAGGCCGTCGGAGGGTTGTATTCCCAACCAGCGAGCGGCTCGCTCGAGGTTGTTCGCGGGCTGGGGCGCCGCCAGCGCGCGCTCGTAGACCGCGGTCACCCGGTCGGCGACGTGCGGCCAGGCGTAGCGCTCGGCGCTTTGGCGGGCGGCGCGGCCCATCGCCGCCAGCCGCTCCGGCTCGTGGTGGGCGCGCTGCAGCTCCTCGGCGAGGCGCTGGGCGTCACCGGGGGGGACGAGGACCCCGTCGACCCCGTCGTTGACGACGTCGCTGTAACCGGCGATCGCGGAGGCGATCGCGGGGGTGCCCGCGGCGAAGGCCTCGGTCAGGACCATGCCGAAGCTCTCACCGGAAAGCGAGGGCGCACAGAGCACGTCCGCCTCGTGCATGGCGCTGTGAAGCGCCTCGCCGGAGACCCGGCCGCGCACGTCGATGTGGGCCATCGTCTCCGGATCGGCGAGGTAGCGCAGCACGTCCTCGCGCTCGGCGCCGATCACGGTGAGGCGACTGGGCACGTGCTCGACCAGGGCGCCGAAGGCGGCGAGCAGGATCGGCAGGCCCTTGCGCTCCTCCGGCCGGCCTACGAAGAGGACGCGCAGTTGATCGCTGGCCGGCTTCGGGCCGCTCGGCGCGGCGGTGACGTCGACGCCGTTGGGGATCACCTCATAGTGGCCGCCGTACCAGCGGCGCCCGGTCCAGGCGGCCGCCTCGGAGACGGCGATCCGGGCAGCAAGGCGGTTGAACACGCGCCGCGCTCCCAACGCCGAGGCCGTGTAGTTCGGCACGGCCTTGGTCGAGTAGGCGTGGAAGGTGCCGACGGCAGGCACATCGGTTCCCAGCGCCGCGTTCCAGCCGACCAGCGGCACCAGCGGCTCGTGGATGTGGACGACGTCGAAATTGCCCCGGCTCAACTCGCGCCGCGGAGCCAAGACGCCGCCGGCGGGAAAGGGCGCCAGGTTCGAGATCGCCCCGTTGGAAGGGAAGCCCGCCGTCCGCCCCAGCGGGATCAGGTAGTCCGGGATCTCACGCGACTCGGACTCCGCCCGGTGCAGGACGCGACTGACCCGGCCGGGCGGGTCAAAGGGGGCGAGCACGCGAACGTGGTGACCGCGGCCAAGGAACTCCTCGGCAAGCGCCTCCACGTGCCGGTTCACGCCGCCCTGGTAGGACCAGGAATATGGCGAGACGAGAGCAATCCGCACGAATCACAAAGGGTAGTTGATTCCTCAGAGGCGATTTGTTGCGTAAGTCACGCGGATCGCTCGCACCAGGCGTAGGCGAGGAAGACGAGGATGTAGGCGCTGCCGATCTCGAGCAGGAGCGCGCCGGAATCGTTGGCGAGCGTGCCGATCACGGTCGAGGCAATGGCGCCGACCAGACCCGCGCGCAGTGCCGGCGTGGGCTGCAGCCATGCGCGCAGGCGGCCCCGTTGCCAGACCGCGAGCGCGGCGAGCGCCGCGATCAGGGGCAGGAAGAAGAAGACGATCGGGCGGGAGAAGCTGTGCGCGGAGAGCTGCAAGCGTCGCTGAGCGACGTCGGCAAGGTCTCCGAGTCCGCCCGCATCGAGCACCGAGCGGGTCAGGTGGGCGTTGGCGCCGCTGAGCAGGTCGGCGAGGGCGATCAGCGCCAGCACCGCCACCGGAGCGGCGATTACCAGCAGGGCGGTGCGACGTCGCCGGGCGGCGATCGCGGCCGCGGCGACGGCACCGCCGACGGGGAGGACGATCGCGGCGCCGACGTCGGCGCCAAAGCGGCCTGCAGCGAAGACGAGCGCGCCGAGCAGGCTTACGGCTAGGAAGACCGCGGCGGACCGCCGCTCGGTCAGTCGTGGCCAGAAGCCGGCCTGGGCGGCGCCGGTCCCGGCGACGACGAGGACTCCGAGCAGCGCCTCGAGCTCGTTGCCGATCCCGTAGAAGCGCACCCCGAGCCCGGGATTTGGGCCGAGTAGCGAGAGCGAGGTGAGCGGCGAGCCGGCGATCACGTTGATCGCGTAGGCGAGCACGACCAAGCCCGAGGCAATCGCCAGCGCCCGCAGGCCACCAAACAGGAAGAGCGTCAGCGCCCCGAGCAGCGGAGCGCCGAACATGACCAAGAGCTGTTCCGTGTCCTGACCGGGTTTGAGCGCCGCGGCCGCCAGCAAGAGCAGCGGCAGGTAGACGATGCTGAGCCCGGCGAGCCGAATCGCGACCCTGCCGACTCGATCGGAGCTGACCAGGGCAGCCAACCCGAAGACCACCAGCCAGACCAGCAGGCTGATCCCGATCACCGGCCCCCGCCGCTCCGAGATCACCGCCATCCGCGCCGCCAGCGAATCGATCGCCGCCGCATCGACCGAACCCTCGGCCCGGATCGGCTGCCCCGACATCTGCGACGGCACCGCGATCCCAAGCCGCGAGAGAATCGTCGGCGCGATGTCGGTCGAGAGCACGTAGCCATTCGTCCGCGTGCTGTCGGAGGTCAGGTCCCCATGGAATCCCCGCCCGGCCACCCCAATCGCCAGCGCCCCGTTCCTGGCCGGCGGCGCCCGCCCGATCGCGATCAGCAGGTCGTTGCCCCTAAGCCCGAGAACCAGTCGCGGAAGCCCACCGAGCCCAACCGACCGCACCTCACAACGCTCGCCATGTTCCGCCAGCGTCGCCGCCAGCAACCCCGGCACGATCTCCGCGGGGGCCGATTCAGCCCGTTCCACGACCACCTTTGAGTAACCGGGTCCACAGATCCCCCCACCGACCCGACGCGGCAGATCCGAGTCGTAGAGCGAATCGAACACCCGGTTCCCCTGCGAGATGTCGAGATAAGTCTGCGCTGCCGGGACGCTCCCCAGCCCCGCGCTCATAAGCCCTGGCGAGACGCCTCGGACTCGCGCAAGCTGCTCAACATCGACCCCTTGGGGCAGGAGAGCAATCGTGACCTTCGTAGTCGGTGATCGGGTGGGGGCCGAAACGTCTTGCACTTTTTCGGCAGGCGAAACTCGGTCAGCCGCCGCGGTCCCACCGAAAAAGTTAAGTGAAGGCCCCCACCCGATCACCGCCACAAAGCCAAGACCAATAGCTATCGTGACCCCAATGGCCGACCGCACTTTCGCCAAGTTCAGTTTCTTCAAGGTGGATCCCGCCTGGCGCCGCCTCGACGCCGAGCAACGCGCTTCCGACAAGCAAGAGTTCCTCGCCGCCTGCGAGGACTTCGCCCTCGACCGCTCGCTGCGCGCCTACTCAACCATAGGAACGCGCGGCGACGTCGACCTGGTCATCCTCTCCCAGAGTCCAAGCCTCGACGACCTCCACACCTTTCACGTCGTCCTCGGCCAGAGCGGCCTGGCGAAGTGGGCCGAGACGCCGTACTCGTTTCTCTCGATGACCAAGCGCTCCCCCTACTCCGACGAGCAGGCGCGGCCGGAGATCTGCGTCTCCGAGCGCAGATACCTCTTCCTCTACCCGATGGTCAAGCAGCGCCGCTGGTACGGCCTGCCCGAGGAGGATCGGGGCCGGATCATGAAGAGCCACATCGAAGTGGGGCGTCGCTACCCGGAGATCACGATCAACACCTCCTACTCCTTCGGCCTCGACGACCAGGAGTTCGTCGTCGCCTTCGAGGCCGACGACCCCGGCATGTTCCTCGACCTCGTGCAGGAGCTGCGCCCGACCGAGTCGAGCGCCTATACCGAGCGCGAGACCCCGATCTTCACCTGCGTGGCGCTCTCGCTGGGCAAGGCGCTCGACGCGCTTGACGGCGTCCCCGGCGCCGTGCCGGCCGGGGCATGACGGTCGAGGCCCTCAGCTACGCGATCGACGAGCAGGACCACCTGATCCGCGTCGACGAGGGCTACTACCGCTTCGCCGCGGAGAACGGCTGGAAGGAGGCGAGCACCAGTCTCGGCCGCTCGCTCTGGGATTACGTCGGCGGCGAAGAGATGCGCAAGCTGCAGCGGCTCTTGCTGCGGCGCATCCGCGACGAGGTGGGCGACGTCGAGCTCCCGTTCCGCTGCGACGGGCCGGATTTTCGCCGTGAGATGAACATCCGCATCGTCGCCCGCCCAGGCGGCCGCGTCGTGCTCTTCTCGGCGCGGCTGCGATCCGAGGAGGAGCGGGACGTGCCGCAGCCGCTGCTCGACCCGGACGCGCCGCGTGGAGAGGACACGCTGACCATGTGCGGATGGTGCGACCGCTTCGAGTTGGACGGCGAATGGGTCGAGGTGGAGGAGGCGGCGAAGCGGCTAGATCTCTTCAACCGCGCCGAGCTGCCGGCGATCAGCCACGGCATCTGCCCGGACTGCAGCGAGATGCTGCTCGCCGCATAGGCGGGACTGCCGTTTTCCCTATCCTTTCGCGCTCGTTGTGTAGTGGACCACTGCGCACTACACCCCACGAGCCATGACCCAAATCGGAACACCCGACAACCCCGTGCGCGTCGCCATCGTCGGCGCCGGCCCGTCCGGCTTCTACGCTGCCGAGCACATCCTCAAGGACAGCGAGGTGCACGCCCAGGTCGACCTCTTCGACCGCCTTCCCACGCCCTTCGGCCTCGTCCGCGGCGGCGTCGCGCCCGACCACCCGAAGATCAAGTCGGTGATCCGCGTCTACGAGAAAACCGCCGCCCGCGAGGGCTTCCGCTTCTTCGGCAACGTCAAGGTCGGCCACGACATCGAGGTCGAGGACCTCGAGCGGCTCTACCACGCGATCGTCTTCACGGTCGGCTGCGAGACCGACCGCCAGCTCGGCATCCCCGGCGAAGACCTCCCCGGCAGCCACGCCGCCACCGCCTTCGTCGGCTGGTACAACGCCCACCCCGACTACGCCGGGGAGGAGTTCGACCTCTCCTGTGAGCGGGCGGTGGTGATCGGCAACGGCAACGTGGCGATGGACGTCGCCCGGATGCTGGCCCTGACCGACGCCGAGCTGCGCCAGACCGACACCGCCGACCACGCGATCGAGCTGCTCGACCGCAGCGAGATCCGCGAGATCGTCGTCCTCGGCCGCCGCGGGCC
>Ga0070684_100001308_pt1 | contig 17848 bp, 22 predicted proteins | sample KBSC723LmetaG_FD_65653 | JGI IMG/M metagenome (GOLD analysis project Ga0070684, IMG submission 65653) | Corn rhizosphere microbial communities from Kellogg Biological Station, Michigan, USA - KBS C7.2-3L metaG | ecosystem: Host-associated > Plants > Roots > Rhizosphere ...
GCCATGAGCAGCGCGATGACCGCCGTCTGCACGGTGCCGACGGCGATCGCGGCAACCCCGAATTTCGGCGGCGTATCGCCGGTGAACCAGTTCTTCTCGGTGAGGAAGTTGGACCCGTCCGCGCGGATTGCCGGCACCGCCTTGGCGATCAGGAACACGGCGATCGCCACGATGATGACGAGCACCACCGTGCCGGCCGCCGTCGTGGTGCCACGGAACAGTGTTTCGGCGCCGAAGCGGCGCTTGCGGGGAAGCGCACCACCTCCGCCGGGAATCCCGACGGAGGTGGTCTCGCGCGTTTCGAGGCTCAACGCAGACGGTCCTTCGTTAGGCCAGGTTGCCAACGGAGGCCGCGACCTTCGCCCGGACGGTCTCCGGAAGCGGCGCGTAGCCGAGGTCGGTCAGCGCCTTCTGCCCGTCGGCGCTGCTCGTGTACGTGAGGAAGCCCTTCAGCAACGGCAACTTGGCCGCGTCGTTCCCCTTGCTGCAGACGATCTCGTAGGTCACCAGGACGATCGGGTAGGCCCCGGCCTCCTTGGTGGCGTAGTCGATCTTCATCTTCAGGTCGTCACCGGTGCCGGTGATCTGCGCGCCCGCGATGGTCTTGCCGGCCGCCTCGGGGGTCAGTTCGGTCGGCTCACCGGCGCCGTTCACGATCCTCGCCATGGACAGCGAGCTGTTCTGCGCGAACGAGAGCTCGACGTAGCCGATCGTGCCCGGGGTCGACTTGAGGGTGCTCGCGATGCCGTCCGAGCCCTTGGCGGCCTGGCCGCCCGGGGCCTTCCACGTCTTGCTGTGCTCGAACGTCCAGTCGGAGCCGGCCGAGCCCTTGAGGTAGTTGGTGAAGTTGTCGGTCGTGCCCGAGTCGTCCGAGCGGTGGACCGTGGAGATCGCCGACGACGGGAGCTGGGCGCTCGCGTTGTCGGCCTTGATCGCCGGGTCGTTCCACTTGGTGATCTTGCCGGAGAAGATCTGGGCGATGGTGGCCGGCTTCAGGGTGAGGTCCTTGACCCCGTCGAGGTTGTAGACCACGGCGATCGGGCCGACGACCATCGGGAGGTTGAGGGCCGGGCTGCCGCCGCAGCGGGCGGTGGACTTGGTGGTCTCGTCGCCGTCCTTGATTGCGGAGTCGGAACCGGCGAAGTCGGCCGACTTGCCACTGAACGCGGTGACGCCCGCGCCGGAGCCGGTGCCCTGGTAGTTGATCTGCGCGCCCGAGCATTTCTGCTGGTATGCCTTGACCCACTCGTCCATCGCGTTCTTCTGGGCCGTTGAACCTTGAGCGGTCAGCGAACCACTCGCGCAGTCGGTCGATGATCCAGCGCTGCCGTTGGAGGTGCTGGTGCTCGGAGTCGTGTTATCCGAGCCGCAACCGGCGAGCGCGAGCGTCGCGGCGGTAAGCGCGATGCCGGCCATGATGCCGTGCCGCTTGAGCTTCACTGCGTTCCCTTCGGTGGGGTGAACAACCTTGCCGGGGGAACGCTAAGAGCGGCAGGTTGCCACCCACTCGGGGACGAGTGAACGGGGGGTGAACAGGTCTGATACCAAAGTTGACGGCTTGTCGGAGGAGAGCTTGCGACTGCGTGAACTAGCCGCCGGTCTGAAAGGAGACGTCGGTCGCCCAACGGACGAACCCGAGCCGCTCGTAGAGCGCCACCGCGCGGTGGTTGGACTCGTCGACGTACAACATGGCCTGGGTCAGGCCCCGGCCGCGCAGGTGCCGTAGCCCGGCCAGCGTGAGCGCCGCGCCCAAACCGGCACCTTTGACATCCGGCGCCACGCCGAGGACGTAGACCTCGCCAATCGGTTCGTGGGCGTGATCCTCAGTGGCATGGCCGCCGTGGACCTTGGTCCAGTGGAACCCGACCAGCCGGCCGCCGGCGTCGATGGCGAGCAGGAAGCCGTCGGCGTCGAACCACGGCTCCTGGACGCGGATCCGCAGGTCGTCGAGGGTCCACTTGCCCTGTTCCGGATGGCTGGCGAAGGCCGCCGCGTTGAGCGCGAGCCAGGCCTCGTCGTCCTGGCCGGGCACGAACGGTCGCAGGTGCACCCCGGCCGGTAGCACCGGCTCGGCCAGGGGAGCGAGCAGTGAGCGACGCATTTGATAGAGCACACGGGTACGACGAAAGCCCAGGCTGATCGCCAGCGCCGAGGCAGAGGGATGGTCGCCGTGCGCCCACAGCCGCAGCCGGCCGTCGGCCCGCTCGGCGGCCACCTGCATCGCGGCCTTGACCAGCGTCCGGCCGATGCCCCGGCGACGGTGCAGCGGGTGCACGGCCAGCTCGGCCGAGGCGCCTTCGACGGCGTCGGTCGTGTCGACGTGCGCGTAGCCAACCAACTGACCGTCGACGCGAGCGACGAGGTGCACGGCCGGCGCGTCACCGCCCGTGCGCAGGTGCAGCACCACGTGCTCGGACAGCGGGTAGGCGCCGTCGGCGTCACCGGCCGCCTGGGTCAGCGCGAGCACCTCCGCGACCTCATCGTGGTCGAGCTGAGCCGAGGAGCAACTGATCTGCGCTGATGTCACGCCTTCTAGACTCGCACGGGCTCGGCGTCGGGCAGCGTGCGCGTGGGCGGCACCACGAACTTGTAGCCGACCTGACGCACGGTGCCGATCATCGACTCGTATTCCGAGCCGAGCTTGGCCCGCAGCCGCCGGACGTGCACGTCGACCGTGCGCGTGCCGCCGAAGTAGTCGTAGCCCCAGACCTCGCGCAGCAGCTGGTCGCGGGTGAACACCCGGCCAGGGTGCTGAGCGAGGAACTTGAGCAGCTCGAACTCCTTGTAAGTGAGGTCGAGCGGGCGGCCCTTGAGCTTGGCCGCATAGGTGTCCGGGTCGATGGTCAGCTCGCCGGCCTTGATCAGTCCGCCGGTCGCGGCGGCCGCCGAGTTGAGCCGGCCGACGGCCAGGCGCAGGCGGGCCTCGATCTCGGCCGGCCCGGCGCTGGCCAGGATGACGTCGTCAACCCCCCAGTCGGCGTGCAGGGCGACCAGGCCGGCCTCGGTGACCGCGGCCAGGAGCGGCACGCCGAGACCCGTCGCGTGCAGCATGCGGCAGGTGGCACGGGCGTCGGCGAGCTCGGTGCGCGCGTCGACGACGACGGCGTCCGGGCTGGGCCCGCTCAGCAGGGTCCGGACATCGCGCGGTGCGGTGCGCACCGTGTGGGGCAGCAGGTCCAGTCCAGGTAAGACGACCTGGCCCGCGGGCGCCGCGGTCAGCAGCAAGATCTCCACGAGTCACCTCCGTCACACCGCGGCGCCGGGTGGCCGGCGCTGTGGCGCCCATCGTGGGCGGCGGCTCGAGCACGGTCCCGGCTGCGCTGACGGGCGAGCAGTTCGTTCGACTTCTGGAGAGGATATCGGACCGACCACCTGATGAGACCAGGTCAACCGCACTTCGGGACAGTCGGGTCGGCCACACTCCCCGCCGGCCGGAGCCCAGGCAGGCCTCCGAGTAGCTGCCCGTTTCGCGCTCTGGCACGATCGGGGCGTGCCCCCAACCACGCCTCCCGACGACGACTACGACGACTGGTCCCGCCCCGGACGGGTGAGCGATGAATACCAGCCGCGCCGGTTGATCGTCGACGACGCGGACGGGGATGCGCCCGAAACGCCGGCGATCGTGCCCCTTCGCCGGCTGCTTTCACTCGGCGTCGCCGGGTTCGCCGCGCTGCTCACGGTCGGTCTGGTCGTCGGCGCGCAGACCACGCACGGCTCGTACGCGGTGGTCATCTTCCTGGTCCAGGTGCTCTTCGTCACCGTGTGGGTGGTGGCCAGCCGGCCACCGGCCCCGCGGGTGGTGGCCGTGGTCGGGCTGCTCGTCGCGGCCGGCACGGACGTGGCGGCCGTCTGGGCCCGGCCGGCGTCGCTCGCCCCGCTGGCCTATGTCACCGCGGCCGGCTTCGTCGTCGGGGTGATCGGCCAGCTCACCCGCCCGGCCGGCCGCGTTCGGGTCACCGAGTCGCTCGGCTCCAGCCTCATCGTGACGCTCGGGGTTGTCGCGTTCGCGACGCTGATCGTGCTCGGCCGGCGCTCGCCCGGCACGCAGGCGCTGGTCGCCTGCCTGGTCGCGGCCGGTGCCGCGGTCATGATCGCCCGGCTGGCCGATACGGTCGCCGCCTGGCCGCGGATCGCGCCGCAGGTTCCCCGCGGCGGTCTCGGGGTCGTCCTCGGCGCGATGGCCGGGACGGCGGCGGCCGGGGTCATCGGGCACCTGCTGGCCGGCATCCCCAACCTGCAGACGGCGATCGCCGGCCTGGCCACCGCCATTGTGGCGGTGATGGTCGACCTGTCGGTCGGCTATGCCGAGGCGAGCCGGCATATCGACGGCGATGCTCCGGCCCTGTGGCTGGCCCGGCACATCCAGGGCCCGCTGGGTGCACTCGCGTTCGCCGCCCCGGCCGCCTACCTGGCCAGCGCCCTGCTCTTGTTGCAGGCGTAAGAAATCCTGGGACCGGGTACACCCACCGCAATCCACCCGACGGAAAGGGGCTGCCGTGGCGCGCAGTCGCGGTTCGAAGGTCGCCATCGGCCTGCTCGTCCTGCTGCTCATCGTGCTCGGCGTGCTCGTCATCGTCGATCGGGTGGCGGCCGGTGAGGCCGAGAAGCAGATCGCTCAGCAGTCCCGCAAGGAGCTGACCGCCCGGGACGTCAGCACGCCGTCGGACCCGAAGGTGAGTATCGACGGGTTCCCGTTCCTGACCCAGGTACTGGCCGGCAAGTACGACAAGATCACCATCAGCATCGCCCAGCCGAAGGTCAACAACGTCCAGCTGGACAAGCTCGACGTGGTCGCGAACACCGTCCGGGCCGACGCGCAGTCGGTCCTCAAGGGCACCGGCGACGTCGTGGCCGACAAGATCACCGGTACGGCGACCATCAGCTGGGACAACGTGCGGCCGTTGCTGCAGCTGGCCGGCCTGCCCAACGGGGTCGACCCGTCGCAGGTCGAGCTGAAGGTGGTCAACAACCAGATCCAGCTTCGGGTGCCGTTCACGATCAGCGGCGCCAAGTTCGCGGTGACTGCCAAGGGCACGCTGATCGTCGAGTCCGGCGCCGTGCAGGTGCGCCTCGACGAGGTCGGCTCCGACGCGGGCAAAGCGCCGCCGTTCGTGCAGAACCTGATCAAGCGGTACGAGAAGCAGCTCACGGTCCGGGTCAAGATCCCGCAGATGCCGTTCAAGCTGGTCATCAACCGGGTGGAGAGCTCAAGCAGCGGCCTGATGATGATCGCCAGTGCCGATGACGTGAAGCTTTCCGGCGCCTAGGCCTGATACCGGCCCTCGACAACCACGTTCTGCGTAAGCGCGGTCACGGTGTCTGGGCCGGGTCGGCCCGGCGATGTTAGGCTCGCTGACCATGGGCGCTCTGCTCACAAAAAGGCGCGCGGTCGACCTGTGCCGCGTGGCCGCCTGCCTGTGTTGCCGCTCCTGATCTGGTGCGGCCAGCGCAGCGCGCCCTGATTCTCGGTGCCCGCGCCTCTCGCCGGCTGTTTCACCGCCTAAGTCGTGATCCGTCCGCTTGTCGCGCGTGACGACGACGCTCGCGCGGCTGACTCCGCACAAACCACCGCAAAGGGAGCATCCATGAGCCGCGAATCAGCCCTGGTTACGGCCGACTGGGCCGAGAAGCATCTCGGCGCCGACGGGACTGTCTTCGTCGAGGTCGATGAGGACACCGCCGCCTATGACGCCGCACACATCCCGGGCGCCGTCAAGATCAACTGGAAGACCGAGCTGCAGGACCCGGTGCGCCGGGACTTCGTCAACAAGCAGCAGTTCGAGGCCCTGCTCTCGAGCAAGGGCATCAGCAACGACGACACCGTGGTGCTCTACGGCGGCAACAACAACTGGTTCGCCGCCTATGCGTACTGGTACTTCAAGCTCTACGGGCACGGCGATGTCAAGCTCCTCGACGGCGGCCGCAAGAAGTGGGAGCTGGACAACCGCCCGCTGAACAAGGAAGAGGTCAACCGCCCGGCGACCACCTACACGGCCGTGCATGACCAGGACCGGTCCATCCGCGCGTTCCGCGACGACGCGGTCGCCGCGATCGGCGTGGCCAACCTGGTCGACGTCCGCTCGCCGGACGAGTACGCGGGCCGCCTCCTGGCCCCCGCTCACCTGCCCCAGGAGCAGGCGCAGCGGCCGGGCCACATCCCGACGGCGCTCTCGGTGCCGTGGAGCAAGGCCGCCAACGAGGACGGCACGTTCAAGTCCGACGACGAGCTGCGCGCGCTCTACGGCGCAGCCGGGCTGGACGACAGCAAGGCGACGATCGCCTACTGCCGGATCGGTGAGCGCTCGTCGCACACCTGGTTCGTGCTCAAGGAGCTGCTCGGGCACAGCGACGTGCGCAACTACGACGGCTCATGGACCGAATACGGCTCGCTGGTCGGCGTGCCGGTCGCGCTGGGCGACGAGCCCGGCACCGCCTGAGAGGATCGGCTATGAGTGTGGACAGCTGCGGCGCGCCCGAGCAGAGCGCGCCGATCCCGGCGAGCGTCGACGTGGAGAAGGAGACCGTCATCACCGGCGTCGTGCGCGCCGGAGCCGATCCGGTCAGCGGCGCCTACGTTCGCCTGCTCGACGCGACCGGCGAGTTCACGGCCGAGGTCGTGACGTCGGCGGCCGGCCAGTTCCGGTTCTTCGCCGCGCCGGGCAACTGGACCCTGCGGGCGCTGTCCCGGCAGGGCAACGGCGACGCGACGATCGCCGCTGACCGCGGGCTCAACGAGGTCGCCGTCACCGTCGGTTGAGCATCACCATTGCGGGGGCCGCCTTCGAGAAGGCCGCCCCCGCAATGGCACCATTGGGCGCGTGAAGCGCTGGTTGATCGGGGCGGCGGTCGTCTGGGGGCTGATCGTCCTCGGGCTGGGCTACTGGTCTCTGGGGCACGGCCCGCCGACCGCACGCGAGCAGACCACGATCGGTGAGGCGCTGCCGACCGTCAACGCCGCCCTCGGCGACCTGGCCGGCACGCTCGACGAAGCGACCGCGGTGCCCGTGCTCGGCGGCTATGTCCAGGTTGGACGGTCGTGCTCGGTCACCGTGGCCCGCGAGGGCGCCCGCTACGAGCGCATCCTCTACGTCTTCACGCGGCCGGGCACCGAGCCGGCCCTCCTCAAGCAGATCCGCGACGGCCTGCCGGAGCGCTACAAGGCGGAGCTCAGCAAGGCCAACGTGCTCAGCGCGGACGCCGGCAACTTCGTGTCGATCCGGGGTGGGGTGACCTCCCCGGGGCAGATTCGGTTCACCGCCGACACCGGCTGCCGGCCGCAGACCAGCCAGGTGCGCGACGCCGAGCCGTCCGCGGCGACGGCGGCCCGCGCCCCGGTGCAGGCCGTGCTGGACCGGCTGCAGCTCGGCACGGCGACCTGGCAGGCATACCAGGCCGCGTGCCCGACCGGCGGTACATTGTGGACAGTCGAGGCGGACGTCAAGGGTGCGCCGAAGTCGCTGGTCGAGACGCTCAAGCCGGACACCGACGCGATCGTCGCCCGCCCGGACGTGGTCGCCTACCGGACCGGCGGGGCCGGCGTCGTGGTGCGCATCCTGAACGGCGGCGTGACCGTCACGTCGTCGACCGGCTGTTAGCTAGTACACGAGCGCCTGCGCGTCGTCGGCGAGGCACTCCTCGATGAACGCGGCCGCTCCGGCGATCCGGATCCCGTCCAGCACGTCGTCGGCGGTGATGCCCCGCCGGGCCGCACACTGCGTGCAGGCCGTGACCTTGCCGCCGGTGAGGACGGCCTCGAGCAGGTCTTGCAGCGGCGCCGAGTGCGGCAGTTCAAACTCGGCGGCCCGGCCCGGGAGGGCGAACCAGGTCGATTCGCCGGTGAGCCAGAGCGAGACCGGGACGCCCCCGGCGACCGCGGTGGCGGCGACAGTGAACGCCTGCGCGCAGCGTTCCGGGGCATCCGACCCGGCGGTGGCCTTGACGACGAGGGTGCGAGGCATGTTTGGGAGAATAGCGGTCACTATGGTTACCGAGATCGGATTCGTGAGCCTGCTGGTCGCCGGGCTGGGCGCCCTCGCCGGCGGGCTGATCTATCTGGCGGTACGGGTGTCGAGGGGGCGTTGGTGAGTTCGTCGAGTGAGCTGCAGCCGCCGTGGGCCGGGCTGGCTCCGGTCGGGCCGTATCCCTTCGAGGAGACCCACGACCTGCGCGAGGGGCCGGACCTGCACCAGTCGCTCCTGCCGTTGCTCCCGCTCGTCGGGTTGTGGCGCGGCCGCGGGCAGGGTGGTTACCCGACGCTCGAGGAAGGGTTCCACTACGGCCAGGAGATCCGCTTCAGCCACGACGGCCGGCCGTTCCTCTTCTACGAGGCGCGCGCCTGGATCATCGAGGAAGACGGCACGCCGGTGCGCCCGGCCAACCGCGAGGTCGGCTGGTGGCGGGTCGGCCCGGGACCGGACGAGGTCGAAGCACTGCTCACTCAGCCGACCGGGTTTCTTGAGTTGTACGTGGGACGCTCCGATGGCCCCACCCGCTGGGAGATGGCGACGGACGCGGTCGTGCGCACGGTCGGGGCCAAGGAGGTCCGCGCCGGACAGCGGCTCTACGGGATCGTGGACCGCGCGTTGCTCTACGCTTTCGACCTGGCCGCGGTCGGCCAGCCGATGCAATCGCACCTGTCGGCCCGCCTGGAGCGGATCAGCGGCTGACTAGAGCGGATAGCCCAGGAGCTTCTGCAACTCGGCGGTGTGCGGCGACGAGGGGAACGGCCGGCCGTCCAGCGAACGGAACGCGACGAGGCCGCGCACCGACGATGTCAGCCAGGCGCCGTCCTTGCCGGCGAGTTCCTCCGGGCGGATCAGCCGCTCGGCCGTGCGCCAGCCCACCTCGCTGGCGTGGTCGAGCAGGTAGCGCACGGTGATCCCGGCCAGGATGCCGGTGCCGCGGACCGGGGTCGTGCAGAGCTCGTCGCCGTCGAGCCAGACCAGCGAGGCGGTCGGCGCCTCGAGTGCAAAGCCGTCGGCCGACACCCATAGCACCTCGTCGGCGCCCTGCTTGCCGCCGTGGCGCATGCTCGCCATGTTGACCGCGTAGGAGAGCGTCTTGGCCCCGCCGAGGAGCCACGGCGCATCGTCGCGGACGCCCACCGCGTAGCCGAGTGCGGCCGTCACCACCGTCACGCCGTCCCGGCGGGCGATGCGTCGCTCGGGGGCGATCTCGCTCAGCGTGGCGAACACCGTCGGCGAGCCGTCGCCGTGCTCGGCTCCCCGCGTACAAATGATGCGGAACGCTCCCTCGATGGAGTGGGGCCACGCGGCCAGCGTCTCGGCGGCCAGCTCCTCGAGGGCCGCGCGGGGCGGCAGCCCGATCTCCAGGATCGCCGCCGACTTGGCCATGCGATCCAGGTGCTCGGCCAGCAGCCAGGGTTCGCCGTGCCGGACGTAGATGGTTTCGAAGACGCCGTCGCCGCGTAGCACGCCAAGGTCGTCGGCGCGCAGGAGGGGGGTCTCGGCGGGCACGACACCCTTGCCGAGGACCGCTACCACCGGGTGCTGCTCCACACACCGCATCGTATCCGCAGGCGGCATAGGATTCGGTGCGTGGCTGACTCCGGCTCGCGGTCTGATCTGGCCGAGGTGCTGCGCGCCCGCGGTCTGCGGCTGACCGCGCCCCGCCAGCTCGTGCTGGAGGCCGTCTACGAGCTCGAGCACGCCACCCCGGACCAGATCCACGCCGCGGTCGCCGAGCGGGCGGCCGGAGTGAACATCACCACCGTCTACCGGACGCTCGAGCTCCTCGAGGAGCTCAATCTGGTCACCCACGCGCACCTCACGCACGGCGCCCCGACCTACCACCCGGTCGGCGAGCACCAGCACGCCCACCTGGTGTGCCGGGGCTGCGGTGCGATCGAGGAGTTGCCGACCACCTCGCTGAGTGAGCTGGTCGCCCAGTTGCAGGGCACCAAGGGCTTCCTGCTGGACATCGGACACGTCGCGCTCTTCGGCCTGTGCGCCGGTTGCGCGGGAGAGGAGCCGGGGTGTTAAGCGTAGCGGAGCGCCGTCGGGTGGCTGGATCTCAGGTAGCGCTCGGTCGGCCTCATCGGAAGACGGGCGCTGAAGACGCGCAGCGGAGCGACCAGGAGGCACCATGTTGAGCGCACCGGTGCTTGTCGGCCGCCTCGATCCGCAGAGCCCCGACGCCGACGCGGTCGCGCACTTCGGCGACCCGGTCAAGGAGCAGCGCACGCTGGAGACCGCGGCCGGGGTCGTCGACCGGTCCCACCGGGAGGTGCTCGCGCTGCCCGGCGAGGATCGGCTGACCTGGCTGCACAGCCTGACCACCCAGCACCTCACCGACCTCGCCCCGATGACCGGCAGCGAGCTGCTCGTCCTGTCTCCGCACGGGCATGTCGAGCAACACGCGCTGCTCGTCGACGACGGCGCGACGACCTGGCTGGACACCGAGCCGGGCAGCGGGGCGGGGCTGCTGACCTTCCTTGAGCGGATGCGCTTCCTGATGCGCGTCGAGCCGTCCGACGCGACCGCCGACTGGGCGCTGCTGTCGCTGGCCGGCCCGCAAACCGACGAGGTCCTCGTCTCCCTCGGCGTGGGCCCCCTGTTCACGCCCGACGTGCTGGCCGTGCCGGGCGCCAAATTCGCTACCGGTTCCGTGCCGCCGCGGCCTTCCACCGTGTACGCGGCCGCTGCGGTCCCCGACTTCGGTGGCTGGGTGCGCCGGGTTCAGGGCGGGGCCGACCTGCTGGTGCCGCGCGCCTCCGCGCCCGACGTGATCGCCGAGCTCGGGGTGCCGACCGTGGGCCTCTGGGCCTACGAGGCGCTGCGGGTGGCCGCCCGGCGACCCCGGTTCGGCTTCGAGACCGACCATCGGACGCTTCCGGCCGAGGTGGGCTGGACGGCTCCCGCGGTACACCTGGAAAAGGGTTGCTATCGCGGGCAGGAGACCGTTTCTCGGGTGCATCACCTGGGCCGGCCGCCGCGCAAGCTGGTCCTGCTGCACCTGGATGGGATCACCACCGACGAGCTGCCCGAGCGGCACACGCCGGTGCTGGCCGCCGACGGCCGGGCGGTCGGCTTCGTCGGCACCGCGGTGCGCCACCACGAGCTCGGCATGGTCGCCCTGGCAGTGGTCAAGCAGAATGTGGCGGCCGACGCGGTCCTGCGGGTCGGCGAGTCGACGGCCGCGATCGATCCGGAGGGTTCATGACTGGCACGCTGATCACCGTGGCGCCGACCGGGGCCGAGTCGGCCAAGGCGGATGTGCCGGCATTGCCGGTCACCCTCACCGAGTTGGTCGCGACGGCCAAGGACTGCGCCGCGGTCGGGGCGAGCGTCGTCCACGTCCACATCCGCGACGACGCCGCCCAGCCGACGCTCGACCTGGGCCGGCTCAAGGACACCGTGGCCGCCCTGCGGGCCGAGACCGACCTGATCGTGCAGCTGTCCAGCGGAGGCGCGGTCACCGATCCGGAGTCCGACCGGCTGCGCGTCCTCGACGCCGAGCCGGACATGGCCTCGTGCACGATGGGCACTGTCAACTTCGGCGACGACGTCTTCATGAACCGGTGGGCGTTCATCGTCGACCTGCACACGCGTATGCAGGAGCGCGGGATCGTGCCTGAGTACGAGATCTTCGACCTCGGCCACCTGGCCGCGCTGCAGCGGCTGCTCGGCAAATACGGGCTGCCGGCCGGCGGGCACGTGCACGTCGACTTCGTGATGGGAGTGCCGGGCGGGATGCCGGGCACAGCGGCGGCGCTGGTCGCCTGCGCCCAGGCGGTCAACGACCTACCGCAGGGCACCACGTTCTCGGCGACCGGCATCGGCCGGACCACGCTGCCGGTGCTGCTCTGCTCGCTGAGTGCCGGTGGCCACCTGCGGGTCGGGATGGAAGATACAGTCACCTACGAAAAGGGCAAGCCCGTCGAAAACAACGCCCAGCTGGTGGCCCGAGCGGCGGCATTTGCCCGGTTGGCCCAGCGGCCGCCGTTGTCGACGGATGAGGCGCGCGCAATGCTGGGCGTTGGGTGACAGGACTCACGCTAGCTATTGCTAGCGTTTTGCTTGCAAGAGTTAGCACCCGCGGGTACCGTCGAAAGCGTGACAGACGAGCCGCGCGACCTGGGTGCGTTCATCCGTGACCTGCGGAGAAACGCACGCATCTCGCTCCGTCAACTCGCCGAGCAGGCGGGTGTCAGCAACCCGTACCTCAGCCAGATCGAGCGCGGGTTGCGCAAGCCGAGCGCCGAGGTGCTCGCCCAGCTGGCCAACGCGCTGCGGGTCTCCACCCCGATGATGTATCTCCGGGCCGGTCTTCTCGACCGGGAGGGGCACGACGTGCTGGCCGCCATCGCCGCCGACGCTGATCTGACGGTGGCGCAGAAGCAATCCCTGACCCAGATCTACGAGACGTTCCGCCGTGAGAACGCGCGGGAGGCTGTGGATCAGTCGGACCCAGTAGCCGATCCCGAGGAGACCTCATGACGACCACCAACACCAACACCCGCAAGATCCCGGCCCCGCTCTACGCGGCCGCCGGCGCCGGTGACCTCGCCTACCAGCGCCTGCGCAAGCTGCCGGAGCAGGTGGCCCAGTTCCGCGAGCGGGTCGCCGAGATCGCCCCGGCCGTGGGCGGCGCAGTGTCCGAGGCCAACCTGCGCGTCGACCTCGACCGGCTGCGCGACGCCGCCCGGCGCAACGCCGCGACCCTGGTCGCCGGCGCCCAGCAGGCCAGCGAGCGGGCCGCCGCGGTCTACAGCGAGCTGATCGTGCGCGGCGAGCGGGTTGTGCGTAACGTGCGCACCGCCGAGGCCGCGATCGAGGTCGCGCCGGCCGCCGGCACGGTGACCACGACGACCACCCAGAAGCAGGCCGCCGCCAAGAAGGCCACCGCCAAGAAGGCCCCGGCCAAGCGCGCCTGATAGAGGTCGCCGAGCGGTGCCGGGCTGTTATCCGGCACCGCTGCGGCGTTCACCGCTACCACGGAATAAGCTCGACTCATGGCACAAGCCGCCCCGATCTTCTACCCATCGATCCTGAGCTGGTTCAATCTGGCGCTGTGGCTCTTCTGCCTCGTGGTGGAGGTCGCCGCGCTGCTGCACTGCGTGGTGCAGCGGGCCGAGGCCTTTCCGGCCATCGGCACCATGTCCAAGGTGGCCTGGCTGAGCCTGATCGGCGGCGGGCTGCTGTTGACCGCTATCTCGCCCTACCTGCTCGGCGGCATCCTCACCATCTTCCCGTTGATCGCGATCGGCATCGCCGCGGTCTATCTTCTGGACGTGCGACCGGCGCTGCGTGACGCCGTGGATGGGCACGGCTCCTGGTAATGGATTTCCGCTGGCCCCCGCCGCCGGACGGGCGCCCCGACCGCTACCGGCCGCCGGTCACCCGCGGACCGCAGACCGGACGGCCGACACTTCCGGCGCCCCCAACCGAGCAGATCGCCACCCCGCACGGGGTGGAACTGGAGTGGTCGACCACCGGCGAGGGGCCGCCGACCACCGTCTTCGCCCACGGCCTGGGCGGCAGCATCGCCGACACCCGGCCGCTGGGCAGCGCCGTCGCCGGCCGCAAGGTTTTCTTCCACTTCCGCGGCCACGGCCGGTCGGCCTCGCCGGGCGGCCGGTGGACCTACGCCGACCTGGCCCGTGACCTGCGCGCGGTGGCCGACCTGTCGGGCGCGACCCGGGCACTCGGCGTCAGCCTCGGGGGCGGCGCGCTGGCCCGGCTGCTGGCCGACCACCCCACCCGCTTCGAGCGGGCCGTGTTCTTCCTGCCGGCCGTGCTCGACGAGCCCCGCCCGGCGGCCGCCGAACAGCGGCTGACCGCCCTGCTGGAGGCCATCGAAGACGGCGACGCAGCCACGATCGCCGACGTGCTGGCCCTCGAGGCGCCCGCACAGTTGCGCAACACGCCCGCAGTCTGGGCGTTCCTGCGCCAGCGCCTCGATCAACTCATGCACCACGGGCTCGCCGAGGGCCTGGCCAGCCTGCCGGCCGAGGTTGCCATCGAGGACCGGCAGTCGCTCGCCGCGGTGACGGCGCCGGCCCTGGTCATCGGCTGCCGGGGCGACGACCTGCATCCGGCCACGGTGGCCGAGCAGCTGGCCGCCGCCCTGCCCAATGCAGCCCTGCACATCTACGACCGGCCCGGGGTCGTCTGGACCCAGCGGGCCGATCTGCGCGAGCGCATCTCGGGGTTCCTCAACCACTAGGCTAGGGCCTGTTTGATACAGGCCCGAGCGCCGTCCGGCCGTCCCTCTTGAAGCAGGCGCTAAAGTGCGCGGCGTGGATCGTCATCCCGCTGTCTCTGCCGGGGTCTCTGCCGGCTCCGACTTCTTTTCCGGCACTCGCCTCCTGGGCCGGGGCTTCGCCGCCTTCGCGCGCAGCCCGCGCCTCGTCCTGCTCGGCGCCATCCCGGCCGTCATCTCGTTCCTGGTGGTCACGGCCGGGCTGATCACGCTGTGGGTCTTCGCCGGCGATATCGCCGACTGGGTCACCCCGTTTGCCGACGACTGGTCCAGCGGCTGGCAGACGACGCTGCGGGTCTTCGTAGTGATCGCCCTGGTGGGCGGCTCGCTGGCGGTCGCGGTGCTCACGTACACCGCCCTGACGCTGCTGATCGGTGACCCGTTCTACGAGGTGATCTCCGAGCGGGTCGAGGACCGCCTCGGCGGCACCCCGGGCGGGGTCGAGCTGCCGTGGTATCGCACGATCCGGCGCAACCTGCTCGACTCGATCCGGCTGATCGCCCTGGGTATCGCGATCAATATCCCGCTCTTCTTCATCGGGTTCATCCCGATCGTCGGGCAGGTCGTCGTCCCCGTCGTCAACACGATCGTCGGCGGCTGGCTGATCGCCGTCGAGCTGACCGGCATCCCGTTCAACCGGCGTGGGATGTTTCTCAAGGAGCGCCGGACGCTGCTGCGGGCCAACCGGCCGATGGCGCTCGGCTTCGGCATCCCGGTCTTCCTGCTCCTGCTGATCCCGCTGGCCGCGCTCGTCGTCGTCCCGGCCGCCGTCGCCGGCGGGACCCTCATGACCCGGCGGATCCTCGGCCAGCCGATCGAGCTCGAGCGCTAGCCGACCCGGAGGCCCTCGAGCAGCGCAAGATCGCCACCCACGGTCAGCGCGTCGTAGGAGATCCGGCCGTACAGCGCGAGCAGCACGTCGCTGGCCGAGCCGCTGGCCGTCGCCCGCTCGTGGTGGTCGTCGCTGTCGAGGAGGGTGTCGGTGTCGAGGAGGGCGACCCCGACGCCGCGCAGGCGCACGTACCAGACCTGCTCAAGATCGGTCGCGTGCAGGGCGATCATGCCGGTGTGGTCGGCCGCGCCCTTCCGCCGTCCGGCCGGCAGCCAGGTGTCGAGGATCTCGGTGATCCCGTCACTGGCCAGCTTGGCCTCGATCGGCTCGGTCAAACCGGTCGCCGCCAGCTGGGCGTCCCACCGGTGCACGGCCGTTTCGTGGGCCATCCGCCGGTGCCAGAAGACGGCCTTCTTGGCCTGCGGGGCCCAGTTCCACGTCGGCTGCTCGGGGTCGACGGCGTCCAGGGCGGCCAGTAACTCCACGAACTCGTCGGTCCACTGGGTGATCACCTCCTCGAGCGGGCCGGTCGGCTTGGGGGTGCCCCAGTCCTCCGGGCGTCCGAGCGAGCCGGTGGTGATCAGCCGCCGAACGCGGTTGTAGAGGTTGGCCACGTGGCTGGTGAGCTCGGCGATGCTCCAGTCCGGACAGGTCGGCACCGGGGCGGCCAGATCGGGCGCGCCGGCCACCGCGGCCCGGAAGGCGTCTCCCTCGGCCCGCAGCGCACCCAGCCAGAAATCCTTGTTGAGCTGTGGTTTGCTCATCGTGATCCCCTCCCCGTCCGCCCCCATTGTGTACCTAACCCTAAGGCCCTGTCTCGAAGCGGGTGACCGGGCGGCGGCGGACGCAGACGCCGCCTGGAACCACGCCTCGCCTCGGCCCGCGCTTCGAGACAGGGCCTAGGCTTACTGCCGTGCCACAACGCATTGCGGGTTACACCACGCTCCGTCTCGGTGGCGATGCGCGCCGTCTTGTCGTCGCGCACGACCGGGACGAGCTCGTCCAGGCCGTCCGGGAGGCCGGCGACCCGCGCCTCGTCCTGGCCGGCGGAAGCAACGTCCTCGTCGGCGACGCGGGGTTCGACGGCACCGTCATCCTGATCCGTTCGTCCGGCGTACGGATCGCCAACGACGGCGAGGGCGTCCTGGTCACCGTCGAGGCCGGGCATTCCTGGGACGACGTCGTCGCGTTGGCGGTTGCCGAGGGGCTGGCCGACATCGAGTTCCTGTCCGGCATTCCGGGGTCGACCGGCGGTACGCCGATCCAGAACGTCGGCGCATACGGCCGTGAGATGGCTGAATTGCTCGACTCGGTGACCGTCCTGGACACGGCGACCGATGAGGTGCGCCCGATGACCGCCCAGGAGTGCCGCTTCGGCTTCCGGACGAGCGTGTTCAAGCGCAGCAGCCGCTACGTGGTGCTCGACGTGACGTTCCGGCTACGTCGGGACAAGCTTTCCGGGCCGATCCGCTACCAGGACCTCGTCCGGGTCCTGGACATCGCGCCCGGTGACCGCAAGCCGCTCGAGGACGTCCGCGCGGCCGTGCTGACGGTCCGGGCGAGCAAGGGCATGGTGCTCGACAACGACGACCGGGACACGTATTCGGTCGGCTCGTTCTTCCAGAACCCGGTCGTCTCGGCGGCCGCGTTTGAGAAGCTGCGCGCCCGCGCGCTGGAGGCGGTCGGCGCCGAGCCGCCCGGCTATCCACACGGAGTCGACGAAATGAAGACGAGCGCGGCCTGGCTGATCGAGCGGGCCGGCTTCCGCAAGGGCTTCGACGGCGGACACCGCGGGGTGAGCATCTCCACCAAGCACTCGCTGGCGCTGACCAACCGGGGCGACGGCACGACCGAGGAACTGCTGGCGCTCGCCCGGGACATCCGCGACGGGGTACGCGAGGCGTTCGACGTCGAGCTCGGCCCCGAGTGCGTGTTGGTCAACTGCGCGCTGTAACGCACGACCAGTCGACGCTCAGCTCGCCCAGGCGCCAGCGTCTCGGGCCGTCGAGCACCGGCCAGCCGCCGTCGCGAAGCGCGCCGGCCGCCGCCTGCCAGCGCTGGCGTGGCCCGTACGCGGTCAGCGGCGCGGCCCGCTGCCAAGCGTCGTCGAGCGCGGTGATGAGCGCGTGGACCGGCGTGCCGCGGACGTTGTGGTGGATCAGGGCCTTCGGCAGCCGCTCGGCCAGCGTGGCCGGAGTGTCCAAGGTGGACAGCCGGGCGGCGAGGGTCAGGCTGCGCGGTCCCTCCGGACCGACCAGCACCCAGGACGCGAGCCGGCCGAGCTCGTCGCAGGTACCTTCGACGAGCAGCGAACCCGACGCGGTCAACGCGTGCCAGGCACCGTCCACTTCGGACTCATCGTACTGGCGCAGCACGTTCATCGCCCGGACCAGCACCGGTTGTAAGCCGGCCAGTTCGAAGCCGCCGGGACGGAAGTCCAAGAACGGCGGATCGGCGTATGGCAGCGCGTGGAAAACCCGGTCCGGGTCGATCTCCAGCCCCACCACGCGGACGTCAGACCGAATGCGGGCCAGTCGGGTCCGGAGTTCGAGCGTGGTGACCGGGCTGGCCCCGTAGCCAAGGTCGACAACCAGAGGTGGATCGACCGTCGTCAAAAGCGGGCGCAACGCAAAAGCGATCCAGCTGTCGACCCGCCGCAACCGGTTGGCGTTGGTCGTCCCGCGGGTGACGACGCCCTGGGGCTTCACAGCACCCGGTGGACCTTGTGCTGGGCAGCCTGGGCGAGCGGGCGCAGCACCAGCCGGTCGACGTTGACGTGGTGGGGACGGGTCA
>Ga0070684_100001310_pt1 | contig 17824 bp, 17 predicted proteins | sample KBSC723LmetaG_FD_65653 | JGI IMG/M metagenome (GOLD analysis project Ga0070684, IMG submission 65653) | Corn rhizosphere microbial communities from Kellogg Biological Station, Michigan, USA - KBS C7.2-3L metaG | ecosystem: Host-associated > Plants > Roots > Rhizosphere ...
TGAAGGAGACGATGCAGATCGCCATGGTAGCGAGCACCATCGAGCGATAGCCGAACAGCGCCTTGCCGGAGAACGTCGCAACCACTTCGGAAAAGACGCCGAACGCGGGCAGCGCCAGGATGTAGACCTCGGGATGACCCCAGGCCCAGATCAGGTTCATGAACATCATGCTGTTGCCGCCGGCCTCATTGGTGAAGAAATGGAAGCCGAGATAGCGGTCAAGGATCAGCATCGTCAGCGTGGCGGTCAGGATCGGAAATGCCGCGATGATCAGGAGATTCGAGGCGAGCGTGGTCCAGCAGAACATCGGCATGCGCAAGTAGGTCATGCCGCGGGTGCGCAGCTTCAGCACCGTCGTCACCAGGTTGACGCCCGCGACGAGGGTTCCGATCCCGGAAATCTCCAGCGACCAGGCGTAGTAGTCGACACCCACGCCGGGCGAGTAGGTCAGCTCGGAAAGTGGCGGAAAGGCCAGCCAGCCGGTGCGCGCGAACTCACCGACAACAAGCGAAATGTTGACAAGCAGCGCGCCGGTTGCCGTCAGCCAGAAGCCGACGGAGTTCAAAGTCGGAAACGCCACGTCGCGCACGCCGAGCTGCAACGGCACCACCAGGTTCATGAGCCCGATCACAAACGGCATGCCCACGAAGAAGATCATGATGGTGCCGTGAGCGGAGAAGATCTGGTTGTAGTGTTGCGGCGGGAAAAAGCCGTCCGAACGAAATGCGACCGCCAGCTGCGTGCGCATCATGATCGCATCGATGCCGCCGCGCAGCAGCATGACCAAGGCGAGCAGGACATACATCACGCCGATCCGCTTGTGATCGACGCTGGTGATCCACTCGCGCCAGATATAGGGAAAATAGCCCTTCACGCCGGCCCAGATCAAAACGGCCAGGACGATCACCAGCACGATGGCCGCCGCAATCAGCGGAACGGGCTCGTCGATGGGGATGGCAGAAAGATCGAGTTTACCGAGCATCTTGCGTTCCGAGATAAGATTGCGCGGATTGCGTCTTCAGCGTCGGTCCGGGGGCCGGCGGAATTTGCTGGGTGGCTATGAGATCAAACAGGCGGGGGTCATCCAGCCGATAGACGGGCCTGCCGGGCTCTACGCTCTGCCGCGCGAGCTCTCGGTAGCTATCCGCGTTCAGCACGGCGCCGGTTTTCACCGTGTTGGCCACCCAACTCGGAAACTCGAGCGGCGAGACCACGTGCACGTCGAACATCATGCTCGGAAAGCCGTCGCCGGAGAAATGCGCCGACAGCCCCTGAATGGTGCCTTCATGGTCGGCGCGCAGATGGAGCCGCGTCACCATGCCGTTCATGGTGTAGATCATGCTGCCGAGCTGCGGCACGAAAAACACGTTCCAGACGCTGCCCGATGTCAGCTGAAGCTCCAGCGGCGCGCCGACCGGAACGGTGAGCGAATTGACGGTTGCGACACGCTGGTCCGGATAGATGAAGAGCCATTTCCAGTCGAGCGAGACGGCCTGGATGCGCACCGGGGCGCCAGTCCCCGGCACCGGCACCGCAGGATCAAGCTGGTGCGAGCCGATCCAGGCGACGCCGCCGAGCAGGATGATGGTCAGCGTCGGGATCGACCACACCACCATCTCGACGCGGCCGGAATAGGCGAAGTCGGGAAGATATTGCGCGCGGGCATTGGATTGCCGAAACCAGTAGGCAACTGCCAGAGTGGCGATGATGGTCGGCACCACGATCGCCAGCATGATCGCGACCGAATCGATCAGGATCGTCTTGTTGGCCGCCGCGACCGGGCCCTGCGGATCGAGGAGGTTCATGGGCGAGCCAATTCCATCTCCTGCATCGTCCTTTCAGCCTGGCGCGACATAAGTGCGAAGCACAAACGCCGAGCAGTGTCCCGGGTTCCTTTTGTCGGTGTGAATGTATATCGGCTTTCAGATCGGCGCTTTTCGGAATCGCACTAAAGTCTGTAATCCCAGCCGATCCAACGGCATAGGCCGCGGCCCATGACGTCCTCAAGGTCTCTCCCCTTCAGCCAGGGCAATTCTTCCGTGAAGAAAGTGACACATCGACGATAGCTGCAGGGCATGCGCGTGATGTCGGTGCCCCAGAAAAAGCGTTTCGGCCCATAGGCATCGAAGATCCGATGCAGCCCGTCTTGGATATTTTTGAAGGGATAGCCTTGCGTCGAATAATGCGGCGCGCCGGTGGCCTTGACCGCGACGTTCGGCAATTTCGCCATCGCCACCAATTCATCGAGATGGATAAAGGCTTCCGCGTCCTGGCCGCGCCGGTTGAGCCCGCAATGATCGACGATCATCTTCAGCCTCGGATGGCGCTCGGCGATCTCGCGAAACTTTTTCAGGAACAGCCCGCCCATCATCGCGATCGGCAGGCCCTCCTGCTCGGCCGCCGGCCACAGCCAGTCCAGCGAGCCGTCGTAGAGCCACTTCTGCTGCTCTTCCAAAAGCAGTGCCCAGCGCAGGCCCATCATGCCCGGCTGGTTGCGCCAACCCTGGATCAGCCTGCGGTTGTCAGGGTTTTGCAGCGGAAACTGGCCCATGATCGCAAAGCGATCCGGATATTTCTTCACTGCTTCGATCGCCATCGCCTGGGCGTTGGGGTCCCAGCCGGCGGGCGGATGGATCAGGGCCGCATCGACGCCGGCCTCGTCCATCTCCTTCAGCAGCTCCTCGGCGGTGAATTTCTCGACCTTGCGATGCAGGCCCGAAGTCGGCACCAACGTTTGCGACCAGATATGCACCTGCGCGTCGATGACCTTCATGGCCGCTCCCCGATCTTGTTTTGATTGAGGAGATCATGCCGGAGGGGCGGGCCGGCGGGCAAGCGCTGCCCTCGCACCTGCTCGCAGGCCGCATCTGCGTTCAGGTCATGGAGTGGAAGCCGATGATGTTGCCGTCGGGGTCGGACACCAATGCGATATTGCCGTATTGTCCGATCGAGAGCTTGTCCTTTACGATCTGGCCGCCAGCTTCTTTCGCGCGGCGCGCTGTCGCGCCGCATTCGTCGGTGACGAAGTAAACGATCGTCCCGCCTGCCCCGATGGGCGCACCGTCCATCTTGACGAGCGCACCCCCGGCACCGCTGGCGCCCATGTTCATGGGAAACGCCAACATATTATCCTGGCTGTCGCCCGACTGCGGCAATCTCGTAAGCTCAATGCCAAGCACCGTCTCATAGAACGACTTTGAGCGGTTCATGTCGCTGACATAGATTTCGAACCAGCCGACAGGGTTCATCTCGTTCGCCATGGGCGCCTCCTGCTGTCGCGATTTCGCTCCCGGGTTTAGGGCTCAACGACGTTCCTTTTGTGACAGCGCTGCGGGTGGGAACTAGTCGGGATGAAGCCAAGCTGCTAGCTTTCTGCTTCCGTTTGATCGGCGGCAAAACCGAAAGGGCAAGGCATGGACAACCGCAGTGACATCTGGCGCGGCGTCGACGCGATCAAACCACGGTTCACGGCGCTGGCCGACAAGGTCTGGGGCATGCCCGAGGTCTGCTACACCGAGGCGCGCTCCTCGGCCGAGCATCTGGCTGAGCTGCGCCACCAGGGCTTTCGCATCACCGAGAACATCGCCGATATCCCGACTGCGATGATGGGCGAATGGGGCGAAGGCGGTCCCGTGATCGCCTTCCTCGGCGAATATGACGCGCTTCCCGGCCTGAGCCAGGAGGCTGATATCGCCGAGCATCGCCCGGTCGAGGCGGGCGGCCACGGCCATGGCTGCGGCCACAATCTGCTGGGATCAGCGGCGCTGCTCGCCGCAACCGCGGTGAAGGACTGGCTCGCCGCGAGCAAGGTGCCGGGCCGCGTCCGCTATTACGGCTGCCCCGCGGAGGAAGGCGGCGCGGCAAAAACCTTCATGGTGCGCTCGGGCGCCTTCGATGATGCCGACGTCGCCATCACCTGGCATCCGCACAGCTTCTGGGAGGTGGTGGTGACGCCCTCGCTCGCCAACACCCGTGCCGACTTCATCTTCACCGGCCGCACCTCGCATGCCGCCGCCTCGCCGCATCTCGGCCGCAGCGCGCTCGATGCGGTCGAGCTGATGAATGTCGGTGTCAACTACATGCGCGAGCACATGCCGAGCGACGCCCGCGTGCACTATGCGCTGCTCGATGCCGGCGGCATCGCGCCCAATGTGGTGCAGGCCCATGCCCGCGTGCGCTACTCGATCCGCGCCCGCGATCTCCCCGGCATGAACGAGCTGGTCGAGCGCGTGCACAAGATCGCACAGGGCGCGGCGCTGATGACGGAGACAAAGGTGGAGATGAAGATCATCTCCGCCGTCTCCAACATCCTGCATAACGCGCCGCTGGAGCAGGCGCTGCACCGGCTCATGGAAGAGCTCGGCCCGCCGCATTTCGATGACGCCGACAAGGATTTTGCCGCAAAGATCCAGGCGACGCTGACGGAGAAGGATATTTCCAGCGTCTACCACATGATCGGCATGGAGCCGACTGGCCGCCCGCTTGCCGATTTTATCGTGCCGCTCGACGCCAAGCGCAATCCCCTGATCGGCTCGACCGATGTCGGCGACGTCAGCTGGGTGGTGCCGACCGCGCAGGTCCATGCGCCGACGATCGCGATCGGCACGCCGCTGCACACCTGGCAGGTGGTGGCGCAGGGCAAGAGCCCGCACGCCCACAAGGCGATGGTGCAGGCGGCGAAGGCGATGGCCGGATTGGGCGTCAAGGCGCTGACGGAGCCTGAGCTGATCGCGGCCGCGAAGGCAGATTTGAAGAAGCGGACCGCGCGCGTCCCCTACGTCAACCCACTGCCGGCAGGTGTTTCGCCGCCGCTGGACATGTCGCTGAGTTGACTCGTAGGCACAGGTGGATTGGACGACTCCCGGCAAATCGGCCCGTGCTGCCAGTCTACAACGTTAGCTTGGCGCCGACCGCCAGGAGGGTACAGGGCGGATTAGCGATAGCGTGATCCGCCATCACGACGGGCCAAAACGGCCAAGAGTTCTACATCAAGAAGGTGCTCGGTGATGACCGCCTGCTCGTTCGACTGATGAATACGAGCTGGAAGATGCCCGCCGAGGGCGTCACCGTACCACTGACAATCGCGTCGCGGCGGCACTCGAATTGGTGCGGCCGCAGGTTGGGGAAATTTTCCACAACGTGCACCGGTCGCAGGGCACTAAACTGCCACCCCCGCCATGTCCACTCAAATGATGCGCGCGAACATGCGCGGGCCGATAGCCCCCGGGCGATCAAATTAGCACGGCGATTTGCGCTAGCTAGTACTGCTGGCAGACCACGCGTCCATAGCTGTCGCGATAGCAGCCGTTGTTGACACCACCGTAGTAGCCATAGCTGTTGTTGTAATAGCCGTAAGCTCCGGCTGCGGCGGCTCCTACCGCTGCGGCCCCGATTGCCGCCCCGCGATAAGCCGCCCCACGATAGGCGGCCCCGCGATAGGCGCCTCCGCGATAGCCGTAGCCGCGTCCTGCCACTGCGTAACGGCCACCGCCGTAACGGCCGCCGACAGAGCGGGCGCTGCCGCCTCCGAAGCTAGAGGCGCGCGCGCCTCCGCCCCGACCACCCCGGAACGCAAGCGCATCCTCGGGAACAAGGCTTGCACCCACCAGGACGACCGCTGCGAAGCACACGAGAACCTTGCGCAACATTGGTGTTCTCCTTCTGACAATTGCACATCGGGAACCGGATGGCCCTGCATCTCCGTCAGATTTCGGCTCGCTACGGAACTTGCCCGACTGCGACCGATTCCCGCTGATGCTCAACTGTACCCCACCGCAGACTTTCGGCGCCTCCCGGCTTTGACCTTGACATAGATCAAGTGGCGCAGCCGCGTTGAGGTCCGTGGAGCTCCTGCGACCGTGTTACCTCACAAGCTGTTGCAAAATGGCTGGACTTTTCCGCTCTACGGCCTCGGCGATTTCGGTCAGGAGTATGCCTACCGCGCGGCGGTCGCCATCGGCGGCCTCGGCGCGGCTGCCCCGGCTTGAGGCGATGTATCTGCGCACGGCGGGCGCGGACGGAGGGGGTTTTGACGGCGCGAAAAATTGGGCCTTACGTTCGCATCGGATCAGCTGCCGTCGCTGTCGATGTACTGTCTCACCGCAGACGGCCAGTTCGTCCTGATCCTACGCGCCTATCTGCCAAAAACCGCCCTGATCGAACGGCGCTATATTCCGCCGGCGGTGCAGGCGGCCCGATTGAGATCCCGTCCGTCCAGCGAAGGTTCATGATCCCCTTCCCGCCTGGCGGCCCTTTGCGACACCTGGGCCGATGGTCAGCACGGTCACCGCGGCTCCGGCCCATTCGGCGACAGCGCTAAGATACGTTGGGGAAAGCATGCTCCAGTCGATCATGATGGCAATTTCCTCATTCCCTTCGCAGGGTAGACTAGGACCGCACCGTCGGAGGCTGAGAGTGACAAGTGTGTCGGGATTGCCATGGACTCGCTGATCACGGCCGCGGCACGGGCGCTCGCCTCGGGTGATCCGCTCGGCGCGTTGAAGCGCGTCGCCTTGCGCGACGACGCGCCGGCGCTCGCCCTGCGCGGCATTGCCATGGCACGGCTTGGCGATTTCGTCCGGGCCAAGGCGCTGCTGCGCAGCGCGGCGCGCGCGTTCGGTCCGCGAGAGGCGATGGCGCGGGCAAGGTGTGTCGTCGCCGAAGCCGAGATCGCGCTGGTCTCGCGCGAGCTCGCCTTTCCCGCCAAGGCGCTGGAGGCGGCGCGCGCCACGCTCGAAGCGCATGGTGACCTTCTCAACGCCGCCCACGCGCGGCATCTGGAGGTCCGCCGCCTACTCCTGATCGGGCGGCTCGACGAGGCCGAACGTGGGCTGGCCAGCCTCGACACCACGCCCTTCCCGCCGGCATCGAGAGCCGCGCATGAGCTGGTGGTTGCCGGCATCGCGATGCGGCGGCTGCGGACCAAACCCGCGCGCGCTGCGCTGGAGCGCGCCGGCCAAGCCGCGCAACAGGCGGGCATCCGCTCGCTGGCCGCGGAGGTGGAAAACGCATTGGCAGTATTGAAGGCGCCTGCCGCCCGTCTCATCGCGCGCGGCACCGAGCGGGCGATCCTGCTTGGGGATGTCGAGGCATTGCAGGATTCCAGGGCGATCATCGTGGATGCATGTCGACACGTCGTGCGCAGTCCCGACGTGGTCGTCTCGCTCGCCACGCGCCCCGTGCTGTTTGCGCTCGCGCGCGCCCTGGCCGAAGCCTGGCCCGGCGACGTCACGCGCGAGGTGCTGCTGGCCCGGGCGTTCCGGGCGAAGTCGGCCGACGAGTCGCATCGCGCGCGGCTGCGCGTCGAAATGGGACGGCTTCGCGCGGTGCTGCGCCGGCTCGCCGCCATCAAGGCGACCAAGCAGGGCTTTGTGCTGGCGCCGCACCGCGCGGCCGAAATCGTCGTGCTGGCGCGGCCGATCGAGGAGGAGCATGCGGAGGTGCTTGCCTTTCTCGCCGACGGCGAAAATTGGTCCAGCTCGGCGCTGGCGTTGGCGCTCGGCGCCAGTCAGCGCACCGTGCAGCGCTCGCTTGACGAGCTCGCGGCTGACGGCAAGGTGCAGGCGTTTGGCCGCGGTCGCGCGCGGCGCTGGATGACCCCACCGCTGCCGGGATTCACGACGACCTTGTTACTCCCTGCCCCGCTTCCGGCTGGCTAGGATTGGCTCATCGAGCAGCGCATGAACCGGAAAAGTGTTTAGCGGTTTTCCGAGAAGATCATGCGCAAGACAGAGAGCTAATACGCGATGATGAATCATCGCGAATTAGCAAATGAGGAGTGAAGCATGAAACGATCGCCGGCCGAAATTATCCGCGAATATGGTCCCTTCGAGGGCATCGATAGCGTCGCCGGCGTCACCTATGACGGCGAGCAGGTCTGGTTTGCCGCCGGCGACCGGTTGATCGCGCTCGATCCCAAGAGCGGCAAGACGTTGCGCACCATCGAAGTGGCCGCGCATGCGGGAACGGCCTTCGACGGCAAGCACCTGTTCCAGATCGCCGAAGATAAAATCCAGAAGATCGATCCGAAGAGCGGCCGCGTGCTCTCGACCATCCCCGCGCCCGGCGGCGGGAGCGACTCGGGCCTCGCCTGGGCCGAGGGAACGTTGTGGGTCGGCGAGGATCGCGACCGGAAAATTCATCAGATCGACCCCGAGACCGGCAAGGTCCTCCGCACCATCGAATCGAACCGCTTCGTCACCGGCGTGACCTGGGTCGACGGAGAGCTCTGGCACGGCACCTGGGAAGGTGAAGAGAGCGATGTGAGACGGATCGATCCAAAAACCGGCGAGGTGCTGGAGAGACTCGAGATGCCCGCCGGCACCGGGGTGTCCGGGCTCGAGTCCGATGGCGCCGACCAATTCTTCTGTGGCTCCGGACGAAATGGCAAAGTAAGGGCGATCCGCCGGCCCAGGCAGGCGCAACGCCAGAAGTGACGTCAAGCCCATATTTCTGCAAAGCGGAAGAAGAATATCAGCGAATGTCATACTGATATGCCATCCGGCGGAACGAGCCGCGCAGCGCAAGCCCTTCTCTCCCTCATCCCGCATTGCTATCGTCGCTCTGCAAAAAAGGAAAAAGCGACATGAAGGGACCCGAGGATGACGCCGGCCTTGCCGGCAAGGTCGCGCTGATCTCCGGCGGCGGCGCGGCCGGCGATGGCATCGGTAACGGACGCGCGGCCGCGATCCTGCTGGCGCGCGCCGGCACCAAAGTGATGGTCGCCGACCGCGACCTGAAGCTCGCCGAGCGCACCGTCGAGATGATCAAGCAGGAAGGCGGCACGGCCGCGGCGATCGCCTCCGACGTCACCAGCGAGGAGGATTGCAAGAAGCTGGTGAAGGCCACCGTCGCTCAGTTCGGCCGGCTCGACTTCCTCGACAACAATGTCGGCATCGGCAGCCGCGGCAGCGTGGTCGCGGAGAAGGCGGAGCAATATCGCAAGGTGATGCAGGTCAATGTCGAGACCATGTTCCTGCTCTCGAAATACGCCATCCCCGCAATGATCGAGACCGCTCACGGCGGCGCCATCGTCAATATCTCCTCGATCTCGGCGCTGCGGCCGCGCGGGCTCACCATCTACACCACCTCGAAGGCCGCGGTGATCGGGCTGACCCGCGCCATGGCGGTCGACCACGGCCGCGACAACATCCGCGTCAACTGCATCTGCCCGGGGCCGATGTATACGCCGATGGTCTATGCCCGCGGCATGAGCGACACCGCCCGCGCCAACCGCAAGAAGGCCTCGGTGCTCAAGCTCGAAGGCACCGGCTGGGACGTCGGCCACGCCGTCAGATTCCTGCTCAGCGATCACGCGCGCTACATCACCGGCCAGGTGCTTACGGTCGATGGCGGCGTCACGCTGCAGGCGCCCGAACGCGAATCCGAAGAACACTAGGATCCAACGTCGTTGAACCAAGTTGCTACGAACTCAGTTCACCTCTCCCCAGCGGGGAGAGGTCGATTTGCGAAGCAAATCGGGTGAGGGGCCGTCGTGCCCATGAGAGAGCGACACCCCTCACCCGCGCCTTCGGCGCGACCTTTCCCAACGGGAGAGGTGTTCGCACCGTGTTCGCCGCACGACCTATCAGAACCAATGCCAACAAAGGAAAAAGATGATGGCCCGCCTGCCCTATCTCGAGGCCGAACAGGTCGCGCCGGAATATCGCGACATGCTCAAGCGCAAGACCAATTTGCACAAGCTGCTCGTCAACTCGCCCGACATGGCGCGCGCCTTCAACGGCGTCGGCAGCTTCATCCGCTTCAAGAGCAAGCTCAACCCGCGCCTGCGCGAGCTCGCCATCCTCCAGGTCGGCTGGCTGGAGAAATCCGAATACGAGTTCACCCATCATGTGAAGATCGGCAAGGAGTTCGGCGTCACCGACGAGGATATCTCAGCCCTCATGATCGAAACCGAGGGCATCCAGTCGAAGCTCGAGCCGCTCGCGAGGGCCATCCTGAAGGGCGCGCGTGAAATGACGCGGGATCTCGAGATGTCGATGACGACCTTCGCCGAGATCAAGCGGCACCTTTCCAACGAGGAGATGGTCGACCTCGTGCTGACCATCGCCTTTTACAACGCCGTGGTGCGCGTGCTCGCGACCATGAAGATCGACAACGAGCCCCATTACAAAGAGGTACTGCAGCAGTACCCGATACCGGGATTGAATTAGATTGGGTTGAACTAGATTGGAGTGAACCAAGATGCGTCTGAAAGACAAGGTCGCCATCGTCGTCGGCGCCGGTCAGAGCCCGGGCGAAGGCATCGGCAACGGCCGCGCCACCGCGCTCACCTTCGCGCGCGAAGGCGCCAAGGTGCTGTGTGTCGACCATCACCTCGAATCCGCACAGGAAACGGTCGACATGATCGCGGAGAAGCAAGGCACGGCCGCAGCGTTCAAGGCCGACGTCACCAGGAACGCCGAGATCAAGGCGATGGTCGACGATGCCATGAAGCGCTGGGGCAGGATCGACGTGCTGCACAACAATGTCGGCGTCAGCCTCGCCGGCGGCGATGCCGAGCTGCTCACGATCACCGAGGAAGCGTTCGACCGCTGCGTCGCCATCAACCTGAAAAGCTGCATCCTCGCCGCCAAGCATGTCATCCCGATCATGCGCAAGCAGAAGAGCGGCGTGATCATCAACATCTCCTCGATGGCGGCGATCACGACCTATCCTTACGTCGCCTACAAGGCGACCAAGACGGCGATGATCGCCTTCACCGAGCAGCTCGCCTATCAAAATGCCGAACATGGCATCCGCGCCAATGTGATCCTCCCCGGCCTGATGAATACGCCGATGGCGGTCGATACCCGCGCCCGCGAATGGCACAAGACTCGCGCCGAGGTCGAGGCCGATCGCGATCGCCAGGTGCCGCTGCGCAAAAAGATGGGCACCGGCTGGGACGTGGCGAACGCCGCGCTGTTCCTCGCCTCCGATGAGGCCAATTTCATCACCGGCGTGACGCTGCCGGTCGATGGCGGTTCCAGCGTGCGCCGGGGCTGATCGGGTTACTCCGGCTCACGTTCATGCGTCAGGCACGTATGTCTTTCGACATGCGTGCCTTTTTGCAAAAGGCGCCCGGCAGGAAAGAAGCGGCGAGCGGCCCGGGATAGAACGCTTCATCACGGAATGACGAAAGCGTGATCGGAGGCGCCGTGAATAAATCCCGTCGCCAGCCGTCCAAAGGACAATCCCGGCCCCACGGAGATGATGATGCTGCGATTCCTCAAACCAAGCCTGGGCGCGATCTTCATCGGCGCACGCGTCCTGTTCGCCTTTGGCGCCTTTCCATTCGTCCTCGCCCACGAAGCCCATTCCCAGCAGCCGGCCTCAAGCGATGAGGCTGCGTTCCTGAAGGAGAACGACGCGGCGATGACCAAGATGATGAACGACATGGCTGCGAAGCCATCGGGCGATATAGACCGCGATTTCGTTGCGATGATGACGCCGCATCATCAGGGCGCGATCGACATGGCCGTGATCGAGCTGCGCTACGGCAAGAACGAGACCCTGCGGCGCCTGGCGCAGGAGATCATTGTCGACCAGATGCAGGAGATCGACGCGATGAAGCTCGCGATCGGCGAGAAGGTCTCCAGCTCCGCTCCGGCCCCGACGCAGCCGGCGCCCACAACCACGACGCCTTCGGGCATGAACCACGAACACACGGGCACGCATATGGACATGCCCATGGACATGAAGAAATAGGAGCTGATGATGAAGAGCTGGTTTTCCAAAGGCATTCTGCTTGCCGGCACCATGCTTGCGACTGCAACGGTTGCGAGCGCCGGCCAGATCCCGGGTGCGGCGTCGGCCGCCGACATTCCCCTCAGCCATCACGACCGCGTCTATGCGGCCGAGCAATTTTCCAACACCGTTTCGGTCACCGACCCCGTCGACAACAAGCTGCTCGGCGTGATCCGGCTCGGCGATCCCCAGCCCGGCAATTTCAGCCCGCTCTACAAGGGCCAGGTGCTGGTGCACGGCTTGGGCTATTCGCCGGATCATCGCACGCTCGCGGTGGTGTCGATCGGATCGAACTCGGTCACCTTCATCGACACCGCGACCAATTCGGTCAAGCACGTCACCTATGTCGGCCGATCGCCGCACGAAGCTTTCTTCACGCCCGACGGCAAGGAGGTCTGGGTGACGGTGCGCGGCGAGAACTACATCTCGGTCATCGACGCCAAAAGCTTCGACGAGAAGACCCGCATCATCACGCCTGCCGGCCCCGGCATGCAGATCTTCTCGCCGGACGGCAAGTACGGCTATATCTGCTCGTCCTTCAATCCGGAGACGGATGTCGTCACGGTCGCCGATCACAAGATCGTCGCCAAGGTGAAGCAGGAAAGTCCGTTCTGCCCGAATATCGCAGCGACGCCGGATGGGCAGCAGGTCTGGTTCACGCTGAAGGACATCGGCAAGACACAAGTGTTTTCCGCGAAGCCCCCCTTCAATCTGATCAAGACCCTCGACACCGGCCCGATCACCAACCACGTCAATTTCGCGCGCACCGCCAAGGGCACGTTTGCCTATATCACGATCGGAGGCACCAACGAGGTCAAGGTGTTCCGCACGGATGACTTCTCGCAAGTCGCCACGATTCCCGTGGGCAATCTCCCGCATGGCGTCTGGCCGTCGGGCGACGGCACGCGCATCTATGTCGGCCTCGAAAATGCCGATGCGCTGGCCGCGATCGACACTGCGACCAACCAGGTCATCGCCAATATCCCGGTCGGACAGGCGCCGCAGGCGATTGCCTATGTTCCCAATGCCGCGCCCAATCCGGACGACCGGCAAAACCTGCAAGGTCTCGGCGTTGCAGGACAAGCCGCGCATCTGGCGCTGGCGTCCAAGTCGGGAACAAAGGACGGGAAGCCGCCGACCAATGTAACCTTGTTCGACCAGGGCCTGATCCAGGTGGTTCAGGCCTCCGTCACGGGGCTCGAGCGGAAGCAGAAATACGTGCTGGGGCTCGCTGAACATGCCGACGGCGGCGGCACCATCCAGCCGCTGGCGGCCTTCATGACCAATCCGGTTGGATCGGCCATCGTGAATGCGATCGGCCCGATCCGGCAGATCGTGCAGAGCGCGGCCGAAGGCGAGCGTCGATATCTGGTGATCGCGCCGGGCGACGCGTCGAAATTCGGTGAGGCCGTTCAGGTTCAGACACCGTGAGGGCGGTTCGAACGATATCCAGCCTGACCTGGAGCCGCATGCCGTGAACGACATGCTGCTCCAGGTCGAGCCGCTCATTCCGGCGCTGCGCCGCTATGCGCGCGCGCTGGTCCGCAACGCTGCGACAGCGGACGATCTGGTGCAGGATTGCCTGGAGCGTGCGGTGAGTCATTGGCATCAGCGGCGCGAAGGCAATCCGCGGTCATGGCTGTTTGCCATCCTGCACAATCTGGCGATCAACCAATTCCGTCAGGCGAAGACGCGCGGCCGACATGTGACGATCGAGGAGACGAGCGAGAGCGATCTTGGCGAAGACGCGGTTCAGGAACGAAAGCTGATGTATCAGGATGTCTTAAACAAGCTCGCGAGATTGCCGGAGGAGCAGCGCGCCGTGCTGCTGCTGGTTGCGGTGGAAGACCTCTCCTATGCGGACGCTGCGAAAGTGCTTGATATCCCGATCGGCACCGTGATGTCGCGGCTCTCGCGGGCGCGCGAACGTTTGCAGCAGGAAATCGAAGGCACCGCGCAGGCGGGATCCGCCAATGTGGTGCCGTTGCGGAGCTTGAAATGAGCCAGCGTCCGATCACCGAGGACGACCTTCACGCCTATGTGGACCGCGTGCTTGACCCGGAGCGTCAGGCGGAAGTTGCGAGCTATCTTGAGGCGCATCCCGATGTGGCAAAACGCGTCGAGGCCTTTTCGGGTCAACGCGAGTTGCTGCGAACCGCGCTCGCGCCGGTTGCCGAGGAGCCGCTGCCGCCGGAGCTCAACCTCTCGCGCCTGATCGAGAGCCGCCGGCAGCACCGACGCTCGCCCGTCTGGCGGGCGATCGCGGCAATGCTGCTGGTGTGCCTTGGCGGCGCCGGCGGCTGGGTACTGCGGAGCGAAGCGCCGGGATCGCCCGCACTGACGGGACTAGCCGCGCTCGCTCAGGAAGCCACCGCCTCCTACAATGTTTACGCGCCGGATCGCGTGCGGCCGGTCGAGCTCAGGGCCTCAGACAGCGCGCAGCTGGTGCAATGGGCATCGAGTCGGCTGCATCAACCGGTCAAGGTGCCTGATCTTGCTGCTGCAGGCTTTCGCCTGATGGGCGGCCGTGTGGTCGCGACCTCACACGGTCCGGCCGCGATGTTCATGTACGACAATGATCATGGCGAACGGCTGGTCGTGCTGACGCGCCCGATGAGCGTGGACCAGGGCGCGCCGATGACGCCGCTCACGAACGGCGATGTCGCGGGCTTCAGCTGGGCCGACAACGGCATGGGTTACAGCCTGGTCAGTCAGGCCTCGGCCGACTCCTTGAGACCCCTCGCCAACGAGGTGCGCCGGCAGGCGCGCGCGATCTGAGGGAGCGCCACCCGTTTTGCTACTTCTTGCCTGCGACCCGGCTGTGCTTCCTGCCATACCCGAAATAGATGACGAGCCCGATCGCGAGCCAGACCGCAAGCCTGAGCCAGGTGTCGAGCGGCAGGCCGCACATCAGGAAGATCGAGGTCGCGGCGCCCAAGGGCGCGACCAGCCAGATCGCGGGCGCGCGGAACGGCCGCTTCAGGCCGGGATTGGTGAAGCGCAGCACCAGTGTGCCGGCAGAGACGATCGCAAAGGCGAGCAGCGTTCCGATCGAGACCAGTTCGCCGACAAGGCCGATCGGAAACAGGCCCGCCAGCGCCGCGGCTGCGATGCCGGAGACGATGGTCGAGACATAGGGCGTCTGGAAACGCGGATGGATTTTCGCCGCACTCGGCGGCAGCAAGCCATCGTATGCCATGGCGCGGAAGATACGGGGCTGGCCGAGCAGCGAGACGAGAATGACCGAGGAGAGACCCAGCACGATGCCGAGCTTGATCACCGGCGACAGCCAGGTGATGCCGGCGGTCTGAAGGCCGACCGCGATCGGGTCGGGCACGTTCAGCTTGTCGTAGGGCACGACGCCGGTCAGCACGAAGCCGACCGTGACATAGAGAACGGTGCTGATGACGAGCGAGCCCATGATGCCGATCGGCATGTCGCGCATCGGCTGCTTGGCCTCCTGCGCGGTGGTCGAGACCGCGTCGAAGCCGATGAAGGCAAAGAACACCACGGCCGCGCCGCGCACCACGCCGGAAAAGCCGAAAGTGCCGGTGCCGGCATTGGGCGGGATGAAATTTCCGTCGGGATTGGAAACGGTCACCCAGTTCGCAAAGGAGAAGGAGTGCGCGGCAAAGATGATGAAGAGCCCGATCACGATCAGCTTGATCGCGACGATGACATCGTTGATCCGCGACGATTCCCGGATGCCGATCACGAGCAGGATGGTCATGGCGACGACGATCGCCACCGCGGGCATGTTGAGGATGGCGCCGGTCGCCGCCCAGGTGTGACTGTCGGCGTCAAAGGCCAACGGCGCGGAAACATATTGCGCGGGAATGTCGATGCCGAAATCCCTCGCGAAGCTCACGACATAGGCCGACCATCCGATCGCGACCGTGCCGGCGCCGATCGCATATTCCAGGATCAGGTCCCAGCCGATGATCCAAGCGATGAGCTCGCCCATGGTCGCATAGGAATAGGTGTAGGCGCTGCCCGAGATCGGCACGGTGGACGACAGCTCCGCATAGCAGAGGCCGGCAAAGGCGCAGGCGACCGCGGCGAGCAGGAACGACAGGGTGACCGCCGGCCCGGCGTTCGCTGCTGCGGCGTGTCCCGTGAGCACGAAGATGCCGGCGCCGACGATGCCGCCGATGCCGAGCGAAATGAGGTTGATGGCGGACAGCACACGCCGAAGCGGCTGCACCTCGCTGCCGGCCTGCGCATGAGACGCCTCCGCCAGGAGATCGATGATGGATTTGCGCGCCCAGACGCCGGTCAACGCCAATGCCTTTCCCAAAAGCTCAGCGACCGCAATCGTAGCGATGTCGCTGCACGAAATAAACAACGCCACGGGAACTTCCCCGGCAAAGTGGCGCCTCGCTTCGATTTCTGGCAGGAAGGGTATCCCGCCGCAGCGACTGGAGGCGACGCCAATGCCAACCAAGGGATCTGACCTTCTTGTCAAAGCGCTGGAAAACGAAGGCGTCCAGCGCATTTTCGGCTTGCCGGGCGAGGAAAATCTCGCGGTCGTTGAATCCCTGCGCAAATCGCGCATCGAGCTGGTGCTGACGCGTCACGAGCAGGCCGCCTCCTTCATGGCAGCGACCCAGGGCCGGCTCACCGGAGCGCCCGGCGTCTGCCTGTCGACGCTCGGACCCGGTGCGCTGAATTTCACCACCGGCGCGGCCTATGCCTATCTCGGCGCCATGCCGATGATCATGATCACCGGCCAGAAGGCGATCATGAGCGCGCGCCAGGCGCGCTTTCAGCTGGTCGATATCGTCGGCGCGATGCGGCCGATCACCAAGATGACGCGGCAGATCGTCTCGGCCGACGCGATCCCCGCCATGGTCCGCGATGCGTTCCGCGTCGCGACGGAAGAGCGGCCGGGGCCTGTGCACATCGAGCTGCCGGAGGATATCGCCGCCGACGAGAGCGCGGCGTCGCTGATTCCGCCGCATCCCATTCTCCGGCCGATCGCCTCTGCGGCCGCCATCAAGAGCGCCGTCGAGCTGATCCTCGCCGCCAAACGCCCGCTGATCATGATCGGCGCGGCCGGAAATCGGCCGCGACTGGTCGAGCCGCTGTCCGATTTCGTGCGCCGGACGCAAATCCCCTTCTTCAACACGCAGATGGGCAAAGGCGCGGTCACCGGCAACTCGGAGCTTTATCTCGGCACGGCCGCGCTATCCGAGCGCGACTACATCCACGAAGCGATCGAGCATGCCGACCTCATCATTGCGATCGGGCATGACACCGTCGAGAAACCGCCGTTCCTGATGGGATCGAACTCCGGTCCGCGGGTCGTCTACATCGGCTATGCTTCCGCGACCGTCGAGCAGGTTTTCCATCCCGATACCGAGGTGATCGGCGATATCGGCGCCACCGTAACCATGCTGGCGGATGCCTTGCAGCAGCGCGTCCATGCAGCTGGCGAATTCACGGCGCTGCGCGACAAGATCCGCGGCCATCTCGGCGAGCGCGCGGAGGATGAACGTTTTCCGGTGATCCCGCAACGTCTGGTCCACGACGTCCGCAAGGTCATGCCCGAGGACGGCATCGTTTGTCTGGACAACGGCATGTACAAGATCTGGTTCGCGCGCAATTACCGCACGACGGTGGCCAACACGCTGCTGCTCGACAATGCGCTTGCGACCATGGGCGCTGGCCTGCCGTCGGCGATCGCGGCAAAGTGCATCAATCCGGACAAGCGCGTGCTCGCGGTGTGCGGCGATGGCGGCTTCATGATGAACAGCCAGGAGATGGAGACCGCGGTCCGGTTGAAGCTCGATCTCGTCGTGCTGATTATCGAGGATTTCGCCTACGGCATGATCCGCTGGAAGCAGGCTGTCGACCATTTCTCCGATTTCGGCATGACTTTTGGCAATCCGGATTTCGTGGCCTATGCCAATTCCTATGGGGCGCACGGACATCGCATCGAGGCGACGTCGGAATTGATCCCGACACTGGAGCAAGCTTTCACGCAAGGCGGCGTCCATCTCGTCGCCGTGCCGGTCGACTACAGCGAGAACATGCGCGTGCTGGTCGACGAGCTCGGCAACCGGAGCATTGGATAGAC
>Ga0070684_100001311_pt1 | contig 17819 bp, 17 predicted proteins | sample KBSC723LmetaG_FD_65653 | JGI IMG/M metagenome (GOLD analysis project Ga0070684, IMG submission 65653) | Corn rhizosphere microbial communities from Kellogg Biological Station, Michigan, USA - KBS C7.2-3L metaG | ecosystem: Host-associated > Plants > Roots > Rhizosphere ...
GTCGCCGCGGCCGTCGTCTGCCATCCTCATCCGCGCGGCGGCGGAACGATGAACAATAACGTCGTCTACCGCGCCGCCAAGGCCCTGGTCGCCGGCGGGGTCACCGCGCTGCGCTTCAACTTTCGCGGCGTCGGCACGTCGACGGGCAGCTACGACGAAGGCGTCGGCGAGGAGGACGACGTGCGCGCGGCCGTCGACTATCTGCGCGCGCAGGCGCCCGGCCTGCCGATCTGGATCGCCGGCTTCTCCTTCGGCGCGCGCGTCGGCCTCTCCGTCGGGGCGCGCAGCGACGATATCGAGAAGCTGCTGGGCATCGGCCTGGCCCTGAAGATGTTCGACTACGGGGCGCTCGCGCGCTCGACGAAACCGAAGGCGATCATCCAGGCGGCCCAGGACGAATACGGCGGGCGCGAGGAGATCGAGGCGGCGGTGCGCGAGATGAGCGAGCCGAAGCGGCTGTGGATCGTCGAGAACGCGACGCACCTCTTCCCCGGACAGCTCGATCCGTTCGAGCGCGCGGCCGAGGAAGCGGTCGCCTACCTGCTGGGCGCTAGTTGACGCCGCACGCGGCGGCGGCCACGCAGCCTTCGTAGCAGTTGCTCGTGTAGCTGAGGACGTACGCCGGTCCTTCGCAGTACGGCGTCGCGATCTTGCACGTGACGCCGGTGGACGGCGGCGTGCAGGCCGCCTTGCCGGCCGCGCAGGTGGAGAAGTGCGCGCAGCAGCCGACGCTGGCGCAGCCGCAGGTGCCCGGGTCGACGAACACCGAATGGCAGTCCGGGCGCGCGTCGCACGACGCCTGCGTCGTGTTCGCGCTGCACGGCGCCGGGCACGCGATCGCGGGGCACTGGCTCGCGGGCATCGGCGCGCTGGCGGGCGAGCAGCCGGCGAACGACTGGCCGCCGTTGCAGTTCGGACAGTAGGTCGAGCGGCAGTCGGGGCGCGCGTTGCACGAGGCCTCGTCGGTCTGAGCCGAGCACGGCGCGGGGCACAGGACCGCCGCGAGCGCGGGGCACGGCGGCGCCGTCTCGTTCACCCGGTCGTAGCAGCCGATGAACGACGGGTCGCTGCCGCAGATGCCCGCGCACGTTCCGACCGCGCAATCGGTGCGCGCGCGGCAGGCGGCCTCATCCAGCGCGCGGCAGGCGCCGGGGCCACCGTCGTGGCCCCCGGAATCGGGGCCGCCGTCGGGTGCTTGCAGGACGCTGCCGCAGGCCGACACGGTCATCGCGGCCACCAGGCTGAGCACGCGCGCGCTTCGATCGATACGCATGCGTCGGCCTGTCAGCAAGCGCCGTTCCAACGCCGATCGCGGGCGCGCGCCGCGGCGATGCCGCGGAAACGCGCCGGCCGCGGCGCCCGCGGCATTTCAGAAAGCTGATGGCCGCCGGGCGGGACCGTCGCTGATACCCCAGCCAAGGCTCAGTACCCGATGTGGGACTGGCGCGGCTTGCCGGACTTGTCGGGGACGAACTGCGGCGTCCGCTTGTCGCCGCCGACCTGCAACGTCAGGCCGCGAACGCCGCCCGCGCCGACGCTCAGTCGCTGCTCGGTCAGCTTGGAGGCGGCCTCGTGCCACGCCTTCAGCTCGTAATCGCCGGGCGGCACGCCCTTGATCGAGAAGGCGCCCGACTCCTCGGCCTGCGCGTAGTACGGCGTATCGACGACGACGATGACGCCCAACATCGACGAGTGGATGTTGCACAGGATCTGGACGACGCCCGTGTGCTTGAAGGTCTGCTGATAGCTCGCGCCCTGCTTGTAGAGGCCGGTGTCGAAGTCGTTGGGCTTCGAGAGCGAGAAAATGTTGTGGAAGACCGGATCCTCGTTGCGGAAGCTGACCTGCGTTCCGACAGGCACGACCAGCACGTGCGGGATGAACGTCTTGTTGCGCTGGGTGATCACCTTGCTGCGCGCGGGCGCGGGCCTGGGCGTCGTGCCGCCGACCCGCCTCAACCAGATGACCGCGCCGCCGGGTCCGTGGCTGCCGCCGCCGGCGATCGTTCCGCTGACGGTGGCGCCCGACGGCACTGGCCGTGGCGCGGGTTCGGCGCCCGCGGGCGTGGCAGGCGACGGCGGCTCCGGCACGGCCGTCGCGACCGGCGGCAACGCGCTGCCGGCGGCGCCGCCCGCGCGTGACCGCGCCTCCTTGGCGAGCGGGCGGATCACCTTCTCGATCTCGGGGTCGAGCCCGTGAACGCGCAGAAGCGCCTCCCACTTCGTCGCCGCCGTCGCGTAGTCGCCCCCGTCCCACGCGAGCTTGCCGCCCGCGAGCAGGTTGAAGATCAGGTACTGCTTCTCCGCCGCGGCCTTCACCGCCAGGTCCTGCGCGGTCCGCACCGCGAGCGGCAGCGGCAGCTCCTCGCCCAGCCAGCCGCGCGCGTCGGGCGGCGCCGCGGCCGCTGACGACGGTGCTGCCAGCATCGCCAGCAGCGGCGCACATGCGGCGAGACGCACTATGCGGGCGCGCATCGTCACCAGCTATACACCAAGGACGACGTGAACACGTTGTTCGCGACGGTGGGCGCGCCGGCCAGCTCGCGGTTGTCGAGATACTCGGCCTTCAGGATCACCGCCTCCCACAGATCGAAGCGGATGCCGCCCGTGATCCGATCGACGGTGATGGGCGTGTACCCTTCGAACCAGGCGTGGCGCCGATCGTAGCGCCCGTAGACGGTCACCTTGCGCAGCGGCCCCGCGTCCAGCGCCAGCGCATACGCGAGCTGCACGTAGCCGCCGCGCGCCCAGAACGCGGACGCGAACGGGAAGGTGCCGACCGACGTCGTCTTCTGGCCCCCCTGCCCTTCGTTGACCCGCACGTACTCCGCGTTGACGTAGATGCCGGCGACCGCGATGCGCACGTCGGCGCCGTACGCGCGCTGGTCGGCCGAGCGCTCGGGTTGATCGTTCCTCGGCCCCGCCATCGCGGAGACGCCCAGCTTCGCCTGCAGCACCGGCGCGTTCAGCTCGTAGCCGAGGCGCCCCGACGCGACGGGCGCGCCGGTCAGGTTGGCGTCCGGGGGCTGCAGCACCTCGATGAAGGTGCCGCTGTTGGTGGCGGCGACGTTCAGGCTCAGCGCCGACCAGATCGGCGCGATCTGCAGGCGATAGAACAGCTTGGCGCCGACCGATTGGCCGGTCGTGTACCGGGCGATCAGCGACGGCGTGATGCCGGTGCGGATGTTCGCCTGGTTGTCGAGGTACTCGATGCCGAACACCGAGTCGATCTTGCCGACGCTGAGCGCGAGCTCCTGGCTGTCGAACGGCACGAGGCGGCCGAAGGCTTGCTCGACGTAGACGCGCGTTCCGTCGCCGCCGTCGCCCAGACCAAAGAAGCGCGGCAGGAACTGCACGCGCGAGAAGAACATCACCGGCGCGCCCGGCACGGCGTACTTGATGTCGACGTCCAGCGTGTTCAGCAGGAACGACGGGCGTCCGCCGATCCCGGCCGAGCGCGGCAGGAACCCGTTCACGGTGCGGCCCGGACCGGGGTCCGTCGACGCCGCGTCGCCGCGTGAGTTCACCGCCGGCGCGAAGCCGTCGACGCCGTAGTCCAGCGGGACGCGCGTGTCCGTGGGCGCGAAGCTGGTGCCGTCGCCCTGGGCCTTCGCGAAGCCGACGTCGATGTATCCGTTGATCGACAGCGATGAGCCCGCGCCCTCGGGCGGCGGGGTGTAGCCCTCGCTGTCGTTGATCGGCTCCGGCTCGGTCGCATCGACCGCGGGGACCGGCGCCTGGGCGCGCGCCGCCGGCGCAAGCAGCAACACCAGGAGGCCGACGACGGACGACCGCAACGACCGCGCGGTCATGGGGTGACGGCCGCCCCGTTGATGTTCACGAGCGGACAGGTGACGGTCACCTCGGTCCGCACGATCGCGTTCTGCGCGATCATCGTCTCGATCGCGCGCTGCGAGTCGAGGTAGAGGCAGTTTCCAAGGCGCGGCAGAACACTGTCGAGGCTGCCGAAGCACGCGTCATTCAGGACGACGCGGCCGAGCGCGTCGGCGACCCGCGCGGCGTTCGCGGGATCGACGACGTCGGTCCCGTAGGCCGTCGAACGGACCTTGACACCGGCGTCCGTCAGCGCCATGTCGGGCGCCGATCCGTCGGGCGCGAACACGCGCGCGGACGACGGCAGCACCACGTCGTAGACGCGCCAGTACGCGCTGTACTGGGGCGTCGGCACGCCGTAGGTGTCGACCGGCGCCGGCGTATGCGCGTAGAGAGGTCCCGTCCCGAGCACCGAAGGGATCGCGGGCGCGACCCATTTGCCCTGGTCGTTCACGAACACGAAGTGAAAGATCGGGACCTCCTCGATCACCTCGTCCGGGAGGATGCCGAACGGCGCCACCGGGAACTTCACGAACGGCGCGGGCGCGCCGTCGAACCAGCCCGTTCCCATCACCGCCCCGCCCGACGGCATCGCGGACATCGGGCCCAGACCGACGTCGGCCGGCGCCAGCGCCGCCGTCCAGCCGCGCGCCGGGTGCAGCGGGAACTTGCCGTCGAGGATCTCGCGCACGGACGTCGCCGTCCCGTCCGGGACCTCGACGTAGATCATCTGCCAGAACGGACTGTAGAAGAGGCTGTCGGCGCCGACGCTGAAGATCGGCTGCTCCGAGGCGCCCTGGGCCATGCCGCCCGACCAGCCGGTGACGGGGACGTACATCGGCTGCGCCCACACCTCGTCGAAGTACGCCCAGACCTCGGTGGTCGTGTAGCCGACCGCGTACCCTTCGGCCCAGCCCCACTGCACCGCCAGCGAGGTGTGGTCGACCGGATCCAGCATCGTGCTCAACGCGACGCCACCGGGCAAGCCGGCGTCCTTCGCGACCGCGTAGGTCCCGGGCGCGCCGTCCGCGTACAGGTCCTGCACGTCGAACAGCGTCCACAGCCGCGGACGCGGCGGCCGCGGCTGATCGCACGCGCCCAGCGCGCCGATCACCAGCAGCACCGCGGCCCCCGACGCGAGTCTCACGACGCGCGAGAATAGACGCTCCCGCGCGTCGAGGGAAATCTTTGACCGCCGCGCGCCCGTCGGCGCGCGGCAACTATCATTTTGCCTAAGCCGGTTTGCCGAGCGTCTTCTGCCCCGGCTTCCACTCCACCGGGCAGCGCTCGCCGGTCTGCAACGCCTGCACGAGGCGGAGCGTCTCGCTGACCGAGCGCCCGAGCAGATCGGCGTTGTACGACGCGTGCTGAACGATCCCGTTCGGATCGATGATGATCGTCGCGCGGCACGCGACGCCACCTTCGATCAGCGCCTCGTAGTCGCTGGAGATCGTCTTGTTGAAGTCCGCCAGCAGCGGGTGATTCAGCTTGCCCAGGCCGTTCTTGATCCAGGCCTTGTGCGAGTGCTTCGAGTCCGTCGAGACGCCCAGGATCTCGCAGTTGGCGGCCCGGAACTCCTCGTACCGTCGGGAGAACTCCTGAATCTCCGTCGGGCAGATGAACGTGAAGTCGGCGGGATAGAAAAAGAGGACGACGTACTTGCCTTTGTAGTCGCCCAGCGAAACCTTCTTGAAGTCGCCATCGCCCACGACCGCATCGATGCTGAAGTCAGGCGCTTTCCTCGTGACGAGACTCATCGTGATCCTCCTGAAAAGGTGCGGGACAGTAGCACATGAAATCGTTGATTGCGGGCGACCAGCGACCATCGGAGGGTTCATACATGATCGCCCGTAGCCGGTTTTCGCTCGCGGCCGCCTCGGCGCTGCTGGCCGGCGTGCTCGGCTGCGGCGGCGGCAACAGCACGCCCAACCAGGACGCGGGCTTCGCCACGATGGGGATGCCCGGCGTCCCCTCGCCCACACGCGTGGGCGCGAACCTCGTGTTCGCGGACGTCGCGGTCAACGGGAAGACGGGCGGCCGGCTCGGCGTCGACACGGGCGCGCCGATCGTTCTCGTCGATGCCACCAAGTACCCGGGGCTGACGTTTCCGAACCAGACCGAGGTGAACGCCACGCTGACCGTCGGCGAATTGACGATCGACGGCGTGCCGGTCGTCCCGATGTCCTTCGGGGGCGGCATGGACCCCCTGAACTTCGCGGGGCTGCTGGGCGGCGGCCTGATGCGACAGTTCGAGGTTCGCTTCGACTACGCCAACCCCGATCGGGCGTTCCGCCTGGGCACGCCGCCGATGGAGATGGCGACGGACGGCGTGGAGATGCCGGGCACGACGGCGACCTTCACGCTGGAAGGCGGCGGGCTGGGCCGGATCGGCGACGGCGGGGTCGTCTCGTTCGAGGCGACGCGCATCCCGATCCAGGTCGAGATCGACGGCACGACCCACCCGTTCGTCCTCGACACCGGCGCCAGCGAGACGACCGTGCGGGCGTCCGTGTTCACGACGATCACCGGCGACGGCCGCCCCCAGCTGTCCGGGCTGCCGATCATGACGGTCATGGGTTCGTCCAGCGCGTCGGCGACGCGCGTGACCACGTTGACCGCCGCGGACCAGACGGTCGACAACGCCGTCGTCATGACGATCGGCGACACGCTGATCGACGGGTTGGCCATGGAGGTGAAGCATCCCGTCGACGGGCTGCTGGGCGGCAACTTCCTGCGCAACTTCCTGGTGACGATCGATTACCCCGGCGGCGTGCTGCACCTTCAGCGCTACACGACGCCGCCAATCGCGGACGAGTTCCAGCGCGTCGGCATCGAGCTGGGCCTCGCGAACGGCGCGCACCGCTACGCGATCGCGCGCGTGTACCCCGGCACGGACGCGGCGGCGAAGCAGCTGAGCGTGGGCGACGAGATCGTGTCCGTCGATGGTCAGGCGCTGGACAGCCTCGATCCCAACGTGGCCGACGAATCGCTGAACGGCACGCCCGGAACGACCAAGACCATCGGGCTCGGGAACGCGGCGGCGGCGGGCCTGTCGAACACGACGGTCACCGTCCGCGTCGACGATCTGATCCCGGCGCCGGCCCACTAGCCTTTGTCTTTGACCGCCGCGCGTGGATGGCTAACGTAGCGGCCTGAACATGGCGGCGACGCTGGTGCTGTCTGCGTGGGAGCCGGAGATCGCGCCGCTGCGCCGCCTGGCGCGCGCCGTCGATTTGGATCGCCTCGCGCTCGCGACGGTCGGCGTGGGCGCGGTCGACGCCGCCCTGGGCGCGGCCGCGGCCATCACGGCGGCGCGCCCTTCCCGCGTCATCTTCGTCGGCACCGCCGGGGCGTTCCCGCGCGGGCGGGCGACCACGGCGATCGGGACCGTCGCGATCGCGGGCGAGCTGTGGCTCGCCTCGACGGCGGCGCTGCGCGGCGACGGCTACCTGCCCGAACCGGTCGTGAAGCGCGCGCCGACGTCCGCGGCGCTGGCGGCCGCGCTCGCCGAAGCCGCGCCCCCGAAGAAGCCGGTGCCGCGGCTCGACGTCGCCTGCCCGATCGCCATCACGCGCTCGGCGACGCTGGGGAGGCAGCTCGCGCACGCGACCGGCGCCGCGCTGGAGAACCTGGAGGCCTTCGCGGTCGCGCGCGCGGCGGCGGCGGCGGGCGTCGAAGTCGCGGCCGTGCTGGGCATCGCGAACCGCGTCGGCCCGCGCGGTCACCAGGAATGGCGCGCGCACCACGCGGCGGCGTCGCACGCCGCCTGCCGCCTGGTCTGGTCGTTCGTCCGGCGCTGACGCCGGGCTATGGCGCCCAGTCGACGGCGACGTCCGCCGCCAGCAGCCCGGCCGCGCGCGCCCGCGCAAAGAGGACGTCGACGGCGTGCTTCGCGTCGTCGGCCATCGCGGCCGTATCGTCATTCGCGTACAGGTTTAGATAATGGTCAATAAGCGCCTGGTTTGACAGGGCTTTGTCGCCGCGATCTTCGGCGGCGATCGTGGCGATGATCTGGGTCCGGTTGGCGAGGCCCCAGGCGATGCTCTCGCGAAGGACCGCCGACACCTGCGCCACGCGCGCGGGGCCGAGGTCGCGCCGGATCACGTTCACGCCCAGCGGCAACGGGAGGCGCTCGGCGGCCGCCCACCACTCGCCCAGATCGACCACCAGGTGGAGGCCACGCTCGCGATAAAGGAGGCGCCCCTCGTGGATCACGAGCGCGGCGTCCACCTCCCCGCGCGCGAGCGCGTCGAAGATCGCCGAGAACGGCGAGATCGGGATCTCGACGCCGATCGCGCCGGGCGCGATCAGCCGCAGCACGAGCCAGGCGGTCGTGGTCGCGCCCGGGATCCCCACCCGCAGGCCCTCGAGATCGGCCGGGGCGAGCGGCTTGCGCGCGACGACCACCGGACCGAACCCGCGACCGACAGACGCGCCGTGCGGCAACATCTGGTAGCGCGCCGCGATCGCCGGGTAGACGCCGACGGATACCGCCACGACATCCGCTCCCGCATCGATCGCCAGCCGGTTCAGCGCCGCGGTGTGGTCGCGCCTGTGGGCAAATTGGAGGCCGCGCGTGTCGAGCGCGCCCGTGCGCAGCGCGTAGAACATGAACGCGTCGTCCGCGTCGACGGAATAGGCGAGCGAGACAGGTGGGATGGCACCCGTGCGGTCGTTTGCGTCAGGACGCGCGTCAGACATCGAACGCGCACTATGGCACCGATGTGGGCATTGTGGGCGTCGCGCCGCTGCGGCTTTCCGTTGACCGCGATCGCCCGGACGGGTGATGCTGAACACGCCCGTGTACGCGTCTACCTCGCGTCGGCCGCTGGTCGCATTGCTGTCTCTCGCGACGCTCGCGACGCTGGCGGTCGCCCCGAATCCGGCGCGCGCGCAGACCCCGCAGGTCGAGGACGTCGAGGATTCGCTGATCCACGACTCGTCGTACAAAGTTCGGGTCGAGGCCGCGCTGATCCTGGGCAAGCTGCGGCTGCACCATTCGGTCCCCGCGCTGATCGTCGCCACCAAGGATGGGCATCCGGCGGTGCGCGCGAGCGCGGTCCGGTCGCTCGGCCTGATCGGACACGCCGACGGGCGCGACGCGGTGCTGGCGGCGCTTCACGATCCGGTCCCGACCGTCCGCCACATGGCGCGCGATGCGCTGCGCGGCCTCAGTGACGATCCGGTCGCGCGCGAGGCGGGCGCGCCCAGCATCCGCCGCCGGCCGGCTCGGATGTCGATCGAGGTGAGGCCCGTCGGCGATCCGAGGAACCAGGCGGGTCCGATCATCCGCAGCCACATGCGGGACTTTCTCGTCGAGCAGCTACGGCCGCTGGGCGACGTCTCCGCCGACGAGGGCCAGGCGACGACGTATGCGGTCGGCGCCGTCCTCAAGAATCTGGCGATCGCGCGCGGCGGCCCGGACGTCGAGGTGATCTGCGCGGTCCAGCTGGTCGTCATGCGCCAGCCGGGGAACGCCCTCTTCTTGATGACGTCGGGCGAGGCGCGCGTGCAGAAACCGAAGCGGCAGTTCCGGCCGCAGCTGCAGGCGAGCATGGAGATGGAGGCGGTCGAGGGCGCCGTGCGGGGCGCGAGCGAGGACCTCATCTCGCAGCTCGGCCACTGACGGACCCCTCTCCCCGCTCACGCGGGGAGAGGGCGAACGGCTTCGATGACTCGTGCGCGGCGGACGATCCGATCTTTGCCTGGCCCCGCAAAGACACTCGGATCGTCGGCGGAGCCCGAGTCACTGCAGCCGTTTGCCCTCGCCCCGCGTAGCGGGGAGAGGGTCAGGGTGAGGGGCCCGCCTTCACCGCGCGCGACGATCTCCCTCGTCCCGGCGTGGTAGCGTCGGGCGCGATGAACGACGCGCCGACGCGGGCAAAAGTTCGGGTGCTGCCGCCCGAGCTGGCCGATCAGATCGCGGCGGGCGAGGTGGTCGAGCGGCCGGCGTCCGTCGTCAAGGAGCTGGTCGAGAACGCGCTGGACGCCGGCGCGCGCCGCATCGAGATCGAGATCGAAGGCGGCGGGCGACGGCTGGTGCGCGTCGTCGATGACGGCAGCGGCATGGAGCCCGACGACGCGCGACTGGCGCTGCGCCGCCACGCGACGTCGAAGATCGCCTCGGCCGACGATCTCTGGGGCCTGCGCACCTTCGGTTTCCGGGGCGAAGCGCTGCCGTCGATCGCGGCCGTGTCGCGGTTGACGCTGGCAACACGCCCGCCCGACGCGGCGGCCGGCTTCAAGCTGGCCGTCGAGGCCGGCATCGAGACCGACGCGCGCGAGGTCGGCATCCCCGTCGGGACGCAGATCGAAGTGCGCGATCTCTTCTTCAACACGCCCGCGCGCGCCAAGTTCGGCAAGTCCGAGCCGACCGAGACCGCGAACGTCTCGGAGGCGCTGCTGCGGCTGGCGCTCGCCAACCCGGGCGCGCACCTGCGCCTGCGCGTCAGCGGGCGCGTCGCGATGGACCTGCCCCCTCACCGCGACGCGGCCGAGCGCGTGCGCGCGGCGCTGGCCCGGCGTGGCGCCGGCGCGCTGCACGAGGCCGACGGCGAGGAAGGCGGCTGCCGCGTGCGCGCGTTCCTGGCGGGACCGGACGAATCGACGAACACGACGCGCAACACGTTCCTCTTCGTCGGCGGCCGCTTCGTCCGCGATCGCAACCTGCTGCACGCGCTGGGGCTGGGCTACGGCGCGCTGCTGGAGAAGGGCCGCTACCCGATGGCCGCGCTGTTCCTCGACGTCCCGGGCGCGGACGTCGACGTGAACGTCCACCCGCAGAAGCTGGAGGTGCGATTCGCGCGCGCCCAGGAGGTCTACGCGGCGGTCCGCCACGTCGTCGGCGCCGCGATCGCGCGCGCGCCCTGGCTGCGCACGACGGACGACCGCCCGATGCGCACGTTCACGCAGCCGCCACGATTGGAGACCGGCGGCGCGCGCCCGGTCCGCGTCGGCGGGGGCGCGATGGCCCTGCCCCGCTCGGCGCAGAGCGCGCTGCCGCTGCGCGCTCTGCGCGACGCCGATGACGCCGCGCCTGCCGCCGACGCGCCGACCGAGTTCGCGGCGTCCCGGTTCTTCGCCGACCTCAACTACGTCGGCCAGGTGCACCGGACGTACCTCGTGTGCGAGGCGGCCGACGAGGTGATCCTGATCGATCAGCACGCCGCCCACGAGCGCGTCGCCTACGCCCGGCTGCGCGCGGCGCACGCGCGCCGGCAGATCGCGCGGCAGCAGCTGCTGTTCCCGATCCCGATCGAGGTCGGCGAGGCGGCCGCCGCCGCGCTGGAGACCGACGACCTGCTGGGCGGCCTCGGGTTCGAGGTCGCGCGCCACGGCCCCGACGAGATCCTCCTGCGCGCCGTCCCCGAGCCGCTGAAGGACGCCGACCCCAAGCCGCTGATCCGCGAGCTGCTCAGCGATCTGGCCGACGGCACGCCGCTGCGCGAGGGCGAGCTGGATCGCGTGGACCACATCCTGGCGACCATCGCCTGCCACAGCGTGGTCAGGGCGGGTGACGTGCTCAGTCGAACCGAGGCGGTGGCGCTCCTCAACCAGCTGGACGGCGTCGATCTCCGGTCGCACTGCCCGCACGGACGCCCGGTGCTGCTGCGCCTGCCCCTCGGCGAGATCGAACGGCGCTTCGGCCGTGCCTGATCCCACAGCACCCCTTCGCTTCGTGGCGGTCTTGGGCCCGACGGCGTCGGGCAAGAGCGCGCTGGGGATGGCGCTCGCCGAGCGCACGGGCGGCGAGATCGTCGCCTGCGATTCGCAGCAGGTGTACGTCGGCATGGACATCGGCACCGCCAAGCCGACCGCCGACGAGCGCCGCCGCATCCCCCACCACGCGCTGGATCTGGTGCGCCCCGACGAGCCTTTCCACGCGGCGCGCTGGGCCGCGGTCGCGCGCGCCGCGATCGCCGACATCGTCGCGCGCGGGCGGCTGCCGATCGTCGTCGGCGGGACCGGCCTCTACTACCGCGCGCTGGTCACCGGCCTGTTCGAGGCGCCGCCGCCCGACGAGAGCATCCGCGCGCGTCACCGCGCCGAGGCCGCCGCCGACGGCGTCGAAGCGCTGCATGCGCGCCTCGCCACCGTCGATCCGGAGGCCGCCGCCGCGATCCGGGTGCGCGACCTCGTCCGGATCAGCCGCGCGCTGGAGGTGTACGAGCAGACCGGCGAGCCCATCACGACGCTGCGCCGTCGCGCCGCCGCGCCCGCCGACCTGGCGCCGACCGTCCTGCTGTTCGACCCGCCGGTCCCCGCGCTGCGCCCCCGGATCACCGCGCGCATCGAGCAGATGATGGCGGCCGGATTTCTGGACGAGGTCCGCGCGCTGCGCGCCGCCGGCTACGGCCCGGCGCTGAAGCCGCTGCAGGCGCTGGGCTACAAGCAGCTCGGCGCCGTCCTGGACGGGACGGCGACGCTCGCCAATGCGGTCGCCGAGACGATCCAGGCGACGTGCGCCTACGCGCGCCGCCAGCGAACGTGGTTCCGCAAGCAGGAAGCCGCGCGCCGCTTCGAAGGCGAGGCTCAGCTCGAAGACGCCCTGGCGACGGCACAGGGGATGACGGCATGACGGCGATCCCGGGGTGCGTGTTCTGCGCGATCGCGGCGGGCGACGTGCCCGCGTCGATGATCCTGCGCGACGACGACGTCGCCGCGTTTCTCGACGCGCGCCCGGTGTTCAAGGGCCACGTGCTGGTCGTGCCGCGCGACCACGTGCCGACCCTGTCCGATCTGCCCGCGCCCGCGCTGGGCACGTTGTTCGCCGCCGTCCAGCGCGTCGCGCGCGCCGTCGAGTCCGGCCTGGGCGCGGACGGCACGTTCGTCGCGATGAACAACAAGGTCTCGCAGAGCGTGCCGCACCTGCACGTGCACGTCGTGCCCCGCCGGAAGAAGGACGGCCTCCGCGGCTTCTTCTGGCCGCGCGTCCCCTACGCGGACGACGCCGAGCGCGAAGTGTTCGCCCAGAAGATCCGCGGCGCGCTGTCGGGCTAGTACCTCGCCACGGTAATCACCCGCGATCCGTTGCAGCCGTTTGCCCTCGCCCCGCAAAGCGGGGAGAGGGTAAGGGAGAGGGGTCCGTCTTCTTAATTCAGCGACGCGACCAGATGGCGCAGCCGCTCGATGGCCTGCGCGATGTGGGCGTCGCCAGGGTCCAGCGCGGCCACGCGTTCAAGCACCTCGAGCGATCGGTCGGTGTCGCCGTCGCGGCCATAGATGCCGGCGAGGTTGTTCAGCATCCGCACCAGGATCGCGCGCTTGGACGACGCAGACAGAGACACCTCGGCCATCCGGGCGTCCGGTCCGGATGAACGGACCAGCAGCGCCTCCAAATCGGCACGGCTCAGCGCGACCCCGCCGCCGAAGGGATCGAGGATCAAGGGCGCGGCGCCGCCGTCGACGCGCACGAGGAAGTGGCCCGGGAACCCGACGCCGCCGACGCTCAATCCCAGCCGGCGGCCGACCTCCATATAAAGCACGGACAGCGAGATGGGGATGCCGACGTGGCGTTCGAGAACGTCGGCGAGGAAGCTGTTACGCGGATCGTAGTAGGCCTCGGTGTTGCCGCGAAACCCGAGCTCCTTGAACAGCATCGCGGCCAGCGCGCGCCCCGCGCCATCGGGCGTCGCCGCCTTCTCGATCGCCGGCGCCGCGCGCCGGGCCAGCTCGTCCAGCGCGCGCAGATGAGGCGCGACGTCGAAGGCGTCGTGCTCCCACGCGCCGATCAGCAACGCCGCCTCGTCCAGGCGAATGTCCGCGTCGTCGCGCTGGACCAAAGCCGCGAAGCGCTCGATCTCGAGCGATCGTTCCCGCACGCCCGCGACCATAGCGCCGAGCGCGTCGCGATGCACCTGGCAGCACGGGACAGCACATCCCGCCCGTGCTCTGATCCGGACGCGATGCCCTTCGACCCCACGCCCGTTCCCAGCGGCGGGCTGCACGCCGCTGCGACCGACCGCAACCGCGGCCCGATCCTCGACGTCCTGCGCGGTGTGCTTCCGGCGAGCGGCCTGGTCCTGGAGATCGCGAGCGGCACCGGCGAGCACGCCGCCTTCTTCGCGCCGCAGTTCCCCTCCCTGCGCTGGCAACCGTCCGACCCGTCGGCGCCCCATCTGGAGAGCATCCGCGCCTGGAGCGCCGCCTCGGGCGCGCCGAACCTCGCGTCGCCGTTGTTCCTCGATGTCGAGCGCGAGCCGTGGCCCGTCGCCCAAGCCGACGCGATCCTGAACATCAACATGATCCACATCGCGCCGTGGTCGGCGGCCGAGGCCCTCTTTCGCGGCGCCGCCCGGACGTTACCGGCGGCCGGCCTGCTGTACCTCTACGGCCCGTTCAAGCGCGGCGGCCAGCACACCGCCGACAGCAACCAGCGCTTCGACGAGCGCCTGCGCGGCGAGGACCCGCGCTGGGGCGTGCGCGATCTCGACGACGTGTCCGCCCTCGCGGCGTCCGTCGGGTTCGACGCGCCTGCGATCGTGGCGATGCCCGCGAACAACCTCTCGCTCGTGTTCCGCCGCGTCAGTGAACGAACCTGATCCGCCGGGCCTCGCGACTTCTGCGACCCGTCGTGCGAACCACCAGCCCGGCGAACTTCTCGATGTCGATCGGCTTCGCCAGGAACGCGTCGATGCCCGCCGGCCGCTCTGACTCGGCAATCTCCGCCGCGCTGATCGCGATGACCGGGATCTCGCTGAGCGTCGCGCTCTTCCCGCGGCTCTCGCAGAATTCCCAGCCGTCCATGACCGGCATCGACAGGTCGAGCAAGATGAACGTCGGCATCTCCTTCAACGCGGCGAGCACCGTCAGCGCTTCCAAGCCGTGCCGGGCGACGACGGTCGTGAACCCGGCATCATCCAGAATCTCTCGCAGCGCTTCCCGGTTCTCCTCGTCGTCATCGACGACGAGAACCAGCGGTCGGTTCGGCTCCGCCCGCAAAGGCGTTTCGGTCTGATCCTCCGATTGGTTCATGGGGCTCCTCCGGCAGCCGCTGGCCGCACGCAGCGGCCGAGCCGAAACACACGGGACCCCCAAGCGCGCCGGCACCCCATGGATGCCCGCCAGGCGACAGCCGAGCTGCCGCCACACCCTCCGGCGCGTCCCCCCTCACTCCCGTACCCCACCGAGAGCCCCGTGTGTTTCACTCGCGACTGCATTCCTGCAGACCTTTCATCCAATCCCCGTGCCACCGGTGTTTCCCCCGAGAATTCGCGTCCGTCCGTCGGGGACACCCCGGTCTCGTTACGTCGCCACCGTCAGGCCGTTACTTACGGGTCACCTCACGCGCCCCCGGTCGAGGCCGGGCGTCGTGGCTCGTCAGTCGGTCGCGCCGCCGTCCGCGTCGGTCCGAGGCCGACCGGGACAGCCGTCGAGCTCCCACGTCCAGTAGAAGCTCGAGGCGTTCGCGCACGCGTTCGGCTGATCGGTGCACGCGCCCTTGGTCCCCGCCTGGCACCAGCCGCAGCCCAGAACCGGCGTGCAGGTGTCGCACGACGTGAACTGACCGCAGTACACCGGACCGGAGGACGACGGACCCGAATAGTAGCCGCTGTCGTCGAAGCAGGCGGGCAGCAGCAACGCGAACAACAAGGCCATTCCTGCGCGCTTCACGGGGCCAAGGCTAGCGCCGCAAGACGCCGGCGCCAACTCGACCGGAGTTATAGTGGCGACCGACGGAGGGGACTGATCCAATGACGGCGACCCCACTGCAACCTGACCGCGCCCGCTCCGACGCGCTGGTGTTCTTCGGCGCGACGGGCGACCTCGCCTACAAGAAGATTTTCCCGGCGCTTCAAGCGATGGCGCGGCGCGGTCGTCTGGATGTGCCGGTCGTCGGCGTCGCGAAGGCCGGGTGGACGCGCGCGCAGCTCATCGAGCGCGCCCGGGCCAGCCTCGTCGAGCACGGCGGCGGCGTGGACGAGGCGGCGTTCGCGACGCTGGCCGCGCGCCTCGACTACGTCGACGGCGACTACGGCGAGGCCGACACGTTCGTCCGTTTGCGCGCCGCGCTGGGGACGGCCCGCCGTGCGACGCACTACCTGGCGATCCCGCCCAGCATGTTCCCGACCGTCGTCGAGCAGCTGCGCGGCGCGGGCCTGACCGAGGGCGCGCGCGTGGTCGTCGAGAAACCGTTCGGCCGCGACCTGACGTCCGCGCGGGCGCTGAACGAGACGCTTCACCGCGCGCTGCCGGAAAGCAGCATCTTCCGGATCGATCACTACCTGGGCAAGGAGGCGGTGCAGAACATCCTCTACTTCCGCTTCGCCAACGCGTTCCTCGAGCCGATCTGGAACCGCAGCTTCGTCGAGAACGTGCAGATCACCATGGCCGAGAGCTTCGGCGTGAAGGGCCGCGGCGCCTTCTACGAAGAGACCGGCGTCATCCGCGACGTCATCCAGAACCACCTGCTGCAGATCGTCAGCTACCTGTCGATGGAGGCGCCGAGCGGCATGTACGCCGAGGCGATCCGCGACGAGCAAGCGAAGGTGCTGCGCAACGTCCGTCCCCTCGACGTCGCCAGCATGATCCGGGGCCAGTTCCGCGGCTACCGCGACGAGCCCGGCGTCGCGAAAGACTCCTACATGGCGACCTACGCGGCGCTGCGCTTGCACGTCGATTCGTGGCGCTGGGAGGGGGTGCCGTTCTACGTGCGCGCGGGTAAGTGCCTCGCCCGGACGGTGACGGAGGTGACCGTCGAGCTGAAGTTGCCGCCGCAGGTCGTCTTCCCGGAGCCGCCGCCGACCGCGGGCAACATGGTGCGGTTTCGTCTGAGCCCGGAGGTGTTGATCAGCGTGGACGCGCGCGCCAAGCAGCCGGGCGAGTCGATGATCGGGCGCCCGGTGTCGCTGACGGTGACCGAGGAGCCAGCCCAGGGCGCGGACGGCCGCATGGACGCCTACGAACGCCTGCTCGGCGACGCGATGAACGGCGACGCGACGTTGTTCGCGCGGCAGGACGTCGTCGAGGCGGCGTGGGCGATCGTCGACCCGGTGATCCATGGGCCGAGCCCGATGTTCGAGTACGAACCGGGGACGTGGGGGCCGAAGGAGGCGAACGCGCTGACGGCGGAGGTGGGCGGGTGGAATACGGTGGGGTGAGGGAAGGCGGCGCGCGGTTGACCGCGTCGATGACGCCCTCGCGGTGAACGCTCGGAGTGCTGACAGCGTACTCTTCACGAGCGCGCGGAAAGAAGGAACACTGATCGACGGACTCCAAGTCCACCGTCCGTACTCCCCCCGACGCGAACGTCGTGTGTGATTCTCGGAGCTTGCCCGACGGTCATTCTCTGCGGGCGGGCGATTTGTCGGCCTCCCGACGACGACCGGGTTACTTCGTTCCGGAAACGCCCGTCCAGCGGCACAACGTCGAGAGCAGCCGGGAGAGGGCCGGCATGAGAGATCGCCTCTCATGGTGCGGCGCGGGCGGCGCAGGCGTGGGGTGGGCCGCGGTCGTGCGGGCCGGCGGCGTCCCGCGCGTCTCCTCGGGAATTGGGGGCGGCTTGATTGCAATGCTCAGGGCCGGCACTGCTTCGACGGGGAGCTCCTCCACGATCGCGGACGCCTCCACCTCCAACTCGGTCTCGACAACGGCGAGCGCTTCGACCTGGGGTACCTCCAGAGCCGTCACCGCGAACACTTCGTAGGCCGTGGCGGGAGGCTCTTCCGCGCCGACTGTATCCGCAACCGGCTCCAGCGCTGTGACCATCGGCGGCTCGGTCGCGGGCGAGCTCAGCGCCGGCGCCTCCACCACGCCCGAAGGGAATCCTTCGCCGACCGGCGCGGGCGTCGCGACTTCGAGCGTCTCCGACACCGCCGCCACCGCCTGCGCGACCTCCACCGCAGCGGGCTTATCCGGCTTGGCGGACGCGCGGCCGGCGGCTCGCGTCGTCTTCTTGCGGCTCGCCGTGGTTTCCTTGCGATGCAGGCCGTGCGCCTTCTTCTTGGGCGCCGCCGTCGCCGTGGCCAGCGGTTCCGTCAGCGCGTCGG
>Ga0070684_100001313_pt1 | contig 17812 bp, 17 predicted proteins | sample KBSC723LmetaG_FD_65653 | JGI IMG/M metagenome (GOLD analysis project Ga0070684, IMG submission 65653) | Corn rhizosphere microbial communities from Kellogg Biological Station, Michigan, USA - KBS C7.2-3L metaG | ecosystem: Host-associated > Plants > Roots > Rhizosphere ...
AACACCAATGCGCAGCTGCGCTCGCCCGTCACGATCCAGTTCCTCACGGCCACCACCTACTCGATCAACGGCGCGGGCAGCTTCGCGTACACGGGTGGCGGCAATATCGACGTCAACGGCTGGCGCGTGCAGATCTCCGGCGCACCGGCCGCGGGCGACAGCTTCACGGTCAGGGACAACACCTCCGGCACCGGCGACAACCGCAACGCGCTGCTGCTCTCGGACGCGCTCAAGTCCAACGTGCTCAACGGCGGCACGACTTCGCTCGGCTCCGCCGTCGGCGAGTTCGTGGGCGGTATCGGTGTCGCGACGCGCCAGGCGCAGGTCAATCGCGATGCGCAGAACGTCGTCTACGAGGAGAGTCTGGCGACCAAGGAATCCGTCTCCGGCGTGAACCTCGACGAGGAGGCCGCGAATCTCCTCAAGTATCAACAGGCTTACCAGGCGGCGGCGCAGTTGATCCGCGTCGCCGACACGATGTTCCAGACCTTGCTCGCAGCCACCGAGCGGTAGTCCTATGCGCATATCGACTGCAGGTATCCATCACGCGGCGCTGACATCGCTGCTCAGTCAGCAGTCCGTGCTGTCGAAGACGCAGACGCAGATTGCTTCGGGCAAGCGCGTCCAGACGCCTGCCGACGATCCGGTCGCGGCCGTGCACATCATGGAGCTGCAGCGTGCGCTCGCCGAGTCGGACCAGTTCAACTCGAACGCCGACATGGCGAAGAGCCGCCTGACGCTGGAAGAACAAGCACTCACCGACACAGGCACGCTGCTGCAGCGCGTGCGCGAGATCACTGTCCAAGGCAACAACGGGTCGGTCGATCCGGCCAGCCGCCGCATGCTCGCTACCGAGGTGCGCAGCAGGTTGAAGGAGCTCGTCGATATCGCCAACCGGCGCGATGCCAATGGCGAATATCTGTTCTCGGGCTACTCGACTCAGACGCAGCCCTTCGCACAGACCGGCAGCACGATCACTTACTTCGGCGACCAGGGCAATCGGTCGTTGCAGATCGGCACGGATCAGCGCGTCGTCGACGGGCACTCGGGCGTCGATGCCTTCATGTCGGTCACCGAAGGCAACGGGACATTCGTAACGACGGCGACCGTAGGAAATACCGGCAACGGCGTGATCGGCGGCGGCACGCTCGTCGATCCCGCGCAGTGGGTGGCGGGCGACTACACGCTGCGCTTCACCTCGGCGAGCGGCGACTACGAAATCCTCGACAGCGCTGCGACAGTCGTCGCGACGGGCACATACACGCAGAACAGCGCAATTTCCTTCAACGGCGCGAACATCAACATGACCGGAATGCCGGCGCAGAACGACACGTTCACGCTCGACCGCAGCCGCTCCGAAGACATGTTCACGACGTTGAGCAAGCTGGCAGACGCACTCGAATCGTCGACGGCGACCCAGGCCGACCGCGCCAACTTCAACTCGGACATGGCAACGATCCTGCAGCAGCTCGACCAGGCCGGCGATCACTTGTCGAGCGTCCGGGCCGAGGTCGGCACGCGCCTGTCTTCGATAGATAGTGCGCAGGACTCACTGGCCGACCGCAAGGTCGAGCTCGAAACGACGACCTCGCAGCTGCGCGACCTCGACTATGCCGACGCAGTCTCGAAGATGAATCAGCAGCTGGTGGGACTGCAGGCGGCGCAGGCGAGCTATTCGAAGATCGCGCAGCTCTCGCTGTTCGATTATTTGCGGTAGCCGGCTGAGGTAATGGGGACATTCATCATTTCCCCGAACCCGCTGTGATGCTGCTCACACTTTCGAGCTAGGCCACCACCCACTCTCAAGTTCCCCTGCTGCGCACCGATACAGCCCTTGCACAGGTTGATGGGCATCGGAAATCAACCCGGCTTTAGTAACGGTAAACATCAGGAGAGACTCTAATGCCTCAGGTTATTAACACCAACGTGATGTCGCTGAATGCCCAGCGCAATCTGTCGACATCGGGTGGCGCGCTTGCCACCGCTCTGCAGCGCCTGTCTTCGGGCCTGCGCATCAACAGCGCCAAGGACGACGCCGCCGGTCTCGCGATCGCGGAGCGTTTTACGACGCAGATCCGCGGCCTCAACCAGGCTGCCCGCAACGCCAACGACGGCATTTCGCTCGCGCAGACCGGTGAAGGCGCGCTGGCGGAAATCACCAACAACTTGCAGCGTATCCGCGAGCTCGCGGTGCAGGCTGCCAACAGCACGAACAGCGCGTCGGACCGCGAAGCGCTGAACCAGGAAGTCGAGCAGCGCCTCGCGGAAATCGAGCGCGTCGCTTCGCAGACTTCGTTCAACGGCCAGAAGATCCTCGACGGCTCGTTCGGCACGGCGGCCTTCCAGGTCGGCGCGAACGCCGGTGAGACGATCAACATCGGCTTGAACACCAGCATGAAGAAGGATGCGATCGGCCAGGTGGCCATCACGACCGGCACGGTCGACGTGACGGATCCGGACAACGATCCGACTACCGACGACGCCGTGAGCGCGGATGCCCCGCTGTCGATCATCGACGACGACTTCACGATCGCGGTCGGCGACGGCGACGCGGTGCAGCTGACCGGCGACTACGAGTCGGTGCAGGACCTGGTCGATGCAATCAACTCGAAGGTCGCGGGCGCCTCGGCGTGGATCGACTCTGACAACCACGTCGTGATCGCTTCGTCGGAAGACCTGACGATCGTCACGGCCAACGACGCAGCCACGTTGCTGGCCGGCGTTGCCACCACGACGGTTGCGGCCGACACGGACTTCCTGACCGCTGTGTCCGTCGAGACGGCCGGCGACGCCAACGAGACGATCATGCGCGTTGACTCGGCGCTGACCTCGGTCAGCAGCCTGCGCAGCACGCTCGGCGCGATCCAGAACCGCTTCGAGTCCACGATCACCAACCTGACGACTGCCGCCGAGAACCTCACGGCCTCGCGCAGCCGCATTCAGGACGCCGACTTCGCCCAGGAAACTGCCGCTCTTACGCGCGCGCAGATCCTGCAGCAGGCCGGCACGGCGATCCTGGCACAGGCGAATGCGGTGCCGCAGAACGTCCTCTCGCTGCTGCGCTAACGGGCAGCCTGGGATGACGTTTGACTGACATCAGGACGATGTTAGACGCGGTGGGCGGTGGTGGTCAGCGGACTGCCATCGCCCGCCGCTTTTGAACTGGTTTTGATGGGAGCAAAGGCCCATGAGCGATGACGGCATGACTGTAAAACCACCTGCGACGCCCGCCGTCGCGGTCGGGCAGCAATCTGCACAGTCGGCGCGCCCGCGAACGCAGGCACAGGCTCCGGTGCAGGCGCCGGCGCCGACGCAGGCCAAGCCGAAGCAAGAGCCCGCGGACATCGAAGCCGTGGCGAAGCAGCTCGAAAGCTTCTTGAAGCGCGTCAGTCGCTCGCTGGAGTTCCACGTCGACGACGCGAGCGGCCGCATGGTCTGCAGCGTGCGCGACGCGGCCACCGGCGATTTGATCCGGCAGATTCCGAATGAAGAAGTCCTGCGCATGGCGGAGCTGGCGCATGACGAGACGATCGTGCTCGTGAACGAGAAAGTCTGACGAGGGGAGCGACGCGGCAATGGCAGGTATTCAAGCAAGCGGCGTCGGCTCGGGGCTCGACATCAACAGCCTCGTGACTCAGCTCGTCAGCGCCGAGAATTCATCGCGCTCGGCACCGATCCTGCGCCGCGAAGCCGCGGCGACTACCACGATTTCCGCGCTCGGCACGCTCAAGGGCGCGCTGAGCCAGTTCAAAGGCGCGCTCACGCCGCTGCGCAATCTCGATGTGTTCTCGGTGCGCAAGACCACGACTTCGGACGCCACGCGCTTTACCGCGAGCGCAAGCTCGAAGGCCGCGGCGGGCAGCTATGACGTCGAAGTGATCAGCCTGGCGTCGGCGCACCGGCTCGCGTCCGCGCCTCACTTGACCGGCAAGACCACCGAGATCGGTTACGGCTCGCTCGAGATCACCGTCGGCGAAGACTCGTTCGACGTGGAGATCCCGCAGGACGCCAATACGCTCGAAGACATTCGCAACGCGATCAACAACGCGTCGGACAACACCGGCGTACAAGCGACGTTGCTGACCGGCACGGAAGGCACGCGCCTGATCCTCACCTCGAAGAAGACCGGTGAGGACCATGCGATCAAAGTCGTCGCCAGCGGTGGCGACGGCGGCCTCGCGGCCCTGAATTACGACTCCGCTGGCGTGATGAACCTGGAAGAGAAGGAGGAGGCGAAGAATGCTTCGCTGAAGATCTCCGGCTTCCCGGTCGAGAGCTCGACCAACACGGTCAGCGATGCCATCGAAGGCGTGACGATCAATCTGCTGAAGGCGGAAGTGGGCAAGGAGTTCACGCTCGACGTCAGCTTCGACGCCTCCAGCGTGACGACCCGCATCCAGACCTTCGTCACCGAGTACAACAACATGCAGGCTGCGCTCGGCAAGCTGGGCAACTACGACGCGGCCACGAAGACGGCCGGTCCGTTGCTCGGCGATTCGCTGCTGCGAAGCGTCCAGCAGGACATGCGCAATGGGTTGACGAACCCGGTCGCAGGCCTGAGCGGCGACTACACTGCGCTCGCGAACATCGGCATCACCACGACTGCCTCGGGCACGCTGGAACTGGACACCGACAAGCTGAGCAAGGCGCTCGGCGACGATCCGGATGCGGTAGCCCATCTGTTCGGCTCCGAAAACGGTGTTGCGGCTCGCCTGTTCGCGCAGATCGACGCACGCCTCAAGAGCGGCAGCGATCTCGATTCGCGCAACACCACGCTCAAGCGGCAGATGGACGACATCAGCCGCGAAAAGGAAGCGCTCGCGCTGCGCATGGAGCAGGTCGAAGCTCGCTATCGCAAGCAGTTCACGGCGCTGGATTCGCTGCTTTCGCAGATGCAGACCACGTCGAGCTATCTCGCACAGCAGCTCGCGAGCGTGCCGAAAGCCGGAGGGTGACGAGGGTGACGAGGGTCACGAGGGTCACGAGGGTCACTTTCGTGACCCTCTTCACTTTCCACTCAAGTCCCTTGGCAGTACGCCGTTAAATATCTCAGGAATACTGCTCACGGAGATGTCCGACATGGCCGCCACCCCATACGCCGCAAAACTCGCTGCTTACAGCAGCGCGCAGGCGCATGGCGGAGTCGCTGCAGCGGACCCGCATCGCCTGATCGTAATGCTGCTCGACGGCGCGCTGGAGCGCATCAGCACTGCGCGCGGCTGCATGACTCGCGGCGAGACTTCCGAGAAGGCGCGCTTGCTGAATCGAGCTGTTTCGATCATCGGCGAGCTGCGCAACAGCCTCGATCTGAAGGCCGGCGGCCAGCTGGCCGCGAACCTCGGCGAGCTCTACGACTACATGGGCCGGCGCTTGCTGAAGGCGACGGCGGAGAACCGCGTCGAGATGCTCGACGAGGTCATCAAGCTGCTGCACGAGATCCGCACCGCGTGGGTCGCGATCCCGAACGAGGCGCGCAGATGAGCGCCCCGATCGCAGACGGCGTGATGGCTGCCACGCACAAGCTCGTGCAACAGGCCATGACGGGTCAGTGGCAGGAAGTCCCCAAGACTATTCAGGAGCGCCGCGATCTGTTGGCGCGCCTGTCGTCGACCGCGCGACCGCAGGATCAGCCATGGCTGGACGCACTCCGCCAGGCCATGACCGAATCGGACGCCGCCGTCGCCCAAATCGCCCAATCGGCCAAGATCGCTGTGGGGTCAGGTAATGACGCTGTAGGTCCGGCTTCAGCCGGACAATCCGTCGAAACTCAGGACCCCGTCGCCACGATCATGGACATGCTCGGTAAGGGAGTCTGACCCATGTACGAAGGACTAGACACCGTCGTTCTCTACGAAGAGCTCGCCTACGAAGACGTTCTCCCGGTCGCCTGGAAGAAGATGTCCGAGCCCTTCGACCCGGCCCTGATCTCCAGCTACGCCGACCGCAATCTGCGCGTGCTGCAGGCCCTGGCCGCCCTCGACGAGCACGGCCAGCCCGAGAAGACCGACGAGTCTTCTCCGCACGCCGCCGACATCCTGCGGCTGGATCTCAAGGTCAACCTGCTGCTCGACATGGTCGGCGCGCTGCTGGTTGCCAGCCGCCCGCGGCCGCGCGCCGCATCGATTCGCTTCAACGCTCTCGGCGGCGTATGGCAAGCCGCTGCTCCATTCCCTGAGCTGGGCAGCCAGGGAATCCTTGAGATCTTCGTTCGCGACAGCATCGCCGAGCCGCTGCGTCTGGCCGGTCGCATCGCGTCGGTCGGTCCGGATGGGCGAGTGAAGGTGCGATTTGCGGCGCTGAGCGAGAACGTGGCCGATCTGTTGGAGAAGCTCGCGTTCCGCAAGCATCGAAGACAGGTCGCGGGGATTCGGGCGCCGAAGAAGTAAGAAGACAGAAAGCGAAAAGAAGAAATAAAAAATGAGAAGTGGTCGTGAGGGTGAAGAAGAGTCGGGCTGAAGCCCGACCTAGAGCCCTACAAAAAAACGCCGAGTCAGTCTTGCTCAACGCGCGTCAGACTTTGGTCTTATCGCGTCTCGGTTTCCCGCAAGTTTGCGCGCGCGAATTTCTCGCGCGCACTCGCAGCAAGAAAAACCCTGGTTTTTAAGGCTCGCGCACGCATCTTCCACTAGTGCTGTATGAGTTCTTCCCCTAAGCGCGCGCCAAATTTCTGGCAGTAGTTCACGGCGGACAGGCGTTCAGGGAGAGTCTTATAGAGCAACCTACACGGACAGACAGAATGCCGCCAAGACAAGAGCACTCGCGCCACGAGCGCAGGGACCCGGGAATGAATTTGAGTGACACGGCGAGACTGAGAACCCTCACGCTACAGCGTGCGGTCGTCTACGACGGCGACGCACAGCGAGCGGAAAGGGTGGCCGACGTCCTGCGGACGTTGGGCCTCGAGCCTCTGCTCATCGACCACAGCGCACTGATGCGCGCCGTCATCCAAGCCCCGAGCACTCCGCCGGCCTTGCTGATCGGCGATGTCGCGGACTGCGACTGGCGCGAGCTGGGTGCCGCGCTGCGCGAGCAGCTCGCCGACGTCCCGGTCGTTGCATATGGCTCCGGCGCCGTCGCCGACCAGTTGCTCGCCGCCCTCGGTCCCCGGTTGCAGCGCCTGCAGTTCCCGTTCAAGCACACCACGCTGGCCGCCGCGCTGCGCGTTCCGGTTGAAGCGGCGTTGGAAGAGGCGGGTGACGTCAACATGCCGACCGGCTCGTCGCCGGCGGTGCGCGAAGTGAGCGCGCTGATCCGCCAGGTTGCGGCTCATGATTCGAGCGTGCTGATTCTGGGCGAGTCGGGCACGGGCAAAGAGCTCGCGGCCCGCGCCATTCACGATGCCAGCCCGCGTCGGCAGCGGCCGTTCGTGGCTATCAACTGCGGCGCCATCCCGGCTGAGCTGCTCGAAAGCGAGTTGTTCGGACACGAGAAGGGCTCGTTCACCGGCGCGATCTCCGCCCGCAAGGGTCGTTTCGAGATTGCCGAGGGCGGCACCCTGTTCCTGGACGAGATCGGCGACATGAGCCTGCCGATGCAGGTGAAGCTGCTGCGCGTCCTGCAGGAGCGGGTGTTCGAGCGCGTCGGCAACCACACGCCGATCCGCTGCAACGTGCGCATCGTCGCGGCGACCCATCGCAATCTGGAAGAGTCGATCGCGCGCGGCGCTTTCCGCGAAGACCTGTTTTATCGCCTCAACGTGTTCCCCATCGAGATGCCGGCGCTGCGCACGCGCATCGACGATCTGCCGCTGCTGGTGCGGGATTTCTCGGATCGCAACGTCGATGCCGGCCGCAGCAAGGTCGAGCTGACCGCGCGCACGATGAAGGTGCTGAGCGCATACGCCTGGCCCGGCAACGTCCGCGAGCTCGGCAACCTTATCGAACGCATGTCGATCCTGTGCCCGAACCGGCGCGTCGACGTCGCCGATCTGCCGCCGAAATACCGGCCGGCCGCGCTGCTGGCCCAGCTGAATCTCGATGCGATTCCCGACGAGCTGCCGGCGATCGAAGAGCCGGAGGAATTCGAGGACGCCGGAGCGATCGACGACAGCGGCGTGATCGCGATGCTGACCGAGCAGGACTCCAACGAAACCGTCGTGCAGCTGCCGGCCGAAGGCCTGGACCTGCGCGACCACCTGTTCACGATCGAACGCGGACTGATCCAGCAGGCACTGAGCCGCTCCGGCGGCACGGTCGCCCACGCCGCGCGGCTGCTCAAGCTGCGCCGCACGACGCTGGTCGAAAAGCTCCGCAAGTTCCAGATGCTCAACGAAGCGGCGGCGTCAGAGGTTTGACGGAACCGTCGGGACGTTCGACGCGATGGCCGGCAAGTCGGGCTGTAGGTCGGGCTTTAGCCCGACTCCGCATGGATTGTCGGGCTAAAGCCCGACCTACAGCTCTCAACCCTGTGACCGGCTCCACAGGATCGCCTGTCCGGATCGCCTGACACCCCCTCTGGAACAGAACTTGCTCCCTTAACTGCCAACTATGGGCGTGATTTCGCGAATGGCTGACTACGGACGAGAGGGTGAAGCTGCGGCTTCCACCCCGGCCGCTGGTTCCCATTCGCCATTTTCACCGGGCCCCTCCGACCTCATCGCCACCGCCGACGTGTCGCGCCGCCTGGCCGACCTGGCGCGCCGAGTGGCCGCCAGCGATTGCACCGTGCTGATCGCGGGCGAGTCGGGCACCGGCAAAGAAGTGCTGGCGCGCTTCATTCATCGCAACTCGCCGCGCGCCGATCGCGCCTTCGTCGCGGTCAACTGCGCGGCGATTCCCGAGAACATGCTCGAAGCGATTCTGTTCGGTTACGAGCGCGGCGCGTTCACTGGCGCGCACGCTGCGCATCCCGGCAAGTTCGAGCAGGCACAGGGCGGCACGCTGCTGCTCGACGAAGTGACCGAGATGCCGCTCGGTCTGCAAGCCAAGCTTCTGCGAGTGCTGCAGGAACGCGAAGTCGAACGTCTCGGCGGTCGCACGCCGGTGGCGCTCGATGTGCGCGTGCTGGCCACGACGAATCGCAACCTGCGCAGCGAGGTCGCTGCGGGCCGCTTCCGCGAAGACTTGTACTACCGCTTGAACGTGTTCCCCCTGACGACCGCGCCGCTGCGCGAGCGTCGGGACGATGTGCTGCCGCTCGCGATGCACGTGCTCAACGCGCGTTGCCGCCCCGGCGAACGCATTCCGGCGCTGAGCGCCGAGGCCGCACACATCCTGCTCACGCATGCGTGGCCGGGCAACGTGCGCGAGCTCGACAACGTCATGCAGCGCGCGCTGATCCTGGCGAACGGCCCGGTCATCCAGGCCGAGAACATTCATATCGAAGGTGCAAGCGAAGCGGTACCGAGCGCGGCGCCGAGCGCTTCCTCTTCAGGCGCGCTGTCCGAATCTGTTTCCGCCGCCGAGCGCGATCTGATCCTCGAAGCGCTGCGTACCGACAACGGCAATCGCCAGGCGATGGCGAAGCGTCTCGGCATCAGCCCGCGCACCTTGCGTTACAAGCTCGCGAAGTTGCGCGAAGCCGGCGTCGAAGTTTGAGGGAGCCACGAATGTCCAACATGCAAATCGATGCAGTGCTTGCCCAGATCCGCTCCATGCAGTCGCAGGTGCGCGGCGCGGGCGGCCCGCCGTCGGAGATCTCGCAGGCTGCTGCCGGTGTCGGCGGCGCGTTGCAGTCGCCGACGAACTCCTTCTCGAACGTGCTGAAGCAGGGCCTGGATCAAGTGAACCAGGCGCAGCAGCGCTCTACGGATCTGGCGACGCAGTTCGAGCGCGGCGTGCCGGGCGTCGAGCTGCCGCAAGTCATGCTGGAGATGCAGAAGGCGAGCGTTTCGTTCCGAGCGATCACCGAAGTACGCAATCGTTTCGTGAATGCGTACCAGGAGATCATGAACATGCCCATTTAACGAGTGACAGTGACTAGTACCGGTGCATGGATATGAGTACTGAAGCGGCGGCATTGCCGCGTCCTTCGATCATTCCGCCGAGCCTCAAGCCGCTCGCGCTGCTCATTGGCATCGCGGCTGCGGTCGCGGCGGGTGTCGTGATCGTGCTGTGGTCCAAAGAGCCGACGTACAGCCTGCTCTACGGCAACCTCGGTCAGCAGGACGCCGCGCAGATCGCGCAGGCACTCGACACCAACAACATTCCGTACAAGATCGACGGCGGCACCATCACCGTTCCGGCCGATCGCGTTCACGACGCAAGACTCAAGCTCGCGTCGCAAGGCCTGCCCGAAGGCGACGGTGGCTTCGCGGTGATGTCGAAGGAGCCGGGATTCGGCGTGAGTCAGTTCATGGAGGGCGCGCGCTATCAGCACGCCCTCGAGACCGAGCTGGCCCGCACGATTTCGAACCTGCAGCCTGTCGAAGGTGCGCGCGTGCATTTGGCGCTGCCGCGGCAGTCCGCGTTCGTGCGCGATCGTCGGCCGCCGAGCGCTTCGGTGTTCCTGCAGATGAAGCCGGGCCGTCGACTCGAAACGGAGCAGGTCACTGCAATCGTCAACCTGGTCGCGTCGAGCATCCCCGAGCTGGAAGCGGATCAGGTCACGGTCGTCGATCAGCAAGGCCGACTGCTGTCGGCGCCGGAAGGCAACGATGAAATGGCTGCTCGCGAGAAGCAGCTCGAGATCGCGCGCGGCATGGAAGAGCGCTACACGCAGCGTGTCGAGCAGTTGCTCGCGCCGCTCGTCGGGCCGGGTCGCGTGCGAGCGCAGGTCGTGGCCGATGTCGAGCTCTCGACTACTGAAGAAGCTCGCGAACAATATCGTCCTGAGAGTCAGATCGTTCGCAGCGAACAGACCGCGGAAGAATCGAGCCGCAACGGCGCCGGTCCGCAGGGCGTGCCCGGCGCGCTCACTAATCAGCCGCCGACGCCTGGCGTCGCGTTGCCACCCAACGTCCCCGCCGGTGCACAGGCAGCGAATGCTGCCGCTCAGCCGGTCGCGCCGAACACACCGCCGGACAACACGTCGAAGCAGTCGACGCGTAATTACGAGATCGATCGCACGGTGGCGTACACGCGCCAGCCGGCGGGTCGCCTGAAGCGACTTACCGTCGCGGTGCTCGTCGACAACCTGCGCGCGACCGACGACGAAGGCAACGTCAAAGAAACCGCCCTGACACCCGAACAGCTCGAGAACATGACGAAGCTGGTCAAGGATGCCGTCGGCTTCGATCAGGCGCGCGGCGACAGCGTCAACGTCGTCAACGCTTCGTTCAAGGGCGAGCTGACGCCGGAAGAAGTGCAGGAAGATCCGATCCCGCTGTGGGAGCGTCCGCTGATCCGCGACATCGCCAAGTTGCTCGCGGGACTCATCGTGGTCTTAGTGATCGTGCTGATGGTGGTGCGTCCGCTGATTCGCGGGTTGCTGGCATCGCCGCGCATGGCCTACGCGCCGACCGCATTGCCGCCGGGGCAAAGCAGCCTGCCGGCACAAGCCGCGGGTCCGTCGCTCGACTATGACGGGCAGATTTCTCAGGCGCGCTCGATGGTGACGCAGGACGCAGCGCGCGTGGCACAGGTCGTGAAGACGTGGGTTGGCGACGATGAGTAAGAAGCAGCAGGGTGGAGACGCGAAGCGCAGCGGCACGGAACGGGCCGCAATCTTCCTGTTGTCGCTCGGCGAGCAGGAAGCCACCGAAGTCATGAAGCACATGGGGGCCAAGGACGTGCAACGCATCGGCGCCGCCATGACTCAGTTACAGAATGTTTCCCGCACCGACGTGTCGAAGGTGTTGAGCGATTTCAATTTGTCCGTCGAAGGCCAGACGTCGCTCGGCGTCGGCGTCGACGAGTATCTGCGCAAGGTGCTGATCGGCGCGCTCGGTGAAGACAAGGCGCGTGGCGTGATCGATCGCATTCTGTTCGGGCGCTCCAGCAAAGGTCTGGAAGCGCTGAAGTGGATGGATCCGCGCGCGGTCGCGGAGCTGATCCGCCAGGAGCATCCGCAGATCATCGCGATCGTGATGGCGTATCTGGATTCGGATCAGGCCGCCGAGGTGCTCAATCATTTTCCGGATCCGCTGCGGGCCGATGTGGTCCTGCGCGTCGCGACATTGGATGGTATTCAGCCGACGGCCTTGCATGAGCTCGATGAAGTGATCGAGAAGCAGTTCGCCGGCCGTACGGGTGGCATGAAAACTTCGGTGCTCGGCGGCGTGAAGAGCGCGGCGAACATCCTTAACTTCATGGACTCCAGCGCCGAGGCGAACGTCGTTGCGCTGATCTCCAAGGCCGACGAGGCGCTCGGCACCAGGATTCAGGATCTGATGTTCGTCTTCGACGACATCTCCGAGATTGACGATCGCGGCATGCAGGAAGTGTTGCGCGCAGTGCCGAGCGACAAGCTGCTGCTCGCGATCAAAGGCGCGGACGAGCCGTTGAAGGCGAAGATCTTCAAGAACATGTCGCAGCGTGCGGCCGAGATGTTGAAGGACGACCTGGAAGCGAAAGGCCCCGTGCGATTGTCCGAAGTCGAGGCGGCGCAGAAGGAAATCCTCGCCATCGTCCGCAAGATGTCGGAAGCGGGCACGATCCAGCTCGGCGGCAAGGGTGAGGAATTCGTATGACCGACGTTTCGCGCTGGGACGCGCCCGCGGTCGCGGGCAGGACAGTGCAGGGGCGTCGTGCCGGTCGCACGGTCAGCGAGCTCGAGGACGTCGAGCAGCGTGCGCACAAAGAGGCGTTTGCCAAGGGTCACGCGGCGGGGCTCGCCGCGGCCAAGGCGGAGTCGCAGCAGGCGCTCAATCAGCTCAAGCAGCAGGTCGCGAACATCGACAAGATGCTGAGCGCGGTTGCGCAGCCGTTCAAAGAACTCGATGCGCAGGTCGAAGAGCAGCTCGTGCAGCTGGCGGTTTCGATCGCGCGACAGTTGGTGCGTCGTGAGTTGCGGATGGACCCGTCGCAGGTGATCGCGATCATTCGCGAGACCGTGGCGTTGCTGCCGGCGGCCACGCGTGATGTGCGTGTTCATTTGCATCCCGAGGATGCGACGGTTGTTCGAGAGAAGTTGGCGACGCCGACCGCGGATCGTGCGTGGACGATCGTTGAAGATCCGGTAATGCCGCGCGGCGGTTGCCGCGTCACGACGGATACGGCACACATCGACGCGCGGATGGATACGCGCATTCAGACCATCATGGCCACGATCCTCGGTGAAGAGCGCAGCGATGCCGGGCGTGGAGCGTAATTCCAAGATTGCGAGTCTGCTGGAGCGCCACTCGAAGCGTGTCGAGCAGATGGCGCCGCCGCCCGTGGAGGGCGTGCTGACTCGCATGGTCGGGCTGACGCTCGAAGCCGCGGGATGTCAGGCGGCTGTTGGTGATCGCGTCGATGTGCTCGGGAATGACGGCGCCCGCATCGAGGCGGAGGTCGTGGGGTTCTCGGGTGATCGGCTGTATCTGATGCCGACGGGCGATATTCATGGCTTGAAGCCGAACGCCCGTGTCGTGCCGCGTACCGGGGCGGAAATGGTTGCAGTCGGCCCGCACCTGCTGGGCCGGATCATCGATGGCGCGGGCACCGCGCTCGATGGACTGGGACAGATCGCGTGTGATGAACGCATTCGTTTGACCGGAATGCCGATCAATCCCCTGTCGCGTCAGCCGATTGAAGAGCCGCTCGATGTCGGTGTGCGCGCGATCAATTCATTGCTCACAGTCGGGCGCGGTCAGCGTATCGGCTTGTTCGCGGGCAGCGGCGTCGGTAAGAGCGTGCTGCTCGGCATGATGGCGCGCTATACGAGCGCAGATGTGATCGTCGTTGGCCTGATCGGCGAGCGCGGTCGCGAAGTGAAAGAATTTGTTGAGCGCATTCTCGGCCCGCAAGGTTTGAAACGCGCGATCGTCGTCGCGACGCCGGCGGACAACCCGCCGCTGATGCGTTTGCACGGTGCCTGGCGTGCGACTGCCATCGCGGAGTATTTCCGCGATCAGGGCAAGAGCGTCCTGCTGATCATGGACTCGCTGACTCGCTTCGCTCAGGCGCAGCGCGAGATCGGTCTCGCGATTGGCGAGGCGCCGGCGACGAAAGGTTATCCGCCGTCGGTGTTTGCTCGTCTGCCGCAGCTCGTCGAGCGTGCCGGCAACGGGGCGGACGGCCGCGGGTCGATCACGGCTTTCTACACGGTGTTGACAGAAGGCGACGATCAACAGGATCCGATCGCCGACGCAGCGCGGGCGATTCTGGACGGCCACGTCGTGTTGTCTCGGCGTATTGCTGAAGCAGGGCACTACCCGGCGATCGACATTGAAGCTTCGATCAGCCGCGTGATGCACGACGTCGTCGAGCAGCAGCAATTCACGCTCGCGCGTCGCTTCAAGCAGGCGCTCAGCACATATCAGCAGAATCGCGATCTGATCGCGATCGGGGCGTATCACAAGGGCAGCGATCCGCGCATCGACGCCGCGATCGCGCTCTGGCCGAACATGCAGAACTTCCTGCAGCAGGATCTGACTGAGCGCGTTGACTACAACCGCAGCCTGGTCGAGCTCGGCGCAGTCATCGGCGGTGCCGCGTGACTCGCGCCAAGCGCATGAAGCCCGTGCAGAACCTGTACGACGACACCGAGCGTCGGCTGGCTGTGGCGCTCGGGGCTGTCGAGAAGAAGGTCACAGACGCCGAGATGAAGCTGCAGGAGCTCGAGCGCTATCGCGGTGAGTACGAGAATCAATTCAAGGCGCGCGCTGGCCGCGGCATGGGCGTGGCGGACCTCCGGGACTATCAGGCGTTCCTGGCGCGGCTGACAGACGCCATTCGGCAGCAGCAGGCAGTCGTGAATCGCGCGAAGTCCGATCGAGATGCCGAGCGGCAACGTTGGCAAGACGCGGCGAAACGCGCCAAGGCCCTCGACCACGTCGTCGATCAATGGCAGACAGAAGAGCGGCGCGCGTCCGATCGACGCGAGCAACGCGAGAGCGACGAGCGCGCCCAACGCAAAGTGAACAAGACATGACACCCACGAATCTCCCCGTTCAGCCTTCAACGCCCGCGACGCCGGGGTCACCGGCGACGCCAGGCACCGTTGCAACGGAACAGACCCAGACGACGGACTTCCTGGCGATGCTGGGTCAGTTGGTCGCCGCGTCGCTGCAGCGAAGCGGGGCGGCTGCAGTGCCGACGGGCAAGGCGCCGGCAATGGCTCTGGACGGTGCGGACAAGAAGGATGAGCTGGATCCGGCGGACATGGTCGCGATGTTCTCGATGGGACTGCCGCAACCGCAGCCTGTGATCAACATCGACCTGCCCGTCGATGTCCCAGTCGAGCAGGCGCTGCAGTCGTTGCCGGGTGTTGGCGTCGGATCCGATGCCATGACGGGCATCCTGCAAGAAGTTGCAAAGCAGGCGACCGAAGGAAAGTTGGCCGCCGATGTATCGCAGACGATCGACGCGGCGCAGACGTCGGATTCGCTCCAGGGTCCGACGGTGCCGTTCCAGCTGCAGCCTCAGCAGGTGCAAGCTCAGCAAGCGACGCACGCACACACCGCCGTCACACACACAGTACACTCGCCGGTCGGCAGTGCTGCGTGGGCTGATGAGCTCGGCACCCGCGTCGTGATGATGACCGAGTCCGGCAATCACACCGCGTCGCTGAAACTCTCACCCGAGCATCTCGGCCCGCTGGAAATCAACATCACCGTGCGTGATGACAAAGCGTCGGTGTGGTTTGGCGCCGCGCATGCTGACACACGTGCAGCGATTGAGACGGCGCTGCCTCGGCTGCGCGAAATGTTCGAATCGCAGGGTCTCTCGCTCGCTGATGCCGGCGTATTCCGAGAGCCGCCGCGCGAGCAGGCCGTGGTGAAGGACAATGCGCCGTCACAAGGACAAGGCGACGCGACCGAGGAGGTCGCTGCGGTCAGCTCACGTGCACGTTTAGGGCTGGTCGACGCCTACGCGTGAGGTTCACTTCGGCGCCTGCTCTGCCAGCGCGTCGCGCTTCTCCGGTGAACCCGTCTTGAGCGAGTTGTTGCCAGCCTCGCTCGCGTAAACCACCGCTAGAGTCTGCCGCTCATCGGGCACAGTTACCGTCGGCAGATGATAGAACTCGCACTGCGCGCGCTCGCGCGTCACGTCGAGAACTCCATAACCGCGGCTGAATCGTTCGATGTACTTCATGTGCGGCGAGATCGAGCGGATCTTCTCGGCATTTGCGGCGGCCTGGGCCTGGTCGCGCTCCGCTGGCGAGCTCACTGCTGGTCCGACAAACTCAACGCCGACGACGCGTGCCTCATCTGACGTTGCAGACGTCGCCCATGGATTGGAGCTCAAGTCATTGCACCATGTTGAGTGAATGTCGCCGGTCAGCACGACATTGTTTCGGATGTCGCGCTCGCGCAGGACTTGGAACAACCGCTCGCGTGCCGGGTAGTAGCCGTCCCACTGATCGGGATTGCGAATCGTGGTGCCCTGGGTGCGGCTGAGCTGCGCCATCATCACTTGCTGGCCGAGGATGCGCCACGGCTGCTTGTGATCGTTCGACTTGCGCAGTTCGCGCGCGAGCCATTTCTCCTGATCGAACCCGAGCAGCGTGCGTTTCGGATCGGCAAGCTGCGGGTCTGTCACCGGCACCTGCTGTTCGCCAGGCTTGAAGTCGACCTGCTTGTCGCGGCCGTGCACCCGCGTGTCGAGCATGAGGAGGTCGGCGAGATCGCCGAATTGAAAGCTGCGGTAGATCGTGTCGTCGCTGGACGAAGCGCTACGGATCGGCATGTACTCGTTGTAGGCCTGAACGAAGGCGCGCTTGCGCTTGCTCCATTCGCCTTCGCCCTGGTCGGGGTTGTGATTCTCTGCACCGTCACGCCAGGAATTGTTGGCCGTCTCGTGATCGTCCCACACCGTGATGAATGGATGCTGGCGATGGATTTCCTGCAGGTCCGGGTCGGTGCGATAGAGAGCGTAGCGCAGGCGATAGTCGGTCAATGACACCGCTTCGTTCGTCGGTACCACGTCGCGCTCACCTTTGAGCTGCGGATCTGCATATTCGCCGAGCTTGTATTCGTAGATGTAGTCGCCGAGATGCAGCACGCAGTCCAGATCGTCGCGCTCGGCGATCCGTGCGTAGGCGTTGAAGTAGCCCCACGGGTAATTCGAGCACGAAGCAAAGGCGAGACGCAGACGATCGACGTTGCCGACGGGCAGCGTGCGCGTGCGGCCGACCAGCGACTTCACGCCGCGTGCTTCGAACTGATAGTAGTAGGTGAGGCCTGGGTGAAGCCCGCTGGCGTCGACTTTGACCGTGAAGTCACGTCGGCGATCCGTCACGAAGCGCCCGGACTTGCGGATCTGCTTCATGCCGGGATCGCTCGCGACGGCCCAGTTGACTCGCAGGGTTTCGGTCGGATCGACGGGTGTCACGCGCGTCCACAAGATCACTCGATCGCGCTGCGGATCGCCGCTCGCGATGCCGTGTGCGAACGTGAAGTGCGGCTCGTCATCTTGCGTGAACGCGGAGGGTGCGACACCCAGCGCGGCCAGCGCAGCAATCAGCTCACGTCGACTGAGGTGCATCGTCGTAGCAGCCTTCTAGAGTTTGCGGAAATAGCGCGCGAGCGGCAGCGCGCGGAACTGTGCCTTCTCGTATGCGGCGCGTGCTGGTGCATGACCCGGATCACCGCCGGTCTCGACCATAGCGATTTCCATGCCTGCTTCCTTCATTCGGTCGACGGCGAAGTCGGTCATCGCCATGGCGATGCCGCGGCGCTGGTAGTTTGGATCGACCGCGATCATGTAGATCTCGCCGAGCTTGCCGTCGTGGAAACGCACGACGACGAAGCCGGCAACGTTGCCGCCTTCGATAGCAACCCAGGTCTTCA
>Ga0070684_100001315_pt1 | contig 17787 bp, 10 predicted proteins | sample KBSC723LmetaG_FD_65653 | JGI IMG/M metagenome (GOLD analysis project Ga0070684, IMG submission 65653) | Corn rhizosphere microbial communities from Kellogg Biological Station, Michigan, USA - KBS C7.2-3L metaG | ecosystem: Host-associated > Plants > Roots > Rhizosphere ...
TCACTGGCGCAATCACCAGCACGACCCAGGCCATGATGTCGGCCACGAAGTCGAGCGTGTCGCCGGAGAACAGCGACGCGTGTGCAGGCGCTGCCGCTCCCAGTGCAGCGAGAGTCAGAATTGCGGCAGATCGCCAACGCATGCGTCGCTCTCCCGTTCAATAACGTCCGATGATGCCGACCTTGAGCTGGTCGAAGCCGGGTGTGCTGCTGGCATCGTTGAGATCGATCCAATGCCGCTCGTAGCCGAAGCGCAGCGACATCGTACGGTTGATATCCCAACGCAGGCCTGCGCCGACGTTGTACTCGAGCTCATCGACACTCTTGGTGTTCTGGAACGTGCCGCAGATATAGCCGTACCACGGATCCCACCAGCACGTCGACTGGGGCCGGCCCTCCGGGACGTTGGTATCGATGAAGGCCCAGCCGATGCCGCCGGTGACATAGGGCGTGAGGTCGCCCTCCAGCAGATTGAAGTTCACGCCGACGCGTGGCGTCCAGTATTCGATCGTGCCTTCCACGCTGAAGCCATTGCCGACGACCGGGCCGCCCGGTGATACGGGAGCCGGCGCGATGTCGGCGTTGTAGTCGATCGAGTTCCAGTCCACGCCGAACAGCAGCTCCAAGCGCGAATTGAAGCGGTAGGTGAAGGACAGCGCGAGACCGAGGTCGTCGTCGAGGCTGGCGCGCGAGCCGCCCTTGAAGTCGACGTCCTGCGAGAACTGATACAGCACTTCGCCGCCGAAGTCCCAGCCGGGTTGGCGATCCGCAAGTGCCGCCGCTGAGCACAGCAGCAGGGCCAGACCGATCGAAAAGCGCATTCTCATGACACTCTCCTGACTATTCCGTTAATAGCGCGCTGCCAGGCCGAGCTTGATCACATCGAACCCTGGCTGGCTGGTCGCCTCGCCGAGGTCGAGCCAATGCCTTTCATAGCCGAACCGCAGCGACATCGTCCGCGATACGTCCCAGCGCAGGCCGACGCCGACGTTGTAGGTGAGCTCGTCGAAATTCTTGGTGTCCTGGAACGTGCCGCACACGTACCCGTACCACGGGTCCCAATAGCACGCCGATGTCGGCCGGCCGTCCGGGATATTCGTATCGATGAAGGCCCAGCCGATACCGCCGGTGACATAGGGCGTGAGGTCACCCTCCAGCAGGTTGAAGTTCACGCCGATCCGCGGCGTCCAGTACTCGAGCGTACCGTCCACGCTGAACCCGTTACCCACGATCGGGCCGCCCGGCGAGATGGGAGCCGGCGCAATGTTGGCCTTGTAATCGACGTTGTTCCAGTCGAATCCGAACAGCAGCTCGAAGCGTGAATTGAAGCGATAGACAAAGGACAGCGCGAGGCCAAGGTCGTCGTCGACGCTCGCGTTGGAGCCACCCTTGAAGTTGACGTCCTGCGAGAACTGGTACAGCAGCTCGCCACCGAAGTCCCATCCGGGCTGGCGCTCAGCAAGTGCTGCGGCCGAGCACAGCAGCAGGGCCAGACCGATCGAAAAACGCATTCTCATGACACTCTCTCCTGACTATTGTTCATTGACTAGCGCAGAGGTTCAGCCCGGCGGTGGAACCGGATTCACGCCGTCGGCGCGTGACGCATCCCACGCTTTGCGCAGGGCGGATGCCCAGGTTGCGATGATGCGTCTCGCCTCAGCCGTGTTCGTTACGGAATTCGTCCATTGCCACATGTCACCGCTCGCGGCGCGATGGTCGTAAGCACGCGCGAGCAGTTGACCCGTCACCGAGTCGTGCAGCTGGATGATCAACGTCATGTGACCGGCGTCGGACGTGTACACCTTGCTGCGTCCGGCGTAGTCCATCGAGACGTCCGGCGCATTGATGTAGAGATTGACGATCGCGGCCTGGATCTCGACCACGTCGGGTGCCGCTGTCGTGACGAGCGGGTAGTTGCCTTTCTCCAGCTCTTTCTTGAACGTCTCGTGGAACAGGTCAGCCAGCTCCGTCTTGATCTTCTCGCGATCGGGCTCGTTCATGCGGTACAGCGCCGAACCGTCCTTCGACGGATCCCAGTTCTTCGCGAACTGCACTTCGATCGGCCGCAGCAGCACCTTGGAGTAGGTCGACATGCGCGCCTCGGGCCGGCGATATACGGCGTCCGCGACTTTGCTGTCGACGCGTACCAGGCCTTCCTGCAGCGAAAGGTCGTCGATGGGCGATTGCTTGGCGGTGGTGGTGCAGCCCGCGAGCAGGGCACACGCCAGAGCTGCAGCGATGATTGTTGGTTTCATGGCAACTCCGCAGTCAGAAGCTGTAAGAGCCGAAGATCATTCCGTACCAGAACGTGTCGGTGCGACCGGACGACTCCTTCACTGCGTCGCCCGGCTCGGCCACCGCGGCCACGAAGCTCACCGCAAAGTTGTCGTTGATCGACCAGTCCATGTACCAGTCGAGCTCGGTCGCGACTTTGTCCGAGGTGACGCCCGCGGACTGCGGGTTGTCGAGGATGAAGTCGTAGAAGATCAGCCCGCTCGAGATCGCCTCGCTCGGCTTGGTGTGCACCCGCAGCTGATGCGAGATCAGGTTCGAGTTGGAGACGAAGTACTCGCCGGCGATCTCGCCCTGCCACCAGTCGCCCCAGTCGGAGAAGCCGGTGAACAGCCCGTCGAACGCTTCGTTCTTCGCCGTGTTCGGATCGTCGCCTTCGAAGAAGGCGTAGCGATACGAGATCTTCGGCTGCCACTTGGTCTCCAGCTGGTAGGCGACCTTCAGGTTGTACGCGGTGGAGTCGAGGAAATTGCCGTTATCCTCCTGCGCGTACTCGGCCTCGAACGACAGCGCCTGGAGACTGGGAATAGGCGCGGTGTAAGCCCGCACGTTGATCACGTCGAGGCCATCGCGCTCCTGCCTCACGGCAGGATCCGCGGAGAACGTCATGTACGTGGCACCGAGCGTCGTGGCCTCGCCCAGCGACAGCTCGTAATTGGCGCCCCACACCTTGCTCTTCGATTCGGACTCCGGCAGCTCGTTCTTGTCGAGGTAGAAGACGTCGACCTTGTGCATGCCGGAATGGAAGGTGGCTATGCCGGCCATCTCGAATGCCTTGCGCGCGCCGCTCCAGTAACCGCCGCGCGAGCCGCCCTCGGCGCCGCCGTCGCCGATGAGCATCTGGTTGCCGATCTTGAACGGGGCGCGACCGATCTTGACGTCGAGCACGTTCTCGCCACCGCCGATGCTGGTGCCCGAGCGCCAGCCGATGTACAGGTCTTCGACGTCGAACGAGGCAGCTTCTTCGCCGACCAGCGGCGGCGGAGTGCGGTAGGTGCGCTCGCCGACAACGCTGGCTTTGCCGTAGAGCTGCGAGGAGTTCTCCATCGTGAGCGTCGCGCCCAACGCGGGCTTGATGGAGCCTTCCCACCAGTTGTCGCTCAGATCCCCGGAGGGCTGGTCCGGCTTCGGATTCGTGTAGAGGGAGTTCGCGAAACCGAACACGCCGACACCGGCGTTGAGGTTGAACTCCCAGTCGAGACCTGCGGGCAATCCCGGCGGGACGAATGGCTTCGCTTCTTCCTCGGCCGCTGCCGCGCAGCCGATTCCTGCAGCGAGCAAGGCCACTGCAACTGCGGTCCGTACATAAACGCTTCGTTCGTGCATGAAACGAGTCCTCATTGATTTGCGCCCGCCAGCGCGGTGCGTTTGTTCGCTGCAGCCGTCATCGAGCGAATGAAGAACGGGTACAGCGGCACGCTGATCAGCAGCGCCACCATTGCGTGCACCACGGTGTCCGGATCGCCGCCGACGACCGCCCACAGGCAATACACGACCGCAATGAGCGCGATCCATTTGTAGAGCTGAAACGTCTTGCGCGGCAGCTGCTTGTCGTAAATCACCTTGACGATCGCGACTGCCGAGTAGACGTACGGCACGATGATCAGGATGACGGCGAGATCGACGATGCGACTGAACTGATCGGCTACTGTCGGCGAGACCGTCGCAAACAGGACTATCGTCATCAGCACGCCGACGATCACGAGGCCTAATCCCGGCACGCCATTCTTGTTGAGGCGGGCGAAGACTCGCGGGAACATGCCGTCGTCTGCTGCCGCTTGCGCCGATTGCCCGACCAGCAACATCCAGCCGCCGAGCGAGCCGACCGACTTGAGCACTGCACAGACGGCGATGACGATCGCGCCCGCCGAACCGATGACGAGTCGGGCGGCTTCCGCGAACGGTGCGTGCGCGGTGCGCAGCTCCTCGTTCGGTACGATGCCCATGATCACGGACGAGCTGAGCACGTAGACGACCGCCGCGAGCCCGAGGCCGATGAGCGTCGCCAGCGGCACGTTACGGCTAGGATTCTCGATCACGCCCGCCGAGACCGCGGCGCTCTCGATCCCCATGTAGGCCCACAGCGCCATCGATGCCGCCCGCGACGTCGCGTGCAGATTGGATTCGCCGGTAACGTTCCAGCCCGCCATGAAGGTGTCGGGGTTGAACCAGATCCAGCCGAGGAGCGCGATCGCCAGGATCGGGATCAGCGCGAGCGCCATCGTCCAGGTTTCCAGTGCACCGACGACGCGCGGGCCGAGTATGTTGGCGAACGTGAGCAGCCAGATGAGTGCCGCGGTTGCCAGCACGCTGCCGGGCGGATGCGTGATGCCGGGGACCAGCTCGGCGAGATAACCGATCGCGGCGACGGCGATCGCGATGTTGCCGATCCAGTTGCCGAACCAGTAGACGTAGTTCGTCTGGAATCCCGCATACGGCCCGAGGAAGTCGCGCGCATAGGCGTACGGTCCGCCTGCTTGCGGGTTGAGCTCGCCGAGTTTCGCGAAGGTGAGACCGAGCGCAGCCACGCCGAGGGTCGCGATCAACCAGCCGAAGATCGCGATGCCACCGACGTGCGCAAGATTGACCGGCAGCAGGAAGACGCCTGTGCCGATCATGTTGCCGGCCACGAGCATCGTGGCCTGCGTGAGTCCCATCTTGCGACCTGGCGCGCTCACTTGGGACGCGACTCCTTGTCACCCGAGCTCGTGCTCGACTTGCGCAGGCACTGCACGTAGTAGACGCCGTCGCGATTCTCGACGCCGTGCGTGTCGTGGCCGTAGCCGGGGAAGCGCTTGTCCCAATCGGACAAGGCACGCATGTAGGAGAGGTACGGGCCGTTGTCGGGACCGGTCGACTCGCCGGGCATGAGCATTGGAATGCCCGGCGGGTAGGGCACGACACTCGTAGCGAGCACTCGATCCGCAAGCTTGTCGAGTGGCACGTGCTCGATCTCGTCGCGCACCAGGTATTGGTACGCGGCGTTCGGCGTCATCACCGGCGTCGGCAGTGTCGAGAACGCCTCGGCGAGCCAGTGCGTGCGCTTCGATTCGCGCATTTGCGCGAACATCTCATCGGCCAGCTCGCGCAGGCCCATGCTGCCATAGCGGGCCGGATGATCTCGCGGCAGGTCCGGCAGGACCTGGCTGAGCGGAGTATTGCTGTCGTAGTCGCGCTTGAAATCCAGCAGCGCGTTCAGCAGCGTGCCCCACTTGCCCTTGGTGATGCCGATCGAGAACAGCACCAGCACCGTGAAGTCGGTGGTCTTCTCGACCTCGACGCCGCGATAGTGCAGGTAGGAGGTGACGAGTCGCGCCGGAATGCCGTTCTTGTCGAGGCCGCCCGCATCCGCCACGCCGGGCGTGACGATCGAGACCTTGATCGGATCGAGCATGCAGTAGCCGTCTTCGAGATCGCCGAAGCCGTGCCACGCATCGCCCGGATGCAGCACCCAGCAGTCCGGGTCTGTGGCGAGCTGCTGCGCCGAAGCTTCGTGGAAGGGGATCTTCTTGCCCGAGCCCTCGGCGCGCACCGTGTCCGCATTCCAGGAACGGAAGAACCATTGACCCTTGTCCGCGAACTCCTTGTGGACGCGACCCATCGTCTGCCGGAACGAGACTGCTTCCTGGATCGATTCGTTCGTGAGCGTCGGGCCGCCGGGGCCGTCCATCATCGCCGCGGTGATGTCGTTCGAGACGATGATCGGATACAGCGGCGACGTCGACGCGTGCAGCATGTACGACTCGTTGAAGCGCGAATGCGGGATCGGGCTGCGGCCGTCGCGGATGTGCAGGAACGAAGCCTGCGACAACGCGGCCAGCAGCTTGTGAGTCGAGTGGGTCGCGAAGGTCGTCGGGCCCTTGTGGTCCTTCGGATCGCCATGCATGGCGTGACGGTCGCGGTACAGCGGATTGAAGCGCGCGTAGGCGTACCACGCTTCGTCGAAATGAATGCGATCGACGGTCGGATCGAGCAGCTCCTCGACGCGGCGAGCGCTGTAGCACAGGCCGTCGTAAGTCGAGTTCGTGATGATCGAGTGGACCGGGCGGAGCGATGCACCCTTGGGGACCAGCGGATTGGTGCGCAGGTCCTTGTCGAGTGTGTCCTTGCTGAGCCGCGCAGGCGGGATCGGGCCGATGATGCCGTAACGATTGCGCAGCGGCACCAGGTAGTGCGGAATCGCGCCGGTCATGACGAGGCTGTGCTCGATCGACTTGTGGCAATTGCGATCGCACAGCGCGATCTGGTCGCGCGCCACCGCCGCCATGAAGATGACGCGGTTCGACATCGAAGTGCCGTTGGTCACGGAGTACGTGCGATGAGCGCCGAACACGCGCGCCGCGTATTTCTCGTGCTCGCCCATCGGGCCGCTGTGATCGAGCAGCGAGCCCAGGCTGCCGACGCTGATCGACAGGTCGGAGCGCAGCATGTTCTCGCCGAAGTAGTCGAAGAACACGCGGCCGACCGGCGACTTGAGGAATGCCGTGCCGCCAGTGTGGCCGGGCGTGTGCCACGAGTATTCGTACTCCTGGGTGAAGTGCATGAGTGCCTTCGCGAGCGGAGGCAGCATCACTTCGACATAGCGCCGCACGGCGGCGGCAATGCGCCCGCCGACGAATGCGGCCGTGTCTTCCAGCGTCCAGACGAACTCGTCGACCATCTCCATCACTTCGATGGGAATCGTCGAGGCGGCGCCGCGCTCCGCCATCAGGAAGATCGGGATCTTGTCGTTGCGGGAGCGGATGAACTGCAGGAAGCTGCGCGCCCCTGAGTGATCCTCGTCGTTGTCGCCGAGACACCAGTCGACCAGCATGACGTGGAAGGCCGAATCGGCAGACGCGGCCGAGATGCCATCTTCGGCAGATGTGGCTTCGACCACTTCGATGGCCCGGGCCTGCAATTCCTGAACGAGCGTGCGCGCCGCGCGACCGGCGGCGCCAGTTGTGCCAAGTTCGTCGTCCACCATCAGGGCGCGCATCGGGATGCGCTTGGTGCTTCGCGTGAGCATGGTCGTCTCCGTGTTCAGTCTTGCAGCGTGTTCCAGACGAAGAAGGCGCGGGCACGCTCGTCGTATTCGCCAACCCACTTCGAGTACAGCGTCGCGAAGTCTGCCGACGCGTACGAGCGGCTGAGCGAACGGTCGACGAGCGTGCGGAAGTCGTCGTCGCCGTGCTCGAGCACGAGCCCGGCCGGCTCGTGCGTGAACATGCGATCCAGGATCACGGTGTTCTGGCGCGTCTTCTCGTCCAGCCCTTGCAGCGCGCCGAGCATCACGACGCGATCGCCGAAGACGACGTCGACCTTGCCGGCGGCGAGCTGTTCCAGAGCCTTGCGGTAATCGGAGATGCGCTCGATGCGAGCGTCGACCTGCAGTGCCTTGGCGCGCGAGTTCAACCAGTTCTCCGCCGTCGTGCCGGCCACCACGGCGAACTTCGTCGACGAGATGACGTTGGCCGCGGGAGTGCCGCGCCAGACCGCCTTCTGCGGCTTGGACTCGGACAACGCGCTCTTCAGCGCTGCGGCCGCATCGCTACGTACCGCTGCGCGATTGCCGCCCGCGAAGATCGGCAGCGAGAAGGATGCGTGCTCGCGGCGACCGAGCGTTTCGCTCATCGGCGCGCACATCAGATCGACCTTGCCTTTGGCGACCGACGTCAGCCGATCGTCCGCGTTGATCTCGACCCAATCGACGGTCAGGCCGGGCAGCGCGAGATCGTGCTTGATGTCGTCGGCGATCTTCTTGCAGAGCGCTATGGAGTAGCCGTCCGGCGCGCCTCCGCCGGTGGCGACCGAGAACGGCGGTGCATCCTTCAGGAAGCCGAAGCGGATGTGGCCTGTTTCCTTGATGCGATCGATCGTGGCCGCGCCAGCAGACGGCGAGGCAAGCATCGCGCCGGCGCCGATCAGGATCGATACCCCGATCAGTCCAGCCGTCGTGCGGGCTGCGGCCGTTGCCGGTGTTCCGCCAGAAGCGGGCGCGGCGCGCGAGGCTGCTGCTGCAGCCGTCTGCGGCAAGCCGAAGCGCGGCGCGATGAAGCCCCAGATGATGTATGCGATGCCGAGCACGAGCATGCCGCCGAGCACGGCGTCAGCGCCTGAGGCATACAGCGCGAAGACGCTGTACCCCATTGCAATGACAGCGATCACGCAGTTGCGCAGGTAAACGTTGTCCGGCACCTTCTCGCGCTTCATCATGATCATCAGCGCGGACAGCGCGACGACGTACGGAATCACGTTCGTCACGACCGCGAGATTCACCAGCGCGCTGAACTGCTCGCTGAGCGACGGCGAGATCGTCGAAAGCGCGAGCAGCGTCTGCACCACGCCGAGCACGATCATGCCGGTGATCGGCGCGCCCATGCTGTTGGTCTTGGAGAAGAACGCCGGGAACATGCGCTCTTCGGCAGCGGACTTGCCGGTCTGCGCGATCGTGAATTGCCAGCCGAGCAGCGAGCCGAGGCAAGCCAGCACGGCGAGTCCCATGACGATGGAGCCGATCGTCGGGTTGAACATGTGCGCATAGGCGAGTGCGAACGGACCGGTGGAGTCCGCGAGCTCGGCATTCGGCACGATGCCCTGGATCACGGTCGTCGACAGGATGTAGACGACCGCGGCGCCGAGCGTGCCGAACATGCAGGCGAGCGGCACGTCGCGCTTGGGATTCTCGACTGCGGAAGAGTTCTGCGCCGCCGACTCCATGCCGAGGAACGCCCACAACGTGAGCGAGATGCTCGAGCCCATGCCGGCGCCCAGGCTCAAGCCCTGCGGATTCCACGCAGCCTTGAACGTGTCGCCGCTGAACCAGATCCAGCCGATGATGCAGAGCAGGCCGACCGGCAGGATGACGCCCCAGACCGTGACCGAGCCGATCTTGCCGGTCAGGCTCGGTCCGCCGAAGTTCGCGACCGTCGTGAGCCACAGCAGTCCGATCACGCCGATGCAGGTGGCGATGGGAGTCGAGGACAGCCACGGGAAGAATCCCGCGAGGTAGCCGACCGCCGAGATCGCGATCGCGACGTTGCCGATCGCGAGCGACAGGAAGTACAGGAAGAACACCTGGAAGTAGCCGTCCTTCCCGTAGGCGTCCTCGGCGTACGCGGCCATGCCGCCGGCGCGCTGATTGAAGAGACCGGCCTGTGCGAAGCCGTACGCGATCGCCATCGAGCCGACCGCCGTGACGATCCACGACAGCAGCGAGATCGCGCCGACCTGCGCCATGTTGGTCGGCAGCATGATGATGCCTGAGCCCATCATGTTGACGGCGACGATGAACGTGAGCTGAGTCAGGTTCATCTTTTTCTGGGGGGCTGCTGCCATGACATTCTCCTGAGGCGTGGCGTTACTCGCGCACGACGTAGGTGTGGAACTGGATGCGGCCGTTTACCTGCTCCTGGTAGACGCCCTGCACCTCGTAGTTGAAGCCGGGGAAGCGGTTGAACGATTCTTCGAAAGCACGGAAGTAATCGAGCATCGGTTTCGCCTTCGCGTCCCAGCGCTCGCCGGGAACGATGACGCCGATGCCTGGCGGATAGATCAGTGCCAGCGTCGCGGCGACGCGGTTGGTGAGCTCGGTGAACGGCACGTAGTCGACTTCGTTGCCGACCAGCTTTGCGTACGCGTCCTGCGACGACATCGCGAGCTCGGGGAAGCTGGAAGCGCGGAAGCACGCCTTTTGCAGCTCCTTGACGTTCGCCTTGCGATAGAAATCATGCATCTCGTTGCACACGCGGCGGATCGAGTAGCCGGCATAACGGGCGCTGTTCTGCGCGTACAGCGTCGGCAGCACTTCACCGAGCGGCGCATCGCGGTCCCAGAGGTTCTTGAACTTGACCAGCTTCGCGAGCAGCGCGCCGAGCTTCGATTCGTCCTCGGCCGGCGTCATCAGGAACAGAATGCTGTTGAGATCGCACTTCTCCGGCACGATGCGCTGCTCACGCAGGTAGTTCGCCAGCACGGTCGCCGGCACGCCCCAGTCGAGATAGTTGCCGGTCTTGCGATCGATGCCCGGCGTCAGCAGCATCAGCTTGTTGGGATCCACCATCGCCTGGCCGGGCGCGTAGCCTTGATAGCCGTGCCACGTGGCTTTCGGATCGAAGCTCCAGCACTGCTGCTCGCGCTTGAGGAGTTCCGTCGGCAGCTCTTCCCAGCGCGCGCCGTCGATGTCCTTCGTGAGCTTCGAGCCGCGGATCGTCACGACGTCGGGCACGAACGGATCGAAGAACCACTTCTCCTGCGCGCTCGCGCCGGTCTTCTCATAGTGGCGCGCCAGCTCGCGCAGTCGTTTGCGCGTTTCGATCCCGAGCTCGATGCAGCGATCCCAGAGCATCTGGCCAGCCTTGCCGGCATGGACTTTCGCGTTGACGTCGAGCGACGCGAACAGCGGGTAGAACGGCGAGGTCGAGGCGTGCTGCAGGAACGATTCGTTGAAGCGCTTGTGCTCGATGAAGCGCTTCTGACCTTTGATGTGCTCGTCACGCTTGTGGATCTGCGAGGCCTGCGAGAAACCGGCGCCCTGTTTGTGCACTGACTGGGTGGAGAACAGGCCGGGCGAGTCCGGCCCGAGATTCGTCAGATGCATCGGGCTGTGATCGTCGAACAGCGGGTGGAAGGCGTTGTAGCCGATCCACGCTTCGTCCCAGAGCACGTAGTCGCACAGGTGACCGATCTTTTCCAGCACCTTGCGGACGTTGTAGACCGTGCCGTCGTATGTCGCGAGCTGGATGCAGGCGATGCGGAACGGACGCGGCTTGTCTGCATGCGCGCGGGCGAGCGGCTGCTTGCGGATCTGCTCGCGCAGGTAGTTCTCGTCGAGCGCCTCCCAGTCGATCGCGCCGATCATGCCGAACGCATTGCGCGCGGTCGGCAGGAAGATCGGGATTGCGCCGGCTTGTACCAGTGCGCCCTGGTGCAGCGACTTGTGATTGTTGCGATCGAACAGCACCAGATCGCCGCGTCGCAGGGCAGCGTTCGCCACGACCTTGTTCGAGCTCGACGTGCCGTTCAAAACGAAGTACGTGCGATCTGCGCCGAAGACCTGTGCCGCGTGGCGCTGTGCTTCGACGGCAGCGCCGACGTGAATCAGCAGATCGCCGAGATCGACGTCGGCATTGCACAGATCGTTGCGGAAGATCTGCTCGCCGAAGTGTTTGAAGAACAGCTGACCGGCGGGCGACTTGCGATAGAACTCGCCGCCTTGGTGACCGGGGCAGGCAAACGAGATGTTCGCTTCGCCGTCGTAGGCCATCAGCCCGCCGAAGAACGGCGGCAACAGGCTCGTGCCGTATTCGACGATGCTCGCGACCACCTGCTTGGCCTGGAACGCAGGCGTCTGCTGGCCGAGGAACAGGCAACCGTCGACTTCGCCCAGCACTTCGGGCGCGAGCGCATGTGACAGCTTGCGCGAATCGGCGAGCGCCCAGAGCGGCGTGTTGAAGCCTGCGGCGCGCACCGCGCGCACGAGTTTGCGGGCCGGCTCCAAGCGATCGCCATCGATCGCGACGATGTAGGCTCCGACCGCCGCGTCTTCGAGCACATCGCGCTCGTAGCCGCTGCTGATCTCGACCTCGAAGTTCTCGCCCCTGAGTCGTTCGATCAGCGTGGCGACTTCAGCGTTCTGCCCATCGACGAGCGCGACCACCTTCAACAGCCTATGGAAGGGGATCGGGATCGTCGGGGGCTTCGCGCTGTATTCCATCATCTGAGCGTGCTCAAGACTTGCGTGCCTTCAGGCACAGCACCTGATAAACGCCGTCGTGCTCTTCCGCGCCCTCGACTTCTTTCGCGAAGCCGGGGAAGCGATGGCCATACTCCTGCAGGATTCGCAGGTAGGTGAGCCACGGGCCGTCGGCGGGACCGACGTTCTCGCCTGGCATCACGATCGGGATGCCGGGCGGATAAGGAATGACGCCGACTGTGACGACACGGCCGGCCATCTCGCTGACCGGCACGTGCTCGACGTCGCCGGCCATACAGCGTTGGAATGCCTGGCGCGGCTTGAGATCGGGCCGCGGGAGCTGTGCGTAGGCTTCCGCCTGCCAGTGACCCTGGCGACTCTTGCGCAGGTGTTCCCACATCTGGTTGCCGAGATCCTTCAGTCCCATGCCCGCGTAGCGCGCCGGCGCTGCCGCGGCGATCGACGGCAGAACTTCAGTCAGCGGCGCGTTGCGGTCGTAGTCGACCTTGAAATCGAGCAGCGTGTTGAGCAGCGTGCCCCACTTGCCCTTGGTGACGCCGATCGAGAACAGGAACAGCACCATGTGATCGGTGGTGCGCGAAGGCACGATGCCGTGGCGTCCGAGGTACGCGGTGACGATGTCGGCCGGAATGCCGTTGGCATCGAGCTGGCCGTCGTCCTTCATGCCCGGGCACATGACGCCGACCTTGATCGGATCGAGCATGCACCAGCCATCGGGCAAGCCTTCGAACCCGTGCCACTTCTCGTTCGGGTGCAATACCCAGGCGCTCGGATCGTTCGCGAGCATTTCCTCGGAGGCATCGACGAACGCAACGCGTTTGCCGCTCGCGGTATCGCGCACTTCCGGCGCATTCCACGGCTCGAAGAACCACTGGCCCTTCGCCTTGAACTCGCGATGGCCGCGCGCCAGCGCCAGACGGCAGGCGACAGCTTCGTCGATGGTCTCTTGCGTCAAGGACTGGCCGGCGGGGCCGTCCATCATCGCGGCCGCCACGTCGTTCGACGCGACCAGCGCGTACAGCGGCGATGTGCTCGCCTGCGCGCAGTACGCTTCGTTGAAGCGCGAATGCTCGATCGCCGAGCGGCCGTCGCGGATGTGGATGTACGAGGTCTGCGAGAGCGCTGCGAGCAGCTTGTGCGTCGAGTGCGTCGCGAAGACGGTCGGGCCGTCTTTCGGATGCTGGCCAGGATCGCCGCGCATCGCGAGGCGGTTGGTGTAGAGCGGATTGAAGCGCGCATAGCCGTACCACGCTTCGTCGAAATGAATTCGATCGACGCTCTGAGCGAGCAGCTTCTCAGCTTCGGTGGCGTTGTAGCACATGCCGTCGTACGTGCAGTTCGTGAGCACGGAATAGACGGCGCGCTTCGCGCCCGCGGCTTTCGCCAGCGGATTGTCGGCAATGCTGCGCGCGATCGCTTCCGGCGACAGACGCTCCGGCGGAATCGGTCCGATGATGCCGTAGCGGTTGCGCGTCGGCCGCAGGAACACGGGAATGCCGCCGCAGATCGCGAGGCCCTGCTCGATCGACTTGTGGCAATTGCGATCGCACAGCGCGATCTCGTCGTCGCCGACGCAGGCGGACATGATCGAGCGATTCGAAGCGGACGTGCCGTTCAGCACCGAGTACGAACGATGCGCGCCGAAGATGCGCGCGATATTGCGCTCGCTTTCGCCGACCGGTCCGGAGTGCCCGAGCACCGAGCCGAGGGCGCCGCGCTCGATCCCCATGTCGGTACGAAACAGGTTCTCACCGTAAAAATCGAAGAACACGCGCCCGACGGGGGATTTCAGGAACGCGACGCCCCCTTGATGGCCAGGGGCCGCCCAGGAATATTCGCGCTCGCGCTCGTAGCGCGCGAGTGCCGCAGCGTAGGGTGGCAACAGATTTTCGAGATAACGCTCCATGGCGGCCTGGACCCGGCCCGCGATGAACGGCGCGGTGTCGTCGTGGATCCAGATGAATTCGTCCGACAGCGTCGCGACTTCGACGCCGACCGTGCCTGCGATCTTGCGGCTCGCCATCAGGAAGATCGGCATCTTCGCGTTGCGCTTGCGAACTGCGCGCAGCAGCTCGGTTGCGCTCTTGTGAGCGTCGTCGTCGTTGCGACCTTGCGACCAGTTGAGCAGCATGCAGTGGACGCTGGCGTCCGCTGCAGCGATGCCGTCTTCACACGAGCCGGCCTCGGTGACGTGAATCCCGCGCGCCGTGAGCTCGTTCGCCAGTGCGCGCACGCTGCGTGCGGCAATGCTCTTGCCTTCAGCCAGCTCGCTGTCGACGATCAGAACCTCGCGGACGAGTGGTCCCAACTCCGTACGTGGTTTCATCTCAGCCTCCTAGTGCAATTGCAGCCGCTACCAGCCCCGTGCCGACGAGGAGAAACGCGATACCGGCAACCCACGGTTTGCTGACGGTGTAGCGCGCCCACCAATAGCCGCTGAAGAACAGCAGGGCGACCAGCACCGCATTCGAGACGCGCAGTGCGAGGCGCGCGTCGTCGATCAGGAGGAACGGGATGGCCGCGGGCAGACTGGTGAACACGACCAGGAAGAAACTGACGAGAGCGCCCAGCCAATCGTCCCGGGTGATGGAGTTCTTCTTTCCGGTCTTTCGCGAGACGTTGTCGACGATGCGTTCGTAAAGCGCTTCCGTTTCGCGCGGGCTCAGCAGCCCGCCCAAGAGCGGATTGAGCTCCTCCGCGACCAGAATGACTGCGTCGCTGCGCTGGTGCGTGCGCCGGATGGCGACTCCCAGCCGCTGCAGCCGGCCGCGATCGAACAATTGGCCGACGAGATACAGCGCGGCGTCGATGATGCCCCAGGCCACGTTGCAGCCGATCACGGCGATGAGGAGCTCGCGCGCACCGGCGCGGCCCTCGTCTTCGATGATCAGGCCGGCGCCGAGCGTGAACGTCAGCGTCATGATCAGGCCGAACAGGATTTCGGCGAGCGACGTCGACGGGTCGAGGTACCGATGCAGGATCTCCATGCGATCCGACGCCGTCGCGAAGGGGACCTTCTGCGAGAAAGAAGGGGACTGTCGTTCGCCGGGACTCATGACTCGGTCGAGAATACGAAGTGCGCTGCTCGGCAGCATGCGAGCAGGGGGTGCGCGCTTTTGCACCTCACACCTAGACGCGGCTTTGGAGCAACAGGGGCGCGCGCTGCAGCGCCCAATGCTTCCGCCTCTGCCCGCGCTGCCTATTGCGCCGGCGCGTTCATCTACGCATTAACAGCAGTTCTCACGCGCCGTGTGGGTTGGTCATGACTACCAACAATGAATTGGAACGGTTGCGCAGCGCCCAGGAGGGCAGCGCGCATTGGCGTCATTGGGGTCCTTACCTCAGCGAACGCCAGTGGGGCACGGTGCGTGAGGACTACAGCGAGGACGGCAACGCCTGGAGCTATTTCTCGCACGACCAGGCCCGCTCCCGCGCCTATCGCTGGGGCGAAGACGGCCTGGCGGGAATGTCCGATGAACGACAGCAGCTGTGCCTGGCGCTTGCGTTGTGGAACGGCGCCGATCCGATCGTGAAGGAGCGGCTGTTCGGGCTCACCAACAGCGAAGGCAATCACGGCGAGGACGTGAAGGAGTACTACTTCTACCTCGATTCCACGCCGACGCACTCATATCTCAAGTACTTGTACAAGTACCCGCAGCGCGCCTTTCCGTACGACGATCTGGTGCGCACGAATGCCGCGCGGCGGCGTGACGAGCTGGAATACGAGCTGCTCGACACCGGGGTCTTCGACCAAGACCGTTACTTCGACGTGTTCGTCGAGTACGCGAAGGCCTCTCCCGAAGACCTCCTGATGCAGGTCACCGTCAGCAATCGCGGGCCGCAGGCCGCGGTGCTGCACGTGCTGCCGACGTTCTGGTTTCGCAATACCTGGACCGAGCAGATCGAGGAAGCCGAGCGTCCGTCACTGCAGCAGCTCGGCGCCAACGCAGTCACGGCCATGCACGCGCAGCTCGGCGACCGCTATATCTACTGCGAGGATCCGCTCGAGCTGCTGTTCACCGAGAATGAGACGAACACGCAACGCATCGCGAACCAGCCGAACCGTACGCCCTACGTCAAAGACGGGATCAACGACTACATCGTGCACGGCCGTGCCGAGGCGGTGAATCCTCAGCACGTCGGCACCAAGGCCGCGGCGCACTATCTGATCGAACTGGGAGTCGGGCAGTCGCACGTATTTCGCGTGCGCCTGAGCGATGTCCCGCAGCGCGATCCGTTCGGCGCCGGCTTCGACGCGGTGATGACAGCGCGCCGCCGCGAGTCGGATGAGTTCTACGCGAGCGTGATCCCGACGAACCTCAGCGCCGATGCAGCCAACGTCATGCGCCAGGCGCTCGCGGGCATGCTGTGGTCCAAGCAGTTCTATTACTACGACATCGGCACGTGGCTGAAGCAGCGCAATGGGGGCTCACCGCGCAACAGGCATTGGCGGCACCTGCGCAATGCCGACATCATTTCGATGCCGGACAAGTGGGAGTACCCGTGGTACGCCGCGTGGGACCTGGCATTCCACATCCTGGCGCTGACGCTGGTCGACGCCGACTTCGCCAAGTCGCAGCTCGATCTGATGCTGCAAGCAACCTATCTGCACCCCAATGGCCAGCTGCCCGCGTACGAGTGGAATTTCGGCGACGTCAATCCGCCGGTCCACGCCTGGTCGACGATCTTCACGTATCGGCTCGAAGCCGCGGCGCGCGAGGGCGACGGCGACATCGACTGGCTCGAGCGCTCGTTTCACGGGCTGCTGCTGAACTTCACGTGGTGGGTGAACCGGAAGGATCGCGCCGACAAGAACGTGTTCGAAGGCGGCTTTCTGGGGCTGGACAACATCGGAGTGTTCGATCGCAGCGCGCCGCTGCCGACCGGCGGTTACCTGGAGCAGGCAGACGGCACGGCCTGGATGGCGCTGTTCTGCCAGAACATGCTCGAGATCGCCATCGAGTTGACCGTGCATCGGCCGACCTATCTGCGGATGTGCCACAAGTTCGTCGAACACTTCCTGTGGATCGCGTCGTCGATGTTCGGGGAGGGTGAAGGCGGGATGTGGGACGAGCAGGATGGCTTTTTCTACGACGTGCTGCAGCTGCCGAATCGCACGGCGCAGCGGCTGCGGGTTCGTTCGATGGTGGGCCTGCTGCCGCTGTGCGCAGTCACGGTCTTCGACGGACGGCTGCGCAAGCAGTACCCGGAAGTCTCCGAGGTGATCAAAGACTTCCTCGAATCCCATCCGCAGCTGACACGTGTCATTCACGACCCGGCGCGGCCTGGCTGTGAGGGCAGGTTCATGGCGGCGGTGCTCGATGAGACCCGCTTGCGGCGCGTGCTCGAGTGCATGCTCGACGAGGGCGAGTTCCTGAGTCCCTATGGCATCCGTTCGCTTTCCCGAGTGCACGAGCAACACCCCTTCGTGATCCCGGTCGGTAACCAGGAATACCGCGTGTCGTACCTGCCGGCGGAATCTGACAGCGGCATGTTCGGCGGCAACTCGAACTGGCGCGGCCCGATCTGGATGCCCGTGAACCTGCTGATCATCCGGGCGCTGCTGCAGTACTACAGCTACTACGGCGATGACTTCACCATTGCCTGTCCAACAGGTTCGGACAAGCGCATGACTCTCTATCAGGTCGCGGAAGAGCTCGGGCGCAGGCTCAACTCGATCTTCCTGTGCGATGCTGACGGCCGGCGGCCCCTGTACGGCGGAACCGACAAGTTTCAGACCGACCCGCTGTGGCGCGACTACATCCAGTTCTACGAGTACTTCCACGGCGACAACGGGGCTGG
>Ga0070684_100001316_pt1 | contig 17776 bp, 17 predicted proteins | sample KBSC723LmetaG_FD_65653 | JGI IMG/M metagenome (GOLD analysis project Ga0070684, IMG submission 65653) | Corn rhizosphere microbial communities from Kellogg Biological Station, Michigan, USA - KBS C7.2-3L metaG | ecosystem: Host-associated > Plants > Roots > Rhizosphere ...
TGTCCGGGACGACGGGGAGATTGCGGCGCCTCCTTCGCTCTCCGAGCTGCGGCGGACAAGCCGAGATGACGCCGCTGCGCGGCGTCACATCGGCCGATACGACCGCACCTCGCTCGGCACATTCACGCCGAGCTTGATCTGGCCGACCGACTTGATGATGTCGTCGCCCAGGAGTTGCGCGAAGCAGGCGTAGCCCCAGTCGTTCATGTGCAGGCCGTCGGCGATGACAAAGCTGTTGACGGGCAACGACTGGTTCTCGTGCCATTCGCGCATCACCTCGAAGCGCGGGAAGACGCCGATGTGGCGGAGCGCAGCGACGCGGCTCAGCATCCTGACCATCTTGTTTGCGCTGGCGCCGCGCTCGGTGACTCGCGGCGAATATTGCGGGTCGACCAGCACGACGTCGCTGCCCGAAGTCTGGATGCGTGCGACGCCGTCCTCCACGAGCTTTGCGGTCTCGCCGGGATCGAGGTTGCGCAGCACCGCGTTGGTGCCGACCTGCCAGATCACGAGATCGGGCTTCCTGTCGATCACCGCGCTCTGCAGGCGCTTCATCATCTCGGGCGCGTCCTCGCCGCCGACGCCGGCATTGATGACGGTGATGTCGGCGGTCGGATAATGCCGCTTCAATTGCGCAGCGAGACGGTTCGGATAGGTGAACTCCGGCGCGCTCGAGCCGTAGCCCTGCGTCGAGGATGAGCCGAAGGCGACGATCACGACCGGCTGGCCCGCGATCAGCTTGCTCGCCACATGGGGCAGCGAGCCCAGCGATTGCGCGCCACCCTTCGGCGGCAGGCAGGGCACGCGGGAAAAAATCTGCTTCACCTTGTCGATCGCTTTCGCGGTCAGCGTCCTCTGCGGCGGGTCCACCTGCTCCGGAGGAGGCTCGCTCGTGGTCGCGGCCGAGCCCGCGATCGGGGCCGTGGGCGGCGAGGCTTGCGAGAGCTGCGCCGGCTGAGGCTGATTCTGCGCGGCGGGTGCTGTGGCTTGCGGCGTGACCTGAGTTGGAACTTGCGCCTGCGCTCCCAGCGGGATCAAGAGCGCGATCGCCGAGAACGCAAGCGCGCGCCAGGCGAGGTGACAGCCCGAAACCGGCATTAACCAAAAAGCCCTAATTCTGCTGCGTAGGGCCGAGATGCGCCGCGGCGATGACAAAAGCCGATAGCGCGCGGCCGAGGCAGTCATGAACGCGCCTGGCAAGCTCGAGCCCGTGATGCGCGCTGAAGAGGTCAAAGTCTCCCTGGTCATTCCACTGATGCATGATGGCGAAGCGGTCGAACAACGGAATATCACGCTGCTGCGCCACCGCGCGTAAGTTGTCCAGATAGGGCGGCACCGAGATCATCGTTTCGGTGCGCGGACTATACTGGGGATTCATCAACACTACATCGGCCCCTGCATTTTGCAGCGCACCGACACCTCCATCGACGGCGCTGCGAAAATCGTCGGGATCGATCGCCCGCATAGCATCCACGGTTCCGGTCTGCCAGATGACCAAAGTAGGCTTTTTCCCCTCCAATAGCTTAACGAGGCCGCCGGCCACCTCTTCGGCGGTCTTCGTGGCCTGTATCTCTACGGATACGTTCACGCCGACCTGCGACAACTTGTCCCTCAGCGCGACCTGCAGGCGCGCCGGATAGGCGCTGGAGTCGTCGGCGCCGATGGTCGAGGAGCGGCTGCCGACCACCAGGATGCTCAAGGGCCCGCCCGCCTTCACCGCGGCCTCGACCTTGGGCAGCGCGCTCCCGGTTTCGAGCAGGGCGGCGGGCACGTCGCAACCGGGAGCCGCTTCGTCCGCGCGCACCGGCGCCGCGGCCGAGATCGCCGCGATCAGTGCTAACGCCAGGAAGCTGCTCCGTCGCATTCAACCTCCTCCCGCGAGGTCCGCGTTGCCGGCGCCTTTTTTTGCAGCGCTTTTGTCGGCCACGCGCTTGTACCACGAAATCAGCCACGCCACGCCCCACATGATCAATATGCCGCAGAGGGTGACCAGCGCGTGCAGTGCGGCACCACCGCCGCCTTCGGCCAGGATGAAGTGCCCGGCGAAGGCGAGGAAGACGCCGAGGCAGAAGATCTCGAGCGAGTGCGAGCCGCACAGGATCAAGGGTTTCAGCCAGGGCGATTTCAGCGCGGGCCAGTCGCGCGGCACGAGACGCACGGTGATGGCGGCGAGCGCGAGGAAATGCGCAAAGCGCAGCACGTCGAGATCGGTCTTGTCGATCGGATACATCCATTGCTCGACGCGGCGCGGCAGCCAGTGGCTCATCTGCGGCACATACCAGGTCAGCGTGACGTAGAAGGCCGCGACGAGATAGACAACGCAGATCCACAGCGTGACGCGCGACGACAGGATGTGCGACATCCGCTTCGCCCCACCCAGGGCACACCACGCGCCGAACACGAACAGCAATTGCCAGGCGAGCGGATTGAAGGCCCACTGGCCGTTCGGATAGGACGAGAAATAGAGATCGAACTCCCAGGTGACGGCGTAGAGCAGCGCCGAGAGCGCCAGCGTCACATCGGGCTTCCAGCGCATCAGGGCGAGGATCAAAGGCAGCGCCAGCATCAGCACGATGTAGAGCGGCAGCACGTCCATGTTGACGGGACGGAAGCGGAGCAGCAGCGCCTGCACGATGGTGACGTCGGGCTGCTTGAGAAAATCCATGATGCCCATCTCTTCGGTGTAGAGTGGGTTCTCGAAGGAGGTCGCGACATAGGAGATTTCGGCAAGGAAGATCGTGAACAGGAACACATGCGCCACATAGATCTGCCAGGCGCGGCGCAGGATGCGGGCGGCGGCGACGAGAAATCCCTGCTCCAGCATGGCGCGGCCGTAGACGAAGGCGGCGGTGTACCCGGAGATGAAAATGAAGATCTCGGTGGCGTCGGAGAAGCCATAGTTGCGGATGGTGAACCAGGTGAGCAGGCTCGGCGGCAGGTGATCGATATAGATCAACCACAGCGCCAGCCCGCGAAAGAGATCGAGCCGGAGCTCGCGCCCGCCGACCGCGGGCAGCGAGATCGCGCCGGTTCTCGCCGGCGCCGTCTCCGTGGCGGCGGCAACGATGCTACCAGCAACCTGGTCGGCAATGGATGTCATCAGGCACCCTGTCAGGGCCGGCGGTCGGCGCCGGGGGTTTCGTCTCGCGGATTTTACCGGCTGCGCCGTTCGCAGGCAAAGTTACGAAATCGGGAGGGCGCAGGTTGCGGCGCATAAATCGGAACTGTGTTGAAAGCGCGATGAACGGAGCGCGATCATCGTCCGGTTGGTTCCGCGCGGCGTTTTCGGCTATGGTGGCAAAATGTACCGCGCCGTCACCCGCCAGATCGAGGTCACCGTCGAGCCGGCCTTCATGCCGGAGCGCTCGTCGACCGAAAACTCGCGCTATTTCTGGTCCTACACCATCATCATCACCAATACCGGCGATGAAACCGTGCAGCTGCGGACGCGGCACTGGATCATCACCGATGCGGTCGGCCGGCAGCAGGAGGTCCGCGGCGATGGCGTGGTCGGCGAGCAGCCCGTGCTCGCGCCCGGCGAGCGCTTCAAATACACCTCCGGCGTGCCGCTCTCGACCTCATCCGGCATCATGGCCGGCAGCTACCAGATGGTGAGCAAAGCCGGCGAACGCTTCGAAATCGACGTGCCGACCTTCTCGCTGGACAGTCCCGATGGGAAGCGGAGGCCGAATTGACGCGCGACAAACGCGTCATCCCCGAACTCGGGTTTACCCGAGTTCGGTTCGTCAATGATCCAAGTCGGCAACAGCCGACTTGGATGGCGCGCCTTAGCGCGAACCTGGGATCTCGAGCTACAGGTTGTAGGGTGGGCAAAAGCGCGAATGCGCCGTGCCCACCGCCGGTCCTCAACGCATGGATTGAATGGTGGGCACGCTTCGCTTTGCCCACCCTACAGATCTGACAACGTAGCTGTCATCGCCCGGCTTGACCGGGCGATCCAGTACGCCGCGGCTTGTCGGCTCACGCACTGACGCCTCTGGAATACTGGATCACCCGCTTTCGCGGGTGATGACGGTGTGCCCTAGGCGTTTTCCACGCCGGCCTCTTGCGGCGTGAACTCGTAGACCGAGCTGCAGAACTCGCAGGTCACTACGACCTTGCCGTCCTTCACCATCTCCGCGCGGTCCTTGGCATCGAAGCTCTTCAGCATCGACGACACCGCCTGGCGCGAGCATGAGCATTTCGCATGTAACGCAAGCGGCTTGAACACGCGCACGCCGCGCTCGTGAAACAGGCGATAGAGCAGCCGCTCGCCGGACAGATCAGGATCGATCAGCTCGACATCTTCGACAGTGGAGATCAGCGACTGGCCCTCGACCCAGGCGTCGTCCTCGGCAACCGTGTGCGGCACGGTGCCTTCGGGCGCATCGCCCGGATGCAGATCGGCTTGCCGCGCGCGCTCCGGCGCTTTCGGCAAGAACTGCATCAGGAGGCCGCCGGCGCGCCAGCGATGCTTGCCGCGCTCACCGCCGCGAAATTCCTCGCCGACCGCGATGCGCACGCGGGTCGGGATCTGCTCGGAGCGCAGAAAATATTCATGCGCGGCCGCTTCCAGCCCGCCGCCGTCGAGCGCGACGAGTCCCTGGTAGCGGCTCATGTCCGGCCCCTGGTCGATGGTCATGGCGAGATGGCCTTTGCCGAGCAGGCTGCCGGAATCCGAGCCCGGCTTCAGCCGCTTGGCGTCGTAGCGCGCATAGGCGCGCAGGCGATCAGGCGCCTGGAAGTCGACGATCAGAAACGACACCGGGCCATCGCTCTGCGTCTGCAGGATGAAGCGGCCGTCGAACTTCAGGGAAGAGCCGAGCAGCGTGGTCAGCACGATCGCCTCACCCAGCAGTTTTCCGACCGGAGGGGGGTAATCATGCTTGGTCAAGATCTCATCGAGCGCCGGGCCCATCCGCGTCAGCCGGCCGCGCAGGTCGAGCGCGTCGACCTCGAACGGAATGGCGGCGTCGTCGACGGGAACTGCCGACGGCGCGCGGATCGGACTGGTGAAGGTGATTTTGCTTTCGGGGGATTGAGACGTCATGGCGCTCTATCTGGGGTCGCGAGGTACGAAACGAAAGGGGTTGCATGTCCCTGCGAAAAGCAGGGACCCATAATCCACAGGCGATTGTTATGCCGTCATTGCGAGCGAAGCGAAGCAATCCAGAATCTTCCCACTGAAACAGTCTGGATTGCTTCGTCGCTGCGCTCCTCGCAATGACGAAACCGGCTGTCCGCGCAACCACAGCTGCCTGTGGTTATGGGTCCCGGATCAGCGCTCGCTTTGCTCGCTTGTCCGGGACGACACCGTGTGTGTATCGACTACCCCACCGTGTCGAAACACCAGGCCAGAATGCCCTTTTGCGCATGCAGGCGATTTTCGGCCTCGTCGAACACCACCGACTGCGGGCCGTCGATCACCTCGTCGGTGACCTCCTCGCCGCGATGGGCAGGCAGGCAATGCATGAACAGCGCGTCGGGTTTGGCGAGCGACATCAGCTTGGCGTTGACCTGGTACGGCTTCAGCAGGTTGTGGCGATGCTCGCCGTCCTTGTCGCCCATCGACACCCAGGTGTCGGTGACGACGCAGTCGACACCGCGCACCGCGGCCTCCGGATCGTTGCCGAGCACGATCGGCGCCTGCGTCTGCCTGATCCAGTCGCGCATCGCCTTTTTCGGCGCGAGCTCCGGCGGGGTGGCGACATTGAGATTGAACTTGAAGCGCTCGGCGGCATGCGCCCAGGACGCCAGCACGTTGTTGTCGTCGCCGGTCCAGGCCACCGTCCTGCCCTCGATCGAGCCGCGATGCTCCTCGAAAGTCATGACGTCGGCCATCACCTGGCAGGGATGCGAGCGCCGCGTCAGCCCGTTGATGACGGGCACGGTGGCGTAGGCGGCGAGCTCGAGCAGCGCCTCGTGATTGAGGATGCGGATCATGATGGCATCGACATAGCGCGACAACACGCGCGCGGTGTCGGCGATGGTCTCGCCGCGGCCGAGCTGCATCTCTGCGCCGGTGAGCATGATGGATTCGCCGCCGAGCTGGCGCATGCCGACGTCGAACGACACCCGGGTGCGGGTCGAGGGCCGCTCGAAGATCATCGCCAGCGTCTTGCCTTCGAGCGGCTTCTTGCCTCCCTCGCCAAGCTTTTCTTGCGCCTTCAGCTTTGCCTTCATGGCGCGGCTCAACGCCAGCATGTTACGCAGCTCGGCGAGCGGCAGCTCGCTGATGTCGAGGAAATGGCGCGGCTTGCTCATCACCCCGCCGCCTTCAACGGTTGCTTCGACAGCGCGGCGCAGGCGCGCTCCAGACTCTCGATCGACTGGTCGATCTCGGCTTCGGTGACGATCAGCGGCGCGAGGAAACGCACCACATTGTCGCCCGCGCCGACCGTGAGCAGCTTTTGCTCGCGCAATGCCGTGACCAGGTCACCGGAGGGCACCACGGCCTTGACGCCGACGAGCAACCCCTCGCCGCGCACTTCGGAGAGGACGGCAGGATAGCGGTCGACGACGGAGGCGAGCTTCTGCTTCAAGAACAGCGACATCTTCTGCACATGATCGAAGAAGCCGGGCTTGAGCATGACATCGAGCACGGCATTGGCGGCGGCGACCGCCAGCGGATTGCCGCCGAAGGTCGAGCCGTGCGAGCCCGGGCCCATGCCGGCCGCGGCATCGGCGCTCGCGAGGACCGCGCCGATCGGAAAGCCGCCGCCGAGCGCCTTCGCCAGCGACATCACGTCCGGGGTGACACCAACGCGCTTATAGGCAAAGAGTTCGCCGGTGCGGCCCATGCCGGTCTGCACCTCGTCGAAGGCGAGTAGCAGGCCATGCTGGTCGCAGAGCTCGCGCAGCGCCTTGAAGAACGAATGCGGCGCCGAGCGCACGCCGCCCTCGCCCTGCACCGGCTCGATCAGGATGGCGGCGGTGTTGGGGCCGATCGCCTTCTTCACCGCTTCGATGTCGCCATGCGGCACCTGGTCGAAACCATCCATCGGCGGGCCATAGCCTTCGAGATATTTGGCGGAGCCGGTGGCGGCGAGGGTTGCCAGCGTGCGGCCGTGGAAGGCGCCTTCGAAGGTGATGATGCGGTAACGCTCGGGATGTCCCTTGGAGAAGTGATAGTGGCGCACCAGCTTGATCACGCCTTCCATCGCCTCCGCGCCGGAATTGCAGAAGAACACGAGGTCGGCAAAGCTCTGCTCGCACAGGCGCGCGGCAAGGATCTCGCCGTCCGGGCTCTTGAACAGGTTCGACATGTGCCAGAGCTTTGTCGCCTGCTCCTGCAACGCCTTCACCAGAGCGGGGTGCGCGTGTCCGAGCGCGTTCACCGCAACGCCCGAGGTGAAGTCGAGATAGCGATCGCCGTTGGTGGCGATGAGATAGCAGCCTTCGCCGCGCGAAAAGCCGAGATCGACCCTGGCAAAAACGGGAAGCAGATGCGACGCGGCGCTGGTGCTCATGGCGATCTCTTTGAAGGTTAGAAGGTTAAGGCTGGCCGCGATGCGCGCATTGGCGCCATCGCATCGCCGCCCCGCCGTCGAAAACGAAACGTGCCGCCTTTTCAGGGCGGCACGTGGCAACATTCTATGCGCACGGCAGTCGCTGTCAATGCTGCGCAGCACTGGTTTTTGCGCCGCTGTCCAGTCCGTAGGACTGCGGTGAAGTGGAAAAAACGCTGCAATACATGGCTTGCGGAACATGTGGACTGCGGGCGCGGACTCTTGCGCGGGAGTCACGCCATATTGTAGCGTCTCATCCGTCGGGTACGACATCTCGTGCGGCAGTTCTCGATCTCCTGAGTTCTCTGGTTTGGCGTAAACGTCCGGACGCGCTTTTCGCGCCCGGCGAGGGCTAAGGGATTCTGCGTACTGGGATTTTTTGCAGATGTGGCATCGCAGCGCCGCCCACCAAACCGGGCGGGCTTAAGTGAAGGATGAGTGCGATGACGGTATTGACCTGGTCCGACGAACGCGTCGAGCAGCTGAAGAAACTCTGGGAATCCGGACTTTCGGCGAGTCAAATTGCCGCGGAACTGGGAAATGTCACGCGGAATGCCGTGATCGGCAAGGTGCACCGGCTCGGCCTTTCCGGTCGCGCCAAGAGCCCGGCCTCGGCAGTGCCGCGGCAGCGCAAGGCCCGCCCCGCCCAGCAGATGATGCGGGTGTCGCGGCCGATGTCGCGCGGCAACACTGCGCTGGCCCAGGCCTTCGAGGTCGAGCTCGAGCCCGATCCGATCGCCTATGACAATGTCGTGCCGATGAGCCAGCGGCTGTCACTGCTGGAATTGAACGAAGCCACCTGCCACTGGCCGGTGGGCGATCCCGCCAGCCCGGAATTCTTCTTCTGCGGCGGCAAGGCGCTCCCGGGGCTGCCCTACTGCGCCCATCACTCGCGCGTCGCCTACCAGCCCGCGGCCGACCGCAGGCGCCAGCCGGCGAAGCCGCGGTAGCCGTGAGCGGCGAGATGCTGAAATGAAAAAACATCCCCGCCTTGGCGGGGATGTTTTTTTGTGGGCTCCGTCATTGCGAGGAGCGAAGCGACGACGTGATGCGTCATTGCGAGCGAAGCGAAGCAATCCATTTCTCCGATTGCCGAGGCATGGATTGCTTCGTCGCTTTGCTCCTCGCAATGACGAAGAACCAGCCGATGCCCCTACTCCGCCTTCGCAAAACGATCGTCCAGCGCGTAGCCGGCGCCGCGCACGGTGCGGATCGGGTCTTGCTCGCGGCCCGGATTGAGCAGCTTGCGCAGGCGGCCGATATGCACGTCGACGGTGCGCTCATCGATATAGATGTCGCGTCCCCAGACGCTGTCGAGCAGTTGCTCGCGGGAGAACACCCGCCCCGGATGCTCGAGGAAGAATTCGAGCAGGCGATATTCGGTGGGTCCGAGATCGATCGGACGGCCCGAGCGCGCGACGCGACGCTTCTCGCGGTCGAGCTCGATGTCGCCATAGGCGAGCACGGTCGCGAGCCGCTCCGGGCTCGCGCGGCGCAGCAGACCCTTTACCCGCGCCAGCAGCTCCGGCACCGAGAACGGCTTCACGATGTAGTCGTCGGCGCCGGTGGCGAGCCCGCGCACGCGCTCGCTTTCCTCGCCACGCGCGGTCAGCATGATGATCGGCAGCTGCCTGGTCTCGGGTCGCGCGCGCAGACGGCGGCACAACTCGATGCCGGACAGGCCCGGCAGCATCCAGTCCAGCACGATCAGATCGGGAACGCGTTCTTTCAGCCGCGTGTCGGCGTCATCGCCGCGCGCGACCGTTTCGACATCGTAGCCTTCGGCATCGAGGTTGTAGCGCAAAAGCGTGGTCAGCGCCTCCTCGTCTTCCACCACCAGAATGCGCGCGCTCATGGCTTGGCTTTCTCCCAATTGCCTGGTGCTAGTTGTTCGGCACGGTCGTTGCGAACGTCGTCATGTCGCCCTTCGGACGCTTGTCCATGATCTGCTGGCCTTCGATCATGTAGAACACGGTCTCGGCGATGTTGGTGGCGTGATCGCCGATCCGCTCGATGTTCTTGGCGCAGAACATCAGGTGGATGCAGAACGAGATGTTGCGCGGATCTTCCATCATGTAGGTGAGCAGCTCGCGGAACAGCGAGGTGCAGATGGCGTCGACCTCCTCGTCGCCCTTCCACACGCCCATCGCGGCCGGCAGATCGTGCGCGGCATAGGCGTCGAGCACGGTCTTGACCTGCGACTGCACGAGATCGGTCATGTGCTCGAGCCCGCGGATCAGCTTCAAGGGATGGAAATCGCTCTCCAGGGCCGCGACGCGCTTGCCCATGTTCTTGGCGAGGTCGCCGATCCGCTCGAGGTCGGTCGCGACCCGCATCGCGCCGACGATCTCGCGCAGGTCGATGGCCATCGGCTGGCGGCGGGCGATGGTCAGGACGGCGCGCTCCTCGATGGTGCGCTGCAGATGATCGATCTCGGTATCGGCCGCCACCACGCGCTGGCCGAGCGTGACGTCACGACGGACCAGGGCATCGACGGAATCGACGATCATGCGTTCGGCAAGACCGCCCATCTCCGCAACCAGGCGGGTGAGCTCCTGCAGGTCGCTGTCGAACGCCTTGGCAGTATGTTCAGAAACCATTTCCTGTTCTCCTAACCAAACCGGCCGGTGATGTAATCCTGGGTACGGCGATCGCTGGGGGCCGTGAAGATCTTGGTGGTCTCACCGAATTCGATGAGCTCGCCCAGATACATGAAGGCGGTCTTGTCCGAGACGCGCGCGGCCTGCTGCATGTTATGCGTCACGATCGCGATCGTATAGTTCTCCGCCAGCTCCTGGATCAGCTCCTCGATCTTGGCGGTCGAGATCGGATCGAGCGCCGAGCAGGGCTCGTCGAACAGGATCACCTCCGGCCGCACCGCTACCGTGCGGGCAATGCAGAGCCGCTGCTGCTGGCCGCCGGAGAGCGACAGGCCCGATGCATTGAGCTTGTCCTTGACCTCGTTCCACAGCGCGCCGCGGCGCAGCGCCTTCTCGACCCTGCCGTCCATTTCGGACTTGGAAATCTTCTCGTAGAGGCGGATGCCGAAGGCGATGTTCTCGTAGATCGTCATCGGGAACGGCGTCGGCTTCTGGAACACCATGCCAACCCGTGCGCGGAGCAGATTGAGGTCGAGCTTGGGGTCGAGGATATCGGTGTTATCGAGCATCAGCTGGCCGACCGCGCGCTGGCCGGGATAGAGGTCGTACATCCGGTTGAAGATGCGCAAGAGCGTCGACTTGCCGCAGCCGGACGGACCGATGAAGGCCGTGACGCGGTTGGTGCCGAGCAAGAGGTTGATGTTCTTCAGCGCGTGGTGCTCACCGTAATAGAAATTGAGGTTGCGCGCAGTGACTTTCGCGGCCGCATCGGGGCGCGGCGCCGGCGCGGCCGTGCCGGGATGGTTCACGGATACGGACAGATCGTTCATTTCGCGCTCCTCTCGGCGCCAATGACGCGCGCGCCGATATTCAGGGCGAGCACGGTGAGGGTAATCAAGAGCGCGCCGCTCCAGGCGAGCTCTTTCCAGTAGGCATAGGGGCTCTGGACGAAGTTGTTGATCGTCACCGGCAGGTTGGCGATCGTCTTGGTGAGGTCGAGGCTGAAGAACTGATTGGACAACGCGGTGAAGAGCAGGGGTGCGGTCTCGCCGGCGACGCGTGCAGTCGCAAGCAGCACGCCGGTGATCAGACCCGAGCGCGCCGCGCGATAGGCAATGCGCCTGATCACGAGCGAGCGTGGCAGCCCGAGCGCGGTCGCCGCCTCGCGCAGCGGATTGGGCACCAGCGCCAGCATGTCCTCGGTGGTGCGCAGCACGACCGGGATGACGATCACCGCGAGCGCCAGCGAACCTGCGATCACCGAGAAGCCCCGCATCGGCACCACGACCGTGCCGTAGATGAACAGGCCGATGATGATCGAGGGCGCGGAGAGCAGGATGTCGTTGATGAAGCGGATCACCGAGGTGAGCCGGTCATGCTTGCCGTATTCGGCGAGATAGGTGCCCGCGAACAGGCCCAGCGGCGCGCCGACGCCGACCCCGATGACGGTCATGATGACCGAGCCGACGATGGCGTTGCGCAGGCCGCCTGACGTCGATCCCGGCGGCGGCGTATCGGCGGCGAAGATCTGCAGCGAAAGCCCCGCGAGCCCGTTGTAGAGCAGCGTGAACAGGATCAGCGCGAGCCACGTCACGCCGAACAGGGCAGCGCCGGCGCAAAGCCAGCGGATGATGGTGTCCCGGCGGCGACGGCGCCCGTAGATCGGATTGACGGTGATGGCCATGTTACTTCCCCGCCTTCTTTTCGAGACGCAACAGCATCAGGCGCGCGGCGGCGAGTACGAAGAAAGTCAGCACGAACAAGAGCAGGCCGAGCAGGATCAGGGCGGACTGATGCAGGCCGTCGCTCTCGGCGAATTCGGACGCGATCGCCGCCGAGATCGTGGTTCCCGGCGAGAAGATCGAGCCGGTGATGCGGTACGCGTTTCCAATGATGAAGGTGACCGCCATGGTCTCGCCGAGCGCGCGGCCGAGCCCCAGCATGACGCCGCCGATGACGCCGACGCGCGTGTAGGGGATCACCACGTTCTTGACGACTTCCCAGGTGGTGCAGCCCATGCCGTAGGCCGCCTCCTTCAGCACCGGCGGCACGGTCTTGAACACGTCCACCGAGATCGCGGTGATGAAGGGCAGCACCATGATCGCGAGGATCAGCGAGGCGTTGAAGAGGCTGAGATAGGAGGGCGGGCCGGCAAAGATCACGTTGAGCACGGGGACATGGGCGAACAGGCCGATCATGAAAGGCTGGAACGTGTAGGCGAGGAACGGCCCCAGCACGAAGAAGCCCCACATGCCGTAGATGATCGAAGGGATGCCGGCGAGCAGCTCGATGGCGATGCCGATCGGCCGGCGCAGCCATTGCGGGCACAGCTCGGTCAGGAAGATCGCAACGCCGAGCCCGACCGGGATCGCGATCAGCATCGCGATGAAGGAGGTGACGAGCGTGCCATAGACCGGGCCGAGCGCGCCGAGCACCGGCGGATCGGCCGAAGGCGCCCAGCGCTGCGTCGCCATGAAGGCGAAGCCGTATTCCCGCATCGCCGGCCAGGCGCCGATGATCAGCGAAATGATGATGCCGCCGAGGATCAGCAGCACCGAAATCGCCGAGAGGCGGGTGATCCAATAGAAAGTGATGTCGCCGGCTTTGAAGGCGCTCAACGCCTTTGCGCGATCGTAGGGTCCGGCGGACTCGATCACGTTGCTCGCGTCGGTTTGAACGGCCATGTCTGCCACGCCAATCCCCGGCTACTTGAACTTCAATCCAGAACAGCCGCCTCGCCCGAGCGCCCTTACCCGACGTCATTCCGGGATGGTCCCAACGGGTCCGCGCGAAGCGCGGCCCGATGACAAGCTCCGGACCAGACCCGGAATCTCGAGATTCCGGGTTCGGTGCTGCGCACCGACCCGGAATGACGGACACGCTTAGCTCTTGATCTCGGCATTCCAGGTCTTTTCGATCAGCTTGATGACGCTGTCGGGCATCGGAATGTAGTCGAGCTCTTCTGCGCTCTTGGCGCCCTTGTCGAAGGCGAACTTGAAGAATTTGAGCGCTTCCTGCGAGGACGCCTTATCGGTGGCTTCCCTGTGCATCAGGATGAAGGTCGAGGCGACGATGGGCCAGGACTTGTCGCCGGGCTGGTCGGTCAGGATCAGGTAGTAGCCAGGCGCGTTGGGCCAGTCGGCGTTGGAAGCGGCGGCCTGGAACGCCTCGTTGGTTGGCTGAATGGTCTTGCCGGCCTTGTTGATGAGCGCGGTGTAGGTCAGCTTGTTCTGCTTGGCATAGGCGTATTCGACATAGCCGATCGAGTTCTTGGTCTGGCTGACGTTGCCGGCCACGCCTTCGTTACCCTTGGCGCCGACGCCCACCGGCCACTCGACGGCGGTGCCGGAGCCAACCTTGCTCTTCCAGTCCGGGCTGACCTTGGACAGATAGTCGGTGAAGTTGAACGTCGTGCCCGAGCCGTCCGCACGGTGGACGACCGAGATCGCGTCCGACGGCAGCTTCACATTCGGATTGAGCTTCTTGATCGCGGCATCGTCCCACTTGGCGATCTTGCCGACGAAGATGTCGGCCAGGGTCGGGCCGTCGAGGACGAGGTCGCCGGCCTTCACGCCGTCGATGTTCACCACCGGCACGATCGCACCCATGATCATCGGCCACTGGCTCAGGCCATCCTTCTGCAGTTGATCGGCCTTCAACGGCGCGTCGGTGGCGCCGAAGGTCACGGTGCCGGCGATGATCTGCTTGATGCCAGCGCCCGAGCCGATCGACTGATAGTTCACGCCATTGCCCGATTCCTTCTTGTAGGCGTCAGCCCACTTCGAGAGGACGGGGTAAATAAAGGTCGAGCCCGCACCCGTAATGTCGGCTGCGAAAGCCGGCGTCGCCACGGCCACCAGTCCGGCGGCGACGATTGCCTTAACGAAATTCATGCTGATCTCCATCTGGTGAGCGAAGCGCCATTACGCCCGATCGCGCTCACGCCGGTCCGTTTAGGAGCGGTCGGTTTTGCTTTTACGAAGGTTGGATGACAGTCGGATGACAGGACTAAAGTCTTGATTAGACTAAAGTTCAGGCCGAGACGGCGGCCTTGGGCTGGGGAAAACAGGCGGTGAACGTCGCGCCATGTTTGGGCACGCTTTCGATCAAAAGCCGGCCCCTGTGACGGTTAAGGATATGTTTCACCAGCGATAAACCGAGCCCGGTTCCACCCTGCGAACGGCTGTCGCCGATGTCCACCCGGTAGAACCTTTCGGTCAGCCGCGGCAGGTGTTCGGGGGCGATGCCTGGCCCAAAATCACGCACCATGACCCGGACCTCGGGCGTGCCTTCGCTTGTCGCGGCCGAGGTCAGGGAGACGATGACCTTGCCGCCGGAGGCGCCGTATTTGAGCGCGTTCTCGATCAGGTTCTCGAACAGGCGCAGCAGCTCCTCGCGGTCGCCCGCGATCAGGACCGGCTTCTCCGGCAGGTCGATCTCGACCACGACTTGGCGCTCGCGGGCGAGCGGCTCGAGCCCGTCGGCGACCTGGCGGATGATGGGGACAATGTCGATCGTGGTGTCGGGACGGACATGGGCCGACAGCTCGACGCGCGACAGCGACAACAGATCGTCGATCAGGCGCGCCATGCGGGTGGCCTGCGCATGCATGATGGTGAGGAAGCGCTCGCGCGCCTTGGCATCGTCCTTGGCCGGGCCCTGCAGGGTATCGATGAAGCCGGACAGCGCCGCGAGCGGCGTGCGCAGCTCGTGGCTGGCATTGGCGACGAAATCGGCGCGCATTTCCTCGACCCGGCGCAGCGGAGTCTGGTCGTGGAAGGTCATCAGCATGCATTTTTCGATGCCGCCAAACGCGCTCGGCACCGGCACCGGAGTGATGATCAGCTCCATCCAGCGATCGACCGGGACGTGGTCGAGATAGATGGCACGGCGCGGCTCGGTGGTGGCGATCGCCTCGCGCAGCGCGGTGATGATCTCGGGTGAGCGCAGGGCGAATTGCGCGAGCTCATTCTTGCGCAGCGCCGGCGCGAGCTGGGAGGCCGCCGCGTTGAGGTGGACGACGCGGCCGGCGCGGTCCAGCAGTACGGCCGGGTCCGGCATGCCGGCGACGACGGCGCTGACGGCGGCAGCCTCGACCGGATTGGCGCCGCGGACATCGTCACGCGAGGCCGCATCATTGTGCAGGCGCCACGGCACCAGCGCGGCCGCGGCGATGCAGACGAACACGACCGAGGCGCGCAGCGGTGACAATTCATGCGCGATCACGAGCACTGCGAGCGCGGCGGCGGCGACCACGAGGATAAGGGCTGAATGCCGCAGCCGCTCCGGCCAGGGCGAAAAGAACGAAGACGACGATGAAGAAGGAGTGTCTGTTGCCATCTGGCCGGCTTCTCCGTTTCTGTCCTCATCAGGCCTGTTCTGTCCTCGTCAGGCGTGCGTGTCTCCGCTCTCTCTCACATAAGCGGCTTTGCGCGCCGGACCAGCCTCGAGCCCCAGCGCGGCCTGGTGTAGGCGCTTCGATCGGGCACCGAGAATAACCTCCCGAAACGTCAGCAAGATTACAGATATGACAAAGGGAACAATATAATAAAGCAGGCGGAACAGCAGCATGCCCGCGAGCAGGTCCTCGCGGTCCATCTGCCAGAGGCCAATCAGCATGGCGGCGTCAAAGACCCCGAGCCCGCCTGGGGAGTGGCTGGCGAAGCCCAGAAGCGTCGCCGAGACGAAGATCACGGCGACCACGACAAAGCCGAGATTGGGTTCGTCCGGCACCAGCACGTACATCGCGAGCGCGCAAAAGCCGAGATCGAGAATCCCGATCACAATCTGCAGCAGTGTCAGCGGGCCGCCCGGCAGCTGGACGCTCCAGGGACCGCGCCCCACCTGGCGCGGCTGCGTCCACACCCAGACCACATAGGCGACGAGCGCGAGGATGATGACGATGGCGACCACCCGGTTGAGCCAGACCGGCAGCTGGTCGATCGCAGCGGCAGCCTCGGGATGATAGGTGATGCCAAGCCCCAGCACCGCGGCATTGCCGAGCCAGAAGGTGAGCCCGGCGAGGAAGCAGATTTTCGCGACGTCGATCGCATTCAGCCCGTAAGCCGAATAGATGCGGTAGCGCACCGCGCCGCCGGTGAAGACGCTGGCGCCGACATTGTGGCCGATGGAATAGGACGTGAAGGCCGCGAACGCATTGACGCGGTAAGGAATCTCGCTGTGCCCGATCGCACGCACCGCGAACAGGTCGTAGAAGGTCAGCGTGAAATAGCCGGCGGCGACGAACAAAGCGGCGAGCGCGATCTGGCGCGGTTCGGTACTCTTGATGGCTTCGATGACCTCGAAAATGTCGATGCCACGAAGCATGTGGAACAAGACATAGCAGGCGATCCCGATGACGGTGACGCTGATCGCAACTCCCATACGGTGCAGGATTTGTTTCTGGCGCAGAACCAGGATCGCTCTGCGTATCGGTTCGAGCATCGAATGCCCCGTTTGCGAGTTCGTGAACGCCAGGTCCTTCCCGGGATTGTGTTGGTAGCGCGTTTTGGGCCGGAGTGGAATATTCGGCAAGTGTGAATAAAGACGCGCGCTGTCAATATATTAGGTGGAGTCCGTGACGGCGGGATGCGTAGTTTTGCCGCCTGGTTCCGCTTTTCGCGGGGCGCGCTGCTTTGCCGCGGTCCAAAACGGGCCAGTGTTTTTACGGCAAGCGGAACCGTCCGAATGGCTAACGCCAGCCTAAAGCGCGGGTTGGCGCTTTAGGCCGCACGCTGATTCGGATCATGCGCTAGGCTACGCGCGCTCGATCAAGCCGCTTTGAAAGACCTTCGCCGGATTTTCGCACCCGTCAGGAGGCGAAAGCGGAACGCTCAGGCCGTCGGCTGGGGGCGCGGACGCGAGACCACCCGGTCGCGCAGCCAGGAGCCGATCGCGCAGCCGACGAGATAGCAGCCGAACAGGATCAGGCCGAGGTCGAGCCAATAGCCGAAACGGCCGGGCACGACTTTCGCGGCGGCAAGGGCGATGAGGACAGCGACGAGCAGCGCGAGCCAGCGCGCCGTCACCTTGGAGACGCCGGGCCCCCGATGCACCACCGCGATCCAGCCCATGGCAAGCCCGAGCAAATACGAAGCGAGCAGCCAGCCCCAATGAAACGTCACCAGATACGCCATCTTCATCTCACCAGAAATTCGATGCGGCGGTTCTGCGCCTTGCCTTCGTCGGTGTCGTTGCCTGCGACCGGCTGCGTCGAGCCATAGCCGACCGCGGTGAAGCGGCTCGCCGGCAGCCCCGCCTTGACCAGATAATCGACGACGGTCTGCGCGCGCTTTTGCGAGAGCGCCTGGTTGAAGGCATCCTCGCCGTCGCCATCGGTGTGACCGGCGACCTCGATATTGGCGGTCGGACAACGCAATGCGATCTCGATCAGGCGATCGAGCAGCGCGGTCGAATCCGGATCGAGGGTTGCGCGCGTCGGCTCGAAGCGGATCTTTCCTTTCGCGAGCAGATCGGAAAACAGCTGCTGGCACACGGTCGGATCGACCGGGGCGGCGGCCGGCTTGACCGAGATTTCCGGCTTGAACTGGAAGCTTTGCGGAAACTCCTTGCCAAGGCCGGCGCGGATTTGCGCCGCCGCGCCGTCATAGAGCGCATCGCCCGAGAGTTTCACCTCGCGGTCCGACACCGCGAGCGTGCCGGTCGACA